>Ga0210379_10000230_pt1 | contig 17118 bp, 14 predicted proteins | sample PLMedo_2_FD_155468 | JGI IMG/M metagenome (GOLD analysis project Ga0210379, IMG submission 155468) | Groundwater sediment microbial communities from an aquifer in East River, Colorado, USA - PLM4_32_coex redo | ecosystem: Environmental > Terrestrial > Soil > Riparian zone | place: USA: East... | reverse complement strand
TTGGTCACGCTCGGGCTCTTCAGGAACACGTGGGGATAACCGAGGTCGATCGCGCTCGCTTCGTCGAGCTGCTGCATCTGCTCCGCGGTGAGCTCGAAGGAGGCCGACTCCAGGTTGTCCTCGAGCTGGCGCAGCGTGCGCGCGCCCAGGATCACGCTCGTGACCCCCGCCTTCTGCTCAACCCACCGCATCGCCACCTGCGACGGCGATCGGCCACACTCCGCCGCAACCGCCTCCGCGACTGACACGATGGCCTGGTTGCGTTCGGTGACCCGGCCCTTGTTGGACTCTCGTCGCAGACTCTGGTCCATCTCATCCCGGCTGCCCGCGTCGAGGCGCCGGTACTTGCCGGTCAGCATGCCGCCCGCGAGCGGCGACCACGCCACCACCCCGATCCCGAGCTCCCGCGACATCGGCAGGATGTCGCGCTCGATGGACCGCTCGAGGAGCGAGTACTGCACCTGCATTCCCACAAACGGCGACCACCCGCGCAGTTCCGCCAGGGTATTGGCGCGCGCGGCAACCCACGCGGGCGGGTTCGACACGCCGACGTGGAGCACGTCCCCGGCACGCACGACGTCGTCGAGCCCGCGCATCAGTTCATCGACGGGCACCGTGGGGTCCCACGCGTGCACCCAGAGCAGGTCGACGTAGTCCACCCGCAGTCGTTTCAGGCTGTCGTGGAGCGACTGGACGAGATTCTTGCGATGGCTTCCGCCCGCGTTGGGGTCGCCCGGGCGCATCGACAACGTGTACTTGGTCGCGAGCACGATCGTGTCGCGCCGCCCCGCGAGGAACTCGCCCAACAGCGTCTCGCTGGTGCCCTCGGTGTACTTGTTGGCGGTATCGATGAAATTGCCGCCGGCCCCGAGGTATGCCTCGAGGATCCGGCGGCACTCGTCTTTCTCCGTTCCCCACCCCCACTCGGTACCGAACGTCATGGTACCGAGCGCCAGCGGGGACACTCGAAGCCCGCTCTTCCCTAGCAGTCGATAGCGGTCAAGGGTTGGCACCGAACGGGTCCCTCGTCGGGGGCTCCGGTCGATCCGGTCGATCCGGTCGGTCCGGTCGCCTCGATTCGCGCTCGCGGTCGTTGCGCTCCCGCTCCGCACGATCGCGCTCTCCACGATCGCCGCGCTCCCGGTCCCCGCGATCTCCACGGTCCCGGTCTCCGCGATCACCCAATCCAGGCCCGCCCATGCCACGGCCACCGCCCCCGCGGGATCCGCGCCCACGACCCCCGCGGCGCACGTCGCGCATGTCGCGCGGCTCGCGCATGGCGCGCGGCTGCTCGTCGGCTCGCAGCGCGTTCGCCTTCCCGCGAACGAGACGCTTGAGCTCGAAGAGCAGGTCGAAGAGGTCGTTCCAGAACTTGCTCAAGAACGCGAGCGCGACGCCGGTCACCAGGACGCCGATCACGTCGTCGACCAGGTCGACCCCATAGAAGTGCAAGTAGGACGAAAACGCCGGCTGGCCGCGAAGCATCGCGACCACGTTGATGCGCGCGAGCGCCGCGATGACAACGCCGATGAGAATCCCGCGGGCGTAGAGCGTCCGCATGTTCGCGTATCGTCCGGTCAGATCGATGTCCCCGTGCCGCCAGATATTGTTCAGCACGGTGACAAACATGCTCGCCACGGCGAGCAGGCGCACGACGGCGCCAAACGATTGATAATCCACGTATTTCCTCCCTTTGGAGAGTTGGCGGACATACTAGCCCCGGGTGGGGGCCGCGTCAATCGGAGCTTCTGGACGGGGCGGGCATCGCCGGCAGCGCCCGCCCGTTCTCGATGGTGACGAGGCGGTCGCAGATGCCCACCAGGTCCTTCGAATCGTGCGAGGCGAGGACCGCGGCCGCGCCCGCGGCGGTGCGTGCGGCAACCAGGCGGGCCAGCACACGCCGGCCCGCCGTGTCCAGAGCGGAGGACGGCTCGTCCAGCAGGAGCAACTGCGGCGCCAGCGACTCCGCGATGGCAAGCGCCACCCGTCGCATTTCGCCAGCGCTCAACTGGAATGGCGAGCGCTCGGCGAACACCGCCGGGTCGAGCCCCACCGCGCGCAGCGCGTCGTCGGAACGAGAAGACGCGTCCTCGTGCGAGAGCCCGCGCCGCCTCAGGCCGAACGCGATCTCGTCGCGAACCGACTCCGCGAAGAACAGGCGCTCGGGATTCTGCGGGAGGTAGAGCACTCCGTCCCCACCGGCCCCGGCGGCGCGACGCTCCACGCGGCCTCGAGTCGGGAAAAGCGCGCCCCCGGCCAGGAGCAGCAGCGTCGACTTGCCGGCGCCGTTCGCACCGGCGACTCCCAGACACTCGCCCGCCATTACCGCCAGGTCTACGGAATTGAACACGGGGACGTCGTGGTATGCGAAGGCCACCGACTCGAAGCGCACCACCGGATCGTCGAACGCCGCAAGCCCGCGATGGGGAGACACGACCTGCCTCTCCCGCTCAGGTCCTCGCGCGCGATTGTCGATAGCGCGCTGCGGATTCGCGTCCGAGGGAGGTCGTGCCTCCCCATCGCGCAGGCGGCCGTGGTCCAGCGTCACCACCCGGCGCGCGAGGGCGAGGTCGTCTTCGTCCGGCGTGGTCCACACCACCGCGACCCCGCGCGCATTCATTTCGCGCACGAAGCCGACGACCCGCGCCCGCGCCGCGGCGTCGAGATACGCGAGCGGTTCGTCGAGCAGGAGCACGTGGGGGTCCTCGAGCCAGACAGTAGCGCAGGCGAGGCGCTGTTTCTCGCCGCCCGAAAGGCGGTGCGGATTGCGATCGAGCAGGCGGTCGAGCTCGAACCGCGCGATCGCCTCGGTGACGCGCACACCCCGTGCGCGTTCGGCCACGTCGGCGGGAACGGAGAGCGCGAGTTCGTGACGAACCGTGGTGGCGACGAATTGGTTGTCGGGTTCCTGGAGCAGGAGCGCGGTGCGAACCTCCGGGTGGCTTTCACGCGCCCCGCGAGCGAGCGGCGTCACGCCGGCGATGGCGGCGAGGAGAGTGGTCTTGCCGGATCCGTTGTCGCCGACGACCCCGATCCAGTCGCCGCGTTCGACGCGCAGCGAGACCCCGTCGAGCGCGGGCCGGTCGTTGTGTCCGTAGGTCACGGTGGCGTCACGAAGGGTGATCATGGTGGCGATGCCGGCAACTTGCCTGTAGGCGGATTGCGGGCGATATATCGGACTGCTGTCGGACCAGACCGATGCGGGTCATGGAGGCCCTTTGCGCAGGAGCGAGCGAGGATCACCCGCCGGGTCTCCACTGCGCCGTCAGGCTCCCACCACCACCGGCGGGAAGCCGAGCGAAGCGGGCGCAGGGCCGACGCGACCCGCATCGGTCACCCGCCATGCCGCTAGCGCTCGGGCCACGCGCGGCGGACCACTTCGAACACATCGAGCATGGTGCGGCCGGTCTTCTCCGCGATCTCACGGCACGATTCGTACTCCGGGTTCACCCTCGCGGTACCGTCCGGGAGCGTGGCAACTTTGACGCGCGCGGGCCCGAGCGGCGTGTCGATCGTCTCGACGCGCCGCTCCAGTTCGACGCGATCCTCGCGCGACACGCGCAGGCCGAGCGTCGTCGTGTGCGTGAGCAGCAGGTGGCTCACCCGCTCGACGTCGCGCATCTCGGCGATCACGGTGATCTCGACGCCCGGACGGTTCTTCTTCATGAACACCGGCGTGTAGTAGACCTCGAGCGCCCCGGTCTCGAAGGCGCGTTGCATGATGTTTCCGTACAGCTCGGGGTTCATGTTGTCGATGGTGCAGCGGATGATCGCGACCTCGCGCGCCGGACCGACCGCCAGCTGGCCGAGCCACACGCGCACCACGTTCGGCATGCCGTCCGTGTCGCGCGTGCCGGCGCCGTAGCCGACCCGCCCCTGGACGACACGGGCGTCTCCGGCGAGCGGCGTGAACGCCGAGGCCACGATGGCCGCGGCGGTGGGCGTCATCAACTCTTCGGCGCGGGTGGAATAGACAACGGGGTGGCCGCTCAGGAGCTCGAGGGTTGCGGGGGCCGGGACGGGCATCTCGCCGTGCGCACCATGAATCACGCCACCGGCGCCGAGCACGAGATTGGTGTAGTGGAACTCCTCCACCCCGAGCAACTCGGCGCACGCGAAAAACCCGACCACGTCGACGATCGCATCCAGCGCGCCGACCTCGTGGAAATGCACCTGCTCGACCGGCGTCCCGTGCACCTTCGCCTCAGCCATGGCCAGGCGCGCGAACGTTTCCTTCGCGCGCGCTTTCACGCGCTCGCTCAAGGACGGGGCGGAGTCGATGATCGTCACCAGGTCCGCGAGACCCCGGTGCGCGTGCTCGTGCGGCAGCTGAACCACGAGGCGGGTGGCGGCGAACGCCCCGCGGCGGACGGTTTCGGCGTCGATGCGAACCCTGGCGAGCGCCGGGATCGACAGCACCCGCTCGCGCACGAGGTCGATCGGCGCGCCGGCGTCGATCATGGCCGCCAGCAGCATGTCCCCGGCGGCTCCCGAGAACGCGTCGACCACCAGGCAGGTCTTCAACCGCGCTCCTTCGCGCGCACGAGTTGCTCCGCCAGCGCACGCGATCGCGCGACGATGGCGGCCGCCGCGCACCCGGCACCGAATCCGTTGTCGATGTTGACCACTGTGACCCCGGCCGCGCAACTGGTCATCATGGAGAGAAGCGCGGCCAATCCTCCGAAGCTGGCACCGTACCCCACGCTGGTGGGAAGCGCGATGACCGGCGCCTTCGACATCCCCGCCACCACGCTCGCCAGGGCACCCTCCATCCCGGCCGCCACCACCAGCACGTCCGCCTCGTCGATCATCGACTGGTACGCCATCAGCCGGTGGATGCCGGCTACCCCCACGTCGTAAATGCGGTCGACGTTGCAGTCCAGGAGCCGCGCGGTGATGGCCGCTTCCTCCGCGACGGGAATGTCCGTTGTTCCGGCGGTGATCACCAGCACGTACCCGTGTTTCGGCCGCGACGACGTCTCGATGAAGAACACGCGCGCCGACTCGTGCCAGGTGCCCGAAGGAAAGCGGCCCGAGAGCGCGGTGCCCGCCTCCGGCGCGCACCGCGTCACGAGCAAGTTGGTTCCCTGGTCGACGATGGATTCCGCGATGGAAAGGATCTGCGAGACGGTCTTGCCGGCTCCGTAGATCACCTCCGGAAACCCGCGGCGCAGCGAGCGGTGGTGGTCGACCTTCGCGAAGCCGAAGTCTTCGAACGGCAGCGTCCGCAGCCGCTCCAGCACGTCGGCCTCACTGGCGCGGCCGTGCTTGAAGTCGTCGAGCAATTCTCGGAGTTTCTCTACGTCCATGCGTCCTCTGGCGACAACGCGGGCCACCGGCGGGAAGCCGAGCGAAGCGGGCGCTGGGCCGACACGACGTGCATCGGTCAGGGAGCAGCACCACGTTTCATCTAGCACTCGTTGGCGAATTCCTCGAGGTTCGCTTCGGTGGCGTGCGGAATGTCGGCGAGTGGGCCGATCTGTCCCAGATAGGCGCCCAGCAGGTCTTCCACCTCGGCGACCGACTTGGTCTGCATGAGCGGACCGCGCACCTGGCGCGCGTTCGGGACCCGCTTCAGGTAAGCCCCCATGACCTTGCGGGTCGCAACCACACCGCCGGGCTCTCCTTCGAGCGCCGCCGCTTCGCGCACGTGGCGGAGCAGAACCGCCACCCGCTCGCGCGGCGTCGGCGGGGCGTAGTCGCGTCCGTCCAGGCGCGTCTTGACCTCGTGGAAAATCCAGGGGTTGCCGATGGCCGCGCGGCCGATCATCACCGCGTCGCAGCCCGTGTGGGCTTCCATGCGCACCACGTCTTCGGCGCTGCGCACGTCACCGTTTCCAACCACGGGCACCGAAACCGCGCGCCGCGTCTCGGCAATCAGGTCCCAGTTCGCCTCGCCCGAAAACCCCTGCGCGCGCGTGCGCGCGTGGATGGCGATCATGGAAACGCCGGCGTCTTCGATGGTCCGCGCGAGCTCGCGCACCTTCTCACCGGTCGGCCGGTCCCAGCCGGCGCGGATCTTCGCCGACACCGGAACCTGGCTGCGCCGCACCACCTCGCGACAAATGGCCCCGAGGAGGTCGACGTCCTTGAGCACGGCCGAGCCGCCGTTGCCGTTGACGATCTTCTTCACCGGACAGCCGAAGTTCATATCGATGAACTCCGGCTCCATTTCGGACAAGCGGGCGGCGGTTTCTCCCATGCGCACCGGGTCGCCGCCGAAGATCTGGAGGGACAGCGGCCCGTTCGACAGGTCGAGTCCGTTCGCCGCCTTGCAGTCCTTCTCCTTGCCACGGGTCCACGCCTCCGAGCTGATCATCTCGGTCACGACCATGTCCGCGCCCTGCTCGAGGCAGATGCGTCGAAACGGCGCGGTCGTCACCCCGCACAGCGGGGCGAGAATCACGCGGGCACCGTTGGAGAGTCCTTTGAGCTTGGAGAGCACCATACGAAACCGAGTCGCCTCATGATACCGGGAAGGCGCGGACGACGCAACGGCTAACTCTTGCAACGACAACGAGAATTGCCTATGGTTGCGCTGCACGCGCGGGCCGGATAACACGCTCGCACAGGCACGATCCGATGCAACCCTTCCTGCTCACGATACCCACCGGCGACGCGCACCCCATCGTGGCGGACTGGTACCGACCGACGCTCCTCGACGCGAGCGCGGTGGCGCACGTCGTCGTGATGTGCCACGGCTTCAAGGGACACCGGCGCTGGGGGTTCATCCCCGCCGTCGCCACCCGCCTCTGCGCCGCCGGGTTCGGTGCGCTGGCGATCGATTTCTCACACAACGGGCGCGTCCCGGCCGACGCCGGAACGGCCCACACCATCGGCCCGGACGCGGCGGCCGCCACAGGCCGCTACACGTCGCCGAAAATGTTCCGGGCGAACACCATCGCGCGCGAGCTGGCCGACCTCGAGGCCGTGATCGCATGGGTGCGCGACCCCGTGCGCGGCGGCCACGCGCTCGGCATCGCGGAGCACGCGGCCATCGGGGTGTGGGGTCACAGCCGCGGCGGGGCCGTGGCGACGCTCGCCACCCTCGACGATCCGAGCATCGCCGCGCTTGTCACGTGGTCGACATCGGCCCACCCCGATCACTACACCGAACGGCAGAAGCAGGTCTGGCGGGAGAAAGGCGAGCTCGTGTTCACCGACTATGCCACCGGGACCCGGCTCGCCATGGGCGTCGCGCTGCTGGACGATCTCGAAGAAAACCACGACGCCTACGCGGTGGGAACCCGCGCTGTCGAGCTCACCACCCCGCACCTCATCGTCCACGGCGAGCACGACCCGACCGTGCCGGTCGCAGAATCGTACCGCTTCTACGACACCCCGACGATTCGCGCCGACAAGAAGCTCCTGCGACTGCTCACCGGCCACACCTACGCGTACGAAGAGGGACTCGAGAGCGAGGCGCTGAAGAACGCGCTGAAGGCAACGGTGGACTGGTTCGACACGTACCTGCGCCCGGCACCGACTGTGTGAGGCTCATTTCATCGCGGTCTTCGTAAACTCCGCGGTCCAGTTCTCCACGACCGTGAGGCGCAGCATGGCGCGTTGCATGCCGGCCGCCGCGTTGTACGTCATCACGAAACGTCCGCCGCCCGGTTCCACGTCGTAGCCGCTCGATCGTCCCATCAACACTCCAGCCTGCTCGAACTTGAAAAGCGGGCGGGGATTGCCGAGCATCAACGATGGTCGCGTAGTGACCTCGACTTCCCACAACTCCGTGTCCGTGGTGAAGTAGAGATGCCCGCCTCGCGGATCCCAGCGCGGCCGCGTTCCCCCTTCCGCGGATACCTGCCATTTCCCATCCCCGTCGGGGAATCGGGTGAGATACACCTCGCTGCGCCCCGACTCACTGGAGACGTAGGCCACGTACGCGACGTCGGGCGAAATCTGCGCCCCCCACTCGTCGTTCGCGGTCGCGACCAGCGGCGTGGGGGCCACGCTGCTGTCGAACGGCAGGGGAACGAAGAAGAGGTTGGTTCTCTGGTCCGCCACATCGTCGTCGAAGGCCATCCACTTCCCGTCGGACGAAATGGAGGGCGCCCACCCCTTGCGCAACACATGCTCGGTGCCGGTTCCGTCCGCCGCGCGCCGTCGGATCGTGCCGTCCTTGACGGAAACGTGGTAGATCGAGCGGCCGTCCGGCGACCATCGGGGTTGGATATCCCATCCGGAGTCGAACGTCAACCGCGTCCGCGTTCCGCGCGCGAGATCGAACACCCAGACGTCGCCGTTGTTGTTCTCGTTCACCACGCCGGCTAGCCGCTTGCCGTCCGGAGAGAGCGCGCCGTTTCCGACAACCTCGAAGACGTCGCCGATTTTTCTCTCGGCCGTTCCCTCGCGCGTGACAAACGCAAGTTGCTGCCTCCCCTGGTCCTCGCCGTGGCGGTAGACCAGGAAACCGTCCGGACCCGGGCAGGGCTCCGCGCCGTCGGGAGCGACCAGGAACGGTTCGCCGGTGACTTCGACGCGATCGAGCGAGAACGGAAGCGCCCAGATGCCGGAATTGGTCGGCGTGCGCCGGTAGAGGATGTGCCCGGTCGACGCGTAGCGCGGCGTCCAGAGTCGCTGGTCCTTCGCCATGAGAAGCGACCTTCTGGTTCCGTTCGCAAACAGGACGATCGTGTCGGGGCCGCCTTCCTTGCGGTGCGAAACGAACAAGAAGCCACGGCCGGCGGGAAGCTCACTCGCCTCATGGAGGTCGGTTTCGGTGGAATCGAGCGGTATCAGCACGGTCGGATCGCCGCCCATCGCCGGCACGACCAGCAAACCTGTGGCACCGGTGGTGAAAACGATGCGGCCATCCTCGGTCCAGGCGGCGCCGGCTCCACCGGTGAAAGTCTCGCCGGTCGCACTGATGACCGTGCGCTTTCCGCCCTCGGCGTCGATGCGATAGAAGGTCGACCCGATGCGGTACCCGAGCTGCGTCCCATCCGGAGACCAGAACGGCGTTTCCGCGTCTTCGGAGTCGGGCACCGGCTCCGCGTCGAGCTTGGAGAGATCGCGGACCCAGAGATGGTCGTTCAAGAAGTACGCGATGCGACGCCCGTTCGGCGAAAGTGCCACGCGAATGTCGCGAGCGGAGCCCGCGGTCTCATCGAGGTCAATGGTTAGCTTGCGAAGCGGCGCTTCGGGTGCCCTCGGCGTCATGCTCCCGGCGCCGAAGAATGCGGCCGCCGCGACGGCCAGGGTAACGGCGCCCCATATCAGTTTGAGCGGGCGGCGCGAAGCGGGTGCCGCGGCGGCGACGGTCGTGGCGTCTTCCGCTCCCGCGTGCCGCGCGTGGTCGATCGCGATGCGTGCCTCGCCGATGTCGCGCAGCCGCAGTTTCGGGTCTTTCTCCAAGCAGCGCCTCAGAAGCTCGCGAATCGCCCGCGGAGTTTCGGCCGGCAGCGCGCTCGAGTCTGGACTGGTCTTCAGCACGGCCGCCAACGTGTCCGAGATCGTCTCCCCCGCGAACGTCTGGCGGCCCGTCAGCATCTCATAGAGCACGCACCCGAACGCGAACACATCGGCGCGCTTGTCGACGTGCTTGCCCCGCGCCTGCTCGGGGCTCATGTACGCCGCCGTTCCCAGAATCACGCCTGCGACCGTCGGCGAACTCGCGAGGAGCGTGGGCGACTGCGACAGGCGCGAGTCCCGCCCGTCGTCCGACTCGAGCGCCTTCGCCAAACCGAAGTCCAGCACCTTCACCCGGCCCTCCGGCGTGATCTTGATGTTCGCCGGCTTCAGGTCCCGGTGCACGATCCCCTGCTCGTGCGCGAACTCGAGCGCCTCGGCGATATCGCGCGCGATCGGAAGCGCTTCTTCGATCGGGATTGCCCCGCGCGCGATGCGTGCGGCAAGATCGTCGCCCGGCACCAGCTCGAGCACGAGAAAACGGTGGTCTTCGTGCTGCTCGAGGCCGTAGATGGCTCCGATGTTGGGGTGGTTGAGGGCGGCGAGCAGGCGCGCCTCACGCTCGAACCGGCCCAGCCTATCGGGGTCGTTCGCGAAGGCGTCGGGGAGCAGCTTGACGGCCACCTCGCGGCCCAGGCGGGTATCCCGCGCCCGGAATACTTCGCCCATGCCGCCGGCGCCAATCTGGTCGATGACTTCGTAGTTGCCCAGGTTCTTGGGGAGCATCGGAAGCGAAGAGTATACCCGAGACTGGGCCGCGCGCCACGGGGAAGATGGCCTGCGCATTGATCCCGGCCCGGTCAGGCGCTATATTGACGGCCATGAAGCCACGTCGCCTGGCCATCCTCCTGATCGCTGTCACCGCCGTCGGGCTGGCGGTCGGTCTGGTTTATCAGCGTCGACAGTCCCCTCGCGCGAAGCAGGACAAGCTGGTCGAGCAGTTCATTGCCATCCTGCCCGACAGCCTTTCCGACGACCATATCATCGAGATCCGGAAGATGTTCTATGTGCTCAATGACCGTGCGGATCTGGGTAAGGTCAAGCCCGAGACGCTGGCTGCGATCAACAAAGAACTCGAGGGGCACGTCCAGCGCGGGCGCATCACCGCTACCAACCTGGTCCACTTCATGGCCGAAGTCGGCTACTCCACGTACAAGGACGAGCCGCGCTACAACCTCGAGGACGGATCTGTCGACCACCCGGTGCTGAATCCGAATTCAGCCCGGGTCACGCTGGGCTTCGACTCGACGCAGTACGACTCTGCGTTCTGGGCGGGCTACAAGGAATTCGAGAAGGCACACCGCGAGGATTTTTCGGACTCTGCCTCGGGTCCGGTTCGCTAGCCCGAGGCCGCTCCCCCCTAGGCGCGGCCTCGAAGCTCCCCGTTCCACAGCAGGCGTTTCAGCACCTCGCGCTCGATGTCCCGGAAGTTGCGGAATTCGATGTGCGCGATCTGGCGCGCGCGACAGTGCTGGAGCAGGTCCCCCTTCGCGAAAACCAGGTCCGCGCTCTCGCACGGGCAGCGATCGGAGAGACCATCCCCGACGTAGACGATGTAGTAGCCTTCGTTCCGGTAACGGAACAGGTGATGGGTCTTGCAGCACCCGCATTCGGTGCATGCGAGCAGGTTGTACCACGGAAACTCGACGCGCAGCGCGCCGCCGTCGACGCGGAGCCGGTTCGCGAAGAATTCGATCCCGCCCAGCCCGTTGCGCATCAGGAGCTGCTCAATGTAGTAATCGAGGCCGTCGCTCAAGACGACGACCTCGATACCGCGTTGCCGCGCAAAGTCGTTAAAATCCTTGAAGTAGGGGTCGAGGCGGCGGGAGTGAACGAAGCGCTTGAGCTCGTCGGGGCAACACCGGGCCAGCTCGGCTTCCTTCTCGAGGCACTCGCGCGAAGAAATTTCGCCGCGCTTCCAGCGCTCCACCACGTCGGCCGCCCCACCCTGCGAGAAGGTGCGGAATAGGAGATTGCCCACGTCGTCCTGGGCGACCGTGCCATCAAAATCGCATAGGACGGCGATCTTCTTCATCGTCTCATCGGGGGCGAAACGGTGCCGGGGCTATTTCTTGGCGGCAGCGGCCTTCTTGACGTTTTTCTCGTCGTCCGAGTACGAGTACATGTCCTTGAGGGTCGGGTGCTTCTCGATGATCTTGAGCGTCTCCTGCATCTCCGGGTCGGAGTCGAGCACCACGCGGTACATCGCCTTGCGGCCGAACTTGTTGTTCACCGCTTCGCGCGCGATCATGGTGCGGATGTAGTCGACGTTCTCAGGCGTGAGCTCTTCCTTCTTATACTCGAACTTCTTGGTCGTGAGGAACTTGTAGAAATCGCCGAGAGTGGCGTCCGTCACCTTGAAAGACTCGGTGATCGGGTGCGTCTTGAGCCACTCGATGGCGAAGGAGAATCCCAGGCCGTCGCGTTCTAGCCGGCGCTGGAGGTCGGTGTATTCGCGCGGGATGAAGTCCAGATCCGGCGTAATGCCGCCGCCGCCGTAGACGGTGCGACCGCTGGACGTATAGAAGACGGGCTTCTCCTTCGCATCCTTGAGCTCCTTGACCTCGGACGTGCCGGCGTCGAGCTTCTGCTCGGGTGCGTCGGGTGTGAGCCCGTTGTCCTCGCCGCCGCCGTCGTTCATGGCGATGAGGTCCTCCTCGGCCTGGCGCTCGCGCTCGTCCTTGTGGATGCTGCGCCCCGAGGGAGTGTAGTACTTCGCGGTCGTGAGCTTCACCGCTTCGGTATCGGTCAGGTTGAACACCGTCTGCACGGTGCCTTTTCCGAACGACGTCTGCCCCAACACGAATGCCGCGTCCCAGTCCTGCATCGCGCCGGCGAAAATCTCGGAAGCGCTGGCGCTGTTGCCGTTGATCATGATCACGATCGGGTAGCCCTTGTGGGTGGTCCGATTCGACGAGTAGTACTTGCGATTCGCGCTGGCCAGCCGCCCCTTCGTGTAGACGACCAGCTTGTCCTTGTCGAGGAAGAGCTCCGAGACTTCGATCGCGGACTGGAGCAGGCCGCCCGGGTTCGAGCGAAAGTCGAGCACGAGCGCGCGCATGCCCTGTTTTTCGAGGTCCGCCAGTCCTTCCTCCACTTCCTGCGCCGTCTTCTTGGCGAAGTTGGACACGCGCAGGTATCCCACGCCGTCACTCATCATTCCATAATAGGGAACGCTGGCAACGTTGATCACCTCTCGGGTGAGCACGTACTCGATCGACTCCGCGTCGCCGGCGTGTCGGATCTTGAAGCGCACCTTCGTGCCCGGGTCACCGCGGAGCTGGCCTACCGCCTTGTCGACGTTCCAGCCCTCGGTCGACTGGTCTTCGATCTCGACGATCTGATCGCCGCCGCGGATGCCCGCGCGCGCCGCCGGAGTGTCGTCGATGGGGGACATGACGGTCGGGAAATTGTCGCGGAACGAAATCAGAATGCCCAGTCCTCCGAACTCCCCTTTGGTGCTGACCATCAGGTCTTCGTATTCGAGGCCGTCGAGGTACTGGCTGTGAGGATCGAGTTCGCTGAGCATCCCCTCGATCGCCTTCTTCATGAGCAGGTGGGTGTCGACTTCGTCGACGTAGTTCTGCGAGACCTTCTCGAGGATCTTGGTGAAGATCTCGAGGTCGTGGTAGACGTCCGTCCTCTCTTCTTTGGACTTGCTCTGTCCAAAGGCACCGAACGCGACGAGGCACAGCGCGAGGAAGGAGACCGCGATGATGAGATGACGAGGAGAGAAGCGCTTCACTGTACTAAGCCTCCTGGGCGTATCGACGCCTAACCGGCCTGTTTTTCTTGAGTTGCAACATACATTCCACAATTCCTCGCGCGTAGCGGGCGGGCGCCGGTCGCCCGGTGCAGGGCAGGCATCCGTCCCCCTAAGCCGCCGAAATATAATATGGATCGGCGCCGGGCGGCAACCCGACCTTTTCCACTTTTGACACGCCTGCTAGACTCCGCGGACGCCCGCCGGCTGTCGCGGGATGCGCACCATGCCCCAACACGACGCACGGTTCATCGTTCTGGAGGGCCTCGACGGCGCGGGTACCACCACCCAGGCCGCCAGGCTCCAGGCCTATTTTACGCGGTGCGGGCGGCATAGTTTCCTCACGAACGAACCCACCTCGGAGCCGGTGGGAGCATTCATTCGTCGCCTCCTGACGAGCCAGGAACGAGGCAGTGACGGCTTCCCCTACCGCCCCGGCGAGCAAACCATGGGGCTCCTCTTCGCCGCGGACCGGATGGCGCACTCGCGCGTGATCGAAACGCGGCTCGCCGCGGGCGAGCACGTCGTGTGCGACCGCTACCTCTTCTCCTCGATGGCGTACCAGACGCTCGAGCCCTCGATCACGGGCGAGTGGGTGATCGAAGTGAATGAAGGGTGCGCGCGCCCGGATCTGACGCTGTTTCTCGCCGTCCCGGTGGACGTGTGCCTTGAGCGCGTGACCGCTCGCCGCGGCGGCGTCTCCGTGTACGAGACGCGCACCTACCTCGACACGATCGCCGCCAACTACGAGCGATTGATGCCGATGTACGAGGCGAGCTTCGGCCGGGTGGTGCGGATCGACGGGACGAACAGCATCGACGACGTGCACGCCGGCATCGTGAAAACCATCGGGATCGTCTGAAGATTGAACGACGCGCTTCCCGCCTCGCGGCGCGGACCCATGACCGCGCCGGCGAGGCGAGAATGCCCTGGTCGAGCAGGCGAACTACTTACCGCTCTATCTATCTATACAACGACTTGATCTGTCCCCAGGTGGACCTCTCGGTGCCTACGATGTGCTCCTTGAGCGCGGGCAGGCACAGGCAGTCGTTCCGATAGGTCGTGAACTGGTGATAGCCGAACTGGTCTAGCGCCACGACCCCGTGCAGATCAAAAACCGGGTTGTCGACCTGATAGCACTGCAGGTGAGCCTTGTAGTCCATGATTGGATAAATCCGCCCATCCGCATGCTTCTCCACGGGATTGCAGAAATACTTCGGCTGCAACACCATCACGTCGGTGGAGACCCCGAACTGATCGACCAGCGCCACCCGCTTGTACACCGGCTGGCTCCCGATCACCTCGTAGCACAGATAGTGGTTCCGATACGGCAGCGGGGGGACTGGCGGCGGCGGCGGGTTCTTCAACGTCGGAGTCAACAGGTACACCGCGTTGCCGAGCTTGACCGGGCCATAACCGAACTGATCAATGGCAATCACTTCCCGGACCGGCTGCGGAATGTCGAGGTGCCACCACTTCAGGTGCGCCAGCGGATCAACGATTGGGTACACCTGCCCCGTGTCGAGGACCCGCTTTTCCGCGGGATTCGCGAAGCGATCGAGATAGAGATAATCGACGCTCACGACGCCGAACTGGTCGATCAGCGTGATTGGCTTGACTAACGAATACCCCGGCGAAATCGTATAGACCTTGTAATGGTTCTCAACCGGGAGCGTGGCCTGCCCGTACGCCGCACCGATCGGCAGCAACAGCAGCGCCAGCCCCAGCGCCGAGAAACGCAACCAATACCGCTTCATAGCAGAAGCCTCCTTGCAGCTACCTCCTGCAGAAACAAGTGGGTAATGCTCTGGAACTACGCTGCTTCGCGCGGGAACGATGCGGGGACGCAAAAAATCGATTCGCCTAGTAGCGAATCCACGGGAGGGGGCGGCGTCCCGTTCGAGGCGGGGATACAGTAGCACACGGCCAGGACGGTGTCAACGTGACACTCAAGGAGAAGCGGCGAGCGACGGTTGTCCTCGCCCCGCGGAGCGGGCCTATGCCCGCCCTCGCGAGGCGAGAACACCGTCGTGACTAACCCACCGCTGCTAGCGGTACAACGCCTTGATCTGACCCCAGGTGGTCCTCTCTGTGCTGACGATATGCTCCTTCAGCGCCGGCACGCACAGGCAATCGTTCTGGTAGGTCTCGATCTGCCAGTAGCCGAATTGATCAAAAGCCACAACCGGATGGAAATTCGGCTGCGGGTTCTGGACCTCATAGCACTGCAGGTGAGCCCGATAGTCGAGAATCGGGTAGTAGACCGCGCCTTCACGCTTCTCCACCGGATTGCAGAACAGCTTCGACCTCACGACCGTCACATCGCTCGTCCCGAATTGATCGATGAGAATGACGAGCTTGTATATCGGCAGGCTCCCGAGCACTTCGTAGCACAGGTAGTGGTTCCGGATCGGCGGGGTGCCCCCCCCGGGACCCGGGTTCTTCAGCGCCGGGTTCAGGAGATACACCGGGTCGCCCACCGTCACCGGCCCGTATCCGAACTGATCGATGCCGATCACCGTCCGCGCCGGCTGCGGCAGCGCATCGACAATCCGCCACCAGGTCTGGTGCGCGAGCGGATCGTCCATGGGATAGATAGCGCCGTCATGGATCTTCTCAGTTGGATTTGCGAACTTCTCCAACCGGAAGACATTGGCGTTCATCGCTCTGAACTGATCGGTCAGGATCAGCGGCCGGGTGAAGGAAACGGGACTGGTATTGTAGACCTTGTAATGGTTTTCCTTGGGAAGACCGGCCTGCCCGTACGCCGCGATCGGCAGCATCAGCAGCACCAGCCCCAGCGCCCACAGGCGCGCATAAGCTCGCTTCATAACAGAAGCCTCCTTGCAGCTACCTCCTGCAAAACGTGAAATGCTATGGAACTACGCTGCTTCGGGCGGGAACGGTGTGTGGACGCAAAACTGGATTCGTCGGCGTCCCGTTCGAGGCGTCCGTACACTAACATACGGGGCAGCGCAAGTCAAACGGACGATCGAGCGGAGGCGCGGTGGACGTGGAGAATCCGCTGGACCACGGTGAACAGCGACGTCACCGCCAGGAGCATCATGACCGCCATCAGGAACCGGTGACCCAGGATCAACCCGAGTGCCAGGAGCCCCAGTCGCTCGGGCCGCTCCATGATGCCGACCTTGCATTCGATTCCGAGTCCTTCGGCCCGCGCGCGGGCATAGCTGGTGAGTACCGACCCCATCAGCGCAAGCAGGACCACCACCGGTTCATACAACAGATAGTCGTTCGGACGCCGCACGACGTACATGAGGACGCCGCCGAAGAGCACGAACTCGCTCACCCGGTCGAGAGTGGAGTCGATGAAGGCGCCGAAGCGGGAAGCCCGGTTGAGACGGCGCGCGAGGTCGCCGTCGAGCACGTCGCACAGCCCGGCGAGGAGCAGGAACATGCCGCCGGCGAGGAGCGATCCCTTCGCCACCGCCACGGCTCCCCATCCGCTCAGCACGAGACCGAACAACGATACCAGCAGAGGCGAGACCCCGAACGACGCGAGCACGCTCACCACCGGCTCGAGGAGCTTGCGACCGCTGTGCTGGAGGGAACGTTTGTCCATGGCGACGGAACCTAGCACCCGCGTTCGAAGAACGTCAAGCGCGCCGGATCACTCATCGTGGGTTCGCTTTCGTTTTCCGACGCCTTTCACGACCAGCACCAGCTCGCCCCGCACACCGCCCTTTGCAAAATGGTCACCCACCTCGGCCGCCGTTCCGCGGGCAACTTCCTCGTGCAGCTTGGTCAGCTCGCGCGCCACCGCGACCGGGCGGTCGGGGAGCTGCGCCGCCATCGCGCCGAGCACTTTGCGGAGCTGGTGGGGTGACACGAGAAAAACCGCGGTGCGCGCTTCGTGTTCGAGCGAAGCAATCACCCGCGAAAGCTCGCCGGGCTTTCGCGGCGCAAAGCCGCCGAAG
>Ga0210379_10000229_pt1 | contig 17129 bp, 14 predicted proteins | sample PLMedo_2_FD_155468 | JGI IMG/M metagenome (GOLD analysis project Ga0210379, IMG submission 155468) | Groundwater sediment microbial communities from an aquifer in East River, Colorado, USA - PLM4_32_coex redo | ecosystem: Environmental > Terrestrial > Soil > Riparian zone | place: USA: East... | reverse complement strand
CGCCATCCAGACGTAATTCTTCAACTGGTCGGTGAACGGCGTGCGCGCGCGCTCCTGGATCTGCGCGTTGAGGATGCGGTAGATGCCGCGGTAGTCGCGCTCCTCGCGGTAGAAGTAGCCGTCCACCGACTCGGTGAACAGCGCGTCCACCACGTCGTCTTCCTTTTCCTGGGCGATCAGGATGTAGACGTCGAGCTCGGGGCGAAAGCGGGTGATGCGCTGCACGAACTCGAGCGCGCTGACCTGCAGTTTGCGGCTTGCACGGCTTGCGCCGTGGCCGTTGTTCTTTCCCAGCGTGTACAGCGTGTCGTCCACCAGCACCGCCTGGATGTCGCCGTCCGCTTCGATCGCGGCGAGTGCGTCCTTGGCGGTGGTGACGCCGGCGAAGGTGATGCCCAGGGGATTGTCGAGCGAGCGCGCCGCCGCATTCAGGCCTTTGACGAACTCGCGCAGGACGAGGTGCTCGTCGTTGACGACGAGGATGCGGCTGACCGGCTTGGCCATGAGGGGCGCAAGTATAATCCCGCATGCTCAAGGCCGCGGTCGCCGAACTCGCCGGGGCGCGGCGCGCCGGCGAACCCGCATGAAACGCTTACTGCATCGCCTTGATGGCCAGCGCCAGGCGGCTCTTCTGGCGCGCGGCGTGGTTCCTGTGCACCACTTCCTTGGCGGCGATGCGGTCGATGACGCCGCGCGATTTCTCCAGCGCGGCGGCGGCCTTCGCCTTGTCGCCGGCGGCGATCGCCTTCTTCACGTTCTTGACCGCGGTGCTGAGCTGCGTGCGCAGCGAGGCGTTGTGGACGCGGCGCTTCACCGCTTGACGGGCCGCCTTGCGCGCGGACTTGGTGTTGGCCATGGCTTTGATCCGGACCGGAAAAGGGGGCGGATTCTAGCATGAACCTGCTCCGTGCCCTAGCCACCGTGAGCAGCATGACCTTCCTGTCGCGGGTGCTTGGCTACCTGCGCGATTTCTTCATCGCGCGCATGTTCGGCGCCGGGCTGGCGACCGACGCGTTTTTCGTCGCGTTCCGCATCCCCAACCTGCTGCGCCGGCTGTTCGCGGAAGGCGCGTTCTCCCAGGCCTTCGTGCCGATCCTCGCCGAGTACCGCAACCGGCAGTCGCCCGAGGACACGCGCACGCTGGTGGATTGCGTCTCGACGCTGCTGGGCATCGCGCTGGTGATCGCGGCGGCGCTGGGCATCGCCGCCGCGCCGCTCATCGTCTACGTCTCGGCGCCGGGCTTTGCCGCCGATCCGGGCAAGTTCGAACTCACGGTGAGCCTGCTGCGCATCACGTTCCCCTACATCGCGTTCATCTCGCTGGTGGCCATGGCCGCCGGCGTGCTCAATGCCTGGAGCCGCTTCGCGGTGCCGGCCTTCACCCCGGTGCTGCTCAACGTCTCGTTCATCGTCGCGGCGGCCTTCTTTGCCGAGCGCTTCGACCCGCCGGTGCTGGCGCTCGCCTGGGCGGTGTTCATCGGCGGCGCGCTGCAGTTGGCGCTGCAACTGCCGTTCCTCGCGCGCATCGGCATGCTGCCGCGCTGGCGGCTCAACCTGCGCCATCCCGGCGTGGCGCGCGTGCTCAAGCTGATGGCACCCGCGCTGTTCGGCGTCTCGGTGAGCCAGATCTCGTTGCTGATCAACACCATCTTCGCCTCGTTCCTGGTCTCCGGCAGCGTGTCCTGGCTGTATTACGCGGACCGGCTGATGGAGTTTCCCGCGGGCGTGCTCGGCGTGGCGGTGGGCACGATCCTGCTGCCCAGCCTGTCGCGCCATTTCGCCAGCGGCGCCGCCGAGGAGTACGGCAAGCTGCTCGACTGGGGGCTGCGCGTGACGCTGCTGCTGGCGGTACCGGCGGCGGCCGCGCTCGCGGTGCTGGCATTGCCGCTGATCGCGACCCTGTTCCACTATGGCCGCTTTTCCGCCGAGGATGCGTGGATGACGCGCCAGGCGCTGGTGGCCTACAGCTTCGGGCTGGTGGGCATGATCCTGGTCAAAATCCTCGCGCCCGGCTTCTACGCGCGCCAGAACGTGGTCACGCCGGTGAAGATCGGCCTGTTCACGCTGGCGGCGACCCAGGTGATGAACCTCGCATTCATCGTGCCGTTCAGGCACGCCGGGCTGGCGCTGGCGATCGCCCTGGGCGCCTGCCTCAACGCCGCGCTGCTCTACAGGTACCTGCGGCGCCACGGCATCTTCTCCCCGCAACCCGGCTGGCCGGCATTCGTCGCGAAAGTCGCGGGAGCGGCGGCGGCGATGACCGCGGCGCTGCACTATGCGATGGGGACTCCCGTGTGGTGGCTGGGCGCGCACTGGCAGCAGAAGGTGCCGGCGGTCGCGGGGCTGGTGCTGCTGGGTGCCGTCGCGTATCTGGGCCTGCTGTACGTTTTCGGCCTGCGCTGGCGCGATTTCGCGCGCCGCGAGGCGGGTTGATGCCCGTGCCGGACCGTTTCGCCGAACTGATGGCGCGCGAGGAAGCGCAGATCGATCTCGCGCGCGCCTGCCTGCTGATCTCGCAGGATGCCTACCCGGGGCTCGACGTGGAGGGCTATCTCGGCGAGATCGAGCGGTTCGCCGCGCGGCTCAGGGGGCGCCTGCAGGGGGGGCGGGACGCCGAGGAACGGGTGGTCGAGCTCAACCAGTTCCTGTTCGACGAACTCGGCTTCCACGGCAATGCGCGCGATTACTACGATCCGCGCAACAGCTACCTGAACGAAGTGCTCGACCGGCGCACCGGCATACCGCTGACACTCTCCGTTCTGTACCTGGAAGTCGGCAGGCGCATCGGCCTGGCGCTCGAGGGCGTGTCCTTCCCCGGGCATTTCCTGGTCCGCCTGCCGCTGCGCGGCTCGATGCTGGTGCTCGACCCGTTCTCGGGCGGCGAGCCGCAATCGGAAGCGGATTTGCGCGCGCGGCTGCGGCGCGTGGTGCCCGCAGGCGTGACCGGTCCCGTGCCGCTGGAGCAATTGCCGCTCGACCAGTTCCTCGAGCCCGCGGGCAAGCGACAGATCCTCGCGCGCCTCCTGCGCAACCTGAAGGGCATCTACCGCGAGTCGGACAAGCCGGAGCGCCTGCTCGGGGTGCTCAACCGCATGCTGATGGTGGCGCCCAAGGCGCACGACGAGCTGCGCGAGCGCGGCCTGGTGTACCAGCGCCTGGAGTGCTTCCGCGCCGCGCTCAAGGACCTGTCCGACTATTCCTCGCTCGAGCCCGACGCCCCGGACATCGACGACGTGCGCGCCAAGGTGCTGGAGCTGAGCGCTCTGTGCGCGCGCCTCAACTGAAGCGCTAGGCGGGCGCTCGCTCGCCGATGCCGGCGGCGGCGCGCATTTCCAGCGCCCGCTTCTGCACTGCCGCGTGCAAACCGGGTTTGTAGCCGAGCGCGAAGAACACCTCCGCCGCGAGGAAGACCGGCGCCACGAAAATCTGAAAGAAGTTGTCCACCAGGGCGGGCTTGCGGCCCTCGTAGGCGTGGCCGATGAGCTGGATCACCCAGCCGCCGCCGAAGAACGCGAGGAACCAGAGCGCGCCGGTGCCGATCGGCAGCACGGACACCATGTCCGCGAGGTACAGCAGCGCCGCATTGATGACCAGCATGGCGAGCGCGAGGGGCACGTCGAGCAGGAAGTACCAGGCCAGCACGACGGCGGCGAGCAGCATGGCGGCGGTGAGCGTGACGCCGCCGACCTCTATGCGCGCCCAGCCCAGCGCGATGAACAGGCCGAAGATGATCATCGGCACGCCGACGAAATGCGTCGCCTTGTTGCGCGCGTCCTGGTGATAGGCGGCATAGAAGCTCATCTGCTGTTCGAGGGTCTGCATCGGGGCCTCCCTGAAAGCCACTATAATTCAGCATTTTACACACAGGCTGATGCAGGTCACGCACGGGTCCATTGCGCCGGGGAGCGGCCGGTTGGCGCTTACCATCGGCAATTTCGACGGCGTGCACCTCGGCCATCAGGCGATGCTCGAGCGCACGGTATCGCGCGCGCGCGCGCTGCAGTTGCCGTCCTGCGTGCTGACCTTCGAGCCGCATCCGCGCGAGTTCTTCGCGCCGGCGACGGCCCCGTCCCGGCTCACGCGCCTGCGCGACAAGCTCGAACTGATGGCGGCGGCCGGGGTGGACCGGGTGCACGTGGCGCGCTTCGACGCGCGCCTCGCGTCGCTCGCCGCCGAGCGTTTCGTCGAGGCCAACGTGGCGCACGGGCTGCGCGCCGCCTGGCTATTGGTGGGTCGCGACTTCCGCTTCGGCGCGAAGCGGGGCGGCGACTTCGCGCTGCTGGAGCTGCTGTCCGCGCGCCACGGCATCGAGCTGGAAGCGATGCCGGAAATCGCCGTGCAGGGCGAGCGGGTGTCCAGTTCCGCGGTGCGCACGGCGCTCGCCGCCGGCGAGTTCGGGGCGGCGCAGCGGCTGCTCGGCCGGCCTTACGCGATGAGCGGACGCGTTGCGCACGGGGAGAAGCTCGGGCGCGAGCTCGGCTTCCCGACGGCGAACATCGTGCTGCGCAAGCGTCCTCCCCTGGCGGGTATTTTCGTCGTCGAATGCCGCATCGAGGGCGAAGCGGGCTGGCGCCCGGGCGTGGCGAGCGTCGGGCGCCGGCCGACGGTCAACCCGACCGCGGTGCCGCTGCTGGAAGTGCACCTGCTGGACTTCGCGGGGGACCTCTACCGCCGCCACCTGCAGGTGAGGTTCCTCGCGAAACTGCGCGACGAGGAGAAATACGACGGCGTGCCGGCGCTGCGAGCGGCGATCGCGCGCGACGCGGTGCAGGCCAGGACCCATTTTGCGAAGAAGAAGACGAATGCCTGACTACAAGAGCACGCTGAACCTGCCGGACACGCCGTTCCCGATGCGCGGCGACCTCGCCAGGCGCGAGCCGCAATGGGTCAAGGAGTGGCAGGACAAGGGCGTGTACCAGCGCCTGCGCCAGGTGGCGAAGGGGCGGCCGAAATTCGTGCTGCACGACGGTCCGCCCTACGCCAACGGCGACATCCACATCGGCACCGCGGTGAACAAGATCCTCAAGGACATGGTGGTGAAATCGAAGTCGCTCGCCGGCTTCGACGCGCCCTATGTGCCCGGCTGGGACTGCCACGGCATGCCGATCGAGGTGCAGATCGAAAAGCAGTACGGGCGGAATCTGCCGGCTGAAGAGACCCTGCGTTTGTGTCGTGCCTACGCGAGCGAGCAGATCGAGCGGCAGAAGGCCGATTTCCGGCGCCTGGGCGTGCTCGGCGACTGGGATCATCCCTATACGACGATGACGCCGCGCAACGAGGCCGACGAGATGCGCGTGCTCGGCAAGCTGCTCGAGCGCGGCTACGTCTACCGCGGCCTCAAGCCGGTGAACTGGTGCTTCGACTGCGGCTCGGCGCTCGCCGAGGCGGAGGTGGAGTACGAAGACCGCAAGGATCCCGCTGTGGACGTCGGCTTCTCTTTCGCCGAGCCGGACAAGGTGGCCAAGGCCTTCGGCATGGCGCGGCTTCCGCGGGAAGCCGGCTACGCCGTGATCTGGACCACCACGCCCTGGACGCTGCCCGCCAACCAGGCGCTGAACGTGCACCCCGAGTTCGCCTACCACCTGGTCGATACCGAAAAGGGCTTGCTGATCCTCGCGGCCGAGCTGCAGGAGGCCTGCCTCGCCCGCTTCAAGCTGGCCGGCGAAACGCTGGCCGAGTGCAAGGGGACGGCGCTCGAGAACATCCGTTTCCGGCATCCGTTCTATGAGCGCAACGTGCCGATGTACCTGGGGGACTACGTCACGCTCGATACCGGCACCGGCATCGTGCATTCCTCGCCGGCCTACGGCGTAGAGGACTTCGATTCCTGCCGGCGATACGGCATGAAGGACACGGAGATCCTGACGCCGGTCATGGGTGACGGCAAGTACGCGCCGTCCCTGCCGTTGTTCGGCGGGCTGTCGATCTGGGACGCCAACGCCAAGATCGTCAAGCTGCTGCAGGAGCGGGGCGCGCTGCTCGCCGTGGACTGGAAGTTCACCCACAGCTACATGCATTGCTGGCGCCACAAGACACCGATCATCCTGCGGGCTACGACGCAATGGTTCGCGGGCATGGAGCAGGTTGTGGGCTTCCATGGTGCCAAGCCGAAGGAAACCTTGCGCGCCATAGCGCTGCGCGGCATCGAGGCGACGCAGTTCTTTCCGGGTTGGGGCAAGGCGCGCCTGCACGGCATGATCGCTAACCGCCCCGACTGGACGCTGTCGCGGCAGCGGCAATGGGGCACGCCGATGCCCTTCTTCATGCACAAGGAGACGGGCGAGCCGCACCCGCGCACGCTCGAGCTGCTGGAGGAAGTCGCCAAGCGCGTCGAAAAAGGCGGCATCGAAGCCTGGCATACGCTGAAAATCGAGGACTTGCTCGGCAAGGAGGCGGCGCAATACGACAAAGGCCGCGACACGCTGGACGTGTGGTTCGACTCCGGCTCGACGCACCAGACGGTGCTGCGCGGCTCGCATCCGGCGCTCGGCTTCCCGGCCCAGATGTATCTCGAAGGATCGGACCAGCACCGCGGCTGGTTCCATTCGTCGCTACTCGTGTCCAGCATGCTGAATGGCAGGCCGCCCTACGAGTCGCTGCTTACGCATGGCTTCGTGGTGGACGGCGAGGGCCGCAAGATGTCTAAGTCCCTCGGCAACACCATGGCGCCGCAGCAGGTGTCGAGCACGCTGGGCGCGGAAATCCTACGGCTGTGGGTGGGCTCGACGGACTATTCCGGCGAGCTTTCGATCTCCAACGAGATCCTGAAGCGGGTGGTGGAGAGCTACCGGCGCATCCGCAACACGCTGCGCTTCCTGCTCGCCAATACCTCGGATTTCGACGCGGCAAGGCATGCCGTGGCAGTCGCGCAGATGGTCGACATCGACCGTTACGCGCTGGCGCTCACGGCGCGCCTGCAGGAAGGGGTGACCGGCGACTACGCGCGCTACCAGTTCCACCTGGTGGCGCAGAAGCTGCAGTCCTTCTGTTCCGAGGACCTGGGTGCGTTCTACCTGGACATCCTCAAGGACCGGCTCTATACCTGCGGCGCGCAGTCCTCGGCCCGGCGATCGGCCCAGACCGCCCTGTGCCACGTGACGCACGCGCTGGTGCGCCTGATGGCGCCGATCCTTTCCTTCACCGCCGAGGAGTTGTGGCAGACGTTCACCGGCAAGGCCGACGACAGCGTGTTCCTCCAGACCCTGTACGCGCTTCCGCAGGTCGAAGGCGCGCCGGCGCTCCTGGCGCGCTGGGACCGGTTGCGCGAGCTGCGCGACCCGGTGCGCAAGAGTATCGAGGCGCTGCGGGCCGAGGGCAAGGTCGGCTCGTCGCTGCAGGCCGAAGTCGACGTGCATGCCGAGGGCGCGGACTATGAATTGCTGGCGGGCCTGGGCGGGGACCTCAAGTTCGTGCTGCTGACCTCCGCCGCGCGCGTGCACCGCGCCGCCGCCGGCGGTGCCAGGATCGAAGTGGCGCCGAGCAGCCACGCCAAGTGCGAGCGCTGCTGGCACTACCGCGCCGACGCGAACCCGGCCGGCCTCTGCGGCCGCTGCGAAGCCAACCTGCACGGCGCCGGCGAGAAGCGGGTCCATGCCTAGGGCGACGCCGTGGTTCGCCGTGGCCGCGGCAATCGTGCTCGCCGACCAGTTGGCGAAGTGGGCGGCACTGTCGTTATTGCGTCCCGGCGAACCGGTCGCGGTCACCGGCTTTTTCAACCTGGTGCTGGTGTTCAACCGGGGCGCCGCGTTCAGCTTCCTCGCCGACGCGCCGGGCTGGCAGCAACCCTTTTTCATCGCCGTGGCGCTGAGCGCTGCGGCCATCGTCAGCTGGATGCTGTGGCGTTACCCGGCGCGGCGCTTGCTGTGCGCCGGCCTGGCGCTGATCCTCGGCGGCGCGCTGGGAAACCTGTGGGACCGCGTGGCCTACGGGCACGTGGTCGATTTCCTCGATTTCCACGCCATGGGCTGGCACTGGCCGGCGTTCAACATCGCCGACTCGGCGATCAGCGTGGGCGCAGGGCTTCTGATCGCCGAAAGCTTCCTGCGCAAAGACTAGAATGGCGGCCATGGAAGTTCTGCTTGCCAATCCGCGCGGCTTCTGCGCCGGGGTCGAGCGCGCGATCGACATCGTCGAGCGGGCCCTGCAGCAGTACGGCGCGCCGATCTACGTGCGCCACGAGATCGTGCACAACAAGTTCGTCGTGGACGACCTGCGCAGGAAGGGCGCCGTGTTCGTCGAGGAACTGGACGAGATTCCCGCCGGCGCCACGGTGATCTTCAGCGCCCACGGCGTGGCGAAGGCCGTGCGCAACGACGCCGAGGCGCGCGGACTCAAGGTGTTCGACGCCACCTGCCCGCTGGTCACCAAGGTGCACGTCGAGGTGTCCAAGATGCTGCGCGACGGCTACGAGATCGTGATGATCGGCCACCGCGGGCACCCGGAAGCCGAGGGCACGATGGGGCAGGCTAACTCGGGCATGCACCTGGTGGAGACCGTCGAAGACGTGGCCATGCTGCAAGTGCGCGATGCCGCGAAGCTGTCCTACGTCACGCAGACCACGCTGTCGGTGGACGACGCGCAGGTGATCGTCGCCGCGCTGAAGGCGCGCTTCCCGCAGATCCACGGCCCGAAGAAGGACGACATCTGCTACGCCACGCAGAACCGGCAGGACGCGGTCAAGTTCATGACGCCGCGCTGCGACGTGGTGATCGTGGTGGGCTCGCCCAACAGCTCCAATTCCAACCGCCTGCGCGAGGTGGCGGAGAACATGGGCGCCGAGGCGTACATGGTCGACACCGCCGCCGACCTGCGGCCCGAGTGGGTGGCGGGCAAGCGGCGCGTGGGCGTCACCGCGGGCGCTTCCGCGCCCGAGGTGCTGGTGGACGAGCTGGTGGCGCGCTTGAAGTCGCTCGGCGCGGCGAGCGTGCAGCCGCTCGACGGCATCACCGAGCGCGTGGTGTTCACCTTGCCGCGCGAGCTGGCGCGGCGCCGGCGGCCCGGCTAGCAGGCCTTGGCGGATTTCTCCCACCTGCCGCTGCGGTTGCAGGTGTGGACATAGCCGTCGAGGCACAGGGTCATGCCCTGCGGCACCTTGCGACCGTCCAGCTCGCAGGTCGCCAGTTTCCCCTGGGCGATCAGCAGCCAGCCCGCCGGCCTGTCGGGTGCCCGTGCCTGAGAGGGCATTGCAAGCGCCGCGGCGAGCAACGCCGCAAATATCGCAATTCTCGATTTCATGGTTTCTCCTGCGCGTGGGTGCTGCGGTGGGTACGTGCGCGGCGCGGCGGCTGGAACAGCGGCAATTCCTGCTGACGCGCTTGAGCGAGAGCAGGCAGGGCCTCCCCAAAGCGCAACTCCACCGTCAGCGCGCTCTTTACGGCAGCGCCGGCCTTGCGACCCGGCGTGAAGCGCGCCGACGCGAATGCTTCCACGGCAGCTGCGTCGAATACGCCAGAGGGGGTTGAACTGAGCGCGATGGTCTCGTCCACGGCGCCCGCCTCGTTGATCAACAGCCGCAGCAGCACCCGGCCGCTGGCGACCGGGGCGTGCGGCGGAAACACCGGTTCCACCGAACTGCGGATAAGAGGGCGTTCATCGAGTTCCTCCACCGGGAGGTACCTGGGTGCAGCGGTAATCCCGGACGACGGAGCCGCGGCACCGCGTATTCCCGGGTCCGGACGGGCGGCGGATTGCCCGGCGGACGATTGCGGTGCCGGGACGGCCGCCTCATCGCTGCCGGGTGCGCGCAGCCGGGCCCGCAAAGCACTGGCGCTCCACTGGCCCCACTCCGGCGATGAGACCTGCCAGCCGTGCGGCATACGTTCCATCAGCGCCAGGCCCGCGCCATGCAGCAGGAGTGAGGCGCCCAGCGCCGCTGGAATGCGCGCGTCGATCACTATTCTACGACCAGCTCGCGCCACGACACCCGCCGACCCTGGAACGCGGCCTGGCTGATCGGGGTGTCCTGCGTCAGCTGCTGGTTGGATGCAGTGGTGACAATGGTCACCACCTTGCCGCCCGGCAGCATGATGACGTTGATTCCCACGATCAGCGAGCTGCCGACGCTCTGGCTGGCCATGTTGGCGGTGGCCCCCTCCACGTAGGAGCCGGACTGGAAGTCGAGGAAGTTGATCCACGAGGTGCCGCCCGCCGTGCAGGAATCCAGCGAGGGCACGTTCGTGGCGACCACCAGGGTGCCGAGCTGCAACTGCGGATCGATGTTCCCGCGCTCACCGCTGTCGGGCAAGTCCAGGCGCCAGCCGAAATCGGTGGTCCAGACCGGCGCGGTGGCCGCGGCGATGGTGCGCGTGCCCGGCAGGGTTCCCGCCTGGAACACCCGTTCGATCACCGAGGGGCCGCGAACATCCGCGATGACCGGGCCGGCGGTGACGGTCGGCACGTCGCGCAAGGCGTAGATGGTCTGCGTCGTGAACGGACCGGTCTTGTCGGCGTTCTCGAGGAACTTGCCCGTGGCGAACAGCACGACGCGCTGCTTCGGCGTGGTCAGGGTCTCGCCCAGTTCCGGCTTCACCGTGATCGGCTGCCGGTTGCCGAGCGCATCCTTGGCCACGGCAACCAGCGTCACGCCCAGGTAGTTGGCATTCAAGCCGCCGTCGTAGTCCGTGTCGAAGCGCCACAGGTTGCCCTGGATGTCGCCGCCGTAGACCGCCAGCGTAGTGTTGTCGACGGCACTGCTGGTGGACCAGCCGTTGATCCGGGCGAGCCCGCTCGGCGAGGCAGCGGTGCCGGCGCCGTTGGCCAGGCGGTGCATGATCTGGCCGGTCATGGCGTCGAGGATGTACAGGTAACCCCCGCCGTTGCCGTTGCCGTTCGCCGAGCCGTTGTTGTAGCCCGAGCTGACGATCACCACCCATTTGCCCTTGACCTTGGTGATGATCGGGTTGCCGAAGGACAGCCCGACGTGGCAGTCGCCGGTGTACGGCCCGCCCACCGGCACGCCCAGCGCGCCGGTCGTCACGCAGGTGCTCGTATAGCCGAACTCCCACAGCACCTTGAGGCCGGTGAGCGAGGGGTTGGTGATGTCCAGCGCGTAGTAGCCCCGGCCGCCGGCGTTGAATCCGGCTACCAGGATGGTGCGCCAGTCGTTCACGCCCGCGCAGGGCGTGCTCAGGCAGACTTCGCCCACCGTGGGCGAGCCGTCCACGAAGTAGCGGTGGGTGTACGGCTCGTTGGCCAGCGCATGAATGACGGGCAGCACCGCGGCCGGGATGTAGGCCCAGCGCTCCGCGCCGTTGCCGGCGTTGTTGCCGGTGAACAGGTCGTCCGTCGTGGTGCCGGTCGTGATGCCGGCGGTCTGGTAGTAGGGATTGTTATTCACGTCGGTCTCGAACGCGTGCAGCATGCCGTCGTTCGACGCGGCGTACACCGTCCCGACGCGCGGGTTGGTCGGATCGGGGAAGCGCGCTGCCGGGCAACCGGTGCCGGTACCCTCGGTGCAGGCCTTGAAGGCCATGTAACCGGTGTCGACGTACGAGAAAGGCGACTTGCGCACGTAGGACGGCTGCGCGTTCACGATGTCGCCGAGCACGCTGGAGCGCGCCCGGTACAGGTCGGAGGCGCCGCGCGGGAAGGCGCCGGTGTTGTAGTTGGTGACGTCGCCGCGCAGGTAGTTGACCAGCGACTGCGCGGTGCCGGCCACGGTCCATTGCCCCTCCTGCGACAGCGCGATGATGGCCGGGTCGAAGTAGTTGGCCTCGGCGGCGCTCAAACCGGTGCCGTCGTTGCACCAGGCCGCGCCCACGTCCGCGTTCATGCAGAAATGCTTCATGCGGTTGCCGCCCGCGTCGCCGGCGTCGTAGGTGAAGATCCTGCGCGCGGTGTGCAGGCTCGCATCGAGCAGTTCGGCCGCCGACCACAATTCCACCGCGGACACGGTGCCCGAGGACAGGTCGATGGTGCGGGCCTTCAGGTCGCCGATCCAGTCCGCGGTCTGGTACTGGGCGGTGAAGGCGAAGTTGTCACCCGCCACCGGCTGCAGGTTCGAGGTCGCCGCCGCGGCGCCCGCGCCGATGCGCGCCTGGAGTTGCTCCAGCGTGTCCGACAGGCCTTGCGCAACCTGGTCCGGGTTCTTGGCGCTGAAGAACACGCCGCGGCCGTTGACCGCCGCGTGCCACAGGTCGTCGAGCGCCCTCGGCGAGTCGGCCGCCGGAACCGGCCAGTTCTTGGGACCCTGCTTGATGTCGAAGAAGTCGCCGCTGGTCGCCGTCTCGTAGTCCGGCCGGAACGTGAGCTCCCCATCCAGGCCCAGGCCGATGGTGAAGGTCACCATGTGCTGGTGCCCCGCCGTGTCCTTGTTGGTCGTGGGCACGCTATCGGCCAGCCCGGGCCGCAGGTCGTTCTTGTAGTAGTACAGCGCCACGTCGGCCAGCGTGTCCGATGCATTCGTCACCGCCCCGCCGTCGAAAACGCCCTGGCTGCGCAGGGAGTAGGGCGCCGCGTTCACGTTGTCCACATTGCCCATGTTGGAGTTGTCGATCTGCTTCCCGCCGTTTCCGTTCCAGTAGCCGTCGGTGGACAGGATGGCGAAGTTCGGCTGGCAGGAGGCAGTGACCGGATCATCCGCCGCCGTCAGCCCGTTGGTCAGCCCGCTGCCGAATACGCCGGCGTAAATCTGGCCGACCCGCGACAGCGCTTCGCGCAGCGGCGTGCCGCTGCCCGGGCTCTGCTGGTAGAGACTGGTGTACCAGTTGGCCCGGTGCGCGCTGTCGTAGTCCGCGATCTTCAGGTACTTGCTGGCGGGCACCGGGCTGCCGGGGTTGATGGTGATGAAGCCGACCCGGAAGCCCTCGTTCAGGTTGGCGAACGCCCGCCCCGCCGCCGCCTTCATCATGTTCATACGCGTGCGGTGGTAGGCGTACCAGTTGGCGAAGTTGGTCATCTCCTCTACGTAGGTACAGGTGGCGCCGGCGCAGTCGCTGCGCGTCGCGGCCTTGGTGTAGGAATCCACCGCCGGCACGATGTCCGTGCGGGTGAACTGGCCGACGCCGATGCGCACCAGGCCGGTAAAGGCGGTCGCGCCCCCGGCCATCGGCGCGGTCGTGGTGTTGACCATGAAGGTCGAGACGCCGGCGATGCCGCCGCAGGCGGTGGTGCCCATGTTGCAGACCGTGGTGGAGACCGTGCCATCCTCGATCACCACCCAGCCGTTCGGCCCCGAACCCAGGTTGACCGGGGCAGCGATGTCGAGGGCATAGGTGCCGTTATTGGCTGCTGTGTAGGGCCCTGCGCCTGCGGGCGGCGTCTGCGCGCAGGCATTGAGCGCATAGACCAGCGCATCGCGCGTCACCTGGCGACGCTGGTTGGCGGAGGAGCCGGCAGTGACCACGATGCGGCTCAGCGCGCCGCTGGTACCGCCGCCAGGCACCCAATCGGCCTTGTTGCCGCTGATGTTGAAGCTCACCGTCAGGAACGGGGCGCAGGACAACAGTTGCTGGCCGTTCACCCGGATCGAGGTGATGTTGTTCAACACCGAGGCGGTGCTGATGGTGATCAGGCCGCGCGCACTCACGGTGCCGGCCGAAGTCGAATTGACCGTGATGGCCTTGCCGTTTTCCGCGGTGCCCACGGCGATGGAGGTGACGATGACGTTCGCGCCGCTCTGCGAGGCGACGTAGGTGGTGTTCGCCGGGCCCGCGTTGATCGCCGTCACGATCTGGCCGGCGACGGTGCTGGGCGCCGTTCCGCCCGGCACGGCGATCGTGCCGCTGATGACCTGGGCGGCGCCGATGGTGATGCCGGTGATGCTGCCGCCCGCGGCGTTGACCGACGTGACCTGGACGTTGCCTTCCGCCTGGCGCGCCGGCACCGTGCCGCTGACCGTCGCGCCGATGTGCTTGGCGTGGATGAATGCGCCGATCTTCTTGCGCTGGCAATTGGTCATCGTGGTGTTGTTGTCGCACCAGCGCACGCCGGAGAAGGTGTGCGCCGCGGTCACCCCCGCGCCGGCGGCGCAGTTGACCAGATCCACGTCGGTGCAGAACTCCGGCGCCGGAAACAGGTGCACCGAAGGATTGACCGAGGAGCCGCTCACGCAAGTGGTGCGCGCTGCGGTGGTGCAGAATTGCCGCGTCTGCATGCGGTAGTAGTAGGGGGAGACCGAGATGTACTTCACGCCGCCGCCGCTGTCCAGCCCGTAGGGGAACGCCGCGTTCGGGAAGTTGTAGCCCGAGTTCTGCCGGCAGGTGCCGCTGTTCGCGGCGTCTGCCTGGTTCGCGCACCAGACGCGGTCCCGGTAGCCGGTCAGCAGGTTGCTGGTGCTGGTGTTCCGGTACGGATCGGAGCGCACCGCGGTCCAGTTGCTGGTCGTGGCCGCGTCCTGCAGCGGCATCTCGGCGGCGAGGTTATCCAGCGCCGGGCGATAGCGCAATGTCGGGTTGTAATAGATGCTGTTGAAGTCCGGGCTGTTGTAGGGTGCGTCGCCGAAAATGCAGGCATTCGGACTGCCATTGATGGTTCCGCCGCCGCTGCCGTCGTTGTCGTCGCCCACGTCGAAGCAACCCGCCGTCGTGCTGGTGGGGTTGTGGCTGTCGTTGACATAGTCCGGCATGTAGTCCGAGCCCATGCTGCCCGAGTCGTCCAGGATGAACATGACGTTCGGCTTGATCGAGCTGGCGCCGGTGCCGAGGGGGTCGGTGGAGATATTGAGCTGCGCCGATGCGAGCATCGGCACGGTGGAGCCGAGCGCGCCGGCGAGAGCCAGCGTGCAAGCGAGGATGCGATGGGTGTTTTGGGTTTTCATGGTCTTCTCCAGCTACTTCAGCATGGCCTGAACGAAGCTCAGGGTGTTGCGCGGCCCGAGGACCCGGACCGTGACGCGGTAATAAATGGTGGAGGCGGCGGGCAGCGCGGCGGTACCGTAGCTGACCGTTCCCTTGGTGCCGCCTTCGGCGCCACCGCTGCCGACGCTGCCCGCGGTCTTGACGCAATTGGCGACGGCGGAGCTCCCGGGTCCCTCCAAGCCGCACATGCGGTGCAGCACGTAACGCACTTCGTTTCCGGCGCTGTCGGTGCCGACCAACAGCGAGTTCCCGCTCCAGTCGAAGGGCGTGCCGACACCCGTGCCGGGCAGGTCGAGGCTTGACTGCCAGGTGGCGAAGTAGGCGGAGGCCGGCTGGTCGTTGTCCAGGGCACTCTTGTTCGCCACCAGCGCCGTCCTCAAATAGGCGCGCGCGGTTTCCACGCCCCAGTCGCCCGCCGCGGTGGCGCCCTGGCGGAACGCGAGGTTGCCGGCGACCAGGAGGTTGGTATCCACGGAACGGATCAGCGCGATGCCGGTCAGCGACATGGCCACCAGCACGATGAGCGCGACGAACAGGATCACGCCCCGCTGCGCCCTGCGGGCAATGCGCACGCTGCGGTTCATTCGGACCTCCAGAGCATGTTGCGCAGCGGGACCATGGTCTCGAAGACGCGGTATTTGTAGCAGCTCGGCAGCGCGCCCGGCGCGTCGAACGTCGGGAAGTCGCCGCCAACCCAGGTTGGGCGGTTGGCCGCGGTCGTGGCCTCGCAGGCGCCGCCCGCCGTGCTGGGCTTCTCGTAGTGGTCGCTGCGCGCCAGCACCGCCAGGCGCACTGCCTTGACCTGCGTGATGTCGTTGGCATCGAAATTGGCGCCGGCCACGCTCGGCAGCTGCTTGGTCCAGACGTCGATCACGTTGTCGTCGTTGGTGTCCTTGCCGTACTGCGCCTGCAGGTCGACGATGCCGTCCATCAGGTCCTGGCTGACGGCGCCGGCGGTCAGCACTGCCAGCTGGTCCGTCACCTGCAGCTTGCCGTTGACGACGCCGAAGGTTTTCCACACCGGGCGTGTGCCCAGGTTGAAGATGCGGGTCACGTCCTTGGGAAACGTCGGCAGCGTGCCGCCGGCGGCCGGGTTCCAGAAGTTTTGCGCGTGCACGAGCGACTCGGTGGTCACGCCGGTGACTTGGACCAAGGCGCAGGTCGGGCCGGCCTGCAGGACCACCAGATTGCCCACCTCGAATCCCGCGGTGCCGTCCGACTTGACGTCCGCGCCCGCGGGGTTCAGGTTGTCGAGCAGGACAGTGGAAAGCGAACGCTCGTTGTCGGAGCCGTAGAACACGCTCAGCGTGTCCGGGGCGTTGGGTGCGTCGGTGATGATGAAAGGATAGAGCGACAGCGCGTTGCGTGAATTCACCATCGACGCGTTCGGCGGGAACGAGTACTTGAGGTCGTAGTAGTACTGGATGGCGCTGCAGCCGGCATTCACCGTCGCGTCGCAGTTGCACTGGAAGGCGAAGCTGCTGTTCAGCCCGAAGCCCGCCTGGCGGATGTCGCGCTCCAGCGCGAACAGCGCGATCGCGCCGTTGGTCTGCGCGCCCCCGGCGGCGGTCGTGGTGCGCTTGTGCTGCTCGTTCGTCAGGTACACGTGGGTGATGATGACGATGCCGATCAGGCCGATGGCCGCGCCGACCATCAGCTCGATCAGACTCATGCCGGCGGAGCGCCGGAGGACGGTTTGCGTTTTCATAGGCGGGACACGTAGCCGACGATTTCGAACCTGCGTTCCTGGGTCTCGCCCGGTTGCAGCCAGAGGATGATGACGGTCACCTGGCTGGGTGCATCGGTATCGCCCGGGTAGGTCGGGCCGGGAGCGATGGCGATCGACGGCACGCGCTGCGCGGAGACGATCTTGATGCCGGGCAGCTGGGCCTCGACCTGGTTGCGCCAGGTGGTGCGCGGCGCGTAAGCGAAGATGCTGCTGTCCGGGTACAGGTTCACGTTCGCCATATCCAGGCGGATCTGGCTCAGGATGTTGTTGGCTAGATAGGCCGCCTCGGTCCGGTAGCGCGCGTCGGTGGTGTTCTTCACCGCCACGGACTGCATGCCGATCAGCGCCAGGATGCCGATGGAGAAGATCAGGATGCCGAGCAGCGCCTCGATCAGCACCACGCCCGTCTGTTTGCCCATGTCGATTCTGGTCATTGGCCGCTCCTCAGCACTTGCGCGGGTCGGTGGCGTCGGTGACCGCCGGGTCGCACATGCGCACCGAACCGCTCGCGCTGACAACGACCTGCAGGCAGCGCATCGGCCCCGCCGCGCTCTGACAGCTGCCGCCGCTCGGATTGCTGACGCCGATCTGCAAGGAGCCGCCGG
>Ga0210379_10000228_pt1 | contig 17215 bp, 14 predicted proteins | sample PLMedo_2_FD_155468 | JGI IMG/M metagenome (GOLD analysis project Ga0210379, IMG submission 155468) | Groundwater sediment microbial communities from an aquifer in East River, Colorado, USA - PLM4_32_coex redo | ecosystem: Environmental > Terrestrial > Soil > Riparian zone | place: USA: East... | reverse complement strand
ACCTCGTACCACTCATAACCCGTGGCTGGCGTCACTTGCAATTGGCCATTAGCGTCGAGCGCGAACGTGGCTGTCCCCGAAAACGCCGTGTTGAGCGCGGTCACCATGTCGCCGATTGTCGTACCGGTCACCGCTACCGTGGCCTCGCTGACGCGCCGTCCGTCCGGTCCCTTGAGCAACAGCATGATGTCGCCGCCCGGAGCGAGACCGTGCGCATCGGTGGATGCGAGACCTGTGGTCAGGATCGCGTTTCCCTCCGCGCGGTAGAGATCGTTTAGGCCGAAGAAGTGCGAGAAGCCCATTCCGGCACGGCTTGACGGATTGCCGGGTTCATCACTGACCACCACGCCGTTTCCGCCGTTGGCGGAGACCGTCAACACGCCGTCAGTGAAATCGGCATCGCCATTGGCTCCCAAAGTCGCGTCGAGCGCCGCGGCGAAGCTTCCAATCGTGGCGCCGATCGCGCTGGCAGCGCCACCGTCTACCGAGATCGTTCCGGCGTCAAAGTCGATCGCGATATTGTGGATCAGTACGCCGTTCGCATCGCTGATGCCGATATTGGTCGCCCCGGAAAAATTCAGCGCGTCGGTTGCAAGCAATCCGGTCCGACGTCCATCCAGTTGCGACGGCGGTGGAACGACGGCGTTCGCATTGTGCTGCGCGTTCACGGCAAGCGACAATGTCTGCATCATCGTGCCGAGTTCCTCGCCGAACCCAACGAGGACGTTGTCACGGACGTCGAGCAAACCGCGCAGCTCTCCGGACGTCGCGTGCGAGTCGAAAGAGAGCGGCGTGCTTATGACATCACCCGTCAAAGGATGAATGGACTGCACCATGATGGGGTTGAAGCTCGGACCGAAGCTCGGCTGATGAACGAGTTCCGCATACACGTCACTGACCAGTTGCACTCCGTCTGTTGTCGCGACGAACAACCGTCCATCACTCTGCAGGCTCGTCCGGATGCCCATCAGCTCAGAGAGCTTACCGACAAGCTGGTCACGCTGATCGAGAAGGCCGTTCGCCGTATCACCGGTGAGGATCGCGTGATGGATCTGCGGATTGAGCTCGAAGATCTGCTTGATCAGTTGATTGGCTTGCGCCACCGCACTCGAAATCTGCTGATCTGCATCGACGCGCAAGTCGGCGATAGCGGCAGACAGGTTGGTCGCCGTCTGGGCCAGGGCGCCGAACTCATTCAGCACGCCGAGACGCGTGGACAACGCGCCGGGATCAAGCGACGCTTGTCCGAGTGCGGCATAAACCGCATCGATCCGGCTGCCGAGTGACGTGCCATCGCCGGGCTGGCCCAAGGTCGCATCGAGCTGATTGAGGATGGTCGCCTGGATGTCGTAGCGCGCCGCGGCGGAGCGGGCCGCAAGCACTTCGGTGTCGAGGTAATTGTTGATGACACGTTGAACATCGGAGAGCGCGACGCCGGCTAATTGTCCACCGGGCGCGAGAGTCTCCATGTTGACGACGCGCCGAACGTAGCCCGGCGTGTTGACGTTGGCGATGTTGTCCGCGGTCACGCGCAAGGCCGCGCTGTTCGTTAGAATCGAGGTGACACCGGCCGAAAGAACACCGTTGAGTGACAACGCACTACTCCCGTGTTGAACGCATGGGTTCGGTGCCTTGTGTGCAAGCCGGATGCCAAGGGACTACCGAGGAAATAGCGCAGACACGGCGCTGACTTGAACCATCACAAGGCAAGCTTTGCCGTCGCAACGGCAGTTCGTGCCGGGCGGAACGCGGTCCGCTTGCCAACGAGTTTGTTGCATATCCGTGGCGAAACACTCGTTTCGCGCGCTCCGCTGCACATGGTCTGAGACTTGCTTCAGGCAAGCCGAAGTTCAAGCGGTTTGTCCATGGACGCGGTTGCGTTGCCCATTGTTGCTGGCCCGACGCCGATGCCAACTCCGAGCAGCGAAGTGCCGCTGTCGGAGCCACCTCCTTCGTTCGGTGTGCTCGTGGCTGCTGTCGCGAAGGGCGAGGATTCGCAAGCCGCAGGAACGAGTGAAGCGCCAAGCAATGACGCTATGCCGTCATCGGGCGCAACGTCCGACGTCCCGCCGTCCTTCGTCGTACGGCAGTGGCTCGCGCAAACCCACTCTCCGCATTCCTTATCCAAGGGATTGATCTCCGTTCTTGAGAGAGTTAGCGGCGTGCGCCCTGAGCAGACTGCGTCGCTTGCCGCGCCGGAAGACCTGCCGTCAAACGACGACACCGACGCTGCTGCTCTAGCCAATCGGGAGACTGCGCAGCCGGAACCCGAGGGCTTGCTGTCCAGCAACGACGGCGACACTACTGCTTCTCCGATACACGCTATGGGGAGCAAAAGTCATTCCGCCAAAATGCCGGAAGGAACTGACACTCCTGCCACGAACCATAGTTCGGCAAAGCTTCGTGTCGAACCAAGCGATGCTCTGATTCTCCCCTTCTTGGCGACACCATCAGAGAACCCGCAGCTTGCTCAGCAGCAGCAGACCGGCGGTTCCGGCTCTAGTGCTCTGGACGCCACGGACGGCTCTACGTCCGCACCACGCCAGCATTTCACTCCCCCGCCAGCCATCTCGCCTCCCGTCGCCGCCGAGCGCCCGGACAGCACAAAGCCGTCTGCTGAACCGAGCACGGACGAGCCGATAGCGGCCGCAGATCACGCAAAGACGACGCACACTGCTGACAGCACAAAACCAGGCGAGCCAAACAGCGCTTCGCCCAAATCCGCTCGTGCGACTGAACAACCTCAGCCGCTCGCTACCCCTACGCAGGGAAATTCGTCCACCACCGCCTCCCACGAGACGCCCGATAGCCTTAATGCCGCGCCGCCGGCCATGAATGTGTCGTCCGCTGGGGAAGATAGCGGCGAGGCGCCCGTGAAGCTCGCCCTCGCCACACGTACGGGACAGCAGACTCCTGAAATGCAGTCACTTGCGCTGCACATCGCCGCGCGTTCGGCGCGGGGGGACAGCCGTTTCACGATCAGGCTCGATCCGCCCGAGCTCGGCCGCATCGACGTCAATCTCAGCGTGAGCAGCCATGGTCATGCGCAAGCAGTGCTCGCAGTGGAGAAGCCGCAGACGCTCGAACTCCTGCTGCGCGATGCGCCTACGCTCGAACGCGCCCTCAAGGACGCGGGACTCGAACTCGGAAGCAATCTCTCCTTTTCGCTGAAAGAGGACGGTCGTTCGCAGTTTGCGCGGGACGACCAGGACACGAGACCCAGCCGCTCAGTTCAATTCGTTCAAGCTGAAGCAGCGAACATTCGTTCGCCGCTGCATTCGAGCGCCATAGAGCACTTATACGGTCTGCGTATCGCGCGGCTGGACATCACGGTTTAGGAGAGCCGCATGAACATCCCTCCCGTCTCCACAGCAGCATCCGGGGCTACCCGTTCGCAAAGCCAGCTCGCAGCGAACTTCGACACGTTTCTTCTTCTGCTGACGTCCCAGCTGAAAAACCAGGATCCGTTAGAGCCTATGGACTCCAGTGAATTCACCCAACAATTGGTGCAGTTCTCGCAGGTCGAACAGCAGATCAACTCCAACAAGAACCTCGAAAACCTCATCGCGCTTACAAAAGCGCGCAGCTCGGCCGATGCGGTGTCCTATCTCGGCAAGACGCTGACGCTCACGGATGGCACGGCCGCGCTGATGGGTGGCGAGGCTCACTGGGCCTACTCGCTCGAGAACGACGCCAGCACTGCGACACTGACCATACGCAACGCACAGGGTGACGTCGTCTACTCGGCCCCCGCCGAGACTTCGACCGGATTGCACACCTTTACCTGGAACGGCATCGGGTCTAGCGGCGCGACGCTTCCGCCCGGCCCCTACCAGCTGCTGGTGACGGCAAAGACCATTGATGGGGCCGCAATCGGAACCCATGCCGCAAGCCAGGGCGTCATTAGTGAAGTCGATCTGACGGGAAGCGAACCAATCCTGATGATCGGCCCCTTGGGCGTGCCGATCAGCAAGGCCACGTTGCTTTCGCAGACCCCATAGCCATTAGGGCTCGCTGAGAATCTGCGGGCGACAAACAAGGCCATAAGGACGAAGCGCCGCGGGCCACAGATTGAAGGAACAGTAAGATGAGCCTTTACGGCGCTCTCCTCACCGGCGTGTCGAGCCTGAATGCGAATGGCCGCGCGCTGAGCATCACTTCGTCCAATATCGCGAACGTCAACACGGTCGGCTACAAGAACAGCACAGCCAATTTCTCGACGTTCCTGGCCTCAACCGGCAGCGCGAACCTGGTCACGCCCTCGAGCGTGCAGGTCAACAACATTCAGCACCTGACACAGCAGGGCCTGCTCACCTCGACCGCCTCGTCCACCGACTTGGCCATCACCGGCAACGGCTTCTACATCGTCACGCCAAACGCGGCGAATCCTCAGCAGACCTACTACACGCGCGCCGGCTCGTTCACGACCGACGCCGAGGGATTCTTGAAGAACGCAGCAGGCTTCTACCTCGAGGGCTGGACGCTCAACTCGGACGGCAGCATGCCGGCGAACCGCAGCTCGCTTCAGGTCATCAACCTTCAGAGCATCAACGGCACGGCCGAAGCCACGACCCAGATGAGCCTGAACGCCAACCTCCAGGCCTCCTCAGTTGCGGTCGGAGCGTATACGGCGGGCGACATGTACAACGGCGTTGTCACTCCCGAGTTCGAGCAAACCGTCAATCTCTACGACAGCCAGGGCGGCGCCCGGCCCATGCAGCTCGCCTTCGTGAAGACCGGGCCTGATGCGTGGGCCTATGAAGTCTCCTATCAGGGCAACCCTGCTGACATCGGGGGTGTCGCGAACAACCCGATCAACTCGGGCACGATCACCTTCAATGCCGACGGAACCTTGGCTGGGCCGGCTGGCGGCGTCGCGACGTTCAATGTGCCGTGGGATGTTTCCACCGGCCTCCTTCCGCAGCCTATGACCATGAACTTCGGAACGATCGGCCTTGCCGATGGTGTGACTCAGTTCGACGCGGCTTCGGCGCTCACATCCGCCAATGTCGACGGCGCGCCATACGGCTCGCTGACCGCGGTGTCGGTTGATGAGGAAGGCTATGTCACGGCCTTGTTCGACAACGGCATTCAGCGGCGCGTGTTCAAGATCCCGCTGGCCACCTTCGTCAATCCCGACGCGCTCGCGCCTATCGCCGGCAACGCTTATCAGCTGACCGATGAGTCGGGCATCCCGAGCATATTGGAAGCGAATACAGGAGGCGCCGGCCAGATCGCTTCGAATGCTCTGGAAGCATCCACCGTCGATCTGGCGCGCGAATTCAGCGATCTCATTACGACACAGCGCGCCTATTCCGCGGCCACTCGCATCATCACGACCGCAGATCAAATGTTGCAGGAGCTTATGCAGATTAAACAGTAGATGAATGAAAGGGTGCCTTTACCGACGTAAAGGCGCCCTTTCATCAAGCAAGTGCAAGCAATGACACAGGCTTATCGCTTCATTTACCCTGGCACTTTGCCGTTTCTTAAACCGCATTCCGTACCCTCGGGCATGGGTAAGGAAGGTGGAGTATGAGAGATATGATTGAGGAGCAGCGCCGGCCGCGCGTGAGCTACGTGATCGGCCCGGACGGCAGCCCGCTGACGTTGGCTGATCTGCCTCCGCCCAATACCAAGCGATGGGTTATCCGTCGCAAAGCGGAAGTCGTCGTCGCGGTGCGTGGCGGCTTGCTCAGCCTCGAAGATGCGTGCAAGCGCTATACGCTGACGGTCGAAGAGTTTCTCGCCTGGCAGCGCGCGATCGAGCGTTTCGGTCTTCCGGGTTTGCGCGCGACTCGGGTGCAGCAGTATCGCCACTAGTCGACGACAGAAGAAAAACTCGCGAATCTGAATCAGAGGCCGGAACGCAAACGCGCTCCGGCCTTTCGCATTTTCGCCCATCCTGCGGCCGCGTTCTTTTCCCTCCCCCTGCCGGCCATGCGCGCCCCTCCACATGACCTTCCAACGCGCCTGCCAAGGCCTCTGGAGAGCTCTGCTGCGCCTTTCTCCATGGAGCTTCCACGCTCGAAATACGCGGCATCCGAAAAATTTGCCACAAAATTAAGTCCAATTTTACCGGACCCCCGGCAAGGTTTGCCTAGTCGTGCGGCGGAAAGCCGAGCAAGGCGCATTCGCGCATTTGGGCCGTCGCGTACATCGGAGGGGACCTTTGCCGGAATTCTGGAGAGGAATGGGCGCCTTGCGCATCGGCGCCATGGCCGGAGTCGCCGCGGCGCTGACGGGGTTCTTCCTCTACATCTTCGGCATGATCGCCGAGCCGCCGATGGCGATCCTCTATTCCGGACTTGAAGCGCGGGAGGCAGGAGCCGTCATCGCTAAGCTGGACGCGATCAACGTTCCGTATGAACAGCGCGGCGACGGCGGGACGATACTCATTGCTGCCGACCAGGTCTCGCGCATCCGTATGCAACTCGCGACCGAAGGCCTGCCCTCGGCGGGCGTGGGTTACGAAATTTTCGACAAGTCTGACACCTTCGGCACCAGCACGTTCGTGCAAAACGTCAATCGCCTTCGCGCGCTCGAGGGCGAGCTCGCGCGGACGATCCGTTCCATCGACTCGATCGAAGCCGCTCGCGTGCATCTCGTCATTCCCGAGCGTCAGGTCTTCGCCCAGGCCAGCCAAACGCCTTCCGCGTCCGTCGTGCTCAAGACCCGCACGCGTCTTGGCAACGGACAGGTTTCTGCCGTTCAGCATCTTGTCGCCGCCGCTGTTGCCGGCCTCGCCCCCAACGACGTCGCGATCATCGACGAGCGCGGCGAGTTGCTCGCCGGTCGCAACGGCGACACCCAGAACGACATTGCGCTCGCCCAAGAGGATCGGGCGTCGGCGTTCGAAGAACGCATGCGCCAGCGCGTGGAGAACATCGTCGCCTCGGTTGTCGGGCCCGGCGGCTCACGTGTCCAGGTCGCCGCCGAGATGGATTTCAACCGCGTGACGGAAACATCCGAATCGTTCGACCCCGATAGCCGCGTCATCCGCTCCTCGCAAACGGTCGAACAGAACTCATCTGAACAAGGCCCGCGCACAGCGGCAGCGGTTAGCGTGGCAACCGCGTTGCTGGGCAATGCCCAGCCGGTCCAGACCGACACCGGTCCGAACTCGGCGAGCACGCGCAACGAAGAAACCATCAACTATGAGATTTCAAAAAGCACGAAGACGCTCGTCCAGGATGCCGGAACGGTCAAAAAATTGTCCGTCGCGGTTGTCGTCGACGGCACCTACACGACCGACGCCAACGGTGCGCGCACCTATGCGCCACGCAGCGAAGCGGACATGGCGAACATCACCGCGCTCGTCCGTTCAGCGGTCGGCTTCAACGAAGCACGCGGGGATCAGGTGCAGGTCACAAATATGCGTCTCGTCGAACCGGAAGCGACGCCGGTTGAGGCAGGGTCGTCCGAGCCGCTGCTCGGCATTGACTCCACGATGTGGTTCAAGTTGGCCCAAATCCTGATCCTTTCGATCACCGCCCTTCTCGTCTTCCTCTTGGTCGTCAAGCCCATGATCCGCCGGTTGATGACGCCGATGGGCGCGCCGGAGACTGCTAGGACAACCGCAATTCCCGCCGCGCAGGGCGCGCCCGCGATTGCGCAAGCGACCAGCCCTGCTCAACTGAGCGCGGCCCAGGTAAGCACCGCACCGGCAGCCGCAGCACTGCCAAGACGCGAGAGCATGATCGATGTGAGCCAGATCGAAGGCCAGGTGCGCGAATCCGCTGTCCGCAAGATCGGCGACGTCGTGCAGGCGCATCCCGAAGAAGCCATGGCGATCGTGCGCACATGGCTGCACCAACCGGCCTAGAGCGAGACGGATCGAACGGAAATGGCACGCGCCCCCAAAACCCCAGTCAAGGAAGACCTGCGCTCGCTCTCGGGTGCCGAGCGCGCGGCGGTCTTTCTCCTCTCCCTCGGCGAAGAGCACGGGGCAAAACTCTGGGCAATGCTGGACGAGGACGAGGTCAAAGAGCTTTCCCAGGTGATGTCGAATCTCGGAACCGTCAGCTCGAGCCTCGTGGAGAAGCTCCTGATCGAGTTCGTGTCGCAGCTGTCCTCGACCGGATCGTTGATGGGCTCTTACGAATCCACCGAGCGGTTGCTCCAGCGCTTCATACCTACGGACAAGGTCGGCCAGATCATGGAGGAAATCCGTGGTCCCGCCGGCCGCACCATGTGGGACAAGCTCGCCAACGTGAACGAGAGCGTCCTCGCCAACTACCTCAAGAACGAATACCCGCAGACGGTCGCGGTCGTGCTTTCCAAGATCAAGTCCGAGCATGCCGCGCGCGTGCTCGGCGCATTGCCCGAGGAATTCGCTCTCGACGTCGTACAGCGCATGCTGCGGATGGAATCGGTGCAAAAGGACATCCTCGACAAGGTCGAGCAGACCCTGCGCACCGAGTTCATGTCGAACTTGGCGCGGACCGCCAAACGGGACGCGCATGAAATGATGGCCGATATTTTCAATAACTTCGACCGTCAGACGGAGAACCGTTTCCTGACGGCGCTGGAAGAGCGCAACCGTGAAGCCTCGGAGCGCATCAAGGCTTTGATGTTCACGTTCGAGGACCTCGGCAAGCTCGATCCGGGATCCGTCCAGACGCTCTTGCGTCACGTCGAAAAGGACAAGCTCGCGATCGCGCTCAAGGGCGCCACCGATTCGTTGCGTGACGTGTTCTTCTCCAACATGAGCGAGCGCGCAGGGAAGATTCTGCGCGAAGACATGGAAGCATTGGGACCCGTTCGCCTGAAGGATGTCGATGAGGCGCAAATGCGCATGGTCAACGTCGCCAAAGACCTCGCCAACAAGGGCGAGATCATGATCGCCAGCAAGCAGGAAGACGACGAGCTGATTTACTGATGAAGAACTCGGTCAAATTCACCTTTGATACGGATTTCAACGACCGCACCGACAATGCGGCCGATGCGCGCGCGCGCAAGAGCTTCAGCACGGACGAAATCGAGACGCTGAAGCACGATGCGCGCGAGGAAGGCCGCAAGCACGCCGACATACTGGCTGCCCAAGCGGTCGCCTCGTCGATTGGACAAGTCGCTGCCGCCATGCACGCAGCCATCGAAGCGATGGACGACGAGGTGGAGCGGATACGCAACGAAGCCGCGGGCCTTGCTCTTGCTGCCGCGAAAAAACTTGCCGGTGCGGCGCTCAATCACGCTCCCGAAGCCGAGATCGAAGAGGCACTGAACGTCGCGCTGCACCATGCCATCGGCGAGACGCGGATCGTGGTGAAGACGCCGCCGATGCTCGCGAAGGCAATCGAAAGCCGGGCTGCGGAAATCGCCGCGGAACAAGGCTTCGAGGGCCGTATCCAGATTGCCGGTGACAACACGCTCAGCGGCGCCGACTGCCGTATCGAGTGGCGCGGCGGCGAGGTCGAGCGCTCACATTCCATCATCGAAAACGCATTGGCGGACCTGATCGCGCGCCGTTTTAGACGCGCGGCGAAACCGCAGAACGAGGAGTAACCCATGGCGGGTAAGGACGACGTCTCGTTGCCGGAGCTTGGCGACGCCGAAAAGGGTGGCAAGGCGGGGCAGCCATTGTTGGAAAAAGGCGCGCCCGAGGACGCCGAACCTCATCGCACGGCGACCGATCTCGAAGCCGTCTACGACATTCCGGTCACCGTTCAGGCGATCCTCGGAAAGTCGGCGATGGAAATCAGCCAGCTTTTGAAGCTCGGGAAAGGCGCGGTCATCCAGCTCGACCGCAAGGTCGGCGAGGCGATCGACATCTACGTGAACGATCGTCTGGTGGCGCGCGGCGAAGTGGTTCTGGTCGAGGATCGACTCGGTGTCACGATGACGGAAATCGTCAAGTCGGGACAAGTCTGATCACTCCTATGACAAGGGGGAAATAGTCATGCGTCTTCTCATCGTAGGCAGCCTCGGTGGCCAGATTGGCGCGGCAACGAAGATCGCGCTCGAGAAGGGCGCCAAAGTGGCGCACGCCAGCACCGTCGAGCTCGCTCTCGCGGACTTGAGGCAGGGCCGCGGCGCGGATCTGATCATGGCCGATATCGGCCTCGATATCGGGCTCCTCGTCCGCTCGCTGGTCAGCGAACGAATCTGCACACCGGTGGTGGCCTGCGGCATCGGAACCGATGCTCGGCGCGCCGTAGATGCGATCCGCGCGGGCGCCAAGGAATACGTGCCCCTTCCACCGGACCCAGCGCTCATCGCCGCCGTATTGGCTGCTGTCGCTGACGAATCCCATCAGCTCATCTTCGAGGACGAAGCGACCGCCAAGGTCATCGCGATCGCCGATCAGGTCGCGCCCTCCGACGCCTCCATTCTCATTACCGGCGAGTCCGGTACCGGCAAGGAGATTCTGGCACGCCACGTCCACCGCCGCTCCAGTCGTTCGGAAAAGGCCTTCATCTCCGTCAACTGCGCGGCGATCCCGGAGAACCTTCTGGAGTCCGAGTTGTTCGGCCATGAGAAGGGCGCGTTCACCGGGGCTATCGCGCGGCGCGTGGGCAAATTCGAGGAAGCCGATGGCGGCACCCTGCTTCTCGACGAGATCAGCGAGATGGACTCGCGGCTTCAAGCCAAGCTGTTGCGCGCCATCCAGGAGCGCGAGATCGATCGCGTTGGCGGCGGCAAGCCCGTCAAAGTAGACATCCGTATCATCGCAACGTCCAATCGTGATCTGGCCGAGGCAGTCAAGCGCGGCGCTTTCCGCGAGGACCTGCTCTACCGGTTGAACGTCGTCAATCTCAGAGTGCCGCCGCTGCGCGAGCGTCCGAAGGACATTCTTGCGCTTGCGCGCCACTTCGCGCGCAAATACGCCGAGGCCAATGGCGTCCCCTTTCGCGCCGTCAGCGGCGAAACCGAGCGGCTCCTGCTGTCGCATGCCTGGCGCGGCAACGTTCGCGAGCTCGAAAACACGATCCATCGTGCAGTACTGCTGTCGCAAGGCACCGAGATCACGCCCGAAGCGATCCGGTTGCCGGATGGTGCACGGCTTGAGCCGGGCGCGCATCGTCCCGGCGATCCCGTTTCGGTCGCGACCGAAGCCGCGGCCGTCACCACGCGAGCGCTTGTTGGGCGCACTGTCTCTGACGTCGAGCGCGATCTCATTCTCGATACGCTCGATCATTGCCTTGGCAACCGGACGCATGCCGCGAACATCCTCGGCATCTCGATCCGAACGCTGCGGAACAAGCTTAGGGAGTACTCGCAGTCAGGCATCCGCGTGACGCAACCTGGCGAAGGCCGCGCGGCGTAACATGAGCCTTCAGACGCCGGCACTGCCGGCCAATCCCCAGAGTGCGCTCGTCGCCCTACGCGATTACCTCCGCAATGGAGAAATCGCGCTCGCGATCGGCATTCTCGCGATTCTGGTCGTGCTTCTGATTCCGCTGCCGGCGTGGCTGCTCGACCTTTCGCTCTCATTCTCCATTACCTTCGCCATCCTGATCCTGATGACGGCGCTCTTCATCGGAAAGCCGCTGGAATTCAGCTCGTTCCCGACCGTTCTACTCATCTCGACAATCTTGCGCGTGGCGCTCAATCTCGCCTCAACGCGCCTCATCCTTGCCAACGGCAACGAAGGCACGGATGCCGCCGGTCACGTGATCGAGGCTTTCGGACGGCTGATCACCCAGGGCAATTTCGTCATTGGCGTGATCGTGTTCGCAATCCTGGTGATCGTGAATTTCGTCGTCATCACGAAAGGCGCCGGCCGCATCGCGGAAGTGGCAGCACGCTTCACCTTGGACGCCATGCCGGGCAAGCAGATGGCGGTCGATGCCGACCTCTCTGCCGGGCTCATCAACGAGAGCGAAGCCCGCGAGCGCCGCAAGCAATTGGAAGCCGAATCCAACTTCTTCGGCGCCATGGACGGCGCTTCGAAATTCGTCCGCGGCGACGCGATCGCCGGCCTTCTGATCGTCTTCATCAACATCATCGGCGGGATCATCATCGGTATCGTCCAGCAGGGGATGACGTTCGCTAGCGCGATCCAGACATTCACGCTGCTCACCATCGGTGACGGCCTGGTGACCCAGGTCCCGGCGCTGATCGTCTCCACCGCCGCCGGCCTGATGGTGTCGAAGGCGGGCGTCGAAGGCTCATCCGAGAAGGCGTTGTTCGGCCAACTTTCCTACTATCCGCAGGCCCTTGGCATGGCGGCGTTCGTGATGGCGGTTGTCGCGATGCTGCCGGGAATGCCGCATCTCGTGTTTTTCGTCATCTCAACGGGCGCCGGCGCGCTTGCCTATGTCTCGTGGAAGGCTAAGGAAACGTCGCGTCTTGAATCCGCGCGCAAGGACGCGGCCAAAGGCGAGATCACACCGCCCGATGAACCGATCTCATCGGCGCTTGCGCTCGATCTGTTGCGCGTGGAGCTCGGCTACGGCCTTCTGCCGCTGATCAACGATGTCAAAGGCCATCGCGTCACCGACCAGATCAAGTCGCTCCGCCGCCAGCTCGCCAGCGAAATGGGCTTCGTTATGCCCGCCGTCCGCATTCTCGACAACATGCAGCTTTCGGCCAACGAGTACACGATCCGCGTCAAGGAAGTGGAGTCCGGCCGCGGTGAGCTGTTCCCCGGTCAGCTCCTCCTCATGGATCCCAAGGGACTGCCTGTCGATCTGCCGGGCACGCACACGACAGAGCCCGCGTTTGGCTTACCCGCCACCTGGGTGGATTCGTCGCTGCGCGAGGAAGCGTCGTTCCGCGGTTACACGGCCGTCGACCCCGGCACTGTGCTGACCACGCACTTGACCGAAGTGCTCAAGAATCACATGGCGGAGCTGCTCTCCTACTCCGAGACCAAGAAGCTTCTGGACGACCTGCCACAAGACCAGAAGAAGCTCGTCGAAGAGCTGATCCCATCGCAGATCTCAGTCACAGGCGTTCAGCGCGTGCTTCAGGCGCTGCTCACCGAGCGCGTCTCGATCCGCGATTTGCCGGCGATCCTGGAAGGCATCGCCGAAGCCGTCAGCCACACCAAGAACGCGATGATGATCACCGAGCACGTGCGCGCACGCCTTGCTCGCCAGCTCTGCCATCAGCATCTCTCGCCGCAGGGCTATCTTCCGATCGTGGCGTTGTCGCCTGCTTGGGAACAGAGCTTTGCCGAATCTCTCGCCGGCCAGGGCGAAGAGCGGCAGCTCGCGATGGCGCCCTCGCAGCTCCAGGCCTTCATCCAGACCGTGCGCGAACGGTTCGATGAAACCAGCGCCGGCGGGTCGATGCCCGTGCTGCTCACGAGCCCTCTCGTCCGCCCGTATGTGCGTTCGATCATCGAGCGCTTCCGGCCATTGACGCCCGTCATGTCCCAGAACGAGATCCATCCCTCCATTCGCCTGCGCACCATGGGCCAGATCTGACGCTTTCGCTCTTTGCGCCCCCATGGACGGCGGACGGCTGAAGCCCTAATTATCCGCCTATGACCGGCTATATCATCGTCGCCATCGCCGTCGCGCTCATCCTCTGGGGTGCTGCGACATTCAATGGTCTTGTGCGCCGGCGGAACATGGTGGCCGAAGGCTGGAGCGGCATCGAAGCCCAGCTGAAGCGGCGTGCCGACCTCATTCCCAATCTTGTCGAAACCGTAAAGGGCTACGCCTCACACGAACGCGGTACGCTCGATCAGCTGACCAAGCTCAGGGCTTCGGCGCAGCAGGCACCGAGCGGAGATGTCCAGGCGCGCGCCGAAACCGAGCGCCAGATCACGGCCATGATCGGGCGCGTTATGGCGGTTGCTGAAGCCTATCCGGACCTCAAAGCGAGCGCGAACTTCCAGTCGCTGCAGCAGGACCTGGCCGAGATCGAGGATCAGATCCAGCTGGCCCGGCGCTACTACAACGGCACCGTGCGCGATTTCAACGTGATGATCGAGCAGATTCCCTCGAACGTCATCGCGTCGTGGTTCGCGTTCAAGCAGGCTGCATTCTTCGAGATCGAGAACGCCGCAGATCGCGCCGTGCCGAAGGTGTCCTTTTCTTGATCGGCGCGCTTCGCGTCCTGTTTCTCCTCCTATTTTTCGTCCTGTTTTCAGCGCGCGCCGATGCGCAGGAGCGGATCACCAATTTCGCCAGCGACATCAGCATCGCAGCCGACGGAACCGTCACGGTCCGCGAGACGATCGCCGTCGTTGCCGAAAACGACCAAATCCGGCGTGGCATCTTCCGCGACATCCCGACCGTCTATACGGACCGCGTGGGAAACCGGGTGCGGGTGGGATTCGACGTCCAAGAGGTTCAGCGCGATGGACGGCCTGAATCCTATGTTGTGGAGAGACTCCCGAACGGCCAGCGCGTCCGGATCGGCTCGGCCGACGTGATCATCGAACGGGGCCCGCACACCTATCTGATCGTTTATCGCACGAACCGGCAAATTGGCTTCTTCGATAATTTCGACGAGCTCTATTGGAATGTCACCGGCAACGCCTGGCCATTCGTCATCGAACGCGCCGAGGCGCTCGTCCACCTGCCCCCGGGCGCCTCCCCCGTGCAATTCGACTTCTACACAGGACCTCAAGGAGCGCAGGGGAAGAATGCTCGGGCTGTCACAGAGAGCAACGGAATTCGCTTCGTCACGACGGTCTCGCTCGCGCCCGGCGAAGGTCTCACCGTTGCCGTCGGTTTCTCTAAAGGCGCGGTGAGGCCGCCGAGCGCCACCGAGAATCTCGACACGTTCTTTAGAGCGAACGGCTCAACGGTCGCTGGCCTCGCGGGCCTGGCCGCCATCGGCGCGTATTATTTCTTCGCGTGGTCGAGGTTTGGCCGGGATCCGGCGCGCGGCGTGATCATTCCGCTGTATGAGCCCCCAAAGGATTTCTCCGCGTCCTCGGTGCGCTTCGTCGATCGCATGAGCTACGACCGCAAGACCTTTGCCGCGGCGTTGGTAGCGATGGCCGTCAAGGGCTACCTCAGGATCGCCGAAGATCACGGCACCTACACGCTCGAACGCACGGGACGGAACGAGAGCGAGACCGGTCTCGCCAAGCCTGAAACCGCGCTCGCGCGTGCGCTCTTTGCCTCCGGCAAACGAATCGAGCTGAAAAACAAGAACCACACCACCGTGTCGCGCGCGATCAATGCGCTGCGCGGATCGCTCAAGAGCATCGACGAAGGGGTCTATTTCGTTACGAACCAGCTTTGGTTCTATGGCGGCCTTGCGATTCTCGTGTTGAGCGGATTGGTAGCGACCCTGCTGGCGGACGAGCCTGAACCCGCGTTCGGAATGTTGATTTGGCTGTCGGCGTGGACGGCCGGAACGTCCTTCCTGCTTCATCGCGTTGCGCAGCAGTGGGGTCGTGTCGTCTCTGGTCCCGGCTCCCGGATCGTGAATCTGATTGGAACGCTCTTCTCGACACTGTTCGCTCTACCCTTCCTCGGCGCACTGTTGTTCGGACTCTATATATTTCAGACGTCGCTGCAGTTCTTGGCAACGGCGGCGCTGTTGACTCAGGGTGTTCTCGCCTACGTTTTCTATCACTTGTTGAAGGCCCCGACGCTTGCCGGCGCAAAGATCCGCGATCAGATCGACGGCTTTAAGATGTTTCTGACCACGGCGGAAAAGCCCCGCCTGGAAGTCCTCCATCCTCCGGAAGTGACTCCGGAGGTGTTCGAGAAATACCTGCCCTACGCGATCGCTCTCGACGTCGAGAACGAATGGAGTCGAAAGTTCGAGGCCGAAGCCGCACGGGCCGGCCTCGCTCCCGAGCGGCAGAGCTACTCGCCCAGTTGGTACTCCGGCTCGTCTTTCAACCGGCTCGGGACGACCGGCTTCGCGTCCTCCCTGGGCGGTGCCGTCGCAGGAGCAACCGCAGTGGCTGCCACCGCGCCGGGAAGCTCGTCCGGTTCGGGCGGTGGCGGTTCGTCGGGTGGCGGCGGTGGTGGAGGAGGCGGAGGAGGCTGGTAGCCGGATCAGTGCGCCTTCGAGCCGCCGGGCTTGGCCTCCACCTTCGGCGCACCATCGAAGCCGAACCTGCCCGATCCCATGCCGATCAGCATGAGCAGGCCGCCGGCTATGGCGATGTTGCGGGCGAAGATATCGAAATCGGCGTCGCGGGCCACCTCGACCTCCAGATGCCAATAGTCATGGAGCGTAACCGTCGCCCCGATGGTGATGGCGAAGAGCACGAGCGCGCCGATCCGCGTGCGGAAACCGACAAGCAATGACAGGCTCCCCATCACAGTTCCGATAATGGTGAGAAGCAGGATCGCCGGCGGTGTCGGCACGGCCTTCATGGCCAGCAAGAGCGCGGTGTTGTTCCAATCCAAAGCGGCCTGGTAGGCCTGCGTCAGGAAGAACCACGCCAGGACCCAACGGCCGAACAACGGCGCAATGGACTCACCGAACGACATAGCAAACGAATCAGAGGCCCACTCTCAGGTATCAGGTATTGGGACTCTGCTCAACGTCCGATCAACCCTGACGGACGGAGTGCTTCCTTAAATGGCGGACGATCGCCATTTCGTCGAGACGCGACTGGGCGGCACGGTCTTCGGCTTCCGCCGCACGGCGCACCCTCTCCTCTTCGGCAACCTCAAACGATTTCAAATCCTGGAATGCCGCCGCGAGATCGTTCTGCTGCTGCGAACGTTCGCGCTCCAGATCGGCCATCGTCGTTTTGATGTTCTTCCGCCGGACGTCGATTGATTGCAGGAAGCTCGGAAATGCCAACCGTCCGATGTCGGAGTCGTTTGCGCGGCTGCGCTCACGCGTGACCGAGTCATCGAGATCCGAAAGCTTCTTCTCGAGATCAGCTTTCATCTCGTCGAGCGTGGCGATGCGGCGCTTGAGTTCATCCACGCGGAAGCGTTTCAGGCGCAGCAGGGAATCCCGGCGTTTCATCGCGTCTTACCTTTTGCCGCCCCACCGTCCACTATTTTGCTTAAGGCCGCGTAACCAGAGGCGAGATCGGCCTGTTCGTCCTTCTTCTGTTTAAGAAACGTTTCTAAGGGCGCGTTCAGCGTGATCGCCCTATCGACTTCGGGATTGGAGCCGGAGCGGTAGGCGCCGAGGCGGATCAGTTCGGCCATATCCTCGTAGATGGCGAGTTCCGCGCGTGCTTTTGAGACAATTTGCTGTTCGCTGTCCGAATTGCACTGTGGCATAGCCCGCGACAGCGACTTCAATATGTTGACGGCGGGATAACGGTCCCGCTCGGCGATTGCGCGGTCAAGGACAATGTGCCCATCGAGGATACCGCGCACGGCAT
>Ga0210379_10000227_pt1 | contig 17223 bp, 14 predicted proteins | sample PLMedo_2_FD_155468 | JGI IMG/M metagenome (GOLD analysis project Ga0210379, IMG submission 155468) | Groundwater sediment microbial communities from an aquifer in East River, Colorado, USA - PLM4_32_coex redo | ecosystem: Environmental > Terrestrial > Soil > Riparian zone | place: USA: East... | reverse complement strand
TCGGTGTTCTGGAGCTTGCTGGCCGATATCTTTTCCAGTGCACAGGCCGAACGGCTGTTCGGCTTCATCGCCGCGGGCGGCAGTGTTGGCGCCATCAGCGCTCCGGCCTTCATAACCCTGTTCGTGAATGCCGTCGGTACGAATACCCTGTTGTTGATATCGGCCGCGGGCTTCACGATCATTGCCTTTCTGGTGCGTCTCCTGGAGGCGGAGAAGCGCAAGCTCGTCGCCACCGATGAAGCGGCTCAGAAGACCACCCTTGACCATAGTCTGGGTGGCAATCCGTTCGACGGCTTCATGCTTCTGTTCCGTTCACGCTATCTTTTGATGATCGCGCTGTTCGTGCTGCTGATGACCTGGATTTCCACGGTGATATATTTCCAGCTCGGCGATCTGATCAGCAAGGAATTTGCCAGCAACGCTGCCCGTACGCAGGCCTATGCGAGCATAGACCTTGCAACCAACACCTTCGCGATGCTGATCCAACTTTTCGGGACCGGGCGGTTTATCCAGCGCTTCGGCGTGACCACGGCTCTTCTGCTCAATCCCCTCATAATTGTGGTGGCGTTCCTCGCAGTGGCCGTCTCTCCGGTGCTGCTGGTCCTGGGCGGCGTCCAGGTGGTGCGCCGCGTCTCCGAATATGCCATCGGCAAACCAGGCCGTGACATACTGTTCACGGTGGTGGGCCAGCAAAGCAAATACAAGGCCAAGAACGTGATCGAAACGGTGATCTACCGCTTCGGCGATCTGACTTCGGCTTGGCTGAGTGCGGCGGTGCTTCCTTTTGGCGTTGCGGGTATGGCCGTCCTGGGAATTGTCATTGCCGCCTGCTGGTTTCCCATCGCCTGGATTATAGGGCGGCGGTACGAGAATGTGCGTGGCAGTAACCTGGAAGATGATCCGGTCATTGCCGTCGGTCCTCTTGGATTTGGACTGAAGTGACGTTGCGCTCCGCTATGTCCGACTCTGGCGATTCTCTGCCGTTAACAGGACACTGCGTCGAACGGCAACAACGGGATGCATTGCGGACACAGCGCGATCCTGGTGTCCGCTATGGTCGAACACCCCGCGAGCGGCGTAACAACTAGGCGGACCAAGTTAGTTGCCTCCGCGATGTGTTACATTCGCCCGCGCCAGGGGGTAGCATGGCCGAGCAACGACCAGCAGCACTAAGCAAGCCCTTGGTACGCGAACGCTGTCAGGGTGTGCGCTGACATGGACTACGTTCCAGCCGCTGAGGTCCGTGTTATCGATGGCGAGACGCTGAGATATGGGCGAGAGCGCATCCGCATCCTTGGCATCGATGCGCCCGAAACCGAAAGCCGTGCCCGTTGTGATGCTGAGCGGCAGTTGGCCGCAAAGGCCACAACCACACTAACCAACATCATCATTGGCAAGCGCCTGGAAGTCGAACGCCATGGCAAAGACCGCTTCGGCAGAACACTCGCCTACATTCGTATCAGCGGCGCCGAAATTGGCGAGATGCTGATCATGGCCAATGTTGCGGTACGCTGGGGTAATGGAGCGAAGCAGGCGCTGGAGCGAGTCGCCTCTAATCGCAGGCCCGATTGGTGTGCAAGGTTGGTGCGCTGAAAGCGAATGTGCCTAGCAGCCGCTCCCACGCCTCGCACCAGAACAGTGATTGGCTGGTTTTTACCCATTGCGGTCATTAGCTCCCGCCAATTTTGGCCATAGCGTCCTTATCGTTCGCTGTCGATTTCGTTATTGTCTCTGGCCTATCTAGGGGCACCGGTTGGCGACTCAGACAAAGGAGGAGACGATGAAGCTGAAGGCGGGATTTGTCGTTGCATTCGTTCTTTGTTGCACCGTGACGGCGTTTGGCCAGCCAGCCGAAATACCGCTCCCGCCGCCGGCCACCGACACGATCGCGCCGGATATTGCAGGCGTGGTGAAGGGAGGAACCAAGGTTCAGGTCATCGTCGATGGGTTGAAGCAAACCGATGGGCCGTCCGCGATGGCCGACGGGACGCTTCTCTATTGGGACTTGACGGAGCGCCGCATAGGCAAGGTAGCGCCCGACGGAAAACCTTCGACATTCTTAAGCGACACGGACGGATCGAGCGCCATCGGCTTCGACTCGAAGGGACGTCTCATTGCCATTTTGAACGGGAACCCTAACCGAATCGGTGTGATCTGGCCCACGAACAGCAAGACGATTCTTGCCGACAGCTTTGACGGGAAGCCCTTCGAGGCTGTCAACGATCTCGTCGTTGACAAGAAGGATGGCGTCTACTTCACGCTCGCAAACTCGGGCACGGTCCTCTATGCCCGTCCGGGTGCGAAGGTCATCAAGGTGTTTGCAGATCCCGTCGAGCGGATCAACGGCATCACACTCAGTCGAGATGAAAGGACCCTCTACGTCGCCACGCAGAGCAGAGCGGCCAAAACGACGCTCTCACTTGCCGATCTTGCCAAGGACGGTGGTGAGTACATCTTGGCCTTCGACGTCCAGCCCGACGGCACTGTGAGAAACCGGCGCAACTTCGCCAAGTATGAAATCGTGACCCAGAGGCCGAACGGGCTGCCCGATGTCAGATTTGGGGGGGACGGCCTCGCGATCGACGGCCAGGACCGCGTGTATGCGGCAACGGCGGCGGGCATCCAGGTCTTCAGCCCACAGGGCAGGCACCTGGGCACCATTCCGGTGTCGAGGAATCCCAACAACTTGGCCTTCGCGGGTCCCGACAAGAAGACGCTGTACATCGTCGCTCGCGGAGCCGTGTACCAGGTCGCGATGCTCGCAGAAGGGTATAAGGGTCGGGCGAAATAGCCGGGACTTGGCGTTGCGCGGTGATGATCCATTAGCCCGCGCCAGGGGACAGTGCGCTGACATGGACTACGTTCCAGCCGCTGAGGTCCGTGTTATCGATGGCGAGACGCTGAGATATGGGCGAGAGCGCATCCGCATCCTTGGCATCGATGCGCCCGAAACCGAAAACCGTGCCCGTTGTGATGCTGAGCGGCAGTTGGCCGCAAAGGCCACAACCACACTAACCAACATCATCATGGGCAAGCGCTTGGAAGTCGAACGCCATGGCAAAGACCGCTTCGGCAGAACACTCGCCTACATTCGTATCGGCGGCGCCGAAATTGGCGAGATGCTGATCATGGCCAATGTTGCGGTACGCTGGGGTGATGGAGCGAAAGAGGCGCTGGAGCGAGTCGCCTCTGATCGCAGGCCCGATTGGTGTGCAAGGTTGGCGCGCTGAAAGACAGCGATTGGCTGTTAGGTCGACGCGCTCGGCCGCAGCCAACCGCTCGACGGCAAGATCTTCTGGAACCCGATCTATTTCAAAGGCAGTGCGCCTACATCGATGGGAGAAAGCGCCTTGAGTTCGGCAAGGCCAGCCACACTCTCCTTCGCCCAGCCGGCAAAGAGTCGCGAAAAGTCACTGCGGTTTGTCACGCTGTTGCGCATCAGGCTCGAAGTGTCGCCTGCAAGCCTCCGGTCGACGGCGCGGCCCATCAAGGCGCCACTCTGTGAATCCCGCGCCTCCAGTATGAGCGTTGCCTCTCCGGCTTCGCGCGCATAGGAGCGCGAGCGACCTGCCGGCCTCGTGTCCGGCGCGCTGACAGAGAGGTTCATCACGCCCGTCCTCACGCGCAGCACGTCAGGACCGGGTGTGGTCACCACCTGATAGCCGGCGTCGCTGTATGCCTTTGCGAATATGTCGCCGAATTTGGTGCGGATCGTTTCGAACGCCCTTTGAACGTCAGCATTGTCAATCTGCCCCGAAAGGTCGCCCGCCGACCTGTTGTAGTCGCGGAGCCAGTTCTTCTTGAGCGCAACCTCCGTCGGGTCGAACATCACCTTTGTATAGGTTCGGAAGTCGACGCCTGGCATCAGATACACCGCGTCCAGCCGCTTGGACTCGACAGCGATAAGGCCATCCCAGGAGGGGGAAGGGTTCTCTGCCGCTTGTGCCGCCGAAAAGGTTATGGCGCCCATCAGTGTGGCCGCGGTTACGCTGAAGCAGTGGCGCGTCATATCTCGCTCCTCCCCAGTGCCATAGCCGGCAGCGCCGATCGGCAAACTGCGCTGTGGCAATCCGGAACCTACCGAGGCGATACTGCGCATGGCACAGGGCGAGTAATTGCACTTTGGTCCAACATTTTGGTCCGACATATCATAGGGGGGCGGGCCACCGAAGGACCGTTCGGGCCTTGGCTTTTGGCGGCGTGGTGCTTTTACTGGGCGCCTGTGCAGGCTTGTGCGGCGGAGAATAGGGGAGAGAGCGATGCGTACGTGGCTGACAGGTCTTGCCTTTGGTGCTTGCGCCCTCCTTTCGAGCTCGGCCACGGCACAGGCGCCGGCTGACAACGCGGCCGTTGAACGCCTCCTCAATCGCGTGAGCATAGAGTACGAGACATTCACGCTGGACAACGGTCTGCGCGTTGTCGTGCACGAAGACCGCAAGGCGCCCGTGGTTGCGGTCAGCATCTGGTACAATGTCGGCTCGAAGGATGAGCCGGCCGGACGCACCGGCTTTGCGCACTTGTTCGAGCACCTGATGTTCAACGGCTCGGAGAATGCGCCCGGCGATTATTTCGAGCCGCTGCGCGAGATCGGCGCCACCGACTTCAACGGCACCACGTCGTTCGACCGCACCAATTATTTCCAGACCGTGCCGCGCGCCGCGCTGGAGCGTGCGCTGTTCCTGGAAAGCGACCGCATGGGACACCTGCTCGGCGCCGTGACGCAGGAGAAACTCACCAACCAGATCGGCGTGGTGCAAAACGAAAAGCGCCAGGGCGACAATCAACCCTACGGCATGGTCGAGTATGCGAAGCTCGAAGCGCTGTTCCCGGAAGGCCACCCGTACCGGCACGACACCATCGGTTCGATGGCCGATTTGTCGGCAGCGACGCTGGAGCACGTGCGTGACTGGTTCCACGAACGCTACGGACCCAACAATGCGGTTCTGGTTCTGGCCGGCGATATCGACGCTGCCGAAGCGCGCCCGTTCGTCCAACGCTATTTCGGCGATATTCCGCGCGGGGCCGTCAACACGCCCGCCGCGGCCGAAGCGACCACGCTTGCCGCGCGCGTGGATGCAACCATGCGCGACCGCGTCGCCACAACGCGGCTCTACCGGAACTGGGTCGTGCCGGGTCTGACGCATGCGGATGTAACGCCGCTTTCGGTCGGCGCTGTCGTGCTGGGCGGGCTCGCCAGTTCCCGGCTCGAAAACGCATTGGTCCGCGATGAGCAAAGTGCCGTGCGCGTGTCAGCGCGGGTGCAGCGGTACCACCGCGTCAGCCTGTTCGAAGTGCAAGTCGACGTGAAGCCCGGCGCGGATTCCGCCGCGGTATCGCGCCGCCTCGACGGACTCATCGCCGAGCTCGTCGCCAACGGCCCGACGGACGATGAAGTGCGCCGCACCGTGATGCGCACGCTTTCGGGCCGGATCCAAGGGCTGGAGCGCGTCGGCGGATTCAATGGCAAGGCCAGCGCGCTGGCCGAGGGCATGCTGTACGCGGGCAATCCGGATTTCAATCGACAGGAGCTGCAGAAACTCGCCGCCGTTACGCCTCAGCAAGTCCGCGCCGCGATGCAGCGCTGGCTGATGCGTCCCGTCTACGCGCTGCGGGTGGATCCAGGCGCGCGCGAAGCCTATGTGGAAGCGCCGGCCGCTCCCGCGGTCGAAACAGCGGCAAGCCCGGCGGAGTCATTGCGGACCACGCCGCGCCAAATGCCGCCGGTGGCCGAGGCATCCAAGCTTGATTTCCCCACCATCCAACGCGCCAGGCTTTCGAACGGCATCGAACTCGTCTATGCGCAGCGCACCGCGGTGCCCGTGACCTATGTCACCGCCGAATTCGACGCAGGCGCCGCCGCCGATCCCGCAAACCGTCTCGGCACTCAGGCCTTGATGCTCAACCTGCTCGACGAGGGCACGACCAGCCTCAACTCAATCCAGCTTGCCGAGGCCCAAGAGCGCCTGGGCGCGACCATTTCCACCGGCGCCAGCGTCGACCGGACCACCGTCAGCCTGACCGCGCTCAGCACCAGCATCGATCCGTCGCTGGCGCTGCTTGCGGACGTCATCCGCAATCCGGCTTTCGCGCCGTCGGAAGTGGAGCGCCTGCGCCGCCAGCTTCTTGCTTCGATTGCTTCCGAATTGACCCAGCCCGCCGCGATTGCGCGCCGTATCTTGCCCGGTCTTCTCTATGGAACGGCCCACCCTTATGGCCGCTCCTTCGCCGGCACGGGCACCGCGAATGTTGTCGAAACGCTGACGCGCGATGAGCTGATCGCCTTCCATCGAGCCTGGATCCGCCCCGACAATGTGACGATCTTCGTGACCAGCGATCTGCCGCTCGACCGCGTCACCGCCGCGTTTGAAAAGGGGCTGGGCGACTGGCGCCTGCCGGCGGCCGCGCGGGGAACAAAGCAATTCAACGTCAATCCGCCGGCCGCACGGCCGCGCATCGTGCTGGTGGACCGGCCGCAATCGCCGCAGTCCTTTATTTTCGCCGGCCAGGTGCTGCCTGCCGAAGGCACGGACGATCTCTTGAATCTCACCGCCGCCAACGAGGTGTTGGGCGGCTCCTTCCTGGCGCGCATCAACATGGAGCTGCGCGAACGGCGTGGCTGGTCCTACGGCGCCAACGGCAGCGTCACACTGCTGGAGCACCGCACGCCTTACATCATCCAGGCTCCGGTGCAGGCCGACCGCACCGGGGACTCGATCTCAGCCATCGTGGAGCAAATACGCTCGTTCCTGAGCGATGACGGCGTCAGGCCGGCCGAGCTGAACCGAAACATCCAAGGCAACACGCGCCAACTGTCGGGCCAGTTCGAAATTTCGCCGGCCGTGCTCGGCGCGTTGCGATCCAATGCCCTCTACCACCGCCCCGACAATTATTGGGAAACGGTCGCCGACCGCTATCGGGGCATGACCGTGCAGACGCTGGACCGGACAGCGCGGCAATATATTAATCCCGACAATTTTGTCTGGGTCGTCGTGGGAGACGCCGCCGCCGTACGGCCGCAACTGGAGCGGCTGGGCCTGCCGATCGAAATTGTCGCCGCGCAATAATTGCCGCAACGACTGCTAGATGACGCTTCAGAACTATTGCGACACGCATCGCATCGTCTGATCGTCACTCTCTCGTATCACCAATGTTTTGTCCGATGCGCCAGAGCACTCCAGTGGGATCATCAAGGACGAAATCTCGAATACCCCACGGGCGATCCTCGGGTGGCATTGCTCGTACTCCGTACCTGGAGGCAAGCTCCTTCTTCTCGACGTGAGCCCACCATGCGTCAACATTTTGCACCAGCATGTGCATCATGAAATTATCAGCGTGCTCTTTCACATAAAATTGCTGCAATAAAAAACTCGATGGTCCCGCGCGCAGTTGTGCGAGGTCTTCGGAAGACCACTCTACGGTAAAACCTAGATCTTGATAGAATCGTTTGGAGAGTTCGAAATCTTTGGCCGGCACGAAGGCCTTGATTTCAATTGTGTCCATCCAAGTTACTCCCCGCAGAGCGACAGTCCGAATTCACAACAAGAATGGGTTGAGCGCAACTGAAGGCGGAGCCGTACTCAATCTATCACCGTGGTGACCGCTTCGGGTTAGAATCGGACTCGGCCTGGGATGCTGACCCGAGTCCGTTTCTCGCCATGAAGCGACATGCCCTCAACGAGGGGCTGAGACGAATTCAGCCCGGTCCGCTTGTGCGAGTCAGCCGCGGTCGGGAACCAATCTGTTCGTAGCGCAGCCCATCGGACGGGCGGTCGAGGCGTCGGAGATAGATCTCTCTGGGTTCCGTCCTGTCGGGATTGCCGCTGACCGTCACCCGGTCGCCGGGCTTGAAGGTCGTCCTCGATATGCCGATCTCGTCGAGTTCGTGGAGGTTGTCCATCTCCAGGCGCCAGATCTGGCGGACGCCGGACGGATCGGTCACCCCGATCATCAGGACGGGATGGGGGTTGACGAAGAGGAATTCCTCGACCACGCCGTCAGCAGTGACGTTGCGGCCCTGGTCATAACCGCTCAGGGAATGGTGCGCCTGCGCGGCGGAGGCGAACAGGCTGAGGGTCAAGATCGGTCCGGTCCAGTTCCGCATGTTTCCTCTCCGCCGTCGTCTTCAGACCAGGGCGTTTTTCGCGTTCACCCGTGGCGCGTGGCCAACCGCGCGATTCGCGAACGCGGTGAACGCGGATCCCGATGCCCGCCACCATAACTTCGCCGTGCTGTCGTGTCGACCGTTCATGGATCGGCGATGCTCGTCCGACCGGCGCCCACGGAGGCGTCGGCCGCGCTCTGTCGCTATTTTGAAGCTGCCGCCTCGTTGACCAGAGAGATTTTCCAGCCACCGTCCTCGCGCACCAGCGTGAGTGCCAGAAATTGCGCCCCCTGCGCGGGGTCACCGAGCGCGACGAGCGCCGATGCAGTATCGCCGTCGATGGTCACCTGCGACACCGCGATGTGGTCGGCCCAATCGTCGAAATAGTCCTTTGCCTGGAGGAAGTAGTCCTTTGCAGCCCTCCCGACATTCGGGAGGAGGTTCATCACGACCGTGAGGTCGCGCAGCGTGTCCTCGGAGACGTAGTCCTGCATGCGCTCCTCGGTGAGCGGCACGCGGCCCTTCATCATCTCGCCGAGATACCAAGGGTAGAACAGGCGCACCGCGGCCTCGGGCGTCGCCGCCGGAGCGGGCACGACCCCGTCCGCAGCGTACACTACGTGGGTGCCCGCGAAGGCGAGAAACGCACACGCCAGCAGAAGAGGACGCAGACGCGCGCGCGCATGCCACCCCGTGGTTATGAGGAGGAGCATCCATCGGTTGAACGGCATCGGCATCGCGGGATCGCTCGTGGTGGCGCGTACGGCAGCCATGCTAAACGCAAAGGCTGCTAATTTCGACGGACGATATTTGCCTCGCCGCTTTTATGGATTGTCGTTTACCCTCTGAATGCCTGGGCAATGTCCGTCCATGACGATGAACGCACGTCGCGCACGCCCTGCCGAATGTCTGAATCTGACACAAAACCGACGTTCGTTTGGACTTCGCCTCGCGGGTGATAACTCCTAGTGCTGGCTAACTGCGGCCGTCAGCCAATCCCGCTCAACCGATAAAAGCGTGTGGCCGTTCCGGCGAAGAGATCAGCTCTTTCCGTCGCGCTCGCGCCTTTGGTGAGCAGCTTGCATGCGTTCCAGTACACCGGGTAGCTGAAGCCCTCCTTGTCAGGCGGGAAGTTGCTTTCAAACATGCAACGCTGCGTGCCGAAGGCTGCGATGCAGGTCTCGACATAGGGGCGCATCGCGTTCGCCACCATCTCGGACGACGGGGGCTCGGCCTGCTTCTCGAATCCAAGACCGTTCACGGCTTGGCCAAGTCCGCCGACTTTGACGTAGACGTTTTGGTGTGCCGCCACCGCTTTGATCGAGGCGGCCCAAAGCGGAAATTGCTCCCGTAGCTTTCCGGCGTACGCGCCGGTTCCGACCAGCCGGCCGACGTGGTTGAGCACGATTTTCGTGTCCGGGAATGCGCCTGCAAGGTTCGCGACGTCGTCAAGTTGCGGGTGGAGGACCAACGCGTCGAAAGAAAGTCCGAGACGGCCGAGAACCGCGAAACCTTCTCGGAACGTTTTATCGCCGAGGAGTCCTCGCGGCACCGGATTGTTCGGATTCATGAGGGACGTATCGGCGTCCCAAGCCGTGCCGAAGCGAACACCGCGGAACCGGTCGCCGCCGGCATGCTGAAGCGCCTCAAGCACCGGCTCGACGCGGCTGCCCAATCTCAGCTCGGCTCGCCCGACAATACCGGCGGCGACCTTCGTCTTGCCGCAGTAGCCGCTGGCGCAAATCGCCGCCATCCCGTTCACGAATTCGGTTTCACCGACCGGGCGCATCTCGACGGGACCGGAGTTCCGGTACATCGAGCTCGCCTCTACGAACACCGTTGCGACGATGTTGTGGCCGGTACGCGTATCAGCCAGGAAGTCGTCCAGCATGTAGCGGTAGCCCCCCGGCCGGACCCAGAGGTGGTGATGCGGGTCCACGATGGGGAACTCGGGCTCGAGTGCCGGCTCCTTGTGCCGATCGAGCCAATCCTGGCGCACAGGGTTTAGCGGCGCCGGCTGCGGCGCGGCTGCCGCAGATGCGGTGAGCGGTAATGCGGCGGCTGCACTGCCGGCAAGAGCAATGAACTCGCGTCGTTGCATGGTTGTCCTCCCGCTTTGCGTTGCGTCGACTGTTCTCACATCGGCTTGTTGACTTCGTCCGGTGCGCCGGGCGGGACCGGATAGCGGTCAACCACGAACAGCATGGTGAGGCCCGTATACTGTCCCATCAGGGCGACGAGATCGACAACGCCGCGTTCGCCGACAAGGTTCGCCATCGATTTGAAATTGTTGTCGCTTACCTGGCGCGTCGTGAGCAGCTGAGAGCAGAAGTCATAGACCGTCGCCTCGTCAGGCGACATCTTGGCGGGACGCTCGCCCGGCCGCCATGGCGGTGATGAAGGCCGGGCTCAGGCCGGCATCCAGCGCCTGCTGGCGATGCGAGTACCACACATACTGCCCGCCCCAGTAGCGCGAGGTCAGCATGATGGCGATTTCCTTGTACTTGCGCGGCGTCGGCGACTTGAAGCGCAGATAGTCGCTATAGGGCTGCGCCAGGTCAGCCATTTCGGGGCTCCGCAGATTTATGTTGAAAGGGCCAGTCTCGGGCTTGCGCCCTTTGGCCATTTCCCTGTCGGCGAAAGCGCGCTGTTCGGTCGTGAGTTCGGCATAGGTCAGCGGCTTGAACCGGTTGCCGCGCGTATTGAACTCGGCGGGTGCAGCGACCGCGACCACCGCAGCGCCGATGACGACGCCCACGGCGCCGGCGCTCAGAAGCTTTGTGAACATGCTCGCGCTCATGACGTTCCTCCTCGAATCTATGTGGCAAAGCCTGGTCGCCCGATTCAGCTCAGATTAAGCAGCACAGATGCTTGAGTTTGATACGGGCGTCGGGCGTTGTGAAGTCCAATTGGCCTCCCTCGAAGTCTGGACTAAACTGACCTTTCGTGACGTCAACTCATAAGGGGACCGCTCATGAGATACCCGCTCGCACTCGCCGCCATGCTTTCGACTGTAGCGCTGGTAACCGTGGGAATGGCCGCCGGGTTTCCGCCGCGTGTCCACTACATAAACCACGACAAGGTTACGGCCGCCTTCGTCAAGGGGGAGCGCGTCCTCGAGGATGAAGGTTTGATCGTCATCGCCAATCGCGGCGTCCAGCGCGGTGCCGAGATACACGCCACCACCAACCACGTGTTCATCATCCAGGATGGCGAAGCGGAGTTCGTCACCGGCGGCAAGCTGATCGAGCCAAAGGAAGAGGGCTCCGGCCAGACGCGCGGAACCGGTATCGAGGGCGGCGTGAGTCATCATCTCTCCAAGGGCGACGTGATCACGATCCCCGCCAAGACCCCGCACCAGTGGAAAGACACCTCGAAAACCGGCTCGGTCGGCTACTTCGCGGTGAACTTCGAAACCACTGCCGGTTTTCGTTTTCCGCCGGCAGTCCACTACGTCGATCACGACAAGGTTGCGGCTGCCTTCGTCAAGGGCGGGCGCATCATCGAGGATCAAGGTTTGATCGTCATCGCCAACCGCGGTTTGCAGCGCGGCCCCGAGATGCACGACAACACCAACCACGTGTTCATCATCGCTGACGGCGAAGCGGAGTTCGTCACCGGCGGCAAGATGATCGACGGAAAGGTCATCGAGCGTGGCCAGACGCGCGGAGCTAGTATCGAGGGCGGGGCGAGCCATCATCTGACCAAGGGCGACGTGATCACGATCCCCGCCAAGACGCCGCACCAGTGGAAAGACACCTCGAAAACCGGCTCGGTCGGCTACTACGCGGTGAACTTCGACAGCAATTGACGCGCCGCGCAGGCGTTTGGCGGTCGGCCCGTTCCCTACCGGTACAAGTTGCCCATGCCCTCGCCTGCGTTGGAATGACCGGGATTGGCGAGAAACGGACATTCCGGTTAGGCCTCCCGAACGGCGGATTTGACCCCTTTCGGACATAGAGTTGCGACAGATCGTAACGTCCGATTTCGCTGAAAGCGGACCATCTGTTTTGCTGCCTGCTTGCGGCGAAATCTTGCCAACAGCGGATGTCTGGTGGTGCAGTGAACAACCTCTCACTGCTGAGTGCTCCTGAACCGCTGCCGAGGACGGCTCCCTCCCCGCTTGAGCGCGCGTGAGGCAGTGACGGTAGTCAAGTGCTTCGCCACATCCTGGAACTCAGCAATTCACCCGCCAGCTCATTTAAGTGCGCTTTCACTTCCAAGGGGATCGCAACGGAAGAATTCGCGCCCCCGATTGAGGATGTTCACGCAGATCAGGCAGCCTCTCGTGCATGGCCGTGTGCGCCTGCGCGCTGTTCGGCTGTGCAACTAACCGCCGGCGCGCTGGGCGGCGCATCCGAAGTGAGCGGCCGGCGGCGCGGGCCCCACCCCGAAGGATATTTGCGCACCGCCGATGCCGAGAGCCGCGTCGGAACGACTTTAGCCTAAGACCAGGATGTTATCGGCGAAGTCGATCAAGGAGTTCGCCTCGCTGGTGAACCCGACGCCGACCAAGGTCACCAGGACTCCCGTGGAGCCGCCGGCGGCGCTGCCGTTGCTGTCGAAGCTGATCACCGTGTTGGTGCTGTTGCCGCTGAAGTCGAGGTGCCCGCTGGCCACGAGCTGGGTGAGGGTCTCGCCGGACAAGTCCGTGAAGCCATTGACCAGACCTACGAGGTTAAGCACATCGCCTTCGCCGGCGTTCGGGCTTGAGGTGACGAAGTCGGAGATGGTGTCGGCACCGAGCAGGGCGGTGGCAAGGCTGTCATATATGAAGCTATCGCGGCCGCCCCCGCCGGTGAGCGTGTCGATGCCGGCCCCCGGGGTAATCCTGTCATCGCCGGTGCCCGCATTGACGGTGTCGTCGCCGGCGCCGGCGTTGATGACGTCCCTGCCGCCTCCTGTAGTGATAATATCGTTGCCGCCGGCGGAATCGACGTTGTCCGCGCCGGCGCCGGTGGTGATGGTGTCGTTGCCGCTGCCGGTCGTGACGATGTTGGTGCCGTCGCCTGCGGTCACGGTGTTATTGCCATCGCCGGCGGCGATCTTATCGTTTCCGGCGCCGGTGGTGATGGTGTCGTTGCCGCTGCCGCTGGTGACGATGTTCCTGCCGGCGCCGGCGGTCACCGTGTTATTGCCACCGCCTGCGGCGATCCTATCGTCGCCGGTGCCGGTGGTGACGGTGTCGTTGCCGCTGCCGGTCTCGACCGTATCATCGCCGCCGTTGCCATTGATCGTGAAATCAGCAGAAACGTTAGCGGTAATCTTGTCACTGGTGCCTGCGTCGCGCGCCGCTACCGGCAAGGTGCGGGCCAACACGCGACGCCCTGCGTCAGCGGTCAGTCTTCGCGGGAAGGACCGCTATTGGCGATTCTCTGCCATTCCCGACGAACGCTTTGGATGTCCGGAATCGACCCAACTCGGTCATTCCGGAATCAGCGGGAATTTCCAGGAACGACGTGCCCAGTGTTACCTTGAGCTGTCAGATCCCCAGCTGGGACATGGGCGATTTTTTCGCTATATCGGAAGAACGGTGCGGACAAACGGGGTGAGCCATGCCGCTACAGCGCAATTTTTTGTTCTATGTGATTGTTGCGGCGTCGGCCGCATTGCCCGCGTTCTCGCAAACGTCTGCGAATGGCGGCAGCCCAACAGAGAGCGCCGCTCCGGTTCCAGACTTCTCCGGCACTTGGACTCATCCCGTCTTTCCTTGGTTCGAACCGCCCGCATCGGGGCCGGGTCCCATCACGAACCTCTCGCGCTGGCCGGAATCGGCACAGATTCCAAATGGGGAAGCGGGATCGGCGGCTTTGCCCGCCAGCCAGACCGGCATCAGCAATTACGATCAGCTTGTAGGCGATTATAAGAACCCGATCCTGAAACCCTGGGCGGCGGAGATCGTCAAGAAGTTTGGCGAACAATCGCTAGCAGGCATTACCGTCCCCAATTCTTCCAACCAGTGTTGGCCCCACCCGATGCCCTTCACCTACAAGCGTTCCACGGTTCTGTTGCTGCCGGGAAAGGACAAGATCACTCTGCACTATGGCGGCGACATGCGCCAAATACGCATGAATGCGTCCCATCCTTCTCCGCTGACGCCCTCCTGGCTCGGCGATTCCGTGGGCTATTACGAGGGCGACACGCTTATCGTCGACACCGTGGGCGTCAAAACCGACCGTCCCTACGCGATGCAGGATCTCTTTGGAACGCCGTATACGGACAAATTACACATTGTGGAACGCTATCGCCTGCGCGATTACGACGAGGTGAAGGACGCTCTCGAACGGAACGCCAAAGAGAATTGGATGTTCGCCGGGGATGTATTCAGCAAGCATCGGGGCAAGTTCTTGCAGGTGCATGTGACGGTCGAGGACGAAGGCGTCTTCACCTCGCCATTTACCGCGACGCTGACCTATGTACCGAGCCGCAATCCGCTCAACGAAGCGGTCTGCGCCGAAAACCCGCACGAATACTACAACAACAGGGATTCGGACGTGCCGAAGGCCGACAAGCCGGATTTCTGAGTGGGATTGTCTTGCGGCTTATGTCTCTTCTTGGCGATTCTCTGACACCCCAACGGCGCTTTGGATGTCCGGAATCGAGCGTCCTTTCGCCGTTCGCGACGACGGGCGATCCATAAGCCGATTGACATAGGAATAGGCCTATAACATAATCCTCCGGCAAAGGAGCGTCCGGTGCCGGAGCCGATCGAAACTGAGCCGCATCTCGCTGGCGTCCTGGCGGATATCCTCGCCGGCCAGGCGGCTGCCCTGCATGTCGTATTCATGCGTGGCTTCGCGGATGTCCTCTCCAAAAAGGATCGGTCTCTCCGGGATGTCAGCCGTGCGCTCAAAGCGCAGAACCAATGCCGCATCGCGCTCCGGCTCCTGCTCAAGCTCCGCGCTGTGATCGAATTGCAAAAAAATCTGCGAAATCGAACGAACGGACTATTGAAAGAGAAAAATCCGCATTACGACCAAGCACTTGGAAAAGGGCCTTCGGACGCCCGCTTGCGGTCATCCGAAGCCCAAACACAAGGGCTTGTCGCGCGACCGCGGAGGGCAGCATCAGGTGTCGCACTATTGCTGCGACCGCACGATAAGGGCACTTTGCGCCGTCATCGGCGCGCCTCTTTAAGACGGCGGCCGCAGGGAGGAACACATGAAAGACAAGGGCGTCGGCCGGCGCGAATTCTTGAAGGGTGCAGCCGTCGCAGGCGCGGCCTCCGTGGCGTCAGCCCCCGCGATTCTGCCCGAGCCCGCGCAGGCCCAGCCCGCCGGTGCGGCGGCCCCAACCGCTGCGGGCTATTCCTTCCTCAACCTCGAAGAGGCCGCCTTCGTCGAAGCGCTGGTCGATCACATGATCCCGGCCGACGAGCTGTCGCCCAAGGGCACCGACATCGGCATCCACACCTATATCGATCGCGCGCTGTCGAGCGCCTGGGGCAAGGGCGACCGCTGTTACATGCAGGGACCGTGGAAGGTCGGCGTGCCGAGCCAGGGCTATCAGCTGCCCCTGACGCCCGCTCAGCTCTATCGCGCCGGCATCGCGTCAACCAACGAGCATTGCCGCAAGACCTATGGCGGCCGCACCTTCGACCGCTTGACCGAAGCGCAGCGCGAGGACGTGCTGAAGGGTCTCTCCGCCGGCACGATCGAATTCGCCAGCGGCCTGCCATCGCGGACGTTCTTCGGCACGGTCTATCAGACCGTGATGGAGGGCATGTTCGCCGACCCGATCTATGGCGGCAATCGCAACAAAGCGGGCTGGAAGCTGATCGGCTTCCCCGGCGCCATCGCCGTGCATCGCGAGAATGTCGAGCGCTATCGTGACAAGGAGTTCCCCACCAATCCGCTTGGCATCGCGGATATGAGCTGAAGCGTTCTCCGCCGAAGTGGATGCCGGTTCGGCGTAGAAAACGCGACAAATCGAAGAGTCGAGGCAAGAGATGGTCACGAGACTGAAAGAAGTCGACGCCGTAATTGTCGGTCTGGGTTGGACCGGGGGCATCATGTCGGCCCAATTGGCACGAGCGGGCTTGAAGGTCGTCGCCCTCGAACGCGGCGCGCCGCGCGACACCGACAAGGACTACGCGGTGCCGACGATCCGCGACGAGCTCCGCTATGTCGTGCGCCACGATCTGATGCAGAACACCGCGCGCGATACCCTCACGGTGCGCAACAATCCGACGCAAGAAGCGCTTCCGATGCGGCGCTTGGGCTCGTTCCTGCCCGGCGAAGTCGTCGGCGGCTCGGGCGTGCATTGGAGCGGCCACACGTGGCGCTGGACCGACATGGAGTTCAAGATCCGCTCCTCATATGAGGAGCGCTACGGGCGGAATTTCATTCCCGCCGACATGACGATCCAGGATTGGGGCATCACCTACGATGAGCTCGAGCCGTATTACGACAAGTTCGAGCGCATCGCTGCGGTCTCCGGCAAGGCCGGCAACATCAAGGGCCAGATCCAGCCGGGCGGCAATCGGTTCGAAGCGCCGCGTGCGAGCGAATACGCGCTGCCCGCGCTGACGCCGATTCTGTCCAGCCTCGTCTTTGCCGACGCCGCGAAGAACAAGGGCTGGAACCCGTTCCCGCGTCCCTCCGCCAACGCGTCGCGCGCCTATACGAACCCGGAAGGCCAGAAATTCGGCGCCTGCCAGTATTGCGGCTACTGCCAGCGCTTCGGCTGCGAAGCGAACGCGAAGGGCAGCCCGCATGTCGCGATCATTCCGGTCGCGATGAAGAACCCGAATTTCGAGCTGCGCACCCATTCTTGGGTGACGAAGGTGCTGAAGGATCGCGGCGGCCGCCGCGTCACCGGCGTCGCCTACACCAATCTGATGAACGGCGAAGAGTTCGAGCAGCCGGCGGGCATGGTTCTGCTCTGCGCCTATGCGATCAACAACGTGCACCTGATGCTGCTGTCGCAGATCGGCGAGGCCTACGATCCGGTCACGCAGCGCGGCATCATCGGCAAGAACTACTGCTACCAGACGGGCGCGGGTGCGAACCTCTTCTTCGAGGGCCGCAGATTCAATCCGTTCATGAACGCGGGTGGGTCGAACATCAGCTGCGACGACTTCAACATCAATTGGGACTACGACCGCGGGCCCGGCAAGTTCG
>Ga0210379_10000224_pt1 | contig 17367 bp, 16 predicted proteins | sample PLMedo_2_FD_155468 | JGI IMG/M metagenome (GOLD analysis project Ga0210379, IMG submission 155468) | Groundwater sediment microbial communities from an aquifer in East River, Colorado, USA - PLM4_32_coex redo | ecosystem: Environmental > Terrestrial > Soil > Riparian zone | place: USA: East... | reverse complement strand
TTTCCGGTGGGCTCGGCTTCCACGCCGAGCAGGCGTGGCTTCGCGCGGGAGTCGTGGTTCGAGTCGTCGGTCAAGTATACCACATAAGTCGTTTGCATAGTCGGCTAAGTACCAAGCCTATAACCTCATATAGTGGGATGGAGCATCGAGGCCGACGGCGGCCCATGGCTACTATTGGCACGCGTCGCACCCCCTGATGACGTAACGGCTGCGTTAGTGTCGTATGACACCATTGATAACAGATATATGTTTGCACTATACTACCTCCGTTCGCGGCGCCCAGTGCAAACCGCCTTGCGGCTGCCGCGATCCACATCAGGTCCGCGCTCGTTCCTCGAGCCAGGGCCGCTGCCCAACATCGCGCGGGTCGCTGTTCAGGGACGCACTCCTCGCGCAGGAGAGGTCCTCCTTGAAAGCCAAGGTCGCCGTCGTTGCCGGCGGTGCGGGCATGATCGGCTCGTCCCTGTGCGAAACGCTGCTGCGCAAGGGTTACGAAGTCATCTGCCTCGACAATTTCTCGACCGGACGGGTCGAGAACATCGAGCCGCTGTTGAGTCACGTTGGATTCCGCTTCATCCTTCACGACGTGACACGCGAGCTTCCAACTCTGCCGCGGGTCGATCGCGTATTCCATCTGGCGAGCCCGGCGAGCCCCATCGGGTACACGAGGCTGCCGATCGAGACCATGCTCGCGAACAGCGAGGGCACCCGGCGCCTCATCGGACTCGCCCTGGAGAACGAAGCCCGCTTCCTGTTCACCAGCACGTCGGAGGTCTACGGCGACCCGCTCGTCCATCCACAGGACGAGAGCTACCGCGGGAACGTGAGCTCGATCGGGCCGCGCGCGACCTACGACGAGTCGAAACGCTATGGCGAAGCGATGACCATGGCGTGCGTTCGGTCGTTCACACTCAACGGAAGAATCGTCCGTATCTTCAATACCTATGGCCCGTGCGCGGATGTGCTGGACGGGCGGGTGGTCGTGAATTTCATCGGTCAGGCGCTGCGCGGCGAGCCGATGACGATCTATGGCGATGGGATGCAGACCCGGTCGCTGTGCTATGTCACCGACCTGGTGGATGGCCTGATCGCGGTCATGGAATCGGAGCGGGCGCGCGGCGAGGTGGTGAACCTGGGCAACCCCGACGAGCACACAGTGCTGGAGATCGCGGAGATCGTGCGCAGGCTGACGAAGTCCAGCTCGCCGTTCGTATTCACCGCCCCCGCGGTGGGAGACGACCCGCGCGTACGGCGGCCCGACATCGACAAGGCGCGGGGCATGCTCGGATGGGAACCCCGCACGGCGCTCGAGGACGGCCTGCGCGTCATGATCCGCGAAATACAGAGCGCGCTGAATGGCAATGGCAAACATCACAACGGCGCTGTGAACGGGCTGAACGGTGCGGTGGCGGCCGTGAAAGCCCTCGATGGGGCAGCACTCGCACACTCCGAGGGAAGCACGGCCCCCGTCCGGTTCCCGGCATAGGGCCCGGCCTCGCGGCCTTCGCACCCGAATCGGCACGCCGCCGGGCGCAAAGGACTTCAAGTGCCGGTCGCGTCGCGGCCCATGTGACCTCCTTCCAGAGACCACTCTCGTGAGCAGCAGAGCTCCCATCACAATCCTCGGACCGGGCATCGATGCCCACCCCGCGCTGCGGGCGTGGGATCGCGTCGATGGGAGGGGGATCCAGCCGGTGAAGGTCGAAGTGTGGCGCGAGTTGCCCGCGAACCAGCCGGCGTCGGTCTACCGGCTGGTGTTTCGGGACGGCAGGATGCCGGCGGTGTTCGCGAAGCACTCCGAGACCCGGTTCGGCGCCGTCGAGCGCGTCTGTTACGAGGCCATCCTGCCGAGCGTGCGGGTCTCGTCGCCCACGTATTACGGATCGCTCCAGGACGACGACGGAAGCTGGTGGCTGTTCGTCGAAGACGCCGGAAGAGAATGGTATTCGCTGGGCGACCCGGAGCATCGGCGACTCGCCGGGCACTGGATCGGACGGCTCCACCGGGACGGTGCATGCGTCGCGGCGGCACGCACGCTGCCGCCCGCCGGGCCCCGACGCTACCTGAGGCACCTCCGTGCGGCCCGCGACCGCATCGAAAGGAACTTCGCGAACCCCGGCCTCACCGGGAGCGATCGCGACGTGCTCAGGGCCTCGCTCGCGCTGCAGGACCACGTGGAGTCCCGCTGGGAGCGGATCGAGCGCGCGTGCGAAGGGCCGCCCGAGACGCTGGTCCATGGCGACTTCCAGCCCAAGAACATCCGCATCCGACCCGGAGCGCCGGCCGCGGCGCTGTTCGCGCTGGATTGGGAGATGGCCGGCTGGGGCAGTCCCGCGGTCGATCTCGCTCCGCCCGCCGCCGCCGACGTGATGAGCCAGGTCGATCTCGAAGCGTACGCGGCGGAGGTCTGCGCCGCCTGGCCGGGCGTGGATGCGGCTGCGATACGCAGGCTCTGCGTCGTGGGCCTCGTGCTTCGGCGCCTGGCGGCGATGGACTGGGCGGGCGAGAGCCTCCACTTCGAGGACCCGAGGTCGCTCTCCGATCCGGTGGAGTCGCTGCGCTTCCTCAACTGCTCGCTCGCGCGCGGGCTCGAGGCTGCCGGGGAGTGGCTCCGATGATCGAAGGGCTCGAGCAGGTCCTGGAAGGAACCCCCGAGCCGGGGCTCGCCGAGCTCCGCCGGGCGCTCCCCGACGTGCTGCGCGCGCCCGCCGGGACACTCCGGTTCACGGGAGCGCAGCGGCTCTGGTCTCACGTCTATCGCCTGCGCTTCAGCGCGGGGAGTGCTGCGCGCTCGGTCGTCGTCAAGCGGCTGGGCCCGCTCGAGGCGAGGCGGAGCGAGCTGGCCGCGTGGCGCTGGCTCCCCGCGGTGGGTCTGGAAGCCGGCGGCCCGGGTCTCCTCGGCGCGGCCGCGGCCGCCCGCGGCGACTGGGTCTGGCACGTCTATGAGGACCACGGCGATTCCGGTCTGGTGGGCCGCGAGGCCGACACGGCCGCCGTGGCCGCGGCGGTGCGTCTGATCGCGCAGCTCCATTCGCGGTTCGCATCCCATCCGCTGCTCGCCGAGTGCAGGACCTACCGCGCGTTCGACATCTCGTGGTTCGCGGGGAACGTCCGCGACGCGATGCGGGGCCTCGGGGCGCTGCGCCCCCCGGGAGTCGCCCTCTCGGCGGATCAGGCGGCGCTTCGCGACCGGCTGCTCGCACGGCTGACGCGGCTGCTCGAGGACGAGCCCCGGCGCGCGCGGGCGCTCGCCGAGTGGGGTGGTCCGGAGACGCTGCTGCACGGCGACCTGTGGACTTCGAACACCTTCGTGCTGCGCACGCCCGAAGGCCTCCAGGCGCGGCTCATCGATTGGGACCGGGTCGGCGTGGGCACGATGAGCTACGACCTCTCGACGTTCCTGCTGCGCTTCCCGATCGAGCAGCGCGGCTGGATTCTCGATCTCTACACGCGGTCCCTCGAGAACGGCGTGTGGCGGCCGCCCGGGGTCTCCCGTCTCAACCTGTTGTGCGAGACCGCGGAGCTTTCACGTTATGCGAATTGCGTGGTCTGGCCCGCGCTCGCGATCGCGAGCGAACGCGCCTCGTGGGGCTTCCACACGCTGGCCGAGGTGGAGCGCTGGTTCGAGGCGCTCGAGCCCGTGCTCCCGCGCGAGCGCATGTCGCGTTCCCGGGCCGTTCGGCAGGCGGCCGTCGCCGGAGGATCGTGAGGGTTCCATGACGGCGGCGAAATACCTGATCGTCAACGCCGACGACTTCGGCGCGAGCCCGGGGGTCAACCGCGGCATCGTCGAAGCGCACTGCCGCGGCATCGTCACCAGCACGAGCCTCATGGTGGACGCGCCGGGCAGCGAGGAGGCGGTGCGTCTCGCCCGCTCGGCGCCGCGTCTCGGCCTCGGGCTCCACGTCGACCTCGGCGGCCGCGGCGCGAACGGGCACGGCCCGGAGGACCTGCTCCTCGAGCTCACGCGGCAGATCGGCCGCTTCGTCGAGCTGGTGGGCCGGCCGCCGAGCCACGTGGACTCGCATCGCGACGTGCACCGCGACGAACGGCTCTTCCCGGCGTTCCGCGAGCTGGCGCGGCGCTGGGGCGTTCCGCTGCGGGGCGACTCGCCGGTGAGCTGCCTGTCCAAGTTCTACGGCCAGTGGGCCGGCGAGAGCCATCCCGAGCAGCTCGCGGTCGAGAGCCTGGGGCGCATCCTCGCGGCCGGCGTCGGCGAGGGCGTCACCGAGCTGATCTGCCACCCCGGCTACTGCGACGGGATGCTCAAGTCCAGCTATATGCGGGAACGCGAGGTCGAGGTCGCGACGCTGTGCGATCCGCGGACGCGACGCGCCGTCGCCGACCTCGGCATCGAGCTCGTGAACCATGGCGCCTTCTGGCGCCTCGCCCCGAGCCCGCGATGAAGCCGACCGTCGTGCTCTCGGCCTTCAACGTCGCCAACTTCCCCGAAGGCGGCGGGCACTTCTGGGTCTACATGCAGTATGCGCTCGGCCTGCGCCAGTGTGGATGCGACGTCACCTGGATGGAGCGGTACGTCCTCGGCGCGGACGAGCGGCGCGACGCGGCGGCGATCGCGACGTTCTTCGAGCGCATGGAGTCGTTCGGGTTCGGCGGCCGGGCGTTCCTGGTCGTGGCGCCCGAGGCCGGGGCGAAGTGGGCGCAGTCCACGATCCTGGGGGCGACCTCGGGGGAGGCCGACGCCGTGATCCGGCGCGCCGACCTCCTCCTCAACTTCCACTACGCGATCGAGCCCGAGCTGCTCGGCCGCTTCCGCCGCAGCGCGCTCGTCGACATCGACCCCGGCCTGTTCCAGTTCTGGCTGAGCCGCGGCCAGCTCGCGGTTCCGCCGCACGATCGCTACTTCACCACCGGCGAGACGGTGGGGGAGGCCGGCAGCGCGATCCCGGACTGCGGCCTGCCGTGGGTTCACATCCGTCCCTGCGTCAGCCTTGAGGACTGGGAGTTCGCATACGACCCCGGGCTCGAGGCCATGACCACGGTCTCCGCGTGGAGCTCGGGAGACTGGGTCAAGGACGACGTCGTCCGCTACGAGAACTCGAAGCGCGCGGCATTCCTCGCGTTCAAGGATCTGCCGAAGCACACGCACCAGCCGCTCGAGCTGGCCCTGTTCATGGTCACCGACGAGGACCTCGAGGAGCAGTGCCTGATGCTTCGCCACGGCTGGCGGGTCCGCCCATCCCGCGACGTGGCCGGCTCGCCCGCCGCCTACCGGAGCTACATCCGGCGCTCGCGGGGAGAGTTCGCGTGCGCCAAGCGCTCGTGCATGGAATTCCAGAACGCGTGGGTGAGCGACCGCACGCTCTGCTACCTGGCGAGCGGCAAGCCGGTCGTGGTTCAGCACACCGGCTCCAGCCGCTACCTGCCGGACGGCGAGGGCATGTTCCGCTTCCGCACGATCGAGGAGGCAGCCGCCGCGCTGGAATCGGTCAACGCCGACTACGAGCGCCATTGTCGCGCGGCGCGCTCGCTCGCTGAGAAGCACTTCGACGCGAAGCAGGTGACCGCGCGCATTCTCGAAGTGGCGCTGGGATGAGCGCGCGCTCCCGCAGGAGACCCGGCGCGCCGTTCCTCGCGGCGCTGCTTCTCCCTGCGTTCTGGAGCGCTCCGGGCGCGGCGCAGAGCGGGGCGCCCGCCGACAGCGCGGCGCGCGATTCGCTTGCGGCTACGGCGAGGCCGGCCGCCGCCGAGGTGTCCGCCGACACCGCCGCGCGCCACGCGCCCGCTCCCGCCGCTAAGGCCCCCGCGGCGCCCGCGCGCCCGGACGTCCATGCCGTGCGGCTGGCCGGCCGCGTCACGGTGGATGGCATACTCTCCGAGCCGGTCTGGGGCGGCGACAACGCCTGCACTCTGTTCGTACAGCGCGTCCCGCGCGAGGGCGCCTCTGCCTCTCTGCGGACCGAGGTGCGCGTCGCCTACGACGACGACGCGCTCTACATCGGCGCGCGCATGCACGACCCGGCCCCCGACTCGATCCAGGCGCGGCTGTCGCGGCGCGACGCCTCGGTCGCCGCCGACCGCTTCGCGGTCTATCTCGATCCCTACCACGATCGCCGCACCGGCTACTACTTCATGGTGAACGCCGCGGGCACGCTCTACGACGGCACGCTCTCCAACGACGTGAGCAACGACAAATCCTGGGACGGAGTGTGGGCCGGCCGCGCGCGCGTGGACGGCGCGGGCTGGTGCGTCGAGATGAGGATTCCGTACAGCCAGATGCGCATCGAGCGCGCGGGGAGCCCGGTGTGGGGCATCAACTTTGCGCGCAACATTCCGCGCCGGCGGGAGGAGGACTTCCTCGTCTTCCGCCCCCGCAAAGAGAGCGGGTTCGTGTCGCGCTTCCCGGACCTCCACGGGATGGACCGGATCTCGCCGGGGCCCGCGGTCGAGCTCATGCCCTACGTGACGAGCCAGGGCGAGTATCTCGCGCACACGCCCGGGGATCCGTTCAACGACGGTTCCGAGGTGGCGTGGAACGGCGGCGGAGACCTGCGCATGGGGATCGCCAGCCGCATGACACTGAACGGCTCGATCAATCCCGACTTCGGACAGGTCGAGGTGGACCCCGCGGTCGTCAACCTCACCGACGTCGAGACGTTCCTCGAGGAAAAGCGCCCGTTCTTCGTCGAAGGCGCTTCCACGTTCGACTTCGGACGGCAGGGCGCCGGCGACTACTGGGATTACCAGTGGGAGGACCCGCTGTTCTTCTACAGCCGCCGCATCGGCCGCGAGCCGCAGGGCAAGGCGCCGTCGGCGAGCTTCAAGGACGTGCCCGCTGGCGCCCGCATCCTCGGCGCCCTGAAGCTCACCGGCCGGATCACGCCTGCCTGGAACTTCGGCACGCTCCACGCGGTCACCGATCGCGAGATGGCCCGGCTCGCGACCCGCGGCGGCAAGACCTGGGAGGCCGAGGTCGAGCCGCTCACGTACTACGGCGTGGCGCGCGGCCAGCGCGCGTTCGCCGCCCGGCGCTTCGGGATCGGGCTGATCGGGACCGCGGCGGCGCGCTCGTTCGACGACCCCAAGCTCCGCACCCAGCTCAACAGCGCCTCGTTCCTGGGCGGGATCGACGGATGGGCCTACCTCGATCCGCGCCGGACCTGGATCCTCTCCGGCTGGTCGTCGGCGACCCACGTTCAGGGCGATCCCGCGCAGATGGTCCGGCTCCAGCGCAGCTCGACCCACTATTTCCAGCGCCCCGATGCCGGCCACGTCGAGGTGGATGCGAGCGCGAACTCGCTCACCGGCTGGGGCAGCCGCTACTGGATCAACAAGGAGAAGGGCGCCACCCAGTTCAATGCCGCCGTCGGCACGCTCTCCCCCGGGCACGAGGCGAACGATCTCGGCTACCAGAAGCTGGCCGATCTGGTGAACGCGCACATCGGGACCGGATACAAGTGGACGAGCCCGGGCCGCGTGCGCCGCTACCAGAGCGTGAAGGTCGGGTTGTTCGGCAACTGGGACTACGGCGGAAACGCGCTCACCCACGGTGTGCAGGCCTCGGGCTACAGCGAGTTCAACAACGACGACACCTGGAGCTACTACGGCTCGTTCCGCCCCCAGAGCCTCGACAACCGCCGCACGCGCGGCGGGCCGCTGATGCTCTCGCCGCCGTCGTGGACCGCCGGGACCGAGTTCCAGACCGACACGCAGCACAAGCTCTACTACTACCTCAGCGTGGACGGGCTGCAGTCGGATGCGGGGACGTGGTACGTGGCGACCTATCCGGCCGTGGAGTGGAAGCCGAGTTCGGCGCTGAGTCTCAAGATCGGCCCCGGCTGGGAGCGCTTTCACGAGGACGCGCAGTACGTCACGACCGAGGCGGATCCGCTGGCGACCGAGACGTTCGGGCGCCGCTACGTCTTCGGCACGCTCGACCAGACCACCGTGTCCGCGAGCGTGCGGCTCAACTGGACCTTCTCGCCCCGCCTGAGCCTCGAGACCTACGCCCAGCCTTACATCTCGTCGGGCGCGTACACGAACTTCCGCTCGCTGGTGCGGCCCCGGAGCTACGACTTCGCTCCCCACACCTACGGCGACAATCCCGACTTCACCGCGTTCTCGCTCAAGGGCGACGCGGTGCTGCGCTGGGAGTACCGGCCCGGCTCGGTCCTGTTCCTGGTGTGGACCCAGCAGCGCTACGACGAGAGCGCGGTGGGGGAGTTCGACCTCCCGAATTCCATCGACCACGTGACCGGGCTCCCGCCCGAGAACGTGTTCCTGGTGAAGCTGACCTACTACTTCACGCCGTAGGCGGACGAGAAGCGGGGGCCCGCCCCGCGCGGGCCGGGCGCGGAAGGGCTTCTAGCATGGACGCCCATGGGCGGTTAGCCTGACGCCCGGAGGGCACGAAGCCATGCCGGTCCCGCGTCCGTTCACGATCCACGTCTCCGACGAAACGCTTGCCGACTTGCGCATGCGGCTCGAGCGCGCCCGCTGGCCCGACGAGAATCCCGGCGGCGGCTGGCAGTACGGGACCGACCTCGCGTACATGAAGGCGCTCGTCACGTTCTGGCGCGAGCAGTACGACTGGCGCGCCCACGAGGCACGACTCAACCGGCTCCGGCAGTTCGTCGTGCCCATCGACGGGATCGACCTTCATTTCATCCACGAGCCGGGCGTGGGACCGGATCCATTGCCGCTCCTCCTGTCGCACGGCTGGCCCGGCTCGATCGTGGAGTTCGAGCGACTGATTCCGCTGCTGACCGACCCGGGCCGCTTCGGCGGCAGCCCGGCGGACGCCTTCACCGTCGTGGCGCCCTCGCTTCCGGGCTACACCTTCTCGTTTCGGCCCGATCAGCCGCGGTTCAACATCGCCCGGATCGCCGACGCCTTCGCGACGCTCATGATCGACGTGCTGGGCTACCGGCGCTTCGCGGCGAACGGCGGCGACCTGGGAGCCTATGTCAGCGCGCAGCTCGGCGCGGCCCACGCGGATCACTTGCTCGGCATCCATGTCACGCTGCTGTCGGCACCGCGCGAGGCCACGCCGATGCCGCAGACGGACGAGGAAAGAGCCTACATCGCCGAGTTGCAGCGCTGGACGCGCGAAGAGCAGGGGTACGTGATGATCCAGGGCACCAAGCCCCAGACGCTGGCCTACGCGCTCACCGATTCCCCGGTCGGGCTCGCGGCCTGGATCGTGGAGAAGTTTCGCACCTGGAGCGACTGCGGCGGGGACGTCGAGCGGCGCTTCTCGAAGGATCTGCTGCTGACCAACGTGATGCTCCACTGGGTCACCGGCGCGATCAACTCATCCTTCTGGCTCTACTGGGCCCGGCGCCACGAGCCCTGGCCGATCAGCGAGCAGAATCCCGTCCGCGTGCCGACCGGATACGCCTCGTTTCCGAAGGAGATCCTCCACCCGCCGCGCGCGTGGGTGGCGGGTGCGTACCCGAACCTGCACCGCTGGACCATGATGCCGGCGGGGGGCCACTTCGCCGCGCTGGAGGAACCCGAGGCGCTTGCAGCCGAGATCCGCGCCTTCTTCCGGGAGCTCCGCTGATCAAGCGGTCGTCCAACGGCCGAATCGGGCGGTCTCGAGAATGTGGGGCCGCGAGGTGTGCGGAGATTCCTCAGTACGTAACGTGCTCCATCAGCACCAACCACAGATTGCCGTTCGGGTCGTAGCGACGCAGGCTCACCGGGCCCCCGGCTTCCGCTTCGATGTACCGGCGCACGGTGGCGGAGTCTCTCACGTCGATCTTCCTTGCCGCCGCGTCCACGAGGAGGGTCGCGATCGAGCGGGTCGCGACCATGTCGATCGACTGAGCCCATGAGCCGAAGTGGCCGCTCATGCCGCGCGCGGCGATCAGCCGCTTGTTCTCGGCGCCAATCCACGCCATGTCTCCGACCTTCTCCGGCGGAATCCGGATCCCCAGCGCGGCCGGGTAGCCGAAGGTGGGCGCCGGGGTGCTCTGCTCGACGAAGTAGCCCTGCTTCGCGTTCAGCACCGCCTTGATGAGCGGCTCCTGCATGCCGTCATTGGTGCTGAAGAACGCGGTCTGCGGTCTGTACCGGGCCAGCTCGCGCGGCACGTCCTCGAAGATGAATTGTTGCGTTCCGGGCAGGCCCGCCTCACCGGTCGGGTCGGGTGCGGAGACGAAATGGAACTGGAGGCCGCGGCGAGCGCACTCGGCGATCATGATGTCGCGGCGCTGCGCCAGCAGAACCATGGACATGTGCCGCGGGAACGAGTAGTGGACGAAGTGCTTCGCGCCCATCTTCTGCGCGTTCTCGATGAGCGTGACGCCGCGCGCGAGTTCGTCGGGCTGAATCGCCAGGTCGCAGACACTCTGCGCGAGGTCGGGGTCCTCGTGGGGATACATGAAGCCGATCAGTACGTCGGGCCGTTGCTCGCGAATCTTCCGGGCGGCGGCGACCGAGCCGTTGATCGCCTGCCCGGCGATCACGACCTTCACTTCGGGGTCGGCGGCGAGCCCGACGAGCTGTGAGATCACGGTCTCGATCTCCGAGCTGAAGTTGTCGGGGAAGGTCACGGTCTTCACGCGCCCGGGATAGCGGGCGGCGACCTGCTGGCCAGCGCGATAGTCCTCCTCGCCCTGCGACACCGTGCCGGTCATGATGCCAATCTTGAAGTCGCCACCCGCCGGGACGGCAGGCTTCGCGTTTGCGTCGCCGGATGGATGGCTCGAGCAGCCACAGGCGAGAGCGGCGATGACGACGAGGCACGAGGCGATGCGCGTTCCAGGCGTCATTGGGCCCCCAAGGATTCACGGTGAGCGGCGCAGTCTAGCACGGCTTGGCGCTCACCCAGACGATCGGCACGGGCAGCTCCCTCGTGGCGACCGCCGCGTTCACTGACGAATGCGCGCCTCGATGGCCGCGAGAGCGGGATCCCGGCCGGAGAAATAGACCGCCGACGACAGCGGTGCGGGAACGTCCGGTTCGAGGCTCGGGATGCGCAGTTCCTCGTAATATGGCCGGTACTCGGGATAATCCACGCTCGAATAACGGTGGAATCCGTTGGAATAGTTGATGGCGGCGCGCGAATTGGGCAGCGTCAGCTCGCCGCCCTCTGCCCAGAAGTCGAGGCGATCGCCGACGGGCTCCCCGACAAACGTCGCCTGGGTGGACTGTTTCAATTGCGCCGCATGATAGAGCCCGGCGGAGAAGGTGCAGTGCCCGATGATCACGAACAACCGCCCGCGCCGGTTGATCTTCCGGTTCTCTCCCAGGCTCTTCATGAACGCCTGCGCGATGCCCAGGTCGCCGCCGCTATCGAGGCGCAGATCCACCACCAGGTCCCGAACCGCATGCTGCTCGACGAACGCCACCAGGGAATCGCCGAATTCCTGGAAACTGGGCCCCGCCTCGGCATTGCCCGAGCGATTCAGCTGGAAATACAGGAGCCCGGTCTCGGGCCGGAACTCGAACCAGTATGGCTGTCGCGGGTGCCGGAGGTAGAGCGGGAGGGAGTCAGGCCCGGCGGCAAGAGCGGTCTCCCACGGCGGTTTGCCCGTGGTCACGAGCGGTGACAGCTCCTGCCACGATTCGTCCGGCATTGCGCTCCTGTCCACTTGCACCGATCGGACTACGAGCTTGAACCGCAATCCTGTAGCATCCTCGAAGGTGAACGAGGCCCGCTCTCGACTTCGAATCAGCCCCAGCCCGTAAAGGACATCGGGGTTCGTAAGATAGATGGGGCTCAAGTAGTCGCACCACGAGGCGTCACCGGCGAACAGCCTCGCCACCTGATCTCTGGCCTGGGGCAGCGGGTGGCCGTCGATCGCGATCGCCCGGCAACGCAGGGCTCGCCGATATTCGGGCGCGGCCTTCAACACGCAGGGGCCGTCGCTGAACCACCAGATCCGGATCGGGAACGTCGTCGAGAAGCATCCCTGGCGCGTCGGATCGAGCCGCAGTCGCGTGTGCGCGTTGCCACTGAGCGCGACGGCACGAGACAGCGAGACCAGGATCTCGGCATCATTCATGCGCTGTAAGGCGGGTCTCAGTTGCGTGAGGGCCCGCTGGAACTCCCCCCGGGTGCGAGGGGTGAAGCTCCGATCGTACTCGGAGAGGCGGGCAGCCGCGAAATCGAGATCCTGCTGCCAGGCCTCGACTCGGTTGGCCGGAGTCGGCAGCGGAACCACCCGGGTGAGCCGAGTCGGGGTCGTCGTCCAGGCCCCTGAGACCGCGCCCACGATTCCCTCGCTTCCAAGGACGCCGTCGAAGACGAGCGAGTCGAGCTCGCGGGGGAGCTGGAAATGCACCCGGCCGGAGTCGGTCCGGACGTCGCGAAGCGGGAAGTCGGCCAGACCCTCGATGCTCAGCGTGCCGGCCCAATCGGCGCCCGCCGGCCTCAACTGCACAAGGAAGATCCAGGGCCGCCGGGGGGAGGCAATGACCATCTCCCAGTCCCCTGTGAGCGCCCGGGGGGCGCGATCGCGCTCTGGAGCCCCCGAGGCAGCGACCGCGAACAGGGCGCCGAGAACCACCAGGGCACAGCGGGGCACGAGGCACATTGGATCACTCCTTTCCCGGCGTTCTACGAGTCGGAGTCGATTCTGGTTGCGCGGGGAAGGGGGTGTTCGGGGGTGCGAGAGCGGCTGAATCGGGCGGTCTCGAAAACCGTTTCAGCTGAACCCGCGGGTTACCGCTTCGCCTTCTCCAGCGCCTCGTTCTCCCTCCGGCGCGCCGTGACCAGCTTCTTGACCAGGGCGAGCGGGATGCGGGTGCCGAGCGGGAACTGCAGCGTGGCCTTCGACGTCTGGTATTGCTCGACCTCCGCGGCGTACCGTTTCAAGAACCGTCCCGAGATGAAGAGACTCAAATGGTTCTTGAACGCCGCGAAAGAGACGAGCCCGCCACGGTAGTAGTAGGTGGGCATCCCGTAGCTGATGCGCTCCTCGGCCTTCGGCGCGGCGGCCCGGACCGCGCCGCGCAGTTGCCTCAGCATCGCGCGCGAGGAAGCCGGGGCGGCGGCGATGTAGGCGCTGACGGTCGATGGTATCGGAGCGCGCATGGTCCCTCCTCAGTGCATCCGGGGCGCCAGCCCGAATCCCCGCGCCATGAACGAGGCGACGAACACGATCGTGACCACGAGCGCCGCCTCGATCCAGCTCACCGTGGCGAAGAGCCGGGCGGCGCCGAGGTCGGGTGATTCTCCGCGGCCGAGCGCCATGCGCCAGCGGATGAGGGTCGCCATGGGCGCGATCTCGAGCAGGAAGATCGAGAGGAAGAGCCCGAGTTTCGCGTAGAACAGGGGCGACGAGAGGTAGAACGCCGTTCCCTTCTCGAGCGGCCCGAACGCCCGCGCGGGCCCCGTGACGAGCCAGAGGACGGCTGCAATCCCCCACGCGGCGTCGGCGGCGAGGGCGCGGCGCAGGGCGGCGGGATCGGAGGCCGCGCGCAGCGCCAGGGCGCGCAGCACGACCGCCGGCAGCCCGATTGCGAGCGCCAGCAGGTGGAGCGCCGAGAGGATCGCGGAGATCGCGGCCATCACGGACGCTCGTTGCCGGCGCAGTCGCGCCGCATGCGCAGCCCGCCTCGCGCAGGACGCGGTCGACGCAATGCACTCATCGCAGGAAACCCCGTGCGAACTCCTCGCGCGTGGCGGAGAAATCCTCCAGCAGCCGGTCGTACTCGCCATGGAACAGGGGCGAGGCCACGAGGAAGTCCGCGGTCGCACGGTTGCACGCGGTCGGGATGTTGTAGAGCACGGCGATCCGCAGCAGCGCCTTGACGTCGGGGTCGTGAGGCTGGGGCTCGAGCGGGTCCCAGAAGAAGATCAGGATGTCGAGGTCGCCTTCGCTGATCCGGGCGCCCACCTGCTGATCGCCGCCCAGGGGCCCGCTCTTGAAGCGCGTGACGTCGAGATCGGTGTGCTCCGCGATCAGCGCTCCGGTGGTGCCGGTGGCGAACAGCTTGTGCTCGCGCAGCACGTCCTTGTTGAACTTCACCCACTCGAGCAGGTCCTTCTTCCGGCTGTCGTGGCCGATCAGGACGATGTGCTTGACGTTCTCCATCTTCACGCGGGACATCTGCACCTCACGGGTTCAAGGACGAGCGGCGAGGGCCGCGAAACGCGCGGGGCCCGGCGGGAATGCGCGTCCTCGCCGGGCCCGCGGATCGCGCTCGCTTCAGCGCGACAGCGTGGCTGCCTCCTCGTGGACGATCCGGGTGCCGAGCACCGCGAGGAACTGGGCGATCCAGTCGGGATGCGCGGGCCAGGCGGGGGCGGTGACCAGGTTGCCGTCGGTGACCGCCTTGTCGATCGGGATATCGGCGAGCTCTGCGCCGGCGAGCTTCACCTCGGGGCCGACCGCGGGGTAGGCCGAGACGCGGCGTCCCTTGATCACGCCCGCGGCGGCGAGGATCTGGGGGCCGTGGCAGATGGCGGCGACCGGCTTCTTCGCGGCGAAGAAGTGCTTCACCATGGTGATCACCTTGTCGTTGAGCCGCAGGTACTCCGGCGCCCGCCCGCCCGCGATCACGAGCGCCTCGTAGGACTCGGGCTTCACCTCATCGAAGCCGGCGTTCAGCGTGAAGTCATGCCCGCGCTTCTCGCTGTACGTCTGATCGCCCTCGAAGTCGTGGATCGCGGTGCGGATCTTCTCGCCCTTCCGCTTGCCCGGGCACACGGCATGGACCGTGTGTCCCACCGCGAGCAATGCCTGGAACGGAACCATCACCTCGTAGTCCTCGGCGTAGTCGCCGACCAGCATCAGGATCTTGCGTGACATGCTGCACCTCCTCCTTCGGTTCTCAGGGCGGCAGGTTGGGTTCGCCCGCGATATTCCCGCCGGGCCGGAGAAGGGTCAAGAGCAGCCGCGGGCGGGCGCTGCGACTCGCCGATAACTCCACCGGCGGTGGGCGGGCCGAGAACGGGGGTCCAGATGGCGAACGGAGGCCGAAGGCAGCTCACGCCCGACCAGCGCTGGCGAGCCGCTATGCGCACCGGTGTCGAGAACGCCACGCGGCTCATGGCCGAACGCAAGCGCATGAAGGCGCGCCTGCGTAACGTGGCTCGAGCCGGCGTTCGATCCCGGCGGGCGGCGGATCGGCCCCTGATCGTGGCCGAGGGCGATTCCTGGTTCGACTATCCGTACTTCGATGTCCTCGATGCCCTCGAGCACAGTTTCGGATACGAGGTCCAGTCCGCGGCGCACGCCGGGGACACCATCGAGGGCATGGCCTACGACCCGGGACAGTTCAACGGATTCGCCCGCATGCTGGACCGGCTGCGAGGCCGGGACCACCCGCCCGCGGCCATCCTGCTCTCGGCGGGGGGCAACGACGTCGCGGGCCCCACGCTCGCTGCGTTGCTGAACGATCGCGCATCGCCTTCCCCCGGTGTCAATCGATCGGTCATGGAGGGAGTGTTCGACCAGCGCCTGCGCGATGCCCTCATCACGCTGATCAGCACCGTGAGCGAGCTCTGTCGCTTCCACTTCGACCGCGTGCTCCCCGTCCTGATCCACGGCTACGACTACTCCGTGCCCGACGGCCGGGGCTACAGCGGAGGCGCCTGGCTGCTGCCCGGTCCGTGGCTGGAGCCCCACTTTCGCGCGCGCGGCTACCCGTTGCTGGCCGAACGGCTGGCGTCCATGAAGACACTCGTCGATCGCTTCAACGCCATGGCCGCCGGAGTTGCGGGTGGCGCCGGGCTTGCCCACGTCACATACGTGGACCTGCGCGGAACGCTCTCCGCGGACACCGTCGCCGGGCGCTACAAGCGATCCTGGGCGAACGAGTTACATCCGACCCGGTCCGGGTTCGTGGAGGTCGCCGCCCGCTTCGACCGCGCGCTTCGGGCCGCCGGCGTGTAGGTCTGGCGCGGCCGGACCCGGAGCCGGGTGCTGTTTCGGGCCGAAAACCTGCCGATAACATCTGGATGCCGCGCGCCTCCCGATTTCGCCCCGCTCTCGGCCTTGCGATCCTGCTCGTGGTCGCGGGCTCGCTCGGCTGCGCCACCACCGGACCGCTGGCGGGCGGGCGCTCCGAGCAGGTCGGCATGGCTTCGTACTACGGGCGGGAGCACGACGGCCGGCGCACCGCGAGCGGAGAGGTCTTCGACATGAACGGGATGACCGCCGCGCACCGCACGCTCCCCTTCGGCACCCGGGTGCGCGTGACGAATCTCGCGAACGGGAGGCAGGTCATGGTGCGCATCAACGACCGCGGGCCGTTCCGCCGGGGGCGCATCGTGGATCTCTCGTACGCCGCGGCGCGCAAGCTCGGCATCGTCGGGCGCGGCGTCGCCAAGGTGCGCGTCGCGGTCGAGTGACGCAGGGCGAATCCATGGCTCAGCGTGCCGATAACTCCCCGTGATGAGACGCGCGCGCCCCGTTGGCAACCGGATCATGCTGGGATGTCTCGCCCTCGTGCTGCTTCCATTCCTCACGAGCTGCGCCGCACGGCTGGGGCAGTTCTCTCAGTTTGCGGCGACCGGCCAGACCTACGCCGTGGCCCTTCCGGCGGTTCTGGACGTCGCGTTGCAGAGCACGATCGACGCCAACTCCTCCGAGCTGATCGCCGGCCGCGACAACATCAGGGACCGCAAGGAGAGAGCGGACGAGCTGGGCAAGTCGGACGACGAGATCCGTCGGCGTGCCCGGGCCTTCCAGGCGATCAAGACCCAGACCCATCTGCTGGGCGCCTATTTCACCGGAATTGCGGCGCTCGCCGAGAGCGATGCCGGCGCCGGCCTCGGCAAGTCGACCGCGGATGCCGCCGACGCCCTGGCCCGGATCAGCCAGGACGCCGCCGCGCTCCAGATCGGCACTGCGTCCGTCAAGGATGCGCTGGGCGAGGGGGTGCCCATCGTGGTCGCGGCCTTCAAGCACGCGAGGCTCGAGGCGGTGCTGAAGGGGACTGCCGAGAGCGTGGGCCGCTCGCTCGATATCCACATCGCTCTGCTCGACCGGCTGGGCGAGGTGATCCGTGGAGAGCAGGAAGTGGCGATCAGGAATACGAAGCTAGTGGAGATCGACCGAAAGTACACGGAGGACGGCGCGCTGCCGAAGCGGTGGAAGGAACGGCGGGCAGAACTCCTGCTGCAGGAGGCGAGACTCGGAGAGCTGGAGGAGGCCCTCCAGGCGGCCCAGAAGCTCAAGCTGGCGTTCGTCGCGTTGGTCGAGAACCAGAAGCCAACCGCGAGCTTGACGCTTCTACTCCAGGACGTGCAGAGACTGATCTCCCTTGCGGAGCGCATCTCCGGCGAAAGCCCGGGGGAGGGAGGGTAGAGATGCCGGTCGAGAACGAGAAGCTCGCGCGACGGGTACGACGGAACCTGCAGGAGTTCCGGCTGGCGTTCACCGACATCCGTTTCGATACGGCGCTGAGCGCGCTTCCCGAAACTCTCCAGAGGCGTGCGGCCCGGGC
>Ga0210379_10000223_pt1 | contig 17387 bp, 33 predicted proteins | sample PLMedo_2_FD_155468 | JGI IMG/M metagenome (GOLD analysis project Ga0210379, IMG submission 155468) | Groundwater sediment microbial communities from an aquifer in East River, Colorado, USA - PLM4_32_coex redo | ecosystem: Environmental > Terrestrial > Soil > Riparian zone | place: USA: East... | reverse complement strand
CCCCGCCCGGCTACCGGGCCCCCCCCGCCCGGCTGCCGGGCCCCCCCCTTTCGCGGACAGTGCCGTAATGCCAAGAATTGTGTACGGATAGGGCGGATCGCCCGGCCTTGACGTCGAGACAGGGCGGCGGGCGATCACACCCGCCTTTTCTAGGGCCCTGAGTGCCCCCTGGGCCGTCGAACGGGCCACGCAGGCATCCCGGGCTAGGGTCGCCACGCTGGCCTGTCCATGGCCGTCTGGACCGGCCCAGCGGGCTAGTGCGAACAGGACCGCCTGCTGTGCCGCGGTGGTGCCGCGGCCCGCTACGTGGCTGGTTGCCTCACTGCTCACGGTGCACCGGCCAGATCCCTGTCTCGGCCAGGGCAGCGCGTTCGTCGAGTCCGAGGCTCATGTGGAGGTCACGTCCCCAATCGGGGAGGCCTGCGAGCGCGGATTCCGGGGTGCCCGTGTCTTCGGGCCGGTTTCGTCGTTTGTCTGTATGCTCGTGCACAAGCCTGTCCAATCTCGTCGGGTTGCGGCGGCATGTCATGGCTGGTAACCATGGCCAGAATTGCGATCAGCCCCGGGGCGACTGCCCCGGGGCTGATGTCGTGCGTTGTACCCTACGCCCTACTTGCTTTTGCTAGCCTTATTCGAGTAACGGCTACTTCTTTCCGGACTTTTCCGGCTTAACGGCCGGCTTCGTCTGGTCATCGGCCAGGGGGTGGCCGCCCTTCCCGTCCGGAACGGGCAACGGGTCGAGTCCCAGGGCGACCGCCTCCGCCTCCGCCTTCGCGAACAGGCTGGCATCGTACGCCACGATGACGTCCGACGCTGCCGCGGAGAACTGGGCCTTCGCGAGATCGGTCAGGCCCTCCCAGTCCGCGTGCTGATCCATGCCGGCGATCCGGCAAGTCGCCAGATACGCAACCTGAGCAAAACTCAGGTTTTCGCTCGTGTCGGTGCTTTCCATAACGCAACTCCCAGCGCTCACTTGCGCCCAGGCGGGCGCGGCAGCATCATAGTGCCCATGTTCCGCAAACTCGAAACGACTCGCTTGCAGGTCACCCGAACGATGGAAGCCGTCGAACGGACCGCCGACCTTGCCGCCGCCAGTGTCCAGGGCGTCCAGGACAACCTGTTCGCCGTGACCAATCAGGGCTTGGGTGCGGCCATCGGGACGGCCTCTGACCTGCGAGAACTACTCGCGGGCCCGGCCGCCGACATCGCCAGTGCCGCGCGCACGGTACGGTTCGTGACCTACGCAGTCGGGGCCCTGGTCGCCGCACTCCTGATCCTGGAATTGCTCGATGGGTGACCCGAAGCCGCCGCGGGACTACGTCTACAAAACCCAGGCCGCCGCGCAACGCATGTGGGACGTGCTCAACCTGCACAAGGTTGCACTGTCCACAGAGGAATTGGCGGCTAAGCGGTGGGTAGCAATCCGCCTGTCCGATGGCGGGTCGGACAACATCGCGTACGACACCCGCCGGGCGGCGTTCACCCACCAGTTGCACCCCACCATGTGCCTATACCTCCCGGTGGACCTCCGCCCACTTCCGCCGCTGCAAGCGTGTGACGTGCTCCTGTGGTACATCCGCCGCGCGTACGACAACGGGTGGCGCCCCGACGAGGACCGGCATGACATCCTGCCCCAGCCAATGGAGATGATCCGTGACTACACCAACAACTGACGACGATTTCGGCCCCGAATTCCTCACCGGGGAGGAACCGCCGGCGGACCAGGTCACCATCACCGTGGACGCCCCGTACGGGATCAACCCGAAGACGGGCAAGCCGTTCCGGATGTCGCCCGAACAGCGGGCCGCCATGGCGGACCGCCTCACCCAGGGAAGGCAGGACGCTGCAATGAAGCGTGGCCCCGGGCCGACCCGCCGGGCCCGTACGGCATCCTCCGCCCGAGCGAAGGCGGGCCCGCCGCCGCTGCTACCGGCCGGGGTTCCCCGCTCGAAGGCACCCGCCGGCCCGAACTACTACCAAACCGTCCTGGGCCTGTTGCAAGGCGTGGCGTTCGGCCTGAAAGCCGCCGGCCGTTTCTCCGTCGCGTTCGAGGCCGACGCCGTCACGGTGGAGCACTACGGGCCCGGCCTGGCCACCGCCCTGCACGAGCTCGCCGTAGACAACAAGAAAATCGGGGCTATCCTGGACCGCGTAGGCGCCGTGGGCCCGTACTCCGCCCTGTTCGCCGCGGCCACCCCCCTGATCTTCCAACTCGCCACCAACCACGGCGTACTCAAGCCGGGCGGCTTCGGCACCACGGATGTTGTGGGTGCACTGACCGAACAGCGCGCGGCGGAGCGTGGCGACCAGGACGACGAAACCCAGGAGTAGACACGATGCCGGTGGAGTTGGGCACGTTCGGCGGCATCGAGGTGCCCACCATCCCCCGTGAGGAATTCATCGACCGGTTTAAGTACCGGGCGGGCGAGCATCTGACCATCCTGGGGTACACCCAGTCCGGCAAGACCACCCTGGGCTTTCAACTCCTGTCCAAAGTGGCCACCCCCGACCTGCCCGCCCTGGTCCTCGTGATGAAGCCGCGGGATCCCACGGTGGAGCGGTGGGCCGCCCAAATCGGCCTGTCCCATACGAAGGTGTGGCCGCCGCCGGCCCGCAAGCTTCGTCTGTGGTGGTCGAAACGGCCTAACGGCTTCGTGTTGCAGCCACACCACACGTTCGACCTTGACGGGTGGGACGAAGCCAACATGTATGACCAGTTCCGGGCCGGCATGATCCATCACTACAAGGTGAAAAAGCCGAACATCGTGGTAGCCGACGAAGCCGGCGGCCTGGCCAAAGAGCTCAACCTTGAACGGGCGTTGAAAACCATTCTCATGCGTGGGAGCTCGATGGGCACCGGGCTATGGGAGTTTTCCCAGCGACCCGTGGACATGCCCGTCCTGGGCTACTCGTCGGCAACGCACATGCTCATTGCCAACGACCGCGACGAAAACAACCGGAAACGGTTGCGCGGACTGGGCGGCCGGGAAGACCCCCGCGAGCTCGAACGCATCATTACGGAGCTCCCCCGGCATCACTTCCTGTACCTCCACCAACACGGCGGAAAAGCGGTGATCCTGCCATGAAAAAGGCAACCCCGACAAAGGTGGGCGATACGATTCGGTTCCGCCCCCGGGATGGCGTGTCGGTCGACTGGTCCGCCCTGGTCGTGGGCTACGCCTGGGCGGCGGCCCCGCGTGCGGGTCGCTGGTGGGCCCGCGTGGGTGATGCCTTCGTGGAGGTATACCGGCGGTCCGATCAGTGGTTTGAATCCCCGACGCCGGGGGCGGAACCCAAGCCCCGTAAGCCATCCCGGAAGTCATCCCGGATTCCAGCGGGAGCTATCCCGTTGTTCTGAGCGTGCCCGCACCACCCCGCGGGTACCCGATACCGCCGCCCGAACCCCAGGGCGGCGGTATCGGCCCGTTTGGACCTTGTTAACCGGAGACTGTGTCCGGTACGGTGTCTGGTGCGAGTCTGGTGGTCCCGCGCGAACCTACCCGGGGCCCTGACGCTGACACGAAAGGACTCGACTCGCGATGACTTCCCCCTCTGGCACGGTGCAGGACGCACCCGCTGACCCGAAGGCCAGCAATGCCTCCGTGGTTTACCGCCCGTTCAAGGTCGGTGTCCAGGAGCTCGACGACGAGCCCTACGACCAGTCGAAGACCCTGACCGCCAACACGCAGACGATGCAGCAGTACGAAGCCCCGTCGACCGCGTTCATTCGCGGTTTCTTCGTCCTGGTCGAGAATGTCGTTACCACCAACGCCACCACCGCCACCAGTACCAGCACCGGCGTGGGCGTTCTCCTGGAAGATGGCCCGTACTGCTCGCTAGACCAGGTGATCTTCACGGACACCAACAACAGCGAGATCCTCGGCCCGATCGGCGGCTGGGACCTGTACGTCATCACCAAGTGGGGTGGCTACAGCTTCCAGGACGACCCGGAGGCCAACGTGGACATATTCTCATCGGTCACCAACGCCACCGTTTCGTCGACCGCCTCCGGTTCGTTCACGTTCATGCTCTACATCCCGATCGAGATCGTGCCGCGCGACGCCCTGGGCGTCCTGCCCAACAAGTCGAGCTCCACGCCGTTCAAGGTGAAGCTGAACCTGGCCCCGATCGCGAGTATCTACGCGAACCCCGCCACCACGGCCGGCACCACGCGGATCCGGATCTTCCCGGACTCGTACTGGGAGCCCACCCCCAACGACGGTTCGGGCAACCAGGTTGCCCGACAGCCCCCGGGCGTCAACACGACCCAGTACTGGAATGTCACCCAGTACACCGTGAACGCCGGGGCACAGTCGCCGCTGCTCCAGAACAGCACCGGCTACCCGCTGCGCAACCTGGGCTTCGTCTTCCGTTCGTCGTCGGCCCGTAGCACGGGTGAGACCAACTTCCCGGACAACTCCAAGCTGCAGCTTCAGTCCAACATCATGCTGGACCGGCCGAAGCTGTATTGGAAGGCGAAGATGACCCGTGCGTACGGGTACACCGCCAAGGGCGACGCGGTCGGGCAGATCGACAACGGTCTGTACTGGAAGACCTACTGCGACGACTTCTATCCGAAGCCGGGATGGGAGACCCGCCGCGGGTACCTCCGGACCACGGACGGCATGCGGCTCACGTTCAAGGGATCCTTCGGGGCGGCCGGAACACTGACCGTCTACACCAACTACATCGGCGTCGGCAAGGGGACCTCCCTGGCGGCCATCACCTCCTAGCGGACCGCCGCCGGCCGAAGGTACCCCCGTTCCCGCGGCCGGCGGCCCACTAACTTGTGTCGAACGTCCCAAGTGGACAGAGAGAGGATGGGCATCATGCCGAAGTGGCTGATCCCGGGTCTGATCGGTGTCGTCGTCGGCCTGTACGTTGTGCCGAAGATCAGCATCATCGCCCGCAACCTTCCGGGTAAGTAAGCCCGGATCCGGTGGCAAAAATCAGTGGTGTAACCGTGGCCCTGGGGGTCGCCGGTTCCGCCATGCTGTACACCGGGCTACGCAACATCACCATGGCCGATTACATTCGGTCCCTGGTCAAGCTGCAACCGGTGCCGGTCGGTCCCAGCGACCTACCGGCATCGGGCGCAAGCGGGCTGGTAGGCGGCATCAGCCTCAACGACAACAAGGTTCCCCCCGGAACCCCGTTGGCCGCGGCGGTTGTCGCCTCCGCCCTGTCCTACACGTCACCGGACGGCAAAAAGGTCCCCTACGTGTGGGCGGGCGAAACCCCAGCCGGGTGGGACTGTTCCGGCTTCGTGACCTGGGTCCTGCACCACGATCACGGCCTGGACCCGCCCGACAACGAACACACCGTCACGGCCCAGTTCATGACCTGGTCGGGTGCGCTCACCGTGTCCGACGTAGCCCCCGGCGACCTTGTGTGTTGGGCGTCCCACGTTGGTATCTGTGTCGGCCCGAACCTCATGGCCAACGCCGTTGGCGTCGGTATCGGAACGAAGGTCACCGGGTGGTCGAACCTGACCCCGCCAGTGTTCCGCCGCCCCAAGGCCTACGCCGATGCTGCCCAGCAACCAGTGAAACCACAGGGGGACTGATGAGCGTCTGGGGACCTGTAACCGCGGGTGTCGGCCTGGTCGTGGCCAACGAAATCCTTGTGCTTGACCAGCCGGTTATCGTCGGCGGCCGGTGGAATCCGAAAGTCGTCCGAACCGCGGTCGCCGGGATCCTTGCCGGCGGTGGCCTGTCCCTGATGGCCCTGGCCCTGCCCAGGACCGCGCAACTGTTGTCCTGGACCATGCTCGTAGGCGTGATCTTCGTACGGGTCGACCCGCGCACCCCGTCGCCCGCCGAAAGCATTCTCGCTTGGTACGACGCCACCCCCCCGGCCGGAACGCCGGTCAAGTAGAAAGGTTGCAGCCAATGACGTTGGCTGAAAAGGTCGCCGGTGGAATCGTCACCATCGCCCTGGTCACCACCCTGATCCTGCCCGACCGGCAGACAGCGGCCGTGCTCAAGGCGTTGTGGGACGGCTTCGCCAACGCGATCACCAAGGCAATGGGCCGGTAACCCCCCATGGCCCGGATGACAGGCGCGTGGGCCCGGCGGACCGCTGTTGGTCCGCTCGTACCCGTTCAGGCCGCCACCGACCCGCAACACATGACGCCGGACGCGAATCCGGAATTCGTCAACCAGACCCCATCGTGGGTTCAGGGCACCCCCATGCCCGGTCTCCCCGGTGATCTCCTGATGGAAAACGCCTACCCGCACCCAGTGATCGCCCCCGGCGGCCCGCAGGACCAAACCCCCTGGGGTGGCTTCGAAGGGCACAGCTTCGGCCCCGGTGCCGGGCCCGGCATCACCCAGGCGGAAGCCTCCGCGATCCGGGGGTATTGGGGCGAGCTCGACATGGGCGCGATTGCCATGCACGATGACGTTCCGGTGGTCGAAACCGAAGACATGTACGGGCGTTACGTCCAGGACGACATGACCGACCACGGCGACTCCCCCGCCACACTCCAGTACGAGCAGCAAGGCTACGGGTCGCCCCTGGACCCCGACGCCCGCCTGGGCAAACGTGAAAAGCGTTTCTCTCAGCGCTACATCGACATGCACCGCTACGAGGTGCACCCCACCCCGTACACCCCGCAATACGCGGTGCCGGTGCCCGCGCAAGGGATCATCGCCAACGGCAACCAGCACACGTCCCCGTTCGCGAACAACATGTCCGGACAGATCGGGACCGTGGACACGTTCGTCCAGGAACAGATCCGCCGGGCCCCGGCCGAATTCGGGGCCGCCTACTCCCAGGACGGCACCCCGTCCAACCTGTTCGGTTCCGTCAACGCGTACGGCCTGCCTTCCTGGGGGCTGTGATGGCAGGCGACATCACCGTGCCGGGGGCCGGCAAGGTCCCCAAAAAGGTCGCGATCGGCGTTGGTGTAGTCGTCGGCGGCGGCGTGATCTTCCTGTACTGGCGGCGGCGGAAGACGGCCAGCGCTTCCGCCGCCCCCACCGTTGACCCTGCAACGGGTTCGTTGCTGAACGCCGACGGGTCATACCAGAATCCGGCCCCGGTGCGCTCCGTCGACAACACGGTGGACGCGTCCGGCGGAACCGCAATTCTGACCAACTCCCAGTGGGTGCAGTACGCCCTGTCCCTGATGCCCAATTGGGATCCGTCGTACCTGCAAGTCGCGCTGGGAAACTTCCTGTCCGATCAGCCGCTCGACCACGACCAGGCCGCCGCGGTCCGCGCGGCCGAAGGCCTGGCCGGACCGCCGCCGGAAGGCAACCACGTCATCATCATGTCCCAGGCCGGCGGGTCACCGGGCACACCGCCCCCGACCACGCCAACGGCCCCGTCTGGGCCGGTGATCGTGTACGTCCCGCACGGCGTCAACCTGTACGACGTCGCCGCGCAACACAACGCCCCGGACGGACTCAACACCCTCCGGGCGTTCAATCCCGGCCTTGACTCCCACATCACGTGGCAGTCGGTGCCGGGCCCCGCCGGAACGCCAAAGCTGGCCCTGGTAAAGGATGCCGCCGGCATCAACATCAGGGTTTCCTGACCTCGAAAGGAACCGAAACAATGACCGGACTTCCGCGTGCGGCATCGGTAGGGGTCGGCCTGGCCGCCGCCGCCGGTGTATGGATGATCTATCAGAACGTACTACCCCCGGTGGTCGATGTCCGGGTGGGTGAGGCCAACGACACCGACGTGTCCGCGGCCGAGAAGACGGCCCGATGGACGTCCGGCCTCCTGGTCGGCGGCGTGGCCCTGCTCACCCAGGACATGACCGTGCTCATCATCGGCGGTGTGGCCCTCATCTGTGAGTCGTGGTCCCACCGCCACGCCAACGCCTACGACATGTCCACCCAGGGCATCGTGGTACCGCCGCCGCGCGGCCTGTTCGCCTCACTCAAGGCTGGCGCGTCGGTAAGCGCTGGGGTCTGATCCCATGGCTAAGGCCACCGCCGCCCAACTCGCAACCTGGTCCGCCCAAGCCGGCTTCACCGGCCAGGACCAGGCAACCGCCATCGCCGTAGCACTGGCGGCCGGCGGCAACCCCGACGCGCCCCAGGGTGCGTTCGGGCTGGGTGGCGGTGGCGGTGGCCAGGCCCAGGCCCAGGCCGCCTTTGCGCAGTGGAAGGCCCAGCAGTGGGCAGCGTTCCCCACCCACCAGACCGGATCCTGGGCGTTCTACCTCCCGGTAGCGCTGGGATCCGTGGTGGCGGCCCCGGCCGGCGGCGGCAACCCGTTCGACCCCCAGACACAAGCCGAACTCAAGTCGGGACTGTCCAATCTGGCCGGACAGGCAAAGGACGCTGTCAACGTCGTCCCCGAACGGGTCGGCCAAATCGCAGGATTCCTGACGAACCCACGCACATGGATGCGATACGTCAAAATCGTGACCGGACTTGTGCTCGTGGGCCTTGCCGCAGCATCCTTGACCAAATCGACCATCATTGACCCCATCATCGGCGGTGCCAACCAGGCCGGTGAACGGGTGGCCGAAGCCGCCGTACTCGCCAAAGCAACCAGGTAGAAAGGGCCCCACTGTGGAAATTGACGGCATCCCGGACCCCGGGGTGGACCAACTTCAGGAACGCCCGGCATCGGAATGGAAACCGGACGCTGTCCACGTCATCGTGGACGGAAACCCCCGCGTCCTGAACGCCCCCAACCGGTCCTGTTCAGCCACCCAAACCACCATCGCGACCGGCGACCCGAAAGCCCACCTCATGGGTGAGCAGGACTCCCGCGCGGTGGCAACCCTGATCGGGTCGGCGGCCTGGTGCTACCACACGTCGCGCTCAGGCCAGGCCGTGCGGTGGCCAGCCGACGTCCCCCTGGTCATCACCCACAAAGGTGAGGTGTACGCGACCACCACGGCCACGTCCTGCGTTATCTCAGTGATCGCGGAATACCAGGCCGACTAGTGACCACAGTGGACCGGTGCGGGATTTACGGGTGGGCCCACCACGTTGGTGGGGTCGCCCATTTCCGCATTACCGAACCCCTTCGGGCGTTCGGCGGCGTGTCGGACGGGATACGGGTTGCCCACGGCCTGGACCTCACCCACGAAACCCTCGACACCTACGACACCATCCTGGCTCACGGTGTGCACGACCCGGAACGCACCCACATCTGGCACGAGCTCGCAGCGTTCGGCAAACACCGCCTGGTCCTGGACGTCGATGACGCCGTGTGGGCCCCGGACTTCGCCCCGATGCGCGATCACTACCTGTCGGACGGGAACCTGCAACGGCTCTACGACAACGTGACAGTTGCTCACGTTGTCACCACCCCGTCGCCGGTGATCGCGGACCACCTGAGCCGCTGGAATCGGAACGTGCACGTCGTACCCAACACCGTCCCAGCCTGGTTGCTCGAACACACGCCGCCGGCCCGAGACCTTCCCACCGTGGGTTTCCAGGGATCCGACTCTCATATCGGGGACTGGACCAGTAGTCAGAAAAGGCACCTTCAACGCTTCCTGGGCGAGCACCCAGACTGGGCCCTGCACACCTACGGAGGCCACCGTGTGGAGTCGGATTCGGACCGGATCCGCCACACCGGATGGTGCCCCGACGTCGAAACCTACTGGCGGTCCGTGTCGATGGACGTGGGCATTGGACCCCTTCGTGATTCTCCGTTCAACCGAGCAAAATCCGACCTCCGGGCCCGCGAATACGCCGCCTTGGGAATCGTTGCAGTGTTGCCCGACCTGCCGCTGTACCGCGGCACGGTTGACGACGGTGTGACCGGTCGCCTGATCCAATCGCACCAAACCCTGTCCGGTGTGCTCCGTGAGGTGTGCAAAGACGTCGACGCGCTCCGCCACATGCAAGCGCGCGCACGCCGCCACGCCCAGGCGTTCACCACCGAAGCCAACATTGAAAGGTGGGTAACAGCGTGGACGTCAGTGTGACCGAAACGGTGCCCGAGACCGACAACGGAAACGCGTTCGTCGCCGGGGTGGCCGCCGCCACCGCCGCCCAGGCCGCCACCGACGCCCAGGCCGCCGAATGGAAGGCCATCGACGCCCAGGACGAAGCCCAGCGCGCGGCGAGCTCCGCCGTCCGGGCCGAAGGGACCGCCGAAACCGCACACGAGCGCATCGACGAGCTCGTGGAGGCAATCCACGGGCTACAGGATGACGTCGTGGCCGCCCTAGTGACGTCCACCGCGGCCGCCGTGGTGGCCGCCGACCCGCCCGGAACGCCGCCCCTTGACCCGCCTGGGGGCGACGCTCCGCCGCCGCCCAGCGGCGAACACAAGCCGCCGAAGCCGGCAAAGAAGAAGTCAGGCTGGGGCTCGGACATGTGGTTCGGAAGCCGGTAGGCCATGAGCATCACGGACCAGTCGCTCTCCAGCGTGATCGACGCCAACGGCAACGCGTCCGTCAAGTTCACTCCATTGGCCCGGCAGGGCTGGGAGATCCAACAGGCCAACACCCAGGCACCCACCATCGGTGCCACCGCGCTCTGTTCGGTCTACCGGTCCGGCCTGTTCATCGCCAACCTGTTTCCCCACAACGGGGTCGGCGCCGGACTCCCGTTCATCCCTGTTCGGTTCGGCCAGAATTTCGAATTCCGGTGGACCGGTGGTGCGGTCGGGGCAACGGTGACCGGAATCATCCTGTACGACGACGGGCAAGGGAAACAGTGACGTGGAACAGCAACTCGCCGGTATCACCACCCTGACCATCCCCGCCGGTGCCGGGCCCGCCGACCCGGCCAGCGTCATCGGTCCGCCCCCGGCCGACCTGGTCGCCTACTATGCCGGCTTCGGCCAGACCGTAATCTCTGCGTGGATCTTCCGCAAAAACGCCACCCAGTACAACTTCCTGGCACAGGTGGACGGTGTGTTCCCGTTCATCGCGGCCGGATCCCAGTCCGGCGGCGTGTTCAATCAGGCCTGGTCCGTGTCCAGCGGTGGCGGAACTCAGGGTGTGTTCAACATGGGTGGCGTTGCCGGTGCAAACGTCAACTACTTCCCCGCCGGGGTAGGCAAATTCAACATCGATCAGGGCGTGGGCCGCGGCCTGATCGGGCAGGGCTGGGGCCAGGTTGCCTACGCGTCGAGCAACGCATCCACCGCTGCCATTGCCGGGGAAACGGTCACCCTCACCACCAACGGATTTACGGCCAGGGCAGGCCACGCGTACGCGGTAGACATCAATTTTGAGATCACGGCGTCCGTGATCAACCGGTGCGACAACCAGATTCGGCTAAACAACCTGGCCGGGACCGTCCTGGGCGGCATCGGGAAAGTGAACCCCCTTGCCGGATCCCGGGACCATGTGTCCGGGCGGGTCTACTTCATTTGCGGCGGTGCCGATGTAGCCGTGACCGCGATCGTGCAAACCATGGTCGTGTCCGCCGGCAACTGCACCCAGCTCAACACCTGGTTGCGAACCTGTGTGGTGTGGGACATCGGCAACGCCACCGACTACGCGGGCAACGTTTCAATCTGAGCGTTGCGCGTACGGAAACTTCCGGCTAGCCTGAAGTCATGTCAAAGAAGCTCCGGTGGGGAACCGCCGCCGTAATCCTCGACTTCCTAGCCGTAGCCCTGATTGTCTGGGGGTTCGTCCTGGCCATCCTGGACGGACTCGACTACTTCTGTCTGCCGATGGTCGGTGCCGTAGTCCTGGGCCTGGTCGGCAACCCGTGCTGGATCGCGCACAACGAGACGGACGGGCCGCTACGGTGAAAACCCTTACCCTCGTAATCCTCGACTTCCTAGCCGTAGCCCTGATTGTCTGGGGGTTCGTCCTGGCCGTCCTGGACGGACTGTGCTGGATCGCGCACGACGAGACGGACGGGCCGCTACGGTGAAAACCCTTACCCTGCCCCAAAACATGGCCGTTGGCGCCATCCTGGGACTGTCCCTTGTGGTCGTCATGTTCGGTAATGACGCCCTGGTCGCCATCGCCGTTTCCGCCGTGGTGGCACTCCTGGGCGTCCTGCGGTGGCGGGCCCGCCGTGGGTGACCACCCCATCCCCGGATGGTGGACCGTCACCGGGGTGGCGGAGCTCACCGGACTCCACCCCGACACCATCCGGTGGCACTGCCGAGAGGGACAGTTCCGCCTCTGCGCGGTGGCCGCCGGCCGCGGGTGGAACATCCCGGACAACGCCGTAGACACCTTCATTCGAGACCGCCTCCGCCGCGGAAAGGTTGTGTAGCAATGCGATTCGTCGTCATCGGCCACCAGTCCACAGTCGTCATCGACGGCGGGACCGGACCGCTAACCATGAGGTACCCCACCCCCGCCGGCTTGATGACGGACGTGGCCTACGCCCTGGGCAACCTTCATCAGGGCGTGGAGACCACCATTGTGTGGCCAACCGACCCGGGCCCGATCTTCACCGGACGGGAAGCCATGCGTGATCTGATCATCGCCCACGGGTGGAAGACCCAGGCGACCGAAGGCGGATGGTTCACCTGCACCGGCCCCGGCATGGTCCACCTGTGTGTGGCCGAATGGGTCAACCAGGACGATCCGATGATCCACGGCCCCGGCCTTGACTCAGGCATCGCCTACCGCCTCCGGGACTGGCACGCCAGGATGGGAGCCCACTACCGGCACACCCCCGGCGTGGCCGCCCATGTGTCGATGCGCGCGGTTAACCTGACAAAGGGCGTCAAGTGGGCCCCGTACCGGGATCACTCCGCCCTGCCCATCTGGGAGCCGCCGGCCGCCATCACGCCCCTGTCGTACCGGGCCCGCAACATGTCACTCCTGACCGAACCGCTGTCCACCTGGGACACGCGAACGGCCCACCTTGCCGCCCTTGCCGCCGTCGAGCTCCCCCGCGGTCCCCTGACCAACACCGGCCCGGACCCGATCGGCCCCGGATACGTGCGGTGGACGGTCGCCCGGACCGACCTCCCCTGGTGGATGAAGACACTGCTACCGGCCGCCGACCGGCAGGGATGCCGGTGGACCGGCCGCGCAACCGCCGCCCTGGTCGACGGGTACCGCCCCATTGAGATCATCGACTCCTGGACCGCCCCCGGCGGACGGTTGCTCCGCAAGTGGGCCGAACAGCTACGCGACTACGCCAACGAAGGCGAGCACGGCGGACCCATCGCCAAACGGGCCTACACCGAAGCCGTGGGCCTGTTCGCCACCCGTACCGGAGCCATCCAACGCCGAGACTGGCACCACCTGGTCATCGACGAAGCCAACGCATCAACGCTCCGCCGGATCGCCCGCGTGGAGTCAATCGGCCTACTCCCCCAGGTGGTCAACGTGGACAGCATCACCTACGCGGGCGAGTGGTCGCCGGGGCCCTGGGCCGGACTCAATGACCTATTGGGCGTCGGCCCGAACATGGGAAATCTTCGATTCGAAGGGACAAAGCAGTAGTGGAATCCACCCCTCACCCCACCACCTGTTCCACGTGCGGTCAGGAGCTCCGTTGTCGCCGCTGCGGTGCCCCGGCGGCCCCGTCCCCGGTCACGCTCAACGGGACGTCGTACCCGATCTGTTGCGACTGCTCAGACGGGATCAACGACATGGCCGCCCTCTACATGGGTCTGACCGTCCTGCCCGTCCCCGACAACCTGGGCGGCCTGGGATGACAACCCTTCGGATCACGACCCCACCGCCGCCCGGCGGCCTACAATCGTTCGTCGATGTCTGGTCGTGTCGCCGGATTCAGGTGGGCGACGGGGGAACCATCGTCATGCACCACGTTGTGCACGAGCTCGACAACCCGAACGACCCGACGCCGGTCCTGATCGTCCGACTTGCTCCGGGCCAAACCGCCGCGGTGTACGGGGAACCTGACACCATCCATATCGGTGCCCACCGTGGCGAGTAGGGACCAGAACCGTTGCGACTACTGCAAACGGTGGGCCCGGTGGCCGCTCCAATTCTGTGTATGGCGTGACTGTCAGGCCCGCTACTGGGCCCGAGCGAAAGGCGTACCCCGGTGAGTCTCGCGTCCGAAATGAACCAACTCTTTGCCGGGGCCGACCGGGTCGCCACCCACGGGCGTTCGTTCCACGAAAACCTAGAGATCCTGGTCGAACAGACCGGATCCGGCCGGGCCGCAGGGCGACTCCTGGGCGTCCCAGAAACCACCATCCGGCGGTGGCGTACCGGGGTCACCCCCCGTCGCGTCCTGGACCTGGTCCCGTTCGCCCGCGTGGCAGCGTCGGCCCGGAAAGGTGCGTTCGGCAAGGTGTACCGGGGGGAGGCCACCATTGCCATCAAAGCCGTGATCGTCTACTCGTCCGACCGGCGGGAACGGTGGATCCACATTGGACGCGAAATCAGCCGCCAGAAAATGCAAGGCATCATGCGCGCGTGGGCCGGCGGGGATGACGAACGGGCAACCCGACTCATGCGCAACGCGATCTATCGCGACTACTTCCACATTGAACCCCCACGGGCGGGCGAAGTCGACGAAGACGACCAACCAGCCGTGACCCTGGGCGCCATCACAGACATGAGGATCGAATGATGTTGATCGAACGCGGGAGGTAGGTACTCCCACCCTCACCCCTTGTTAAGTCGCTTGCACGCCCCGTATGGGTGAATTTGCCTGGTGGTGTCGGCGTGTCGCGCACGGTATGATCCGCGCGTGGCTAAGGTGCTCCGCTGCGGTCGGCTGTACCACTCAGGTGGACAGCCGGACGTCTGTGGGCGCGAACGCCACCCCGATACCGAAGACCACCGCGGCGCCTGGACTGGCGTTACGTGGAAGGCGGCCGGGGGTAAGCAGGAGACAACATCGAACGGCGGACAGGCATCCCACGAAGGGATGCACTCGAATGCCGGTCAACCATCCCTGTTTGCCGGGGCCCTGCAACCGGAAGAGTTGGCCTCATGACCATCTATCCACTGTCGCACCCCCGCGGTATCGTGATCTTCAAAATCCCCACACGTACGGAGGTGCGCGCGCTCATGTGGACGCCCTCTGTTGCCATTGCAACGATCGTCGGGGCGACGCTGTCTTTCCTGGGCGTCCTGGCCCTGGTGGGGATGCTCGCCGTTCGGGGCCAGTCGACGGAGCTCGCAATACTCACCCTGGCCGTCCCCCTGGTTACCGGCCTGGCCCTGATTCTTAAGCGGCTAGCGACCACGGACGCGCGCACAAAGGCGATCGCCCATGCCACGGGGGCAACGTCGGATCCCGCCCCGCCTACGGCCCGCTGAGCCCTCGATGATGACGGCCCGCCGGATGAGGGTGGGAGGCTCACACACACCCCCGGTGACCCTGGACCGACTGACGTTCACCGCGGCGACCGGCCACCAGACGGACGCATCACTGACCATCGGCGTTGCGTTCAACGTCACCCACCCCGGGGCCCTGTGTGTGGCCGTTGACGTCCTGGTCCCCGTCGACACAATGGGTGCAGTCGTCCCCCGGGTGGGCTTGTACGACTACGACACCCACGCCCTACTGGGTTCGTCGGCCCCGGCCGCCCTGGCGCCCGGCCTGCAAACGGTGAACCTGACAGTGCCGGTCGCGATGAATCCGGTGACGAACTACCTAGCGGTAGCCCTGGTCGGTGCCTACAGTTTCCAGGGGACCTATCCGTGGCCAGCCTCATCCCCGCTGGGGTGGCTGATCACGGGCCTGTCCGCGAGTCGGTTCGACTACGGGCCGGCATTGCAGTACCCAGCCAACGTCACAGACACAAACTTCTATGTCTCCCCGGTGGTGCAGCTTCCATGACCCCAGACGAATCGATCGCCCGAGCGACAACGGTATGGCCGGTCGGCGGCGTGGTCTACTCCCAGGTTCGCGACCACCCAACGGACGGGTACCGGCAGGATTGCTCGGGGTTCGTGTCGATGTGCTGGGACCTGGGCGCCCCTGGCCTTACCACCGTCACCCTGGTTACGACCGGTACCATGGTCGAAATCCCCTGGACCGGCCTTCGCCCAGGTGACGCGATCGGCCACTGTGGACCACACACCGGAGGCAACGACGGTCATGTGACCCTGGTCGCCGCGGTGATGGCCGGATCCGTGCGAGTGTGGGAACAGCGTGGCGGCGGCATACCTGGTCCCACCGCACGGATCCTTACCAAAGCCCAGGCGGATTCGTTGGGGTATAAGGCTTACCGGAACACCCGAATGACCATCCCGGAGGATGAAGACATGCGCATGATCGTTGACCCAAGTACGTCGGTCTATCTCCTGACCGGCCAGGCCGACCCGGTGACGGGGTGGCCCGTCCTGGTCCCGATCTCCAACGTGGCCCGGATGAACGCCTACCGCGCGGCCGGCATCCCGCTCGTGTCCCAGCCCACCAACGTGGACTGGACGTTCTACACCCGCGGCCCGCTCCCCTCCGCCGCCGGCCTGCCAGACCACACCCACGTCCCCGGCGGCGTGGCCTGATGGGCTTCCCGCTACCCGTTGCAGCACAAGCGTTTGCCGGCTTCGCCCTGGTCCTGAAACTTGACGACGTTGACGACTCTGCGACCCTGTCGCTGGTGTGCCTGTCCGAACCGTGTCAGTTCCATGTGGAGCTCGCAACAGCCGACCGGGCAGACGGGCGCCTGTCCGACATCCTGCGTGAGTTGGAGCACCCTTGCGGGCCGCCGGCCGCGGTAGAAGGCGAGCTCGTTTCCGCCGTTGACCGTCTGATCATCCCGGCGTAGAATCGCGACCATGGCAACCTACGGCAAGTCCAGCGGCTTTTTCGCGTCTCTGGGTAAGGCCCTGGGGTCCGGCGGGTCGCACACCACCGCCAACAAGCGGAAGGGCCATGTGACCGCCACCCACCACCGCGGCAACGTGTCCAAGCGAGCGGCGGCGGTCCCCGGCACGTACCGGACCGACCGGAAGGCCCGCGGCGGTGGCGAGCTCCAGGGGGCCCGAGCGAACGTCCGTAACCGTGCCGTGACCAACCAGTACGACTCGCGCGGCAACCGGACCAACGCCGTGCAGCGGACCGCCGCCCAGTACTCCGGCTGGTGGGGTAACCGGTGACCTTTTTCCCGACCGACAAGATCGGGCACGGGTATGAGGATGCGTACCGCGCGATAGCGGCCCGCAACCCTCGCACGGTGGCAGAGATCGGCGTCGGTACCGGTGACGGACTGGCATGGTTCCGGGAGCTCTACCCCGAAGCCGAATTCCTGGGTGTCGACAACGACAAGCACAACGGGATAGCCGCCACCAGGGCACGCGGATTCGCCGTCATGGTCGCGGACCAGACCGACCCAGGGGTGGCGGTGGGCCTGCTTGACTGGTCCCCCGTTGGCGTAGACCTCATCGTGGATGACGCCAGCCACGACTACGCGGCCACCCTGGCTACGTTCACCAACTGTTGGCGTGCCGTAGCGGTCGGTGGAACGTACGTCATCGAGGACTGGTCCCACGTCCAGGAGTCGGAAGCCTTCCGGGCGTTCACGGCCACGCTCCCCTCTGTCGT
>Ga0210379_10000222_pt1 | contig 17409 bp, 12 predicted proteins | sample PLMedo_2_FD_155468 | JGI IMG/M metagenome (GOLD analysis project Ga0210379, IMG submission 155468) | Groundwater sediment microbial communities from an aquifer in East River, Colorado, USA - PLM4_32_coex redo | ecosystem: Environmental > Terrestrial > Soil > Riparian zone | place: USA: East... | reverse complement strand
TGCGACAGGATGGCGCGAATCACCCATTCGGGATAGCCTTTCTCCCGGAGAATCTCGGAACCGCGAAAGGGATGATCCTCCAGGCTGGGCCAGCGCTCGTAATCGAAGTCGTGCAGGAGCCCGACGGCGCCCCACGCGTCGGCGTCGGCGCCGGAGCGGACGGCGTAATGACGCATCGCCGCCTCCACTGCGTAGGCGTGCTTGAGCAGGCTGTCGCCCTGGGTGTGCTCCTGCAGGATGGAGAGAGCGCTTTCCCGCGAGGGAAATGACACGGCCGGACACTCCTTGGTTTGCGGGATGGCGGGGCGATCGTCTATATTAGGCGGACGACCATCCGATGATAGTATGAATACTCCCGCAAGTTCCAAAGAAAAACGCCGGCTCGCGCTGCGCACCGTGCTGCGCTATCTCGGCAGATACCGGGTTCGACTCGCCGTCGGCGGCCTGTGCCTGGTGCTGGCCGACCTGCTCGTGCTCGTCAGCCCGTGGATTCTCAAGACCGCGATCGATGCGCTCTCGCGCGGGGTGACGAAACGCGAGCTGCTAAGTTACGCGGGCATGCTGATCGGGATCGCGGCGGTTGGCGGCCTGTTCCGGTTTCTCATGCGCCGCATCATGATCGGCGTCTCGCGCCAGATCGAAGTCGACATGCGCGCAGATTTCTTCGCGCACCTGCAAGCGATGAGCCCCGCATTTTACCACCACCGCCGCACCGGCGAGCTGATGGCGCTCGCCACCAACGACTTGAACGCCGTGCGCACGCTGGTGGGACCGGCGGTCATGTATTCGATGAACACGGTGGTGATCGGCAGCATGGCCATCACATTGATGACGGTGCTGTCATGGAAACTCACCGTCGCCGCGCTCGCGCCGATGCTGGTGCTCACGGTGGGCGTCTACTACAGCGTCAAGATCATCCACCGGCTGTTCGAAATCGTGCAGGCGAAATTCGCCTCGATCAACGCGCGGGCACAGGAGAATCTGAGCGGCATCCGGGTGGTGAAAGCCTACGCACGCGAGACCTACGAGACCGGCGAGTTCGCCAAGGCGAGCGAGGAGTATCTCGCGGCCAACATGAAACTGCTGCGGGTGCAGAGCCTCCTCCATCCGTTGCTCGCCACCGTCGCCGGCATGGGCGTGCTGGCGATCCTTCTTTTCGGCGGGAACCTGGTCATCGACGGAGAGATCACGCTGGGGACGTTCGTCGCATTCAACGGCTATCTCACCATGCTGGTGTGGCCGGTGATCGCGCTCGGCTGGGTAATGAACATGAACGAGCAGGGTCTCGCGTCCATGCAGCGCGTCAACGAGGTGCTCGAAGAGAAACCCACCGTGACCGACGAGCGCGTGGTGGCTGCCTCTCCCGCCGGGGCCGAAAGCGCGTCGATTCGATTCGAAGACGTGTCGTTTTCGTACGACCGCGCCGGCGTCCATCGCGACGTACTCAAGCACATCAGCTTCGAAGTGAAGGACGGCGAAACCGTGGCGATCGTGGGGCCGACGGGATCCGGCAAGACCTCGCTCGTTTCGCTCATTCTGCGCCTGTACGACGCGACCGGGGGACGCGTGCTCGTCGGCGGGCGCGACGTGCGCGAGATCCCGCTGCGGGAGCTCCGCGGGTTGATCGGCCTGGTGCCGCAGGACATCTTTCTCTTCTCGGAGACGATCCGCGAGAACATTTCGTTCGGCGTGGCGGAGCTGCCCGACCCGGTGCTCACCGTCGTGAGCCAGACCGCGCAGATCTACGACGAGGTCATCGAGTTCCCGGCCAAGTTCGAGTCGATGATCGGGGAGCGCGGCATCAACCTTTCGGGCGGGCAGGCCCAGCGCGTGGCCATCGCGCGCGCGCTGGCCAAGCGCCCGCGCATCCTGATCCTCGACGACGCGCTCTCCAGCGTGGACGCCACCACGGAGGAAAAGATCCTCACGTCGCTCGCGGGCGAATTCGAAAACCGGACCGCGATCCTGATATCGCACCGCATCTCGACCGCACGCCAGGCCGACCGCGTCGTGGTTCTCGACGACGGCGAGATCGTCGAGCAAGGGACGCACGACGAACTGATCGCGCTCGGCGGGCTCTACGCCGAGATGAATCACAAACAGATGCTGATGGTGGCGCTGGAGGGGTGAGCGTGGAATACATCCAGGCCGACGAGCTGCAGGAGAAGCCATACGACCGCCGTCTGATGGGACGGCTGATGGCCTACCTCAAGCCGTACAAGCGCTACGTCGCGTTGAGCGTGTCGCTGCTGGCGGTCGAGTCGCTGATCGAGCTGGCCCCGCCCTTCGTCACCAAGCTGGCGATCGACCGCTACCTCGCGCCGACCGGAGACGTCGCGATGGACCTTCGCCACGCCGGGCTGGCGAAGGCGGTCGCGGTGCTGGGCGTGGCGCTGCTGGCGGGCCTGGCCTCGAGCTACGTGCACGGGCTCACGATGGGCTTCGTGGGCCAGCGCGTGATGTTCGACCTGCGCATGCAGATCTTCCGCCGGCTCCAGCGCCTGGACGTCTCGTTCTTCGACCGCAACCCGGTGGGACGCCTGATGACGAGACTCACCAACGACGTCGAAACCCTCAACGAGATGTTCACCGCCGGCGTGGTCGCGATCTTTCTGGATATCTTCACGCTGGCGGGGATCGTGGTGGTGCTGGTGTGGCTCAACTGGAAGCTGGCCCTCATCACCTTCACGGTGCTGCCGCTGTTGTTTATTTGCGCGCAGGTGTTCCGCATCAAGGCGCGCGACTCCTACCGCAAGGTGCGCGTGCGGCTCGCGGCCCTCAATACCTTCCTGCAGGAAAACGTGACCGGCATGAGCGTGGTGCAGATCTTCAACCGCGAGAAGGCGCAAAACCGCCGGTTTGCGCGGTTGAATAACGAGCTCTACGACGCACACCTGCAGTCGATCCTCGCCTACGCGGTGTTCTATCCGACCGTGGAACTCTTGAGCGCGGTGGCGATCGCGCTGATCGTGGCTTTCGGCGGCCTCGACGTGGTCACGGGCGCAATGACGTTCGGCTCGCTGGTGGCGTTCATCCAGTACGCGCAGCGTTTTTATCGCCCGATCAGCGACCTTTCCGAAAAATACAACATCCTGCAGTCGGCGATGGCGTCGTCGGAGCGAATTTTCGGCGTACTCGACCGCGAGCCGCGCATCACCGATCCCGCAGATCCGGCGCCGATTCCGATCGCGCCGTCCGAGGTGCGGTTCGACCACGTGAACTTCGCGTACAACCCCGACGACCCCGTCCTCCACGACGTGAGCTTCACCGTGAAACCCGGCGAGAAGCTCGCCATCGTCGGCTACACGGGCGCGGGGAAGACCACGATCATCAGCCTGCTCTCGCGCTTCTACGACGTGAACGAGGGGCGCATCACCATCGACGGTGTCGACGTGCGCGGCTACCGCCTGACGGATCTACGCCGCCACATCGCCACCGTCTTGCAGGACGTGTTTCTGTTTTCGGGAAGCGTGGCGCACAACATCCACCTCGGCAATACCGAGATTCCCGACGCGCAGATCCGCGACGTGGCACGCTACATCAACGCGGAGCGCTTCGTCGAGCGGCTGCCGAACGGGTACGACGAGAACGTCGGCGAGCGCGGGAGCTCGCTCTCGGTGGGCGAACGCCAGCTGCTCTCGTTCGCGCGCGCGCTGGTCTACGACCCCAAGATCCTGGTGCTCGACGAAGCGACGTCCAGCGTCGATACCGAGACGGAATTCCTGGTGCAGGACGCGCTGCGGAAGTTCATGGCGGGGCGCACGTCGATTGTTATTGCTCACCGTCTCTCGACCATTCGCTACGTCGACCGCATCCTGGTGCTGCACAAGGGCCGCGTGGTCGAAGAGGGCACGCACGCGCAGCTGCTCGCGCAGGGCGGGCACTACGCGAAGCTCTACGAGCTGCAGTTCAAGGAGCAAGAGTCGCGGGAGATGGCAGATTGAGGCGCAGCCAGGGCGCCGCGCGCGGATAGCATCTGGTATAATGTGTCTGTATTCGGCGCGGCGGTCGTCTCACACCTCGCACCTCGCACCTCGCGCCATAGCCAGCCAACCGCCGCATTGCTGTAGTGGAGTTGCTCTCCCCGACCGGGGAGGGTGCCACCAGTAACCCGCGGAGGTCCCCTCGTGCGAACCATTCTCGGCATTACCATCGGTCTTATTCTCATTATGTTCGCCATGTCGTCTCCGGCCTTGACGCCGGCCCACTTCTGGAGCCAGCGCTTCGGGAGTACGGGCAATGATGTTGGCAACGCCGTCGCGGTGGACGGTTCGGGGAACGTGGTGGTGACGGGGTCCTTCACCGGCACCGTGGACTTCGGGGGCGGGAACCTCGTGAGCGCGGGAGGTACCGACATCTTCGTGGCGAAGTACAACGCGAGCGGGGTGCACCAGTGGAGCCAGCGCTTCGGGAGTACGAGCAATGATGTCGGCTACGCTGTCGCCGTGGACGGTTCGGGGAACGTGCTGGTGACGGGGAACTTCCAGGGCACCGTGAACTTCGGGGGTGTCAACCTCGTGAGTGCGGGGAACTTTGACATCTTCCTTGCGAAGTACAACGCGAGCGGGGTGCACCAGTGGAGTCAGGGCTTCGGGAGTACGGGCTTTGATGACGGCGAGGCCGTCGCGGTGGACGGTTCGGGAAACGTGGTGGTGACCGGGCCCTTCAGCGGCACCGTGAACTTCGGGGGCGTTAACCTCGTGAGCGCGGGGGGCTTTGACATCGTGGTTGCGAAGTACAACTCGAGCGGCGTGCACCAGTGGAGCCAGCGCTTCGGGAGTACGAGCGATGATGTCGGCTACGGCGTCGCGGTGGACGGTTCGGGGAATGTGGTGGCGACGGGGGCCTTCCAGGGCACCGTGAACTTCGGGGGCGTCAACCTCGTGAGCGCGGGGAGTGGTGATATCTTCGTGGCGAAGTACAACTCGAGCGGAGTGCACCAGTGGAGTCAGCCCTTCGGGGGCACGAGTTTTGACATCGGCTACGCCGTCGCGGTGGACGGATCGGGGAACGTGGTGGTGACGGGGTACTTCCAGGGCACCGTGGGCTTCGGGGGCGGGAACCTTGTGAGCGCGGGGAGCAGCGACATCTTCGTGGCGAAGTACAACGCGAGCGGCGTGCACCAGTGGAGCCAGCGCTTTGGGAGCACGAGCCTTGACGAAGGCAGGGCCATCGCGGTGGACGGTTCGGGAAACATGGTGGCGACGGGGCTCTTCCAGGGCACCGTGGACTTTGGGGGCGGGAACCTCGTGAGCGCGGGATTGAGCGACGTTTTCCTTGCGAGGTACAACGCGAGCGGGATGCACCAACAGAGTCAGCGCTTCGGGAGTACCATCGCTGATAACGGCTACGGCGTCGCGGCGGACGGCCCGGGGAACGCAGTGGTGACGGGTTACTTCCAGGGTACCGTGGACTTCGGGGGCGGGAACCTCGTGAGCGCAGGAGGCACCGAAGTTTTCCTTGCGGCATACGCCGCCGAGCTGGCCGAACCGGTTATCTTATCCATCCGGGACATTGGAAACGACCAGGGGAGGCAGGTGAAGATCGTGTTCACACGCTCAGGACTCGATCAGGTGCAGGCATCAGTGCCCGTTGTTCAATACGAAGCCTATCGTCGGATCGACGCGCTGCCGGCTGTGGCGCTGTCGGGGCGCCCGAGTCGCGAGCTGCTGGATCAGGGCTGGACCGAGGTGGGTACGGTCGACGGGCACGGAATGAGCGAATACAGCATCGATGTGCCGACGATCGGTGATTCGACGATCGCACTGGGCCAGTACCACTCTGTTTTTTTCATCCGCGGGGCGACGAGCAACACGTTCACGTTCTTCGACGCCCCCATCGATTCCGGCTATTCGCTCGACAACCTCGCACCCGGGGTTCCGGCGAGCTTTGCGTATGCGACGGGACAGTTGTCGTGGGATGAATCGTCAGCCGCTGACTTCGACTACTTCTCGGTCTACGGCTCGAACACCAACTCGTTCGGCTCGGCGACGCTGATCGACTACACGATCGCGACCAACATGGACGTGACCGCATCGCCCTACGTCTACTACTTCAACACGGCGACGGACTTTTCGGGTAACGAGGGCAGGCCGGCGGTGGTGAACACACTCTCGGGAGTGGGCGACACGCCGAAGGACTACGTTCTGTCCATTTCGGCCTATCCGAACCCGTTCAACCCGGAGACGACCGTACGGTATACGGTGCCGGCGAAGGGACGTGTCACGCTCGAGGTGTTCGATACGCGCGGGGCGCACGTCGCCACCCTCGTCGATGCTGAAATGGATGCGGGTGCGTACGCCGTGACCTGGACTGGCCGCGACGATCGCGACACCGCGGCAGGTTCGGGCGTGTACTTCGCGCGGCTCACATCGCCGGCGGGGGCGCGCAGCTATAAGATGACGCTGCTAAAATAGTTCGCCCGGCGCGAGATGGCCGCCGCGGTGAAATGCGCGAGGTTGATTGCGTCGAGGCGGTCGGTCCTGCGGCGGTCGATGTGCGGTCCACGACGGGCCGGCCACTACGCAAAGCTCTACGAGCTGCAGTTCAAGGAGCAAGGAGAAGACACAACTATTGGACTAGTGAGTCCGTGGCGTCACGATGTGGTATTCTCCGCCCATGATTACCGGCCCGCAAAACGACACCCACCCCAATTTCGAGGCCCGTATCGTTGCAGGCTACCGGGCGATGTCTCCCGCCCAAAAGCTCGGCATCGTCTGTGCGCTCACGCGCGCGGTGCAGGAGCTCGCGCTCACGGACATCCGCAGGCGTCACCCCGGCGCGAGCGAGCGGGAGCTGGCCCTTCGGCTTGCATCACGCTCGACAGATCCTGGACTCCTGAAGAGGGCCTTCGGCTGGGACGTTCGGATCGAAGGGTACTGATGTTTGCCGAGCCCGTCCTGGTCGTAGCGTGAAGGGCTGTGCGGTCGCGGGCCGGCCGCGTTAGCGACTCAACCAGGGGTGATGATCGCTGCTATGAAGCCGAGATTCTCTCTGTGGCTGGTCGGTGCGTTCATAGTTGCATTTCTCGCTGTCGGCATCCCGTACTGGCAGGTGCCGTACGCGAAGGTCTCCATTCCCAACACGCTGATGGCGCCCGGCCTCTTCGTCGTGGCCCTCGCTGCGGCGCTCGTCCGATTCGCGGGAAAACACAGCTTCGTGGCGTCGCTGTTCATCATCGCCCTGGCGGTTCCGGCCACCGTGATAGCGCGTGTGGTCGTCGATACGTCGACAGATCCGACGTCGCACAACTTGTGGCCGTTCGAAGTCGCGCTGGCGTGGGTGGTGGGGCTGCTCGCCTCGCTGGTAGGGGTGACGCTGGGGAGCATACCGGCGTTCCTGGCGCGCGGGGCATCGCGCGGTGCTCGTTGAGCGCCCCCTGGCAGGAGGAGTCATGCCCATCAGAATCGTGAGACTGGGAAGCCCGCGCGCAAAGGGCGAAGGGCTGCGCATCGGGACCGTCCGGCGGCCACCGCGCGGCGTTCCCAAGGACCAGTGGGCCGCCCGGGATCTCTACGACGTCTGGTTTCCGAATCTGTCGCCGAGCGAGCCGCTGCTCAAGGCGACGTTTCCGGTGAAGGACGAGCGCGCCTGGAAAACATTCCGTCGGAAGTTCCTCGCCGAGCTGAAATCCCCGGTGGCGCGCCGTGAGCTGGAACTCCTGGCAGCACTATCCCACCACACGAATTTCGCGATTGGCTGCTACTGCGAGGAGGAATCGCACTGCCACCGCTCGATGCCTCGCGAGGTGCTGGAGGAGCTCGGGGCGGACATTGCGCCGAAATAGAGCAGGTGCCGGGCGGGAAGCGGGCGGCGGCGCGGCCCAACGGCTGCGGTCTACCGCTGGATCAACATCTTGCGCGTGATTGCTTCATTCGCCGCGCGCACGCGGCAGAAGTACACGCCACTCGGGAGCACCCGGGCCTGATCGTCCCGGCCGTCGAAAGCGAGCCGTGTCGCGCCGGCGGCCACTCGGCCCAGGTTGATGGCGCGAACGCGGCGCCCTGTCACGTCGAAGACTTCCACGCTCACGTCCGCCTCGCGCGGCAGCGCGAGATCGACCGTGGTTCCCGCGGCAAACGGGTTGGGATAGTTGTCGCCGAGCACCATCGAAAACGCCACCGGCGTGCCACCGACGGCAGTGGGGATGGCGCCACCCGGGGTCACCCGATTGCCGTAGATATCGTACGTCGCTCCGTTGCGAACATCGCCCCACGCCACGATCGCCCCGCCAACACCGTCCGGCACGATGGTCGGATCGATCTGGCCGTTCGATGCCGTGCACAGTGCCACCCCGTCGCCGGTCCACTGCACCGCGCCCGACGCATTGATCCGCTGCGCGTAGATGTCGTAGTTGAGACCGCCGCTCCGCGTGTCCTCCCAGGCTACGACCGCCCCGCCGGCACCGTCCGCGGTGACCCGCGCGAACACCTGGCTGCCGGCCGCCGTACAGAGCGCCACCCCGTCCGCCGTCCACTGCACCGCGCCCGATCCGTTCACCCGCTGCGCGTAGATGTCGACGTCGGTGGTGCCGACGTCGCGGGAGTCATTCCACGTCACCATCGCCCCACCGGCTCCTACGAAGGCGATCTGCGGGTCGTACTGGCTGTTGGTGGCGGCGCAGATCACAATCCCGTCCCCATCCCACTGCACCGCGCCCGATCCGTTCACCCGCTGCGCGTAAATGTCGGTGAGACCGTCCCGCGCGTCGAACCACGTTATGATGGCCCCTCCGGCACCATCGGTGGCGATGGCCGGGGCGTCCTGGTTGTTCGCCTCCGTGCATATCGCGACGCCGTCGCCGGTCCACTGCACGGTGCCCGCGAAATTGATTCGCCGCGCGTAGATGTCGAGCGTGACGCCGTCGGTACGATTGTCCGACCAGGTGATGATAGCCCCGCCGGCGCCGTCGGTGGTGATGGTGGGGAAGTTCTGCGCGTTCGCGGCGGTGCAGATGGCGACGCCGTCGCTGGTCCACTGCGCCACGCCCGCCGAATTGATGCGTCGCGCGTAGATGTCGGTCTTCATGTTGTCGCCGTCGCGCGCATCCTTCCACGTGACGATGGCGCCGCCAGCGCCGTCAGAAACGATGCTGGGGTCGTCCTGGTCATGTTGCGCGCCGCAGACCTCTACGACCGTCCACTGGGGGGTCCCCGAGCCATCAATCCGCTGCGCGTAGATGTCGGTGACGCCGTTGTTTCGTTGTTCGACCCAGACGATGATCGCCCCGCCGGCTCCGTCAGAGACGATACCGGGGTCGGACTGGTTGAGCGCTACGGCGCGAACGGGGTCGCCGTTGGGCGTCCACTGCACCTCTCCGGTAGCGTCCACGCGCTGCGCATAGATGTCGAGGTGACCGATTCGGGAGTCCGTCCACGTCACGAAGGCTCCGCCGGCGCCGTCCGGGATCGCACGCGGACCGGTCTGGTTGCCCACGCCGGCGGAAAGCACCACACCGTCGGCCGCCCACTGGGCCTGAGTCATGGCGGGATGGATGGAAGGCACAAGGACGGACAGGGCAAGCAAGAGCCGACTCTTCATCTGCGGCCTCCGGGCTCGATAGGTGCGGTGTCGGTGAGCGCCCGTTGGAACGGAAGGCACCCGGCCGACGGTCCGGGTGTCGACGAGGCGGGAGCGGTCGCTGGAAAGCGGTGGCTCTCGCGTTGGCTCGGATTCTATCATTGCGCCGGGCGCCACGCAATGAGGCGGCGGTCGCAGGCGATCTGTCACAGGAAAGAATGGGCGTGGTTCATGGAGCCTCAAGCCGCAGACACCCGGGGAACCCGGTTCGGCTTGGCGCTCCGTCTCGCGGCGCCGTATCTCGCGGTGGTGGTCTTCTGGTGCCTGCTCCACAATGCGTGGCTCGCGATCATTGGCTATCACGCGCAGATGCTGTGGTGGTCGCGCGGGACGCACCCGAAGCTGACGACGCCCAGGCCGACTCCCACGACGCTCCTCATTCTGGCGTCGGTTCCTGCCGGCCCGGCCCTCGGCTTTCTCCTGCCCCACATTGCACGAACGGACATTGCGGCCTGGCTGCACGATTATCACCTCACCGGCCCGGCGCTCGTCGTGATGACCTTCTACTTCGGGCTCGTTCACCCCATCCTCGAGCAGATCCACTGGGCGCCGCTGCGCGAGCGCACCCCGCTTGCCCACCTGGCGTTCGCCGGCTATCACCTGCTGGTGCTCTGCTCGATCCTGTCCGTTCCGTGGCTCGCGGTGTGTTTCGTCGTTCTGGGCCTGGCCTCGTGGCTGTGGACACGGATGGTGCGCGCGTCCGGGAGTCTGTGGCTGGCCATCGCCTCGCAGGGCGCCGCGGACCTCGGGATCGTGCTCGTCGCCGCGCTCGGGTTCATGGAGTAGACATTGGTCCCCGAGCCGCCGGCTATTTGAGCAGAATCACCTTGCGCGTGTGGAGTTCGTCGTCCGCCTGCACGCGTATCAGGTACACACCGCTGGCAACCGGCCGTCCGTGTCCATCGGTTCCGTTCCATGTGATCGATTGGGTCTTGTAACCGCTCACGTGCCGGTCGAACTGTGTCACTACGCGTCCCGTTGCGTTGAATACGACGAGTCTGACCGTCGCGGGCCCCCTGGTCCGAAACGAGACCGTCGTGGAGGGGTTGCACGGATTCGGGTAGACCTTGAGCACGTAGATCGGCGCGGCGCGAACCGTGCGGGGGGAGGGCGCCGCGGTGACCACGATACGGACTCGCCAGGTGGACTTGCGTGGTGGTTGGGTCACGGTGGAGATCGTGTACCACGCAGAGATCGTGTCCCCCGGCGTGGCGAGCATGTCGCTGCGTACAATACAGAACGACGGCGCGGTCAAGTTCGGCGGCCGAGTCGGTTCCGGAATGACCGGTCCGACCTCCGGTGGCGGGGCCGGGGTGGGCGTGGTGGTGATCTCCGGGCGTTCCAAAGTGACAATCATTCCGCGGACGATCGGCACGAAAGGCCCCGATTCGTCTTTCAGGCTGAACTCGATCCCTGGGTCACCGCGGATCTCGTACAGCAGACGGGTTCCCGGCTTCGTTGCGATCGGCGGAAGCGCGATGCGGCGGGGCTCGCCGGGCCACAATGACGCGGGGGACAGATCCGCGGCGATTCCCAGCGCCGTCGTGTCCGCCTGGACGATCCGGGTCCCGGCGGGGACCCAGCTGCACGCGCTTGCCTGCACAATCCCCAAGAGCAGGCACATTCCGATTGCGGGCATTGCGTGCCCGTACGTCCGATACACGATGCACCTCCTGCCGGCGGTAGCGCGGCCGCACTCGCCGGACTCAAGTCGATGTTTCGTGGGGTTGGTCAGCGTGGGGGTTGGCGTGGGTCTGTTCGTAAAATGGTTAACACATACCGGGCGGGCAAGAGGATTCCTGATGCATCGTGGACGGCGCTCCCTCGGATGCGCTAGAGTCACGAGCGCGTGATCGGCGCGGCCGTCCCGCCGAGCGTTTGCCGCGGGCAGGAGTCCGGGAGAAGACGAGATTGAAGATACTCTGGGTGGGTATCGGTGGATTCGCGGGTTCGGTGCTCCGCTATTTGGTTAGCGGCTGGGTGCAGGAATCCTCGCGCAGTGTTTCGTTTCCGTACGGGACGCTGGCGGTCAACGTCGTCGGCTGCCTGCTGATCGGCGGGCTTTCCTACCTCGCGGACGAGCGCGGCCTGCTCCACCCGGAGGCGCGGCTGTTCCTGATCGTCGGCATACTCGGCGGTTTCACGACGTTTTCCGCATTCGGTAACGAGACGTTCGCGCTGCTCCGCGCCGGGGAATTCGTGCCCGCGCTCGCCAACGCTCTCTTGAACGTGTTTCTATGTCTGGCCGCCGTGTGGCTCGGTCGCGCGGCGGCGTTCGGGATCTGGAGGTAAGCGATGACGCTTCCGGAAGAAGGATACCTGCTTCGCATCTTCATCGGAGAAAACGACAAGCACGCCGGGCGTCCGCTCTACGAATGGCTGGTCGTGCAGGCACGCGCACGGGGACTCGCGGGGGCGACGGTACTCCGGGGCACGATGGGCTTTGGCGCCAACAGCAAGATCATCCACACCGCGAAGATCGAGCGCCTCTCCGAGGACCTTCCGATCGTGGTGGAAATCGTCGACACGCGCGCGAAGCTCGAGAGCTACCTCGAGACGATCGACGGCGCGATCGGCGCCGGGCTCGCCACGCTGGAGAAAGCGGAGGTCCGCTTCTATCGAAGTGTTCCCCAAGGGCACGGGGCCGGCAAGCCGTGACACCGAAGACCTCGCCCGCCGCGCGCCGGCGATGACCGAACGGCGTCGGGCGCGCCAGATGATCCGGTGGACACATCTCGATTCCCGCGCTAGAGTGCCTCGAACGACTCGATGACCCTCTCCCCCGGCACCCGTCTCGGCCCCTACGAAATCCTCTCGCCACTCGGCGCGGGAGGCATGGGTGAGGTCTATCGTGCGCGCGACACCCGGCTCGGCCGCGACGTCGCCGTCAAGGTGCTCCCGAAACACCTCTCCGCGAACCCCGAGGTCCGCACGCGCTTCGAGCGCGAGGCCAAGACGGTCTCGAGTCTCAACCATCCCAACATCTGCACGCTCTTCGACGTCGGCCGCGAGGGCGACACCGACTACCTGGTCATGGAGCTGATCGAGGGCGAAACGCTGGCGGCGCGACTCGCGAAAGGCCCATTGCCGGCCAGCGAGGTGATGAAACTCGGCGTGCAAATCACCGATGCGCTCGACCGGGCACACCGCGCGGGCGTGGTGCACCGCGATCTCAAGCCCGGTAACGTGATGCTGACCAAGAGCGGTGCCAAGCTGATGGACTTCGGGCTCGCGCGGGCGACGGGCATGGCGGGTCCCGCAGGCAGCGGCGTGTCGATAGGAGCGCTCACGCAGTCGCCGACGGTGGCGCAGCCGCTGACCGCCGAGGGCACTCTGATCGGGACGTTTCAGTACATGGCGCCCGAGCAGCTGGAAGGCCGGGAAGCGGATGAGCGCAGCGACCTGTGGGCGCTGGGGTGCGTCCTCTACGAGATGGCTACGGGCAAGCGTGCGTTCGAGGGCAAGAGCCAGGCGTCGCTGATTACCTCGATCATGGGTACGGAGCCTGCGCCGATTTCGCAAGTAACGCCGATGGTGCCGCCGGCGCTGGATCGTCTGGTGCGCGCGTGCCTGGCGAAGGATCCGGCGGACCGCATCCAGAGCGCGCACGATGTGAAGCTGCAATTGCAGTGGGCGGCCGAGGGCGGACCCGCCGCGGGTGCGCCGGCCGCGACCGCCGCGCCGCCGACGCGGCGCGGAAGTCTCGTTCCATGGATCGTGGCGGCCGCGGGCTTGCTCGCCGCGGGTGCGATGTTCTGGCAGGGCACGCGCGGCGGCCATGAGGAAGCGCCGTCGCACGCGGTGCATGCTGCCATCCTGCCCCCGAGCGGCGTGGTCTATTCGTCGAGCACGGACCGCCCGCTTCCGCTCGCGGTTTCCCCCGATGGGAAACTGGTCGCGTTTTGCGCGCGCACCGGCGAGGGACCCGACATGCTCTGGGTTCGGTCGGTCGACTCGAACGATGCCCGTCCCATCGCCGGCACCGAAGGCGCGCAAGGTCCGTTCTTCTCGGCGGACGGGAAGACGGTCGGCTTTTTCGCGCGCGGAAAAATGAAGCGCGTCGATACCACCGGCGGCGCGGTGATCACGCTGGCGGACGGGGGCGATCCGCGGGGTGCAACGTGGAGCCCGAACGGCTGGATCGTCTTCGGAAGCACCGCCTATGGCCCCCTCTGGAAAGTAAAGGAAGACGGCGGCGCCGTCACGGCGGCGACCGTGCTCGATTCGACGCGCGAGGAGTCGACCCACCGCTACCCGTGTTTTCTCCCCGACGGCCGCCACTTTCTGTATCTTGCCCGACGCAGCGGCGCGGGAGCCGGCACCGAACCCACGATCTTCGTGGGAGAGTTCGATTCCGCAAAGCGGACCCGCGTGCTCGAAGTGGCTTCCAACGTCGCCTACGCGTCGGGGCATCTGCTCTACATTCGCGAAGGCGTGCTGGTCGCGCAGCGCTTCGACCTGAGTACGCTCGCGGTCTCCGGCTCCGCGATCCCTCTGATCGACGACGCACGCATGGACGAGCGCTTCAGCCGCGGCGTGTTTTCCGTGTCCACCAACGGCGTGCTGGTGTGCATGACGGGCAAGAATCAGACGCGCACGCAGCTACAGTGGCAGGATCGAAGTGGCAAATGGCTCTCCGACATCGGCGAGCCCACCGACTACACCTACGGAGGAACGCCCGAGCTTTCACCCGACGGCACGCAGTCGGTCATGCCCATCGCGAATCGAGAACGCGGCACCTCCGATGTGTGGCTCGTCGATCTGAATAGCGGGCGTCGTCACCGCTTGACGGTCGACGCGTACGACCACCCGGCTGCCACGTGGCACCCCGATGGAAAGCGGGTGGTGGTGAGCAGCAACCGGGGCGGCGAGAAAATCTTCTCGCTGGATCTGCTGGCGGTGGACGGGGCGCTGCTGCGCAGCCTGTACCGGGGGGCGGAATACCTGTGGCCGAGATCGGTTTCCCCGGACGGCCGCGTGCTCATCTTCGACGCGCCCGAAACCAGATTGAGGGAACGGTTCGACATCGGGACCGTATCGATGGCGGGCGATTCCAACTCGACGATGGTCGCGGGGGGCGAGGGCACGCAATCGAGAGCGCAGTTCTCGCCGGACGGTCGCTTTTTCGCGTACGACTCGGACGAGTCGGGGCAGCTGGAGGTGTACGTCGCCGCGTACCCGGTCGGGGGCAAGTGGCAGGTGTCGCAGGACGGCGGCAGCGAGCCGCGCTGGCGTCAGGACGGGCGTGAACTGTATTACGTCGACCGGGACAACTTCATTGTAGCGGTCGAGGCGCATGCGGGCGGGTCGGCATTCGAAGCCGGATCCGCGACGAAGCTCTTCCAATTCCACGGAGCCGGTGGCCTGTGGCGCTACGACGTCAGCGCGGACGGCACGCGCTTTCTCGTCACGCGGGCGCTCCAGGAAGACCTCGCCTCGCCGGTGACGCTCATCACAGACTGGCCACGCAAGGTCGCGGGGCGTTGATCGCGCGATGTCGCTCAATCCCGGCACCCGTCTCGGTCCCTACGAGATTCTCTCGCCCCTCGGCGCGGGCGGGATGGGTGAGGTCTATCGCGCCCGCGACACGCGGCTGAGCCGCGACGTCGCCGTCAAGGTGCTCCCCCCGCACCTCTCGTCGAATCCGGAAGTCCGCGCGCGCTTCGAGCGCGAGGCGAAGGCGGTTTCTTCGCTCAATCACCCGCACATCTGCACGCTCTTCGACGTCGGCCGCGAGGGCGACACCGATTTTCTCGTCATGGAGTTGATCGACGGTGAGACGCTGGCCAGGCGCCTCGAAAAGGGACCGCTCCCGACCGAGCAGGTGATCACCCTGGGCGCGCAGATTGCGGACGCCCTCGCGCGCGCGCACCGGGCGGGCATTATCCACCGCGACCTCAAGCCCGGCAACGTGATGCTGACGAAGTCGGGTGCGAAGCTCATGGATTTCGGCCTGGCGCGCGCCACCGGGCTCGCGGGCGGAACCGGAAGCAGCCTGACCATGGAGGGGCTGACACAATCGCCCACCGTGGGGGCGCCGCTCACCTCCGAGGGGACCATCGTCGGCACGTTCCAGTACATGTCGCCCGAACAACTCGAGGGCAAGGAGGCCGACGCGCGCAGTGACGTCTGGGCGCTCGGGTGCGTGCTCTACGAAATGGCGACCGGCAAGCGCGCCTTCGACGGCAAGAGCCAGGCCAGCCTGATCGTTGCCATCATGGAGAAGCCCGTGGCCCCGGTGGGCGAGCTGTCACCGACCTCACCTCCGGTGCTCGACCGCCTCGTGCAGGCGTGCCTGGCCAAGGATCCCGAGGATCGCGTGCAGACGGCGCATGACGTGAAACTCCAGCTGGAATGGATGCGTTCGGAGACCGCCGGCGCAACCGGTGCTTCGGCGCTGCCCGTGCGGCGCGGCTCGCGGCGCGCGCGCCGGGCAGTTGCCGCGCTGATCGTCGTGGCGGCGATCGCGGCCGCGTTCGTCGCCGGGCGCCAGAGCGCGCCACGCACCACGTCGAACGCGTTCCAGTTTCAGCGAAAGACCTACCGCGCGCAGGCCATCTTCAGCGCGCGCTTCATGCCGGACGGAAAAGCGATGGTGTTGAGCAGCGCTCTCGATGGAAACACCACGGAACTGTTCGTGATCCGGCCCGAGTATCCCGAGCCGCAGCCGCTGGGCATGAAGAACGTGCACCTGCTGGCCGTTTCGTCGCGCGGCGAGCTGGCGGTCTTGAACCACGCCCGTTTCATCGGGCACCACCGGCTCTTCAGCGGGACGCTGGCGCGCATGCCGCTGGAAGGGGCCGCGCCGCGCGAGATCATGGAAGGTGTGCGTGAGGCGGACTGGGGCTCCGACGGTGAAAACCTCGCCGTCATCCACGAACTGGACGAAAAGGACCGGCTCGAATTCCCGATCGGCAAGGTGCTGTTCGAATCCGCCGGCTACTTGAGCGATGTGCGTGTGTCGCCGCGGGGAGATCGCATTGCCTTCATGGAGCATCCTTCGAAGTACGACGATCGTGGATCGGTGAATGTGGTCGACCTCGAAGGCCACGCGCGCGTGCTGACGGGAGGATACTGGGGCATGGAGGGGTTGGCGTGGTCCCGCGACAACGCCGCCGTGCTCTTCGGCGCCACCACGAACGGGACCGACTACTCGGTGTATCGTGTCGATCTCGACGGGCACGCCGGGCCAGCGGGGCAGAGCGCCGGCGGATTGACGATCCACGACATCGCGTCCGACGGCACCTGGGCGGTGACGCGGGATGAATACCCGGTCCGGCTTGTCTTCCACGCGCCCGGCTCGACCGAAGATGTGGATCTGTCGTGGCTCGACAACGGAATCGACCCCTTGCTGTCCGCCGATGGCAAGACGGTTACCTTCACCGACCAGAGCGAGGGGGCGGGCCCGAACTACGCGGTGGCGGTCCGCCCGACGTCCGGCGGCGCCATCGTCCGGCTGGGGGAGGGTCACGGCATGGGGTTCTCACCGGACGGGAAGTCCGTGCTGGCGTTTGTTCCAGTCACACCGTGCCGTCTCATGTCGTATTCGGTGGGTGCCGGGCAACCGGTTCGTCTCGACCGCGGCGGCTTCGAGAACATCTCGTACGCGCGATGGACGAAGGACGGGAGCCACGTGCTGGTGAGCGGAAACGAGGCCGGCAAGCCGCCGCGCTGCTTCCTGCTCGACGTGGCGTCGGGCAAGTCGGAGCCGGTGGGGCCCGAGGGGATCGGACGCGGTTTCCCATCCCCGGATGGAACCGCTTTCATCGCTCGATCGCAGTCCGGCTGGGTGATCTTCCCGATGTCGGAAAGTGGCGAGGGACGTCCGTT
>Ga0210379_10000221_pt1 | contig 17412 bp, 20 predicted proteins | sample PLMedo_2_FD_155468 | JGI IMG/M metagenome (GOLD analysis project Ga0210379, IMG submission 155468) | Groundwater sediment microbial communities from an aquifer in East River, Colorado, USA - PLM4_32_coex redo | ecosystem: Environmental > Terrestrial > Soil > Riparian zone | place: USA: East... | reverse complement strand
CTCACCGTCGTGCGCAAGGGCGACGCGAAGCCGATCGTGGTGACATTGACCCGCGCCGTCATCAAGATCCAGAGCGTCAAGTCGAAGCTGCTCGAGCCCGGCTACGCGTACTTCCGCGTGACCCAGTTCCAGGAGCAGACCGGGGAGAATCTCGCGCGCGCGATCGAGCGGCACTTCAAGGAGAATCAGGGGGCGATGAAGGGCATCGTCCTTGACCTGCGCAACGACCCCGGGGGGCTGCTCAACGGGGCCGTCGCCGTATCGGCGGCGTTTCTGCCGGCCGGCTCGCTGGTGGTGTACACCGACGGCCGCACCGAGGATTCCAAAATGAAGCTCAATGCGCGCCCCGAGGACTACCTGCGCGGGCGCATGAAAGACGACTACAACAGGAGACTGCCGGCGGATGCGAAGACCGTGCCGATGGTGGTGCTGGTGAACGGCGGCTCGGCCTCCGCCTCGGAGATCGTCGCCGGCGCGCTGCAGGACCACAAGCGCGCGGTGATCATGGGCCAGCCAACCTTCGGCAAGGGCTCGGTACAGACCATACTGCCGCTCGGCAACAACACCGCGATCAAGCTCACCACGGCGCGCTACTACACGCCGAACGGGCGCTCGATCCAGGCGAAGGGCATCATGCCGGATATCCCGCTCGACGATGGGGCGGGCGAGCGTCCCGCAAGCCTGAAACTGCGCGAGGCCGATCTCACCAAGCATCTGGCCGACGACGGCAAGGACGTCAAGGACGAGGAGCAGGCGAAGGCCGCGGTGGCCGCGGCGAAGAACTACAACTTCACGCCCGCGCCGCGCCCGAAGGACATCGACGAGAAGCTGATGAGGCCCCAGCCCGGCGACGTCGTGTCCGAGCATGATTACGAGCTCAACCAGGCGATTGCGTTCCTGAAGAGCCGCATCGGCGGTACCAAGGTCGCGAACTAACGCAACCTTCAGCGATCAGCAGCCCGAACGCCCGGCGACCGCCGGGCGTTTTGCTGTACACTCGCCTCACGCCTCCCGCCTCACCGCTCGCCCCGCGATGAACGACGAACAGCTGCTGCGCTACAGCCGTCATATTCTGCTGCCCCAGATCGGCATCGAAGGCCAGCAGAAGCTGCTCGCCGCACGCGCGCTGGTGATCGGAGCGGGAGGGCTCGGCTCGCCGGTCGCGCTTTATCTCGCCTCGGCGGGGGTGGGCACTATCACGCTCTGCGACAACGAAGACGTCGACCTCACCAACCTGCAGCGCCAGATCGTGCACCGCATGGAGTCGGTCGGCAGGAAGAAGGTGGACTCGGCGCGCGATGCGCTCGCCGCGATCAACCCCGGAGTCGAAGTGATTGCGCTGGCGGAGCGGGTGGACGCGAAGCGCCTCGAAATACTTGCGGCGCGACATGACGTCGTGATCGACGGCAGTGACAATTTCGCGACCCGCCACGCCGTGAACCGCGCGTGCGTGAATCTCGGAAAGCCGCTGGTCTCGGGCGCGGCGGTGCGCTTTGACGGTCAGGTTGCAGTGTTCGACCTGCGGTTGCAGGACTCGGCTTGCTACGCCTGCCTGTTCCCGGAGTCAGGCGAGGCCGAGGACGTGCGCTGCGCGGTGATGGGCGTGTTTGCCCCGCTCACGGGTATCGTCGGTTCGATTCAGGCGGCGGAGGCGTTGAAGCTCATCGCCGGCGCGGGCGAAACGCTCAGCGGGCGGCTGCTGCTGCTCGATGCGCTCGCCATGCAGGTGCGCACCATCCGCTTGCAGAAGGATCCAGCTTGCGCGGTCTGCCGCGCTGTCACGCGGAGTCCTGAGTGCTGAGTGCTGAGTGGTGAGTCTTGAATGCTCAGCGTGCCTTCTTACTCGGCACTTAGCACTTAGCGCTCAGCACTGTAGTTAAGTCATGTCGATCGATGGCGCACGGCCGGCAGGCGCGGCCACCTCGCCCGGCGCGGCGGGAGCAGCGACCGGTATCGGCCGGCCGCTCAACAGCGCTTCGAGATCGCGCAGGACCTGCGCCAGGTCGGGCGGATTGCGTCCTTGGTGCGCCAGCAGCACGCGGGACGGGAAGTCCATCAGCGTCGGCACGTGGCCGGTGTTGCGGTTCCTCGCCGCCGTCGTCAGCACGGGCGCGAGGTGCGTGAGCTTGTAGCCAGTCCTCTGGCTCTCGATAGCGTCGATCACCGCCTGCTGCGAGCGGGCGATGCCGATCAGCAATTCCGCGAGTTGTTGGGTCGTCAGGGTTGCCATGCCTCAACCTCCTCCTTACACGTTCCGTGTTCCGTGTTCCGTGTTCCGGGCATTGAAATTTGAACCTTGAACTCGGAACTGCCTTTGCGCGCTATGCGATCACGCCCTCCATGAGCTGCCGCCACTGCTTCGGCCACAGCTCGACCGGGTCGCGCTTGAAACCGCTCTTCGCAAACTGATGCCAGCGTCCGGTGACGTAGCTCATCAGCAGGTTCGCCTGGGCGGCGATGTCCACCTCTTGCGCAATCTCCTGCTGGCTCACGCCGAAGCGCAGTGCCTGCTTGAGCGCGGCCTCCAGCCGGTCGTGCAGCTGGTTGATGCGCGTCTGCAGCCGGTCGTCCTCGTTGACCAGCGCGTCGCCGACCAGCACCCGCGTCATCCCGCGGTTCCTCTGCGCGAAAGCGAGCAGCACGCCCATGATGGCTTCGAGCTGGCGCAGACCGCTCTTCTCGTCCCCGGTGATCTTGTTGATGAGCGCGAACAGCGTCTGCTCGATGAACTCGATCAAGCCTTCGAACATCTCGGCCTTGCCCTTGAAGTGCCGGTAGAGCGCGGCCTCCGACACATCCAGGCGCTTGGCAAGAGCCGCCGTCGTCGCCTTCTCGCCAGTGGGATTTTCCAGCATCTCCGCCAGCGTCTGCAGGATCTGGTGCTTGCGGTCCCCGGTCTTTTCCGACATATCCGACCTCGCCCGTGCGCTATTCCAGAGACGCCAGCATACGAGGCAACTGAAGCAGATTCGCGATTTTCACGTCAACGTGGCCTGGCGCCCGCTCCGCCCGCGTCACCCACACCGTCTTCATGCCGAGCCGGCCGGCGGCGCGCAGGTTTTCGAGAGAGTCCTCCACCATGATACAGCGTTGCGGCTTCAGGTGGTTGGCTCGGCACAGGCGCAGGAAGCCGTGGCTGTCGGGCTTGGGCCGGTAGCGCGCGCGCTCGATCGAGAACACGTCATCGAACAGGTCGGCGATCGCGAGCGCCTTCAGCACCGCGCGCGCGTAGTGCACCGGCGAATTGGAGAATACGTACTTCCGGCCGGGCAGGCGCCTCAGCGTTGCCCGCAGCTGCGGCTCGTGCACGAGCATGCGGCTCAACTCGGGAAACTGGTGCGTGTGCCACAGGAAGTGCCGGGGATCGGTGGCGTGATGCCGCATCAGACCAAGCAATGTCGCGCCGTAGCGCTTCCAGTAGCGGCGCCGCAACTCGCCCGCCTGCGCTTCGTCCAGGCCGAGGTGCGCCTGGAGATAAGCGGTCATCGAGCGGTTGATGTGCGGAAAAATGTGAGGGCGCGCATTGTGGAGGGTGTTATCCAGGTCGAAGATCCACGCCCGGCTCCACATTTTTTGAAAGTAGTCCATTCAGGAATTCGCCGGATACAATCCGGCGAATTCCTAGCGGCGCCTGATGAGCGTGCCGACGCCCTCGTCGGTGAGGACCTCGAGCAGCAATGCATGCTCGACGCGGCCGTCGATGATGTGGCAGGTGTTGACGCCGTTCTTCACCGCGTCGAGCGCCGAGCTGATCTTGGGCAGCATGCCGCCGGAAATCGTGCCGTTGGCGAACAGCTCGTCGATTTTCTTCGCAGAGAGGCCGGTGAGGAGGTTGCCGTTCTGGTCGAGCACGCCCGGCGTATTGGTGAGCACGATCAGCTTCTCCGCCTTCAGTATCTCGGCCACCTTGCCGGCGACGAGATCGGCGTTGATGTTGTAGGTCTCGCCCTTCTTGCCCACGCCGAGCGGCGCGATCACCGGGATGAAGTCGTGGGTGTGCAGCCGGTGCACGATCTCCGGGTCGATGCTCTCGACTTCGCCCACCTGGCCGATGTCGATCAACTCGTCGGAGTCGCCGTCGCCGCGCACCAGCATCTTCTTCGCGCGGATCAGCCCTCCGTCCATACCGGTGAGACCGACGGCGCGCCCGCCGTGCTGGTTGATGAGGTTGACGATCTCCTTGTTCACCTGGCCGCCGAGCACCATCTCGACTACGTCCATGGTCGCGGCGTCCGTCACCCGCATGCCCTGGACGAACTCGCCCTTCCTGCCGAGTTTCTTCAGCAGCTCGTCGATCTGCGGGCCGCCCCCGTGCACCACCACCGGGTTCATGCCGACGAGCTTGAGCAGCACGACGTCGCGCGCGAAGCTCTTCTTCAGCTTGTCGTCGGTCATTGCGCTGCCGCCGTACTTGATGACGATGGTCTTGCCGTGAAAGCGCTGGATATAGGGCAGCGCCTCGGCGAGAATCTTCGCCCTGTCGGCGGCAGTGGTGCCGGTGAGTGCCATGGTGATCGGGCCGTTTGTCGGTCGCCGGCTATTCTACGGTAAAAAAAGCGGCAGACCTCTCGGCCTGCCGCTTTTTTTAATCAAGTACAGATCATGGAACCGAAATTTCCCCTCCGGTCCTCTTCAATAATACGGCCGCGTTGCAGCCGTATTATTGTATGGTGATGCGTTTCGCCTGCACCGCCGCCTTCTTTGGCAGCGTCAGTTCCAGCACGCCGTCCGCATATTTGGCGTGGGTGCCGGCTTCTTCAACCGCCTGACCGAGGGTGAATGCGCGATACACCTTTCCGTAGTAGCGCTCAGCGCGCAGCACGCGGTCACCGTTCTTCACATCCTTCTCGCTCTTCACTTCGGCGCTGATCGCCACCGTGTCACCGTCGATGGTGACGTTGATGTCTTCCTTCTTCACCCCGGGAAGCTCGGCGCGCAGCGTATACGCTTTCTCGTTCTCGGACACATCCACGCGGAATTGCGCCACCCCGGCGGGGTGCTCGTAGCTGACCGGCCGCACGAGGAAGCCGCGGAACAGGTCGTCAAATGCCTCGTCAAACGGACTGTAGCGGGTAATGCTTGCCATTTCGGGTCTCCTTGCTCAATTGGGCGCTCAACGCGCCGACACCCCGAATATTGGAGCCGATCGGGGATTTTCAAGGGCAGCCGCCAGCCCCGCTGCAACGAATTGAACTTTCAAGGATTCTGGGGGCGCTTGCATCAGTGGCGATGCGCGTTCTCGGCGGCTGCAGCACGCACTTCGGCCTGCACCGTAAACACGGAGCGGCCGCTCAAATCGGCGCGCTGGACGGTCAGCGTGAGCGGCACTTTGTCCCCGGGCTTGAGCGGCTGCTTGACGTCGATCAGCATGATGTGCAAGCCGCCGGGAGCGAGCTTCACCGGTTTCCCCGGGGGCAGCTCGATCCTTGCAACCGGGCGCATTCTCATCACGCCCTCTTCCACCGAGGTGTTGTGGAGCTCGGCGCTCGCGGCAACGGGGCTCGCGACGGCGGTGAGCGCCAAGTCGGTTCGGCTCACGAGCTCCATGTACGCTCCCGCGACCTTTTGTCCCGGGGCGGGGGCGCGCACCCAGGCATCCTTGACCGTTACCGGCTGCGCCTGCGCCTCGCCTGCGGAAACCGCGCAACCCGCCGCGATGAGCGCAATCAGCAAGTAGCTTGATGAGCGGAGTCGCATGCTTGTCATTCAGAGGTCTCCTGGCAAGCGCGAATTGTTTCACCTGTGATCGCGATCGCGCAATAGCATCACGGTGCGCGCATCCGCTTTGCTATAATCACCGTCGCATGCGATCGATATCGCTTCTTCTGCTGTCCGTTTTCCCCTCCTTCCTTCACGCCCAGCAAGACGCGCCCCCGCTCCCGGCCGCGCCCGCCATCGCGGCGAAGGCCTACCTGCTGCTGGATTTCAACAGCGGCCAGACGCTGGTCTCCCGCAATCCGCAGGAGCGGGTCGAGCCGGCTTCGCTCACCAAGCTGATGACGGCCTATCTCACGTTTGCCGCCCTCGACCAGAAACGGATCCGTTCCGAACAGGCGGTGCCGGTTTCGGAGTTCGCGTGGCGCACCGAAGGCTCGCGCATGTTCGTCGAGCCGAGGAAACCGGTCACTGTCGAGGAGCTGATCCACGGCATGATCGTGCAGTCCGGAAACGACGCTTGCATCGCGCTCGCCGAGGCGATCGCCGGCAGCGAGGAGGCGTTCGTGGTGATGATGAACCGCGAAGCGCAGCGGCTGGGGCTGAAGGGCACGCATTTCGTCAATTCGACTGGCCTGCCGCACCCGCAGCATTATTCCACCGCGCGCGACCTCGCCGAGCTTGCGGCGGCGGTGATCCGCGATTTCCCCGGGCGCTACCCCCTCTATTCGCAGCGGGAGTATCGCTACAACAACATCACGCAGTCCAACCGTAACCGTTTGCTGTGGGCCGATCCGACTGTGGACGGCATGAAGACCGGTTATACCGAGAACGCCGGCTACTGCCTGATAAGCTCGGCCAGGCGCGGGGAGCGGCGGCTTGTTTCTGTGGTGATCGGCGCGGCGAGCGAGCTGGCGCGCGCGGCCGAGAGCCAGAAGCTGCTCAACCACGGCTTTCAGTCCTACGACGGCGTCCGCCTCTATTCCGGCAGGCAGCCATTGGTCACGCTGGAAGTGTACAAGGGCGCGTCTGGCAGCGTGAGCGCGGGATTCCTCGCCGATTTTCATCTCGCCCTGCCGCGAGGCCAGGGCGAGAAGCTGAAAGCCCGCATCGAGAGCATGCAGCCCCTGTTCGCTCCAATCAGTGCCGGCCAGCATATCGGAACGCTGAAACTGACGCTCGATGGCAGGCCCTACCGCGACGTCCCCGTGGTGGCGCTGGATAACGTGCCGGTGGCGGGGATCCTGGGGCGCGGCTGGGACGCGCTGCGGCTGCTGTTCCGATAAAATGCCGCTCGCAAGCGGCATTTTATGAGGGGTAGACTAACCGCGACCGAAATGACGCTGGCCCCGGCCATTTCATCACTTGCGAGCCCCACATGAGCGAAACGGCATATCTCAATGGAGAATTCCTGCCGCTTGATCAAGCGCGCGTTTCAGCGCTTGATCGCGGCTTCATCTTCGGCGACGGGGTCTACGAGGTCATTCCCGCCTATTCGCGGCGCCCCTTCCGTCTGCCGGAACACCTCAAGCGGCTGCAACGCAGTCTCGATGCGGTCCGCCTCGGCAATCCCATGACCGACGCGGAATGGACCCGGCTGATCCACGAGCTCGTCGCGCGCCACGCCGGCGAGGACCAGTCGGTCTACCTGCAGGTAACGCGCGGCGTGGCGAAGCGCGATCACGCCTTCCCGAAGGGGGGAAAACCGACCGTGTTCATGATGTCGAGCCCCCTCGTGACGCCGGCAAGAGAGTTGGTCGACACAGGCGTGCCCTGCATCACAGCGACCGATTACCGGTGGTTGAAATGCGACGTGAAATCGGTATCGCTGCTCGCCAATTGCCTGCTGCGGCAGTCCGCCGCCGACGCGGGGGCGGCAGAAGTCGTCCTGTTCCGCGACGGCTGTCTCACCGAGGCGTCCGCAAGCAACGTCTTTGTCGTGAGGAAGGGCAAGCTGCTCGCGCCGCCGAAGAACCACCTGATCCTCCCCGGCATCACTTACGATGTCGTGCTCGAGCTGGCCGCGGCCAGCGGCATTACGGTCGAGTTGCGTGCGATTCCCGAGCACGAAGTCAGGAGCGCCGATGAGCTCTGGGTGACGTCATCGAGCAAGGAGGTGCTCGCGGTCACCCTGCTGGATGGCAAGCCCGTCGGCAACGGCAAGCCCGGCCCCGTGTTCAGAACGGTCTATGAGGCCTTCCAGGAGTTCAAGCGCAAGGTGATGAGGCATGCGGCATGAGCGGCGGAGCAGGGGCCCCGTTTTCTGGGGATGCGACCCGCGAAGGACGCCAGCCCACCGAAACGCTGTCTCCTCAACTCCAATGACGTGTCTGAGGTGGCCGCATGATCGCCGACACGCCGCTTGCCGATTATCCCTGCGACTTTCCGATCAAGATCCTCGGGCACACGCGGGCGGGTTTCGCGCAGGCAATGCTCGAGATCGTCAAGCGCCACGCGCCAGAGTTCGATGGCTCGAGCATGGAGATGAAGTCGAGCAAGCGCGGCAAGTACCTGAGTCTCACGTGCGTCGTCCGCGCCACATCGCGCGAGCAGCTCGACCGCCTCTACCGCGAGCTGTGCGACCACCCGATGGTGGTCATGGTGCTCTGATCGGCTGTCAGCTATCAACCGTCAGCCAACCGCTGCCTTCTGTTCAAACTGACGGCTGAAAGCTGATTGCTGAATGCTAGCGGGCCGTTGGTACCTTCTTTTTCTTTTTTATCCGTCCCGGACGCGTCTTGCCGTAACTGCCGCGGAATAGCTTGCCGCGGCGCGTGCGCTGGTCACCCTTGCCCATCGAATCTCTCCTGTCGGTCTAAGTCCGGCGCGATTGTAACACCGCACGGCGGCGCTCTCAGGAATGCAACGCCCGGAGCTGGCGGTCGTGCAGGCGCGAGAGGAGCAGCTGCGAGGCGATGGCTCCCACCAGCGCGAGAAACATATCCCACTGCGTGTCCCACTCGTCGCCTTGGGTGCCGAGGAACTGCTGGGCGCCTTCACCGAGCGCGAGTGCCGTCCACCATTCGATGAGCTCGTAGAACGCGCTCACCGCCAGGCAGATGCAGACGGTGACGAAGAACAGAAACTTGCCGGGTGCCAGCCTGAAGGTGCGGATCAGGATCTCCCGCACCACAATGGCGGGAATGAACCCCTGCGCGAAATGCCCGAGCCGGTCGTACGGGTTGCGCTCGAGCCCGAACCACTCCTGGACCCAGTAGCCGGCCGGGACGCGTTCATAAGTGTACGCGGCGCCCACCATCAGGATCAGCCCGTGGATGCAGATCAGGGCGTACGCCAGCGTGGTGAACGGGAATTTTTCGCGCGTCGCCAACAGGAGGGGCGCGACGATCAGCACCGGCGCCACCTCGAGCATCCAAGTAACGCGGTCCTGCGGCGCGATGCCGGACGCGATCAAGGCGATGATCCAGACGACCATCACCGCGGCGAGGACGCGCCGTGCTTCATACCGAAGTGTGCGCTCCGTGCTCACTTGCGCTTGCGTAAGGTCGCCAACTCGGCCGCATAGACCTGGGCGAGGTCAGCGCCGGGGCCCTTCAACATCTCCGGCATACGCTGGCACTGCTCGCGCAGTTCCTCCGTCCCCAGCGCGAGCAGGGTGTCGCGGTACGCCTTCCGTTCCAGGAGTATCGCGCCCTCGTACTGGCCGATGTTGCGCACGTAATCATCCTTGTCGGTGGACGCGGCGAGAATCATCGCCGTGACGCGGCGCTGCAGGTCCTGGACCAGCGACCGGTGCTGCGCTTGCCACATCGCGAACGCCTTGTCGTTGGCGGCGCGCGCAGCGGGGATTGCCGTATCGCATGCCTCTTTCATCGCGAGCATTCGCTGGTAGCCGCCGTAGACCCGCCCGAGATCGGTTGCATAGGAATCCGGTGCTTGAGCCGCGGCGGCGGCGGCAGTCAGCGCCAGCGCCGTCGCAATTGAGAGCAGAGAGCTTCTGTTCATTGTCTTCGATTCAAGCTGCGCGCCGCTGGTGGATCGGCATTGTGCTACCGTTACAATTATCTTGCCAGAACCGTCATCCATGACCGTAACCAGCATCGTAGCCAACGCCGCCGCCATCGGGCGCGAGACTGTTCCCGGAGTGCACCTGCGCAGCCTGGGTCGAGTCGAATACGAGCCAACCTGGCGTGCGATGCAGGCCTTTACCGCGACGCGCGCGGCCGACACCGCCGACCAGATCTGGCTGCTCGAGCATCCGCCGGTCTACACGCTCGGCGTAGCGGGACGGGCGGAGCACCTGCCGCGCGTCGCGAACGGCATACCCGTGGTGAGGACAGACCGCGGCGGCCAGATCACCTACCACGGCCCTGGCCAGGTCGTGATCTACACGCTGCTCGACCTGCGCCGCCGCGGGCTCGCGGTACGGCCGCTCGTCCGGTTGCTCGAGCTCTCCGTGATAGACTTGCTCGCTTCTTACGGCGTCGGCGCCGCGGCACGAGTCGAAGCACCGGGCGTCTACGTCGATGGCGCCAAGATCGCCGCGCTGGGGCTGCGCATCCGCGACGGGCGCTGCTACCACGGGCTCGCCTTCAACGCTGACATGGATCTCACTCCCTTCCGCACAATCGACCCCTGCGGCTACTCCGGGCTGGCGGTGACACAGGCGCGCGAACTCGGCATCAGCGAAGCGCCGGAATTCCTCGGCGAAAAGCTCGTCCAATCGGTATTGAACAGGCTGGCATGAGCGCGGTTGGAGAAAAAGAGAAAGGCCGGTTGAAGACGGCGCGCATCCCGATCAAGGTGGTGGCGGCGCCGCCGCTCGTGAAGCCCGACTGGATCCGCGTGCGCCTGGGCAACAGCGAGCGCTTCAACGAGATCAAGCGGATACTGCGCGAGCACCGCCTGCATACCGTGTGCGAGGAGGCGACTTGCCCCAACATCGGCGAGTGCTTCGGCAAGGGCACGGCGACCTTCATGATCCTCGGCGACCTCTGCACCCGCCGCTGCCCGTTCTGCGACGTCGCTCACGGCAAGCCCCTGCCACCCGATGCCGATGAGCCGGTCAACCTCGCGCGCACCATATACGATCTGAAGCTTCGATACGTCGTCATCACCAGCGTCGACCGCGACGACCTGCGCGACGGCGGCGCGCGGCATTTCGCCGAGTGCATCCGCGCGGTGCGCGGGCTTTCGCCGCAGACCCGGATCGAGGTGCTGGTGCCGGACTTCCGCGGGCGTCTCGAGATCGCGCTGGAGGCGCTGTCGGATTCGCCGCCCGACGTCATGAACCACAATCTCGAAACAGTGCCGCGGCTCTACCGCCAGGCGCGCCCGGGGGCCGACTACTATCATTCATTGAAATTATTAAAGGATTTCAGATCGCGGTATCCGAATATACCCACCAAATCTGGGCTGATGTTGGGACTAGGAGAAACCGATGCTGAAATCCTTTCGGTGATGCGCGATCTCCGCGCGCACCACGTGGACATGCTGACGATCGGGCAGTACTTGCAGCCGTCCGCGCATCACCTGCCGGTGGCGCGCTACGTCGAGCCGGCCGCCTTCGACGAGTTCGCGCGCCAGGCGCACGAGTTGGGCTTCAAGCACGCTGCCTGCGGGCCGCTGGTGCGCTCCAGCTACCACGCCGACCGGCAGGCGCACGAGGCCGGGGTCGCGTAAGGGCAAATAGACAGGATTTACATGATTTGCAGGATTGAATCTTGTAAATCCTGTTAATCCTGTCCATTAAGTCGCTTCGTTCAGCTTTTCTTCCCGCAGCGCGATGAGTTTGGCGAAGTCCGGCTTGCCGGTGATCCTGAGAACGATATTGGCACGCTTGTCGATCACGATTCAGGAGCTCGACCATGGGGCGTATTCTGAGTTGCCTGGCGTTGTTTGTCGTCTGCAGTCATGCGGCGGCGGGCCTCGACGACATCACCAACTCCGAGGCGATAAGGGGGCTCAGGCAGGCGCTGAACGACGGCTCGGCTGCTGCGGTCGCCCAGCTCGGCGTGGAGAACGGGTTCTTCGCCAACCCCAGGGTCAAGATCCCGCTGCCGCCTTCCCTGCAGAAAATCGAGCGTGGATTGCGCGCTTTCGGCATGAGGAAGGAGGCCGACGAGCTGGTACTGGCGATGAACCGCGCGGCGGAGGCGGCGGTGCCCGAAGCGAAGCAGCTGCTCACGGACGCAGTGAGAAAGATGTCCGTGCAGGACGCGAAAGGCATCCTCACCGGCGGCGATACCGCGGCCACCGAGTACTTCCAGCGCGCCACCCGCTCCCAGCTCGGCCAGCGTTTTCTGCCGATCGTGAAGAAGGCCACCGATAAAGTCGGCCTGGCGCAGCAGTACAACGCTCTCGCGGGTGAGGGTGCTGCGCTCGGCCTGGTGAAGGAGGACCAGGCGAGCATCGAGCGCTACGTCACCCAGAAGACGCTCGATGGCCTCTACTACATGATCGGTGAGCAGGAGAAAGCGTTCCGCAGGGACCCGGTAGGCGCCTCGAGCGCAATCGTGCGGAAGGTCTTCGGCGCGCTGAGGTAAGAATTAGCCGCCAAGCCTGTCCTGAGCATGTCGATGAAGAGCGGGACTGCCGTTCAGCCGTTCCGTCCGCGCACGCCTTCGTACAGGGCCTGCAGCCTCGCAAGGTCGGCCTCGTAGTTGCCGGTCGGCTCGAACAGCGGGAACAGGCGCAGGGACCTGCGCCCGTAATCGAATGCCGCAGGCAGAATCGGCACCTTCGCCGCAAGCGCGATGTTGTAGAAACCGCTGCGCCACGGCGTGCCGCGCCTGCGCGTGCCTTCCGGGGCGATGCCGAGGAGAACCTGCTCCTCGCGCGCGATCATCTCCACCGCATCGGCGACCGCGCCCTGCTGCGTGTCGCGGATCACTGGCGTGCCGCCGAGCCAGCGCATCAGCCATCCGAGCCAGGGATTGAACAGCGTGTGCTTGCCGAGGAATCGCACGCGCAGCCCGAGCGCAAACACCACCAGGATGCCGACGATGAAGTCCCAGTTGGAGGTATGCGGCGCAACGATCGCGACCATCTTGGGCCGGTCCGGGAACTCGCCATCCACGCGCCAGCCGAACAGCGCCAGCACCCCGCGCGCAAGGGCCTTGGACAAACCGTTGCCGCGCCGCGGCAGGCGGGGAGGCAGTTCGGGGACACGGCCGGTATGCATGCCGTCACTCGACACTCAGCACTCAGCACTGACTTCAGTGCGCCTTGTCCCAGTTGGGGCCGGAACCCACATCCACCACCAGCGGCACAGACAGCTTCGCGACGCCGCTCATCAACTTCGGCAACTCGCGCTTGACCTCGGCGAGCTCCGCATCCGGAACTTCCAGGACCAGCTCGTCGTGCACCTGCATGATGAGCCGGGATTTCAGGCGCCGTTCCGCCAGCCAGCGGTCGACGGCGATCATTGCCATCTTGATCAGGTCGGCTGCAGTGCCCTGCATCGGCGCATTGATCGCCGCGCGTTCCGCGCCCTGACGGCGCGCGGGGTTGCCGCTCTTGATCTCGGGCAGCCATAGCCTGCGGCCGAATGCCGTTTCGACGTATCCGGTCTCGCGCGCGGCTTCGCGTGTGCGCTTCATGTAATCCGCCACTCCGGGATAGCGCGCAAAGTAGCGGTCCATGTACTGGCCCGCCGCCGCGCGCTCCAGCCCAAGCTGCCGCGCCAGACCGAACGCCGACATGCCGTAGATCAGGCCGAAGTTGATGACCTTGGCGTAGCGCCGCTGTTCCGGGCCTACCTCCTGCGGGCTCATGCCAAAGATCTCGGCCGCCGTGGCGCGGTGGATGTCCTCGCCCGCGGCGAACGCCGCGAGCAGGCCCGCGTCCTGTGAGATGTGCGCCATGATCCGCAGCTCGATCTGCGAGTAGTCGGCCGAGACGATGTGGGCGCCCGGCGGCGCAATGAATGCTTCCCGTATGCGGCGCCCCTCGGCGGTGCGGATCGGGATGTTCTGCAGGTTGGGGTCGTTGCTCGCCAGCCGCCCCGTCACCGCCACCGCCTGCCCGTAATTGGTGTGTACGCGTCCCGTGCGCGGATTGATCGACTCCGGCAGCTTGTCGGTATAAGTGGACTTGAGCTTGGTCAGCGCGCGGTATTCGAGAATGAGCTTCGGCAGCGGATGGTCGAGCGCAAGCTCCTGCAGCGCGTCCTCGTCGGTGGAAGGCGCGCCGCCGGGCGTTTTTCGCACTGGCTTCAGCCCCTGCTTCTCGAACAGAATCTCCTGGATCTGCTTCGGCGAATTCAGGTTGAAAGGCTGACCGGCTTGCGTGTGCGCCCTGGCTTCGATCTCCGCCATCTTGTCGCCGAACTCGCGTGACAGCTTCCGCAGCTGCTCCGTGTCGAGCAGTACCCCGTGGCGCTCCATATTGAATAGCACCAGGAGAAGCGGCATCTCCACTTCGCGGTAGATGCGCGCGAGCTTCTCGTCGGACTGGATCTGCGGGTACAGCGCCTGGTGCAGCTGCAGTGTCACGTCTGCGTCCTCGGCCGAGTACTCCGTGGCGCGCTCGATTGCGACCTGCTCGAAGCCGATGCGGCCCGCGCCCTTGCCCGTCACTTCGTCGTAGGTGATGGTCTTCAGCCCGAGGTGGCGCTCCGCGAGGCTGTCCATGTCGTGCCGCTGGTGGCTTTCCAGCATGTACGATTGCAGCAGCGTGTCGTGCGCGACGCCTGCAAGCCGCACGCCGTGGTTCGCGAGCACGTGCATATCGTACTTGGCGTTCTGGCCGAGCTTCGCGCGCCCCGCGTCCTCCAGCCAGGGCTTCATTCGCGCGAGGATCGCGTCGCGCGCAAGCTGCCCCGGCGCCCCGGCGTAACGATGCGCAACCGGAACATAGGCCGCCGCGTCCGGCTCCACGGCGAATGACAGCCCCACCAATTCCGCCTTCAGGGGATCGAGGCTCGTGGTCTCGGTGTCGAGCGCTACCAGGTCCGCCTTCTCGATTTTCTTCAGCCACGCGTCCAGTTGCTTCTCGGTGAGGACCGTCTCGTAGTTGCGTGACGACGGACGGCTGACGGCTGACGACTGACGACTGACGACTGACGACTGATGACTGACGGCTGATGGGTCGGGCGCGAGTTGAGGAGCGCGCGCGGGCGATTCGTTCGCCTCCGTTGGCGACTCGCGCCCCTCCAGCTCGCGCAGCCAGGACTTGAAGTCGAAACGCTCGAAGAGCTCAGCCAGCTTCGCGGTGTCGCGCGGCCGCGGAAAGAGGTCCGTGGCCACGACCTGCAGCGGCACATCGTCCTTGATGGTGAGCAACGCGCGTGCCCGTGGCAGCCAGTCGCGGCTCTTCCGCAGATTCTCACCCACCACGCCCTCGATTTCGTCTGCGTGATGGACGACATTGTCGAGCGTGCCATACTGCCCGAGCCATTTGACGGCGGTCTTCGGGCCGACCTTGTCCACGCCCGGCACGTTATCCACGGTGTCGCCGATCAGAGTCAGATAGTCGATTATGCGATCGGGCCTGACGCCGAATTTTCTCTCGACGCCGGCCTCGTCGAGAATTTCGCGCTCGCCGGTCCTGGGATCGGCGTTCTCGATCGTAATAGCGGGGTTCACGAGCTGCGCAAGGTCCTTGTCGCCGCTCGCGATGATCACGCGCACGCCCTGGCGCTCGGCTTGCCTCGCGAGCGTACCGATGACGTCGTCCGCCTCCACGCCCGGCACCTCGATCATCGGCCAGCCGAATGCAGTGATCGCCTCCTTGAGCGGCGCGATCTGCCCGGCGAGATCCTCCGGCATCGGCGGGCGATTGGCCTTGTACTCGGGGTAGATTTCGTCGCGGAAGGTCTTGCCCTTTGCGTCGAACACGCAGGCGAGATAATCGGCCGGCGTCTCCTTCTGCAGCCGGCGCAGCATATTGAGGACGCCGTAGATCGCGCCGGTCGGCTCGCCCTTGCGGTTGCGCAGTCCGGCACGCTGTAGCGCGTGGAACGCGCGGTAGAGGTACGACGAGCCGTCTACCAGCAGCAGCGTCTTCATGATCTCCGGCAGTCAGTGGGCGGTGCGCCGATTATGTCAGAATTCAATAGGGCGACGGAGCGCGAGGTCCGGCTTTTAATCGGGCGGCAGAGCCCCCATAATTACTGTTAAGAGCGGACGCCGGTGGCGCCGCCTTAACTGCGCCCGTTCGAACGGACGGCAGACCGCCGTTCAACGTGCGCTCAAACTGGGGATGGTCGATGTCCATTCGTACACCCATTGTCGCCTTGCTGCTCGCGGCGGCGCTGCCGGTGGCGGCCCAGCAGGAGAAGCCGCCCGCGCTGCAGCCGCTGCCGGAGCCGCCGCCTCCGCCACCGGGCTACGAGCTCGATCCGGCGCTCGAGCCGCAGGTGACCATCCTCAAGCGCGGCACCGACACCGTCGAGGAGTACCGCATCTCCGGCAAGCTCTACATGATCAAGATCACGCCGGCCGGCGGCAGGCCGTATTACCTGGTCGACAACCAGGGCGCCGGCAACTTCGTGCGCTACGACAACTTCGACAGCGGCCTGCGGCCCCCGATGTGGGTGATCTTCAGTTTTTAGCTTCCGGCGACCAGCCGCCATGGTTTAAGCTGTCGGCTGACTGCGGAAGCTAAAAACTGAACATGTCCGTTTACACCACCGTCTCCCGCGAACAACTCAGCGCCTGGCTCAAAAACTACTCCGTCGGCACCCTCATCGGCTTCGAGGGCATACCCGCCGGGATCGAGAACACCAACTACTTCGTTAGCACCGCCCAGGGTCGCTTCGTCCTCACCCTGTTCGAAAAGCTCAAGGCCCGGGAACTGCCGTTCTATCTGCGGCTGATGGCCCACCTCTCAGGCCACGGCATTCCGTGCCCGCGACCGATCGCAAGCCGGAAGGGCAGGCTGCTTGGCCGCTTGAACGGCAAGCCGGCCGCCCTGGTGAGCTTTCTTCCCGGCAGGGACGTTGCCACGCCCACTGCCGGTCAATGCGCCCAGGCCGGGGCGATGCTCGCCAATATTCACGTGGCCGGCGCTTCGTACGCCGGAAGGATGGACAATCCGCGCGGGCCGAAGTGGTGGACATCTGTGCTGCCCCGGATCGTGCCGTTCCTCGGCGCGAAGGATGCTGCGCTATTGCGCCGGGAGGCGCGATTCCAGTCGCGATTCCGCCTCCGGGGATTGCCGCGTGGAGCGATCCACGCCGATCTGTTCCGGGACAACGTGCTGTTCGAGGACGGGCGCATCTCGGGCGTAATCGACTTCTATTTCGCGTGCACCAGCGCCCTTCTTTACGACGTCGCGATCACTGTCAACGATTGGTGCGTGGTTGAAGGCGGCAGGCTCGATGACGGCCGCGCGGCGGCACTGCTGGCAGCCTATGACAAGGTCCGTCCGTTCACCGCGGTCGAGCACAGCGCGTGGCCGGCGATGCTGCGCGCGGGTGCGTTGCGGTTCTGGGTGTCGCGCCTCTACGATTTCTACCTCCCGCGCCCGGGAGTACTGACACACGCCAAGGACCCGGGGCATTTCCGCGCGATCCTGGCTGGGCACCTTGCGCGCGGCAAGCGCCCGCCGCAACTGGCAAGGCGGGCCAAATAATGGAAGCGCACGTAGTCGCAGCGGGAAGAGGCTGGCAGTGGCTCGTTGAAGGATTCGGCCTGTTCAGAAAGAGCCCGGCCATGTGGATCGCACTGACCGCCATGCTCGCCTTGCTGTGGGTGGCGTCGCTCCTCATCCCGGTGCTGGGTCCGCTGCTGTTCAACCTGCTGTCGCCGGGGCTGTTTGCGGGATTGATGATCGGGTGCCGCGCGCTCGAGA
>Ga0210379_10000220_pt1 | contig 17434 bp, 19 predicted proteins | sample PLMedo_2_FD_155468 | JGI IMG/M metagenome (GOLD analysis project Ga0210379, IMG submission 155468) | Groundwater sediment microbial communities from an aquifer in East River, Colorado, USA - PLM4_32_coex redo | ecosystem: Environmental > Terrestrial > Soil > Riparian zone | place: USA: East... | reverse complement strand
GCACCATGATGCGGTCGTAGACGTCGCCGTTGGCCCCCACCGGAACGTCGAAGTCGAACTGGTCGTAGCCGTAGTAGGGCCGAACCTTGCGCAGGTCGAGGTCCGCGCCGGTCGCGCGCAGGCACGGCCCCGTCCACCCGAAGTTGATCGCGTCCTCGGCGCTGATCCTGCCCACCCCGCGCGTGCGGTCCTGGAAGATGCGGTTCTTGGCCACCAGCCCGCGCACGTCGGCGATGGCGGCGGGAACCTGCTTGATGGCCGCCTTCACGTTCTCGCGCCAGCCGGCGGGCAGGTCCCACGCGAGCCCGCCGATGCGAAAGTAGCTGTAGGTGAGCCGCGCGCCTGTCAGCGCCTCGAGCAAGTCGCCCAGCCGGTCGCGCGCGTTGAAGAAATACCAGAAGTTGGTGAGTGCTCCGATATCGACGATGTTCGTGCCCGCGCAGATCATGTGATCCATGATGCGCTGGATCTCCATGATGATCACGCGGATCATCTTCACCCGCTCCGAGACTTCGATGCCCATCATGCGCTCGACGGCCTTGCAGAAGGCCACGTTGTTGGTGAGCGCGCTGCAATAGTTCAAGCGATCGGTATAGGGGATGACCTGCGTGTACTGTTTGGTCTCGACGATCTTCTCGAACCCGCGGTGGAGGTAGCCGATGTCCACGCCCGCCTTCTCGACGGTCTCGCCGTCGAGCTTTGCATACACGCGGAAGGTGCCGTGCGTCGCCGGGTGGGTCGGACCGATGTTGATGAACATCGGCGTCGAGTCGATGTCGGGGAGCTGGAGGCCCTCGTTGAAGTCGTCGCGGGAGGTGGCGACGTCGCGGTCGAAGTCCTTCGACGAATACGGGGCGCGCGCCTCGCCGTCGCGGGGCACGAAGTCGTGGATGTCGACCGTCTTCTGATCCGCCATCGCGTCCCTACCGGGGCTCGTTGAGTTCCTCGGTCATGTCGGACGTGGACGTGCACCACTGCCCGCCCATGATCGGGTAGTCCTTGCGCAGCGGGTGCCCGACGAACTCGTGGTGCGTGAGCAGCCGCTTCAGGCACGGGTGCCCGACGAAGTCGAAGCCGAACATCTCGAATGCCTCGCGCTCCGCCCAGTTGGCCGATTTCCACAGGTCGGTCGCGGTGGGCACCTTCATGTCCAACTCCGACACCGGAATCTCGACGCGAACGCGCAGGTCATCGGGAGACGAGTAGAGCACATAGACCAGCTCGAAGCGCTCGCGGTACGTGGGAAGATTCGCGCAGTCGACGCCGGCGATGTCCATGAGGAAATTGAAACGGCGCTCGCTCTTCAGGAACGCCAGCACGTCGTGCAACGCGTCCTTCGCGACCACGACCGCGCAATCGTCGAAGGAGCGATCGACGTCGAGGACGCGCGCGCCGAAGCGGGCCTTCAAGTCCGCGACCAGCGCGTCGTGTCGTGGGGTGTCCTTGCTAGTCAACTACTCTCCTCTATCGTGCCGCGGGCTAGTTGTCCTTGAACTTCTCGACCACTTCGTGCCGGCGCGGCTGACCGCGGCGCGCGACCGGTTCCTTGTCGATGCGCTCCTGGAGCTTGATGATCGCGTGCAGGATCGCCTCGGGGCGCGGCGGGCACCCGGGGATGAACACGTCGACCGGAATGATCTGGTCGATGCCCTGCACCGTCGCATAGTTGTCGTAGAAGCCGCCCGAGCACGCGCACGCACCCATCGAGATCACGTACTTGGGCTCGGCAATCTGGTCGTAGATGCGCTTGAGGACCGGCGCCAGCTTATAATTGATGGTTCCGGCCACCAGGATCATGTCGGACTGCCGGGGCGAAAACCGCACCAGCTCGGCGCCGAAGCGCGAGATGTCGAACTTGCTGGAGACGACGCCCATGAACTCGATCGCGCAGCACGCCGTCCCGAACGGGAGCGGCCACAGCGAATTCTTCCGACCCCAGCGCACGATCTCGTCGAGCCGGGTGGTGACGATGCCGGCTTCGTCCTTGGTGGCCGGCAAGAGGCTCTGATCTATTCCCATTCGAGCGCTCCTTTCTTCCACACGTAGAAAAAGCCGAGCAGCAGGATGCTCAGGAAAATCGACATCTCGACGAAACCGGACATCCCCAGCTCGCGAAACAACACCGCCCAGGGAAAGATGAAGACGGCTTCAATGTCGAAAATGATGAACAGCAGGGCGACCAGGAAGAATCTCACCGAAAATCGGTGCCGCGTGTCGCCGAGCGACTCGACGCCGCACTCGAATGGGGTCATCTTGCGCGGACTCGGCTGGCGCGGTCCGGTCACCCCCGCGATCGCCAGCATGATGAGCGGAATCGCGAACGCGAGCAGAAATAGCACGAGCACCGGTGTGTACTTAAGCGCCAGGTCCATCGTCGCGTCGGGCGTTCGGTGTGTCGGGAGAAAGGGCCCGGGGGTCTTGTAACCCAATTTCACAATGGGTTCCGCGCTTAAGGTACTCGGTACCCGCCGGAGTGTCAACTCTCGTTCCGGGGCCGGGATCGCCGGGATTGGCCCGTGCAGGGCCCGCCGGGCCGTGGTATGGTGACCGTCACACCCGCCACCGGAACCGCTTTCAATCGTGATAATTAAGAGGCTCGGCATATTCGTACGATCGCCCGTTGCGGGCGAGGTCAAGACCCGGCTGGTCCCACCTCTGGACCCGGCCGGCGCGCGTGACCTCTACGTCGCGTTTCTCAAAGACCTGTTTCCGCGCGTGCGTGAGGCGAAGTTCATCCCGACGATTTTTTATTCCGGTGAACGAACCCCGGAGCTCGAGGCGATCGTCCCGCCCCGCTGGCCGCTGGTCGCACAGACCGGCGCCGACCTCGGCGCGAGGCTCGCCGCCGCATTCGATCACCTGCTGGTGCCGCCCGGCGCGCGGGCGGTCATCATCGGCTCGGACAGCCCCGACCTCCCGGTGTCCCACCTCGCGCGCGCGTTCCAGAAGCTCAAGCACCGCGACGTCGTCCTCGGCCCCGCCGTTGACGGCGGCTACTATCTCGTCGGCCTGCGCGCACGGGCGCCCTCTCTGTTCGCCGGCATTCCCTGGGGAACGCGTGCGGTGCTGGCAAGCACCGTCGACGCCGTCTCCCGGGAAGGGTTGTCGTTGTCCATGCTGCCACTGTGGTATGACGTCGACGACGCGAACGGGCTCGAGCTGCTCGAGAGTTTGTGCCAGGCCCGGCGCGCAACCGGCACGACCCTGCTCGCCGAGACCGAGCGCATCCTCGGCACCCTGCGGCTCCCGCGGCGATAGGCCATGTTCCCGCTCAAGGACCACAACCCCACTCGGCGCACGCCGGTCGTCACGATCGCGCTGGTCGCGATCAACATCGTCGTTTTCTTTTACGAAATGACGCTCGGCGATTCGTTGCCCCGTTTCGTCGCGGCGTACGGGGTCATCCCCTACGAGATCGTTCATTTCGCCGACCTGGTCGGTTACCACGGCGGCCCGTTCGAACACGCGGCGGGCCCGCCGTTTCTACCGCTCACGCTGCTCACGTCGATGTTCATGCACGGGAGCGTCATGCACATCTTCGGCAACATGCTCTACCTGTGGATTTTCGGGAACAACGTCGAGGACCTCATGGGGCGCGTGAAGTTCCTGGTGTTCTACCTCGCGTGCGGCATAGCAGCGGGGTTTTCCCACATCCTCTCGAATCCGGGATCCACCACCCCGACGGTGGGCGCGAGCGGCGCAGTCGCCGGCGTGCTGGGCGCCTACCTCGTCACCTATCCTCGCGCGCGCGTATTGACCGCCGTCGTGATTCCGTTCTTCATCCGCCTGATCGAAGTCCCTGCCAGCGTCCTGCTGGTGCTCTGGTTCGTGATGCAATCGCTCCAGGGATTCTTGTCGCTGGGCGCGAGTGAAGTCACGGGCGGGGTCGCGTGGTTCGCGCACATCGGAGGATTCGTGACGGGTATTCTGGGAGCCTTCCTGCTCGCGGGAGGGGAGATCCGACGGATCCGCGCGGCTGGATCCGGCCGCCGGTAGCGGTGGGCTCAGGGAAACAGCCGAAACGGCCGGTCGGGCACGTCGCGAAACACTCCGTTCAAGTGGTGGATGTCGCCGAGCAGGTCGACGCGCGCGCGGTCCTGTGGGAAGAGCACCCGCGTCACCGACGCGTTGCGGATCTTGAAGCGCCAGAGGTCGTCGAGCTTCATTCCGAGCACGGACGTCAAGTACGCGCAGATCACACCCCCGTGCGTGACGACCGCAATCTCCCCGGCCGGGTGTTCCTTGCGGATGTGATTCATTTCGCGCACGACGCGCCGCCGGAACTGCCCGACGGTCTCGGCGCCGGGGATGCGAACCGCGCTGGGCTGGTGGAACCACAGCTGGACGTCGCGCGGGTAGCGGCGACGCAACACACTCGCCTTCTGCCCCTCCCACTTGCCGAGGCGGATTTCGCGCAGCCCTTCGCGCGTTTCGACTTCGAGCGCGCCCCCGAACGCGATCTTCGAGGTCTGCACGGCTCGTTTCGACGGGCTCGAGTACGCGGCGACAAACTCGACGTATCCGAGCCGCTCGCCGACGCGTTTCGCCTGGCGGGAGCCAAGCCGGCTCAGCGACGATTCGATATGCCCTTGCACGCGCCCCTCGCGGTTGTACGCGGTCTCGGCGTGGCGAATGAGATAGAGAACCTGCATCTTCGTGGGCATGGAGACGCGCATGGTATCAGCGTTGCCGGCATCATTCAACGCTGCGGATTCGCTCTGGAACCGTCCTCGCGAGCCTCGTCAGGTTGGTTGTATCGACGAACCACTTCGAGTATTCTTAGCCAGCCGTGATTTCGTTCATTCCCGAAGACATCCAGGCCTACGCCGACGCGCATTCGTCGCCGGAAGCTACCCTCTACCAGGAACTCGCGGCCGAGACGCGCGCCGCTACCACCCAGCCCCAGATGATGGTCGGCCACGGTGAAGGACTCCTGCTGAAATTGCTCGTGCGTATGACCTCGGCGCGGCGCGTGCTCGAAATCGGAACGTTCACCGGCTACAGCGCGCTCGCGATGGCGGAAGGACTCCCCGACGGCGGCGAAATCGTCACCTGTGACATCGATCCGAAAGCCACCGCGATCGCGACCAAGTACTGGAACCGGAGTCCACACGGGAAGAAGATCGTGCTCCGGCTCGGACCCGCGCTCGACACCATCGCCGGCCTCACCGGTGCGATCGACCTCGTGTTCATCGACGCCGACAAGACGAACTACACGCGATACTGGGACGCCTGCCTCCCGAAGGTCCGCGCGGGCGGCGTGATCCTGGCGGACAACGTGCTCTGGAGCGGAGAGGTCCTCGCCCCGAAGGAAGCAGACGCACTCGCGCTGGCGGCGTTCAACGAGCACATCGCGCGCGACCCGCGCGTGGAGCACGTCATGCTCCCGATCCGCGACGGCATCACCGTCGCAGTCAAGCGGTGAGCGCGCGATCGGTGCATCGCGGGTGGCGGCCAACGGGCGCCCGCAAGGGCGAGCCACCGAGTGCGAAGGCGCGAATGGCGAGCCCGCCGCGGGCTGTTGGCCGACAGGACCCGCGCGCACCCGTAGTGTGGAAAGGGAATTGAAATGACGGAAGCAGTCATCCCGAGACCCCTCGCGTGGTTCCGCGTCGCGCGTTTGCAGTTCTACCCGATGGTGATCTTCGTATACGGGGCCGGCGCGATCGCGGCGGCGCTGGCGGCGGGCGCCTTCGACTGGACGCGTGCGCTCCTCGCCTACGCGTGCCTGTTCCTGATCGAGTTCGCCACCGTCCTCACCAACGAGCATTTCGATTACGAGAGCGACCGTCGCAATCACAACGCCAGCCCGTTCACCGGCGGGTCCCGCATGCTGGTGGTAGGGGCGCTGCGACACCACGAGGTCCAACGCGCCGCGACCGGTGCGATCGCCGTGCTGCTGGTCGTTTCCGGACTGCTGCTCTCGCGCACTCCTTCCGAATACCGTCTGCCCATGCTCGTGCTGATCGCGCTCGGCGCGGTCCTCGGGCTGGGTTACACCGCGCCGCCGCTCAAGTTGAGCTACCGCGGCTACGGGGAAATCGTCGTCTCCTTCACCCACAGCACCTACGCGATGCTCTTTGGCTGGGTCTCGCAGGGCGGCGACTGGCACAACCCCCTCCCCTACCTCGTGAGCATGCCGGTATTCTGCGCGGTGTTCGCGGCCAACACCGTCGCCGGGATTCCCGACCACGCCGCCGACGCATCGGTGAACAAGCGTTCGTACAGCGTGATCTTCGGACCAACGCGGGCGGCTCTCATCGCGTCGTTCGCCGCCGTCTTGGCCAGCGTGGGCGGGATCACGTTGTGGATGGATGGGCTCGTGCCGGGCAAATTCGGACTCGTGTTCTTTCTCACCGTCCCGCACGCGCTCGCGCTGGCGTTCGTATTGACCCGCTTCGCGCGCTCGGGCAACTACGATCGACGCATCGACTCCATCATGATCAACGCGCTTAATTTCATCATGTGGTTCGGCCTCATCCCGTTCGCGTACTTTCTGTGGCGCCTGCGCGGATCCTCGTAACCGTCGCCGCCTTCGCCGCGCTCACCGTTGCCTGGGACGGGAGCGGCTGCGCGGAACCCGCTTCGGCCGACACGGCGGCGGTGGTCGAACGCTACGTCTACCTCGCCAGCCCCCAACACGCCGACAGCGCATCCGAGGAGACCCACACCGTAACCATCACCTCGACGGCCGCGGGAGCAGCGTACGCGTTCGACATCCGGTTCGGCGGCGGGCTGGCGGATCGCGGGGTTATCGAAACCACGAAAACCGGGAGCCTGGTAACGGCGGTCCGACGGCGCTACCGACGCGACGGCTCGATCTACGAGAGCGATTCGCTCCGGGTCGACGGGACCACGCTGGTCATGGAAACCTGGCGCGACGGCGAGACGAAAATCTCGCGCGCCGAGTGCCCCCGCGATCGGCCGATCGCAGCGGACGCCTCCCTGCTCCTGTGGATGCGGCGCTTTCCCTTCGGCGACCCCGCCGCCTTCGACGTGTTCATGGCGGACTGGTCGCACCGAACCGTCGACGTCGACGTCCGCGACCGCGGAATCGAAACCATCGCGGTGCCGGCAGGAACGTTCGCGTGTCACCGCATGGAAGTCACCGTCCGGGTGCTGATGTTTCGCCCCAAGATCACCTTTTGGATCACCGTGGACGCGCCGCACGTCTTGGTGCAACATAGGGGCAAGCGGGGCCCGTTCACGCCGGTGTTCGAAACCCGGCTGGTGAGGAGGGAAACTCCATGATCGGCACGGTGTTAAAAGCTGTCGTGGTGATCGCGATCGTGGTGGTGATCACGGCCGTCATCGGCACGTTCATCATGGCGGGTGTCGCGGGCACTCACGACGTGGTGCCGATTCCGGTTCCTTCGTACAGTTACATCGCCACCCAACTGGGGCCGGTGGACTACGTCGACTGCAACCGGGTGCCGCTGGAATTCACCACCTATATCAAGCTCGACACCGTGATCGAGCATGCATTTCACAAGGGCGAGCGCGAGGTGTACCGGAACGAGCGCGAAGTGGTGTACGAGGGTCACGCCCTCGGCCTCCAGTACTTCCTCTCCTACATCCTGGATCGCAGCACCAACCCCGCCACGCTTTCGCTCGCGACGGCGGTCAGGATCAACGAAAAAAACGCTCACTACTATTGGAAGGTCATTCGGCCGGTTTACCGGCGGTTCGCACCGTTCATGCTGGACCGGATGGCGCAGTCGGCACCTGATTGATGGACACACGCCTATGAAAAGGACTCTTCTCGTTGCGATTCTGACCGCCGGGCTCGTCGCCGCCGGCGCCGCGTGGGCGATCGACGCCGTGTCACCGCTTGCCGACCCGTTCGCGGAACCGATCACGACCAGCGGGTACGTTTCGCTCACGAACGTGCCGCAGGGCGGCACCGCGCAGGTGGCGATCGCCATCGCCATTCGCGCGCCCTGGCACGTCAACGCGAACCAGGTGACGGAAGATTTTCTGATTCCGACCGAGGTCACGATCGAGGCACCACCCGGCATCACCATTCGCGGTATCGTCTATCCCAAGTACGTGGAGAAGAAACTCGCGTTCGCGGAAGCGCCGCTGCGGCTCTACGAAGGCATCGTCTATGTCGGAGCAGTGATCGACGTCGCCGGAGACGCGCCGATCGGACAGGCCTCCCTCAAGGCCACCGTCACCTACCAGGCGTGTGACAACGAGAAATGCCTGCTGCCGCAGACCTCGGAGGTATTCCTGCCGGTGACGATTTCGTCGCCGGTCGAGGCGGTCGACCTGGCGAACGCGGACATCTTCGACCGGATCGACTTCGGCGCGCTGGGCACCGTGGACTCGGAGGCCGTCGACGGCGCGAGCTCGGGCGGGGAAAACACGCTCCAGCAGGCCATCGCGTCGCGCGGCCTGCTGTTCGGATACGTGCTGGTGTTCATCGGCGGCCTGGCGCTGAACCTGACCCCGTGTGTCTATCCCATGATTCCCATCACGGTGAGCTACTTCGGCGGCCAGGCGCGCGGCCGCGGGTCGCGCACCGTGATGCTGGCGCTGCTCTATCTGCTCGGCATGGCGACCACCTATTCGGCGCTGGGGCTCTTCGCCGCGTTTACCGGCAGCCTGTTCGGCTCGGCGCTCCAGAACCCGATCGTCGTCATCGCAATCGCGCTGGTGATGGTCGGGCTGGCGATGTCGATGTTCGGCTATTACGAGATTCGCGTGCCCACGCGTCTCGCTGGAGTCGCCGGCACGGCGAAACAGGGGTCTCTGGGCTCGTTCCTGATGGGGCTGACAGTCGGGATCGTCGCCGCGCCGTGCATCGGTCCCTTCGTGCTCGGGCTGCTCACGTTCGTGGGCGAACGGGGGAGCCTGCTGCTCGGCTTTTCGTTGTTCTTCGTGCTGGCGCTGGGGCTGGGCACGCCCTTTGTCGTGCTCGCGGTGGCGTCGGGCAGCATCCGCCAGCTCCCCAAGTCGGGCGAATGGATGGAGTGGGTGCGGCGGTTGTTCGGCGTCGCGCTGCTCGCGATGGCGGTGTACTTCCTGGATCCGCTGCTCAACGACGCATTCTACTTCGGCCTGCTCGGCGCCGTGCTGGTCGTCGGCGGCGTGTGGCTCGGCTTCGTGTCGCGCGTGCGCACCTCCGCGCTCCTGTTCACGGCGCTGCGGCGATTCGTGGGCGTGGTGGCCCCGCTCTACGGCCTCTACGTGATGCTCGCACCCGGTCACATGCTGGGGCGCCAGGCGGGCGCCGCCATCGTGTGGGTCCCGTACGCCGAGGCGGCGCTGGCCGAGGCCATCGAGGGCGGCAGGCCCGTCGTGATCGATTTCTCCGCCAGCTGGTGCCTGCCCTGCCGCGAGCTCGAGCACGAGACGTTTAACCAGCCCGAGGTCGTCGAGGCCGCGGAGGATATCATCACGCTCAAGGCCGACCTGACCCAGCACGGATCGCCCGACGTGCGGGCGCTGCGCAAGAAGTACGACATTCGCGGCGTGCCGACGCTGATCTTCATCGACAAGCGCGGCGCGGAAGTAAGAGACCTGCGCGCGGTGCAATTCATCGACAAGAACGAGTTCCTCCGCCGGCTGCAACAGATCGACGGCTGACCATGAAACTGGTGAGCTTCGGTCCCGCCGGCGAGGAAAAGCCGGGCGTCGTCGTGGGCGACACGGTGGTCGATCTCGGCGCCGTCTCCTCGTCCCTCCCGAAAACGGTGCGCGACATCCTCGCGGGCGAGGCGCTGGACGAGATCCGCGCGATCGTCGCGAAGGCTGACACGCTGGCGTCGGTTGCGCGCCGCCCGCGCACCGACGTGCGGCTCGGGCCGCCGATCGTCAACCCGTCGAAGATCATCTGCCTGGGGCTGAACTACGCCGACCACGCCGAGGAACAGGGCAAGGCCGCGCCCGACTACCCGATGATGTTCGCGAAGGGGCCGAACTCGCTCTGCGGCGACGGCGACACGGTGCCCTACCCGTCCGGGGTCGAACAGTTCGACTACGAAGTCGAGCTGGCGTTCGTGATCGGTCGCCGCGCGCGCCGGGTCCCGCTCGAAGGCGCGTACGATTACGTCGCGGGATACTCCGTGTTCATGGACCTGACCGCGCGCGACCTCCAGGCGAAGGAGAAGCAGTGGTTCCGCGCGAAGAGCGCGGACGGGAGCGGCCCCTTCGGCCCCTGGCTGGTCACGCGCGACGAGGTCCCCGACCCCCACGCACTCGACATCGGGCTCGCCTTGAACGGCGAGACCATGCAGTCGAGCCGCACCGATCGCATGACGTTCACGGTCGACTTCCTCGTCCACCACATTTCCCAGACCGCCACGCTCGAACCGGGCGACGTGGTCGCGACCGGCACCCCCGCGGGCGTGGGCGTCTATCGCAAGCCGCCGCGCTTCCTCGCGCGCGGCGACCGTCTGGTCGCGAGCATCGGCCGGATCGGCTCGCTGGCGTGCAGGATCGGGTGAGCAGCGAGCGCGACCCACCCGCGCGCCCGGACCGGGCGTGCATCCTGGTCGTCTCACCGTGGGAGACGGTGTGGTCGCTGGGCCGCGACCACGACGTCGCCGCCGGTGTCTCCGACGACGATCGCTTCATCGACGGCTTCACGCGCGCCGGCTATCAACTACACTTCCTACGCCCGCGCTCCGCGAAGCGTGACCCGCGCGTGGATACGCACTTCTATCCCAACTTTTTCCGGCTGACACGGTGGCTGCCCACTCCGTTCAAACGCCCGCTGTGGCCGCTCCTCTTTCACGTGCTGGTGGCGCCCCGCGCGCTCGCGCTCGCGCAATCGCTGGGCGCCGACCTCGTGCTCGGGCACTCGCACTACTCGACCTTCGCCACCTGGCTCTGCGCCAAGCGCCTGGGCGTGCGCTCCGCGGTGAAGCTCTTCGGCGTGATGGACCTGGTCCACACCGAGTGGCCGCCGCTGAAGTACTGGTTCAAGAACGTCGAGCAGCTTTTGGCCCTCGAGTTTCCCCAGGACGCGTGGATCGTGCTCGACGACGGCACCCGCGGCGACCGCATCCTGCGCGGGCGTGGGATTCCCTGGGACCGCATCCACTTCCTTCCCAACGGGCTCAACTTGGAATGGATGGACGCGAATGTCGATCGCGCCACGGCGCGCGCGAAGTTCCGGCTGCCGCCCGATGGCCCCGTCGTGCTGTTCCTCGCGCGGCTGGTGGAATCGAAGCGGCCGCTCGACGTCATTCGTGCCGCAACCCGTATGGAGGTACCGGCGCAATTCGTGTTCGCCGGCGACGGTGGTCTGCGCCGTGCCTGTGAGCAGGTGGCGCGCGATCTCGGGCTGGCGGACCGGATGCACTTCCTCGGCACCGTCGCCCACGACGACGTGCCGGCCCTGATGGCGGCCGCAGACGTGTTCGTCTCCACCAGCACGCTGACCAACCGCGCGCTGCCCACGTGCGAGGCGATGATCTGCGGCGTCCCGGTGGTCGTCTACGACACCGGCGACACGACCACCGTGGTCCGCGACGAGGACACCGGCCTGGTGGCAAAGGATGGCGACATCGAAGCGCTGGCGACCGCGATCGACCGATTGCTGGGAGACCCGCAGCGGCGCGAGCGGCTGGCCGAGGCAGGCCGGCGGATGGCGAAACAGAAATTCGTGTCGTGGGAGCGGCGGATCCAGGACGAAATGGCGATCGTCGACGAGCTGGCCGGGCCTGGCGGCTAAAAAAAGAGGCGGCCGGGCACTGCCCGGCCGCCCACCGACGCCCTGGGGGCGCACAATCGTCAGACTTCTTCGTCCAAGAGCTCCTGCACGGCCTTCTCCAGCTGTTTGCCGCGCAGCGTCTTGTACCGGATCTTCCCCTTACGATCGACGAGGACCGTGGTCGGAATCGACGTGATCCCGTACTTCACCGCGACTTCGTTGCTCCACCACTTGCCGTCGAAGTACTGCGGCCATTCGATCTGCTGCTGCTGGATGTAGGCGTCGAGCTTGTCGCGCGACTGATCCAGCGAGATGCCGACGATCTCAAACCCCTTCGAGTGGTAACGGCTGTAGACGCTCTTGACGTTGGGCATCTCCATGACGCAGGGGCCGCACCAGGTGGCCCAGAAATCGATGAGCAGGACCTTTCCCTTGTAGTCGGCCGGTGAGAGCTTCTTGCCGTCGATACTGGTCACGCTGAACGCGACCGGTTCGGCCCCCACCGCGACTTTGCGCTCCGCCGCGAGGCCGTCGAGGTTGGTCTGCGCGTACTGCGTGAGGCGCGGGTTGACGTCGCTGTACTTCGAAATCACCATCTTGTACTCGCCCTCGGCGGCTTCGTACTTGCCCTGCCCGCGATAGATCTCCGCGAGGTAAAACCGGGAGTAGCCGACCTGTTCGTGCTGGGTATCGTCCGCCTTGGCGACAAACTCGACCAGATACTTCTGCGCCTGGTCCAGCTTCTGCATGCCGAACTCCATCGTTCCGAGCTGGAATCCCGCGTCCAGCGCTTCCTTCGTGCCCGGATACGCCTTTCGGAACGCGATCAGTTTGGCCTCGATCTCCGCAAACGCCCGGATGCGGAGATCCGGCGCGTCGGTCGACATCGCCTGCTGGGAGAGTGTCTTGATCTGCTCGGTGAGCACCGCATACACCGCGGTCGCGTCCGCGCCGGGCGGCAGCGTCACGTTCTCGGTCGGCGGCTCGCCGAGCGCCTTCGTGCCCTCGTCCTTGACCTGGGCGGACGCGGCAATCGCATCGGCCGGCGCTTCCTTGCGCCCGCCCGCCACCAGCAGTCCGCCGGCAACCACGGCCACCCCGAGCCCCACCGCTATCATGATGTTCCTGTTCATAAACTTCCTTTGGCTGTTACCTGGCCCGCGCGATGAGCTGAACGCGCAGCTCCGGCTCTTGCGGATCGTCGGTGTGGATGACCATTTCCGCGAACTCGGTCTGCCCGGAACTCGTGCGGGTGGGCGGCGTGAAGGTCACCTGGATTCGATACTGCTGCCCCGGCGTGACCGGCTCGAGGGCCGCGACGAACTCGGGGTTGTTCACCGTAATCTCCTTGATGGCGAACTGCCCCGCCAATTTCGACGCGACGACGCTTCGCGTCGCCGGCGTTCCCGGTCCGTTCTCATCCGTGAATTTCACCACGCCGAAGTTCACCGACGCCGGGCTGACCGAAATCGAGCCCTTGGTCATCACCTGCACCGGCAGCGTGCTCTCGGGCGCGTTCTTGCTGTTGGTATGGATGAACAGATTTCCGAACGTCGACATCGTCGGCAGCTTCGAATTCTTGAACACGTGCAGCGTATACTCGCCCGCCTTCTCGCCGGGTTCGAGGCGGTACGTCACCTTGTCGTCGATGTTGGAAGTTACCCCCGTCACCTTGAAATTGGGGTCTTCCTCGTTCGACGTGATCTTCAGCTTCTTCTCGATGACCTCGCCGTAGCGGCCATGGAGATACACGGTCCCCTCGGGCACGATGTTGAGGTACGGGACCTCCGTTCCTTCGATGGCGATCGTGATGTGCGCGTGCACGGGATCGTTGCTGGTCACGGTCGCCGTCTTGCTGAACGTGCCGTGCACCTTCTCACCGTTGAGCGACACTTCAATTTTTCCCTCCTGACCAGGAGGGATGACCTTGTCGAACTTGGCCACGGTGCAGCCTCACCCAGGCTTGACGTCTTCGATGATGAGGTCGCCGTTGCCGCGGTTGCGCACCGTGAACGTGTGGTCGTACTTGGCGCGCTCGAAGACCTTGCCGAGGTTGAAGGTCATGTCCGGGATCTCGATCACCGGCTTGGGGCCCTTCGATTCCTGCTTGTCGTCCTGCGCGGAGATCACCACCGGCAACGCCAGCGCCAGTGCGAGTACGGTAGCCAGGTAAAGACGTTTCATTTGCTCTCCTTGCGACGATTGCATTACATCGTTCGCGCGATAACCTGGACGCGAATAGACGGCTCCCGCTCGTCGTCGGTATGAATGATCATCTCCGCCTTCTCGTTCTGGCGCTTCGTCTTCTTCACCGGCGGCGTGAACGTCACGTTGACGCGATAGATTTCGCCCGCGTTGATCGGCTCGACCTTGGCGGCAAAGCGCGGATTGTTCACGGTGACGTTCTGAATCTGGAAACGGCCCGGTGTCGTCTTGGTGAGCATGACATACCGCGACACGGGCTCGGCAGTCTCACCTTCCTCGGCGAACTTGACCGCGCCGAAGTTGAGGACGTTCGGGCTCACGCTGATGGACCCCTTCGTCATGACGTGCACCTGCAGGATTGCATCCGGCTGGCGCGTGCTGTTGGTCTTGACGACGATCGAACCGTACACCGACGTGGTCGGGAGGTTGGGGTTCTTGATCACCCGCAGCTTGTATTCACCCTTCTGCGCGCCCGGCTTCACGTCGTACGTGATCTCGTCGTCCATGTCCGACGACACGGAGAGCACCTTCAGATCCAGGCCCTCCTCGTTCGACACGATGGTCAGCTCCTCCTCGACCGGGTCCCCGTAGAGCCCCTGGAGGAAAATCGTCCCGGGCGGGGTCACGGTCAGAAACGGAATCTTCGACCCCGCGATCATGAGCGTCAACTCCGGGTACTTGGGATCGTTGGTCAGGACCGTCGCCTGCTTGGCAAAATCGCCGTCCACCTTGTGCCCGTCGACCACCAGCGCGATGGTGCCCTGCCCGCCGGGAGCGATCACGCTGTCGAACTTGGCCGCCGTGCACCCGCAACCCGGCTTGACGTCGATGACGAGGTTCGCGGTGCCCTTATTCCTCACGGCGAAGCTGTACTCGTACTTGTCGCGCTCGTACACCTTGCCGAGGTCGATTCTCATCGTCGGAAGCTCGACGGACGGAGTTCCGGCAGCGATCTTCGTCGCCTCTTCCGTGCGCGCCCCGGTCGGCATGCTCGCGGCGAGCCAGACGGCGGCGATGACAACAAGGTTTCTCGTGGAGGCCATTTCTCGAAGCCATTTCCTTTCAATGAGTAACGCTATGGCGGCTGGACTGCGCCGTCCCCGGGGCGGCATCGATATTATACGCTGCGGCCGCAGCCGGTTCCACGCCGTTTTGAGCATGAAGCGGGCCCGCGAGGCCCGCCCGGACCTTGCCGGAGCGGGAAACCGGTGCTATGTTGGTGGGTGCGCGCCCGCAGGGCGCGTTTTTGAGACGCCTAAATCGCACCAAAGAAGTCCGATATCGCCATGCGACTGCCATGTTGTCGATCCCACTTCGCCTCATCCGGCCCAACCAGGGGTCCGAGAGTGAGTCGATCCTGTCGAAGGTCGGCCGGACGCCGCTCTTTCGGCTAGAGCGGGTCGACCGCGACCTCCCCGACGTCTCGATCTACGCCAAGGCCGAGTGGTTGAATCCCGGCGGTTCCGTCAAGGACCGGCCCGCGCTGCGGATGATTCTGTCCGCCGAGCGGTCCGGTCGCCTCACGGCCGGGCGCACCATCCTCGACGCGACCTCGGGCAACACCGGCATCGGCTACGCCATGATCGGCGCGGCGCGCGGCTACCCGGTCCATTTGACCCTACCGGCCAACGCGAGCCCCGAACGCATCCGGATCCTGCGCGCGTTCGGCGCCACGCTGACCTTCACTGACACCGGCCTGGGCGCGGACGGCGCGATCGAACGGGCGCGCGCGATCCACGCTGCCGACCCCGAGCGCTACGTGTACCTGAACCAGTATGACAACGACGACAACTGGCGCGCCCACTACGAAGGAACCGCGTCGGAGATCTGGAATCAGACCGCCGGCTGCATCACCCATTTCGTCAGTGTGCTCGGAACCAGCGGCACGTTCACCGGGACGGCGCGACGCCTGCGCGAGCTCAACCCGCGCGTGCGCTGCATTTCCGTCCAGCCGGACGCGCCGTTTCACGGGCTCGAGGGAATGAAGCACATGCCGAGCGCGCTGGTGCCCGCCATCTACGACCCGTCGCTGGCCGACGAGAACCTCGAGGTACGCACCGAGGACGCGTACCGCGCGGTGAAGCGGTTGATTCGCCAGGAAGGCATGCTGGTCGGCGTATCGTCCGGGGCCGCGCTGGTGGCCTGCCTGGAGGTGGCGCGGCGGATCCCCCCCGGCCGCCCTGCCATGATCGTGACCATCTTCCCCGACCACGGCGAGAAGTACCTGAGCGAACGCTTCTGGCAGGAGCTGCCCGAGGAAAACGCGGAGGGACCGGCGTGATCCACATCCCCGACGCACTGGCGGGCGCAATCCGCGACCACGCCCAGCGCGAGTATCCGCACGAGTGTTGCGGCGCGCTCCTGGGCCGCGTCGAGCCAGCGGCGGCCGGCGCCGGCGAGGTGCGGGTGGTGGTCGCGTTGCGCGCGGCGGAGAACCGCCGCGAGGCGGAAGCCGCGCCCAGGCGCTTCCTCATCACGCCCGACGACTACCGGGCGATCGAGCGCGAGGCTCGCGAGCGCGCGCTCGCCGTGCTCGGGTTCTATCATTCGCATCCTGACCATCCCGCGCGCCCGTCGGATTACGACCGCGAGCACGCCCTTCCGTGGTACTCGTACGTCATCATTTCGGTGCGCGAAGGCCGCGCCGGGGACACGCCAGCGGACCTCACGAGCTGGATCCTCGGCGACGAACGCCACGCGTTCACGTTCGAACCCATTGCGACCGGGCGACCGGGCCGGGACCCGGCGGCACGCGTCGAAAATGCCTGAGGTGACCACCATGACAACCCGAATTCTGATTCCGTCCGCGCTGCGCCGGTTCGCCGGCGCGCGCGACACGGTGGAAGTGGACGCGCGCACGGTCGGGGAGGCGCTCCAGCGCCTCGTCGCCGAGCACCGCGACCTCGAGAAGCATCTCTTCGACGAACACGGCCGGCTCCGCAGTTTCGTGAACGTGTACGTGAACGACGAGGACGTGCGCTATCTCGCGCAGGACGCCACCGCCCTCGCCGCCGGCGACGTGGTGAGTATCGTCCCGTCCATCGCGGGCGGGTCGCCCAAGCCGAACGTCTACGCGGTCGAGGGGCTCTCGCCCGACGAAGTGAAGCGGTACAGCCGCCACCTCATCATGCCCGAGGTCGCCGTCGAGGGGCAGCTGCGCCTGAAGCACGCACGCGTCCTCCTGATCGGCACCGGCGGGCTGGGGGCACCGGCGGGGCTGTACCTGACCGCAGCAGGCGTGGGGCGCATCGGGCTGGTCGATTTCGACGTGGTCGACGCCACCAACCTGCAGCGCCAGGTTACCTTCGGCACCAAGGATGTCGGGCGTTCCAAGCTCGACGCCGCCCGCGAGCGCCTGGCGGACTTGAACCCCGAGGTCGAGTTCGTGCTGCACGAGACGAGACTCACCAGCGCCAATGCGTTGGACATCATCCGCGACTATGATATCGTCGTCGACGGCACGGATAATTTTCCGACGCGCTATCTTGTTAATGATGCGTGCGTCCTGCTCGGGAAACCGTACGTGTACGGGAGCATCTTTCGCTTCGAAGGCCAGGTCACGGTGTT
>Ga0210379_10000219_pt1 | contig 17480 bp, 14 predicted proteins | sample PLMedo_2_FD_155468 | JGI IMG/M metagenome (GOLD analysis project Ga0210379, IMG submission 155468) | Groundwater sediment microbial communities from an aquifer in East River, Colorado, USA - PLM4_32_coex redo | ecosystem: Environmental > Terrestrial > Soil > Riparian zone | place: USA: East... | reverse complement strand
CGACTGGACACGACGCTCGCCGACCAACTGCCCGGCTTTCCGATCTGGGGCGTGATCGCGTTTGGCTTGGCGCTCGCCCTCGCTTCCATCGTCGCCGAGCTTCTCGAGAAGCTCAAACAGGACGACCCGGCTCGCGAATTGCTGCTGGCCGGCTTCTCCACCGTTGCCGCGGCTTTCGTCACCATCGGTCTGGCAATCGAGCTCGATCGCCAATGGCTCCACCTCGGTATCGCCGCTGAGATGCTGGCCGCGGTTTGGCTTTCCGGCAAAGTCCCGGTCAGAACCCTGATGCCAATCGCGGCCGTGTTGCTCGCGCTGTTCGGGTTGCTGATCCTGCCGCTGATAGGCCTCCCGCTTCAGGCTGCTGCGCCGCACGCCGACAACGCGTCTTGGATGTACGGGGGCACTTCGACCGATTGGCCGGCCTTCCGCTTCGGTGTTCCGGCCCTGATGCTCTTTGCAACGGGTTTGCTGTTGCGCGTTCAGAAAGACGACGAGTTCGTGAAAATTGTGGAATCTGTTACGGCTTTCCTTATCGGCACAACGATCTACTTGCTCACACGGCGTCTGTTTCACCCCCAGGGAGATGCGCTCTTCGCTGAAGCCGGTGAGCTGGAGCGCAGCGTGATGACGGCCGTGTTCTTCGTGTCGGGTCTCGCCGCATTGTGGCTGGGACACCGGTTTCAGCGAAGCGTCGCGATCTACTCGGGCCTGGCGTTTGCGATCGTCGGCGCGCTGCGCTTGCTCCCCGAGCTGATGTTTCTCGGGACGCTCGCGATCTCTGCGCCCTCGGATCTTTATGGTCCGCGGATCGAATGGCCGATCCTCGAGTTCGGCGTCCCCGCGCTGGCGCTTTTCGTCGCGAGCATGTTTTCGCGTGGGCGGAAATACGATGCCGCTGTGCCCTTTATGGAATCGGCCGCTGCCATGCTCCTCGGCGCAATGATCTATTGCCTCACGCGCCAGGCGTTTCATCCGGAGGGCAACGCCCTTTTCGCTCAACCCGGCGAGATCGAACGCGCGGTGACCACGAATGTGTTCTTCCTGTCGGGTCTCGCCGCCATGTGGCTCGGACACCGGTTTCAGCGGAGCGTCGCGGTCTACTCTGCCTTGGCGTTTGGAATCGTCGGCTTGCTGCGCTTGCTTCCGGAACTGATGTTTCTCTGGACGCTCGCGATCTCGGCCCTCGCCAATGAATCGCCCTTCGGATATGCCCCGGCCATCAATTGGCCCATCCTTGAGTTCGGTCTCCCCGCGCTCATGCTTTGGGTCGCGAACGTTCTGTCGCGTGGACAGAAACAAGAAATCGCCGCGCCATTCCTGGAAGCGGTCGCGGCTGCGCTTCTCGGTGCAATGATCTATTGCCTCACGCGTCAGGCGTTTCACCCTGATGGAAATGCGCTTCTCGCTCCGGCAAGCTTTGTCGAGCGCGGTGTCACAACGAATATCTTCTTCCTCACCGGTCTTGCCGCGTTTTGGCTCGGCCGGCGTTTCGAGCGCGTGACATGGACTCGCGCTGGCTTCGCGTTTTCCGCGATTGCGCTGTTCCGAGTCGCCTTTTTCGATCTCATCACGCTCAATCCCGTCTGGTCGCACCAGTTCGTTGGCGATTGGCCGCTCGTCAACGGCCTCGCCTTGACGTTTGGTCTGCCCATCGTTTTGAGCATCGTTGCCGCGCGGCACATCCGAACACTGGGACACACCAATGTCGCTGCCGGCCTGAATGGGCTGGGCTTCGTGCTGCTGTTCGTTCTGGTGACGCTCAACGTTCGCCAGTTCTATTGGGGCGGCTACATCGATAACGGGAGCACGTTCGACTCGGAGATCTACGCATACTCCGCGGCTTGGCTGCTGATGGGCGTCGGCCTGCTTATCGCCGGTACGATCCGCAAGGAGCAGATGATCCGCATCGCCTCGCTGGTCGTGATGCTGATCGCTGTTGGCAAGGTGTTCCTCATCGACGCATCCTCGCTCGAGGGACTCTATCGTGTGGTGTCGTTCTTCGGTCTCGGCGTGACGCTGATTGCGTTGAGCTGGTTCTACACGCGCTACGTTTTCGTAGAGAAAGACGGTGACGCGGCTACGACACCACCCCGCACGGCCAGATCAGCACAATGATCTGGCCGATGAAGAGCTTGTACTCGCCGTCCTCGAGGAGATCGGGATCCTCCTCGAGGACCTCTTCGAGCACATGCGCGATGCGCACAGCTGCTTCGTCACGCTTCACCTCGTTCGGAATGCAGGCCTCGCGGACCGCATTCAGCTGCGTCATCTGGGCCTGGATGCGCGTGTTGCAGAACTGCCAGTCGGTCTTGCAGCGCTGGATGAACTCCTTGGCCTTCACGGGCTCGGAGCCAGGTGAGGGCGTGGGCGCAGCCGCCGCCGCAGTCCAGCCCAGGACCGCGAAGGCCAACACAGCGAACGCAACCTCGCGCATCATGCGTGCATCAGCGGTCCGGGGTTATTCAAGTACTGCGTCGTGATCGCATTGGACGACCAGTAAGCGAGCGCGCCCAAGGGTCCGGTCGGGTTGTAGCTCTGGTTCTGCGGAAACACGGACGCGCCCATGATGAAGAGATTGTGCGCGTCCCACGCCTGCAGATAGCGATTGACGACGCTCGTCGCGGGATCGGCGCCCATGATCGTGCCGCCGGTGTTGTGCGTCGACTGATAGGGCACCGCGCTGTAATCGCCGCTGCGGTAGCGCGGCTCGGTCACGATGGTCGGATTCATCGCGCGCGCGATCTCGGCCGATTTCTGGCTCAGGAAGGCCCCGATCTTGTAGTCGTTCTCCTTGAAATTGTACGTGATGCGGATCAGCGGCCGCCCCAACGCGTCCTTATAGGTCGGGTCGAGGTCGAGATAATTCTCGCGATGCGCGTAATTGCACGCCGTACCGCTCACGTTGAACCAGCGCCGGTACCATTTCGCTGTCGCCTGCTTCCAATCCTTGCCCCAGCGTGGCGTGCCGGGCGGAAGCGCCCGCGTGCCGATCGGCCTGCCATTGGACAATCCCGCCGAGATGTGACCGCCGCCAATGAAGCCGAGTTGTGAGTGGTCGAAATTGTCGCCGTTGAAATCGTCGACGACGGTACCGAACGCACCCGTCGCCATGAACGGGTTGTTCTCCTTGTCCTCGAAGAACGCCGTCACGCCCGCATCGGTGTACTGGTAGCAGTAGTTTTTGCCGACAACGCCGCGTCCGGTGACCGGATCGTATGGCTGCCCGATTCCTGCCGTGAGCATCAACAGCACGTTGTTGAACACATAGGCGCCGAGGATCACGATGTTCGCCGGCTGCTCGTATTCCTCGCCGTTGCGCGGATCGACATAGATGACCGACTTCACGCGCTTCGCACGGCGGTCATAGACGAGACTCTTCACATAGGCATGCGTGCGCAGTTCGAATTTCGGCTCGTGGACCAGCACCGACAGTACGTTCACATTCGGCGAGGCCTTGGCGTTCGATTCGCAACCAAAGCGTTCGCAGAAGCCGCAATACACGCATTCGCCCATCACCGCGCCTTCGGGATTAGTATAGGCCGCGCTCGCGTTCGATGACGGCTGCGGGAACGGGTGATAGCCGAGCTTCTTGGTTGCCTCTTCGAACAGCACGCCGGCGAGCCCGCGCTGCAGCGGCTTGTTGGGATACTCGCTGCTGCGCGGCCCTTCGAAAAAATTGCCGCCATCGACCTTGGCGCCACGCAGATTTCCCGCCTGCCCCGACACGCCGCAGAGTTTCTCGAACTTGTCGTAATAGGGCTCGAGATCGGCATAGGTGACGCCGAAATCCTGGATCGTCATCTCGGCCGGAACGAAGTTGCGCCCGTATCTCTCGGTGTAGTGCGACTTGAGAACGTAGTCGGTCTCGAGACAGCGCCACGTCGCGCCGTTCCAGTGCGTGCCCGCGCCGCCCACATTCGTCCCCGGCACGAACGATCCCAGCCGCCGCATCGGCAGCGCCGTCTCGCTGCGCGCGTGGCGCAAGCTGACGGTCTCCATCGCCGAGTCCTGGAACAGCTCCTGGCGCTGCGAATATTTGAGCTCGTCGCGGATGCTTGGAATGGCGAAATCCTCGCGCGGGCTGCGCATGCCGCCGCGTTCGAGTCCCACCACGTTCAAACCCGCCTTGGTCAGCTCGCGGGAGAGGATGCTACCGGTCCAACCCATCCCGACGACAACCGCATCGACTTCCTTGAGTACCGTGACCATCGCTGTCTCCCTTTACGAAAAGTCCGCGATGGATTGCGGCTCGGCGTCGTATTTCTTGTTGAAGTAGGTCTTGATCTCCTCGCGATAGCTCGCAGGCAGGCCCGGGAAGCCGATCATCTTCCACGCCACCTTGTCGCGATTGCCGCCATAGATCGGATCGGCGAAGAACCCCTCCATGGTCAGCTGCAGCAGCTGATCGAAGAACATCGAGCTCCTGAAGCCGGCGAACTCGGGCTTGCCCTGCTCGAGTGCCTTCATGGCCTCGATGCGCTGCTCTTCGTTCAGGCGATCGAAGTCCTTGCCGTCATAGGTCTTCCGCGTCCACTCGTTGGTCGCCTCGATGCCTACGCGGAAGAACTCGCGTGGCGTCAACGCCAGCTGATACCCGTGCTCGGGCTTGCCGGGCAGGAAGGGTCCCTGCCGATACAGCCGCGCCCCGTTGCCGAAGGCGCCCGCCAATTGGCGGTCGATGAACACCGCAAGCCCCACATCGCTGCCCGAGGGCGTCAGCTCGTCGGCCGGGATCAGGGTGTCGACAGCCGCCTGGATGAATGCGGCCTCGGTGGCGTTGAGGGTGTGCCAGACCTGCGGCTCGGCCGGTGCCGCGGCCGTCGCCGTTTCCGGCGTGCAGGCGGTCAGGCCTGTCGCGATCGCGGCCCCTGCCGCGCCGGCGGCGGCGCCTGCGCCTTTCAAGAAATTGCGGCGCCCAAGTTTCACTTCGGTCATGAACGCCTCCCCAGAACGACAAAGTCCCGCGACCTTAGCAGGTCCGCTCCCAATTGGCGCAAGGAGCTGATCCAGCCTAAAATACAGCCGTATATACACGCAGTCCCTGACATGGCCACGGCTCGTATTTTTTTGGTCGGCAAGTCCCAGGCTGTTCGCCTGCCCAAGGGGTTCCGCTTCAAGGGTCCCACAGTCGAAATTTTCCGTCGCGGCGACGAGATCGTCTAGCGGGAACGCGTGGCGTCAAAGCGGGACATGACGCTCGTTGAGAGCAGGCTGAAAGAGTTGATCCGCGAACAGGAGAAACAACGATCACTAGGGTACCCGCGGCGAAGGATCCGACCCGGAACGTGTGGCTTCAACTCGGAATGCCCGATGCCGAGGAGCACTATCTGAAAGCCGAGCTTGTCCTGCGGCTCGGTCGCGCGATCGAGGCCCTGGGGATTACACAACGAGCCGCCGCGCGGCGGATTGGAACGACGCAGCCGGAGCTTTCTAAAATTCTGAAGGGAAAATTCTCCGAGGTTTCTCTCGAGCGGCTCATGCGCTTTCTGATCGCGCTCGGACATCAGATCGAGATTAAGATCGGTAACGCCAAACGAAAAGGGACCGGCGAGGTGACCATTCGGGGCGCGCGCCGGAGAGCAGCCTGAGCCAGTTTGTATTGTCTCCGGTCGCTATTCGCCATTCGCTATCTTGTCCGCCGTAGCCTTGGCGAAGGCGGATCGCTTCTGGATCAATCGCAGACGAAATCGTCGGCGCCCACGGCCCGGCACAAATCCGGCCAGCCCTTTGCGCGCCAGTAATCGACGAGCCCGATCCTGCGCACCATTGCCCTGAAATGCTCGGTCTTGCGCAGCGGAGCGTAGGCCTCGGACCAATGATGCGTGCTTATTGCCGTACCGGGGCGAATTCGCTCGTAGCGGTCCGCACGCTCCGAGAGGCGATCATAAGCTCCGACATGGGCGTAAACGACCTCCAACGCTCCGGGTAATCTCGGCAAGGTCTCCGGCGCGGCGACTTTGGCGGGTGCAGAGCGGATTATGCGCGCGGCGTCTTCCGCCGCTTGCCGACTTACTTCGCTTGCGTCCGTTATCAAGAGGTAAGTCTCGGCTGCTTCGGCATAACGTCCGGCGGCGGCATAGGCTTCGGCCAGAATGGCGTTGCGCTGAAAATTTAGTGCGCCATCTCCGGGCACACCTTCCAGCATGCGAATCGCCGCTGCGCTCTGCCCGTCGATCCAGAGTATGTCGGCAGTGATCATTTTGAAGATGGGCACAAAGGGCTCCAGCGCAAGCAGCTGTTCCCTGACGCGCAAGGCGTCCTTTATGCGGCCAGCTACAGCAAGTCCGATGGCGTACCCATCCAGAATTTCCGGATCGTTCGGATCGAGCATAAGCGCTTGCCGCCGGAGATCGTCCGCAGACGCCCAGTTGCCGCGAGCACGTTCGATCGCCGCCAGTCGTAGGTATCCACCGGCGTAGCTGGGATCCAATCGAATGGCTTCCCGCGCGGCTCTTTCCGCCTTCTCCATTGCGGTCTGCATATTGCGGCGCGCCACTTCAACGGGACCCTCGAGGAATTCCCGCTCGCTGGCTGTCGCGCCCGTGTAGGCGTCCGCCAACAGCGCCCAGGCCGGCGCGTAGTTGGGATCGCGGGCGACCAGCGGCTCCAGCATGCGAATCGCCTCGAGGTCGCTGCCGGCGCGAACCAGCGCGCGTGCGCGCAGGAATTGCGGGTACGACTCCGGATCATTCGTGCCGCTCGACACCAGACGCTGTCCTTCCCGCAGCCCCAGTGTCGCCCCGAGCGCCCCGGCGATCGCCTGGGCGATCTCGTCCTGGATCGCGAAAATGTCGGTGAGCTCGCGGTCGAAATTCTGCGACCAAAGGTTCAAGCCGCTGTCCGCACGAACGAGCTGCGCAGTGATCCGCACGCGATTGCCGGCCCGGCGCACCGACCCATCGATCAAGTGCGTGGCCCCGAGCGCCTGACCCAACTCGCGCACGCTTCGATTCTGACGATCGATCGCGATGGCGGACGTGCGCGCGACGACGTTCAGGTTCGGAACGCGAGTCAGCACGGCGCCGATTTCTTCGGTGACGCCCTCGGAGAAGTAATCCTGACTTGCGTCTCCGGAAAGATTTTCGAACTTCAGCACCGCTACCGCGATCTCGCTGGGTTGAGGCGATGGGTCGGGCGAGGCCTCGCGCGGTGTAGGCGCGAGCTGCTGATATGAAACGAGGCCGATAACCAGAACTAGCGCGCCGATGAGCGTGTAATCGAGCCTGGTCGTCGCTGCGCGTGGCGCCGCCCCATCCGTCGGCGCAAGATCGCGCATCCAGACGAAAAGCAGCGCGATCGGGAAGCCGATGACGAGCAGCAACAGCAACGCGCGCGCGACCCATGGCGGGAGGTCGAGCACGGGCGCCACGTTGTTGACGATCTGGAGCAGCAGCCACGCCACGACCGCGTAGGCCGCGGCCACGCGGAACATCTGGCGCCGTTTCAACTCGGCGAAGAATTGGGCCATGCCCCACACGCCCCCGAAGTGGCGCGCAACCTAGCATTGTTTGCGAGTCGCCCGAAGGCGGAGGACGCTTGCGCCGGGGCGTGCTTGCCTGGCTTGGCGAGTGGCTCTAATAGCTCTCGCCAAGGGTAATGCCCGCGGGCCAAGCGGGAAGCGGGGTTAAGCCATTATCGTGGCTCAAAAAATCAAGACCGCGGCGGAGGTGGTCGCATCCATCGAGGAGGGCGCGCATATCGCGCTTGGCGGGTTTGCCATTGCCCGCAATGTGATCACGGTCGTCCACGAGCTGATCCGGCAGAACAAGCGCGATCTCACGATCTCGCAAGGCGTCGCCGGCCTCGATACCGACCTGCTCGTCGGTGCCGGGCTTGTGAAACGCCTCATCATCGGGGGCGGCTCGCTCGACCGTTTCGGGCCGGTCCACTGCATCAACCGCGCCCGCGAGACGGGCTCGCTCGCCTTCGAGGACTGGACCAGCCTGTCGCTCAGTTTCCGCTATCTTGCCGGCGCCCTTGGCCTCTCCTTCATCCCCATCAAATCGCTGCTGGCCTCCGAGATCCTCGACCTCCTGGAGAAGGGCGGCGCGAAGGGCGAAGTCGCACGCATGACGTGCCCATTCACGGGCGAGCGCTACGTGGCCATGACGGCGCTCACCCCAGATGTCTCGTTCGTGCACGTGCAGGTGGCCGACGCCGAAGGCAATTGCCGGATCGATGGCCCCCGTTGGGAGAACGAGGAGCAGGCGAAGGCCGCTCGTCGCCTGATTGTGATCGCCGAAGAGATCGTGCCGACGAGCGTGATCCAGGAGCAACCGGAGCGCACGATCATTCCCGCCCATCGCGTGGAGGCCGTGATCCACCAGCCGTTCGGCGCGCATCCGACCGCCGTCTTCGGCCGCTACGACTATGACGCGGCGCATCTGAAGCTCTATGTCGAGCACTCGAAGCGCGCCGACCGCATCGGCGACTACATCCGCTCGTACATTCTCGAGACCAAGGATCATGCCGCTTATCTCGAAAAGTCCGGCGGCGCGGCACAGATGGATCGCCTGAAAGCCGATCCGGCGCGCGGGTACTGAAGATGAGCGAGATTCGCGCAACCGAGATCATGGTCGCGGCAGGCGCCCGCGAGCTTCGCGATTCGGAGACCGTCGTCGTCGGCATCGGGCTGCCGCAGGTGGCCTGTTTCCTCGCCAAGGGCACGCACGCGCCGAACCTGACGCCGCTGCTCGAGATCGGCGTCGCCAATATGCGCCCGATCCACACGCCGGTGGGCCTCGCGGACTCGCGCATCTTCTACCGCGCGACCTGCTGGAGCGGCTTCCTCGACGTGATGGGGATGAACCTCCATCGCGGCGTGGTCGATACCGGCTTCCTCGGTGCGCTCGAGGTCGACCGCTACGGCAACATCAACACCACGCTGTCACGCGAAGAGGGCAGGGTGCGTTATTTCAACGGCAGCGCAGGTGGCAACGATGTCGCCTCGCTCGCGAAACGCGTGATCGTCATCATGCGCCATGAGAAGCGGAAGCTGCCCGTCGCAGTCGCGCATCTGACGAGCCCCGGCTTTGTCGGCGGCAAGTCGCGCGAAGAGCTCGGCTTACGAGGCGGCGGCCCGCATCGCATCATCACCGACAAAGCCGTCATTGGTTTCGACAAGGCGACGCACTCCGCAACGCTTGTCTCCTTGCATCCGGGCGTCACTCTGGACGATGTGTTGGCCAACACCGGCTTTGACCTCCTTGTGCCGGATAAGCCCGCCACAACGCCGCTTCCCACCGCCGAAGAATTGCGCCTCCTAAGAGGAGAGATCGATCCCAAAGGGGTGTATTTGGGATGAAGGAAACCGACCATGCACTATGACATCGAGCTGAACTCCGCCGCCCATTATCCCGTGCGCGGCATCGTCGAGCTCTCGCCGCTGATCGAACAGGCGGGCTTCGGCGCGTTCTGGAAGGGCGAATCCAACAGCACCGATCCCTTCGTGCTGATCTCGGCCATCGCCGCGCGCACGAAGACGCTCAAGCTCGGCACCGCGATCTATCACATCTACGGCCGAAGCGCGGTCACGCTCGGCGTCCAGTCGGCGACCTTGCAGGACCTATCCGACGGCCGGCTTCTGCTCGGCCTCGGCGTTGCCAACAAGACGATCGCCTCCTGGCACAACGGCGTCTTCGACCGCCCCTTGCGCCGCGCGCGCGAATATATCGAGATCGTGCGCAAAGTGGCCGCCGGCGAGCGCACCGAATACGAGGGCGAGATCTACAACACCGGTAAGCGCTTCGAGCTGTCCTGGACACCCTCGCATCCGCAATTCCCGATCTATCTCGCCGGTCTCGGACCGCAGATGACCAAGCTCGTCGGCAAAATCTCGGAGGGCGTGTTCATCAACATGGGCACGCCCGAGACGATCAAGGAGATCGCCGGCCGTGTGCGCCAGGGCGCGATCGAAGCGGGCCGCGATCCCAACAGTCTCGAGATCATCGCCAAGGTGCGCGTGTCGCTGAACCCTGACCGTGCGGCCGCGCGCTCGAAACTCCGTCAGGTGCTGACGTTCTACAACATCGCCGATCACTACAAGGACATGCTCATCGCATCCGGCTTCGAGCCCGAAGTGATGCGCATCCAGGAGGCGTTCAAGGCCGGCGGCTTCAAGGCGGCCGCGCAGCACATGACCGACGACTACATGGACAAGCTGCCCGTGATCCCCGGCACATCGATCAAGGAGATCAAGGAGCGGCTCCAGCCGTTCGTCGAAGCCGGCGTGACGCGTCTCGTCGTGCCCTATGTTCCCGTGGATGAACCCGTGATCGACGATGCGCGCCGCTTCGTCGAAGCCTGGGGAAATTCTTAAAGTTCAAACGAGAGAGGGGAGTTTTTGAATGTGCGATTTCGCTGCGGATGCAGCTGCTGCCGAACAATTGCTGGTCGGGCGCGTGCTGACCGTCAAGCGCATCCGCGAGCTCAATGCGAAAGACTAGTCTAGTTATGCGAATCTCGCGTGTCAGCCCGTCGGGGGCGGCGGTCGCAACTCGCCGTTTCGGAGGGCAAATGTGAAAGGAGCTTTGATTAATGAAAGAGAGAATAAACTACTATAGCGATGGTCTAAAACTGTCCGGAATACTTTCTAAGCCTGACAATGCCAAGAAAGGAAGCAATCTTCCTGGTGTCGTGCTTGTGCCGGGTTTCATGAGCACGGCGGACGCTTTCTTTCCTGGGTTCGCCGACGAGTTTACCGCAGCAGGCTTTGTGTCCCTGACTATGGATTTCAGAGGATTCGGAGAGAGTGAAGGCGTCCGCGGCGAGGTAATTCCATACCTACAGATCTATGACGCTAGCAACGCCATCTCCTGCTTGCAATCCAGACCAGAAGTGAACCCTGACAAGATCGCGTTGTTAGGCGTCAGCTTGGGAGGTGGAGAGGTAGCGTACATAGCGGCCCGAGACCGACGCGTAAAAGCGGTTGCCTCCATGGTCTTGGTCGGTGATGGCGAGCGGCGAATGCGAAGATTTCGAACCGAGCAGGAGTGGGCAACTCTCATGCAAAAGGTTCAAGAGGACCGAATTAATAGGGTTTTGACTGGCAAGTCCAAAGACTTCCATGGGTTCTTGGACAAGGGAACCGATTCGGTACTGATCATGCCTCCTGAGCTGACCTCTTCCTTAAAGGATGCTGAACAGGTGGAAAAGGAAAAAGGCAACAAGACAACGCTAGCAACCGTTGATGGGTGGCTGGACTACAAGCCGGAAGAAATTATCGACAAGGTGGCTCCGACACCAATTCTCTTCGTTCAAGCGGAGAAGGACGAGCTCGAGGCCGACGATGCCGATAGGTTGTATAATAGGGCTAAGGAACCGAAGAAGCTCTTCACGCTAAAAGGCGGCGTCCACTTCGATGTGTATGGGAAAAGGACGGATGAAGCGATGAAACCGGTCCTCGAATGGTTCAAACAGTAGCTTCAATGAATCAACGCCGGCGCTGGTGACTTTCGGCCGCAAAGAGGTGGGCATTTTCCGTTCTACTGAGTCCAATCTCAAATGCTCTACTAGACCCGGCCAAGCTGATGTATCTGGACGACAAGCCGAAGAAGAAGAAGGCCTGATCGGGAGAGGGTTTTGGCGCACGCGAGCGAGGAAGACCGCCAGGCGATCCGCGAAGCGATCCGCAAGATCTGCGCGGGCTTCCCCGATTCCTATTGGCGCGACATCGACAAGGCCCATGAATATCCGCAGGCCTTTGTCGATGCGCTGACCGCGAGCGGCTATCTCGGCGCGCTGATCCCCGAAACCTACGGCGGCGCCGGTCTCGGTATCACCGAGGCCAGCATCATCCTGGAAGAGATCAACCGCTCGCCCGGCAACGCACTCGCCTGCCACGCCCAGATGTACACGATGGGCACGCTGCTCAAGCACGGCAGCGAGGAGCAGAAGCGCCGCTATCTGCCCAAGGTCGCGAGCGGCGAGTTGCGTCTCCAGGCCTTCGCCGTCACCGAGCCCAATGCCGGCTCCGAGACGACGAAGATCGAGACCCGCGCGGTGCGGGCGGGCGACAAGTACATCGTCAACGGCCAGAAGATATTCATCTCGCGCGTGAAGCAGTCCGATCTGATGCTGCTGCTGGCGCGCACCACGCCCTACAACGAGCTCAAGGACAAGACGCGCGGACTCTCGGTCTTCCTCCTCGATCTCCGCGACATCAAGGGCAAGCTCGACGTCAAGCCCCTCGACATGATGATCAACCACCACACCAACATTCTCTTCTTCGAGAATGTCGAGGTGCCGGCGGAGAATCTCGTCGGCGAGGAAGGGATGGGCTTCCGCCACATCATCGACGGCTGGAATGCCGAGCGCATCCTGATCGCGTCCGAGGCCATCGGCGACGGGCGCTGGTTCGTCGAGCGCGCCGCGAAATATGCGAGCGAGCGCGTTGTTTTCGGCAAGCCGATCGGCGCCAATCAGGGCGTGCAGTTTCCGATCGCGCGCTCGTTCGCCCATGTCGAGGCGGCCGACCGCATGCGCTTCTACGCGGCCGAAAAATTCGATCGCGGCGAGAAATGCGGCGCGGAGGCCAACATGGCGAAGCTGCTCGCCTCCGAAGCCGCCTGGGAAGCGGCCAATGCCTGCCTCGACGCGCATGGCGGCTACGGCTTTGCACGCGAGTACGATGTGGAGCGCAAGTTCCGCGAGACGCGGCTCTACATGACCGCACCGATCAACAACAATCTCGTCTTGGCCTATCTCGGCCAGCACGTGCTGGGCATGCCCCGATCCTATTGAGACCTGCGATGGACCAAAGACTTTTGCGTTCGTGGATGTTCGTGCCGGGTGATCGCCAGCGCATGATCGACAAGGCGCTCGGCCTCGATGTCGATGCGATCATGATGGACATCGAGGATGGCGTCGCACCTCAGGAAAAGGAGAACGCGCGCATCCAGATCGCCGCCGCGCTCGACCGCGTGGCGGAGCGGCTCCAAGCCGATCCTAATTACCGCACGCCTGCGCGCTTCGTGCGCTGCAACCAGGCCGGCACGACGCGAATGATCGAGGACTTCAAGGCCGCGGTGCGTCCGGGCCTCGAGGGCTTGGTCGTCTCGAAGGTCGACACGGTCGAACAGGTGCGCATCGTGGAGGATGAGCTCGGCCGTGCAGAAGCCGCCCAACATATGCCGGGCGGCGAAGTGAAGCTGTTGATCGCGATCGAAAGCCCGATCGGCCTTTTCAACGCCTATCAGATCGCCACCTCCTCGCCGCGGATCATGGGGCTCTTGTTCGGCGCCGAGGATTTCACGCGCGAGATGGCGTTGCCCATGCGCCGCGAAGGCGAGGCGGTCGATCTCATCTACGCCCGCTCGCATCTCGCAACCGTCGCCGCTGCCGCTCACATTCAGGCGGTCGACGGCGTGTGGGTCGATCTCAACGATATGGAAGGACTGAAGCGCTTCGCCAAGCAGGCGCGGCGTCTCGGCATGAGCGCGATCTCGATCATCCATCCGAACCAGATCGAGATCGCCAATGCCGCCTTTACGCCGGCGAAGGAGGACATCGATTACGCGCGCGACGTGCTGAAGGCGTTCGAGGACGCCCGCGCCAAGGGGCAGGGCGCCGTCGCTTTCCGCGGCCAGCTGCTCGATTTTCCGATCGTCGATCGCGCGCGCATGACCATCGACCTCGCGAAATCTCTCGGCGTCATCAAGGACTGACTCAGGACTATCGCCTATGGGTCCAAGCGGAAAAAAGTGATGGGAAACACGAAGATCACAAAGGAAGCGCAAAGATCACAATGGGTTTTCGCAGCGCGTTCGCGCTGCAAAGCTTCATCTTCGAGAGCTTCGTGCCTTCTTTGTGACCTTCGTGTTTCCCCTTGTTGTTCGGAAGCGGGGCACTAGGTGACGCAAGACCAGACCGTCGCCGCTGCCGTCGTCGATGCGCTCAAGGAGATGGGCGTGCGCTACGTCTTCGGCGTGCCGAGCGGCGGCTGGGTCGACTACATGGAAGCTTTGCGCAAGACCGACGGCATCGAGTTCATCCTGACGACGCACGAAGGCGGCGCGGGCATGATGGCCGACGTCTGCGGGCGCTTGACCGGCGCGCCGGGCGCTTGCTTCGGAACGTTTGGCCCCGGAGCCACCAATCTCGCGACGGGCGTGGGTGAAGCGCTGCTCGACCGCTCGCCCGTGATCGCGCTGACCGACGAGATGCCCGAAGCCATGCGCGGCCGCACGACGCAGATGGGCATCGATCATCAGGCGCTGTTCCGCCCGCTCACCAAGAAGACGACGCGCCTCACGCCCGAGTCCGCGAAGTCGATCCTGTTCGATGCCGGCCGCGTGGCGCTCGAAGGGCGTCCAGGTCCCGTGCATGTCGGCTTGCCCGTGGGCATGTCGGCGGAGAAGGCGAGCAACGAGAACGTTGCCTTCACGCCGCCGCCGAAAGCCAAACCCGCCGATGCGGCTCTTCTGGAGAAAGCCGTAAAGGTATTCTTGCAGTCGAAGAAACCGGTTCTCGCTGTTGGATTGGGCGCCGTGCACGCGCAAGTGCAGGGCGAAATCCTCAAGCTCGCGGAAAAGCACAAGATCCCCGTCGTGCTGACGCCGATGGCGAAAGGCATGTTGAGCGAAGACCATCCCTGCTATACGGGCGTCGTCTTCCACGCGCTGAGCGACATCGTCGGCCAAACACACCAGGACGCCGATCTCGTCGTCGGCATCGGCTACGATCCTGTCGAGTTCAATTACGAATCCTGGCTGTCGAAGAAGGCGAAGCTGATCAGCTTCGATATCGAACCCGCCGACATTGATCGCAAGTCCTACGACGTCGCCGTCGACGCTGTCGGCGACATCAAGTCCTCGCTGAACGCGCTGCTGACGCTGTCGCCGGTCGCCAACGAGTGGGACTTCAACGCCCTCGCTCAGCGGCGCGCCGCCATGTTCGAGAAGCTCGCGCCCTCGAAGGCGGGCTTCGGCCCCAAGGGCGCGCTCGCCGTGCTGCGCGAAGTCCTCCCCGACGACGGCATCATGACCTGCGATGTCGGCGCGCACACGCATCTGATCGGCCAGCTCTGGCGGACGCCCGCGCCGGGCCTGCAGATCATGACCAACGGCTGGTCGACCATGGGCTTCGGCATCCCCGCCGCGGTCGCCGCGAAGCTCGTCCATCCTGACAGGCAGGTCTGCGCGGTCGTCGGCGACGGCGGTTTCCTGATGACGGCGGGCGAGATCGCCACCGCCATCCGCTGCGATCTGCACGTCGTCATCGTCGTGCTGACCGACAACGACCTCGCTCTCATCCGCATCAAGCAGGAGAAGAAGGGTAACCCGATCTACGGCACGCCCGTCCGCGACAAAGGCGCCATCGGCGGCGACAACATCTTCGGCGCGCCCGTCCGCACGGCAGCCGATGCGTCCGCATTCCGCGACGCGCTCAAATGGGCCTTTGGCGCCGATGGTCCCGTGATCGTTGAAGCGATCATCGACAGCCGCGAATACGACGCCGTCGTGCTGAAAAAGGACAAGCCCTAAGCACGCACGGGCGCAATGTGCTTTCTAGCACCGAGCCGCCCGACTAGTCGGCTCTAAGTCCAATTGTCCCTCGAGAACAGAGACGTCTCAATCAAAGACTCTGGCGGCACGCGCCGAAACGGGTGGGCAGCGACCCCGAAGTGCGAGCGTCGGAATCGCGCGCGATTGGGAGGAAAAGATGTCCGTCACACCTGATCTGCCGATTGTCATCCCGGCGACTGCGTCGGAACCTCTCACTATTTTCGGGGACACGTCCAACGATCTGAGCGGTCACGCGCGCGCCGCTGCGGAGAGCATCTTCTTGCCTCCGGACGAAAGATACGTACTCGCAACCCTCATTGGCGATTCTCGCGCTCTACTCGGTCATGCAATCGGCGGGGATGACGTTCTCACGGGCAGCCCCTTCTCCATCGCAGCGGGTCCAACCGTTATTGGCGACGCACTCACGATCACAGATGCGGCCCGGGGCGGCAACGACACGCTAGGTGGGGGAAACCTAATCGGCGATGCGCTAGAACTCAGGGGCCACGGCCAAGGCGGGAACGATATCATCTCAGCCTTCGCGCGTGGCCCATCCGCTGTCGGTGATGCGAGAACAATCGTGGACCACGCGGGTGGAGGCGATGACGTAATAACCGCTTCGGGCCGGTTCCCCTCGATTTTCGGCGATGCTCACACAATTGGCGACCATGGTACCGGCGGCAACGACGTAATGACCGCGGGTGGTGATGCCGTCCAAGTATGCGGTGACGCGGGAGCGATGACCGGTTTTTCGTCCGCCGGCAACGACTCCGTAACCGCATATTCGCTTTATGTTTCGAACGCGTTTGGCGATGCGATCACGATGACGGATCACGCAAAAGGGGGAAACGACTTTGTCTCGGGGGCGAGTGTGTACGCCTGCTATTTGTATGGCGATGCGCAAAGCCTCAGCGGTTTCTCGATCGGCGGCAACGACACGGTGCAGGGGCTTAGCGGTAACACAGCGATGTACGGCGATGGTGCCGAACTCCTGGACCGTGCCAAAGGCGGCAATGACACGCTGATTGGCGGACCCTACGGCGAGCATATGTGGGGCGATGCCGCGACGATCGCACGGACTGCGCAAACAGGCGCGGATACGTTCGTTTTCTCCCCGCCCAACGGGCAAGACACCATCCACGACTTCGAGCGGGGCAAAGACCATATCGACCTGAAAGCCTTCGGCTTCGGCAGCTTCAAGGATGTCGAGAGCTTCATCCAGGACACACAGAACGGAGCGCTGATCGCCTTCGACGCGAACGACAGCATCCTCGTCCTCGGCGTTCATCACTTGAGCGCCGGCGATTTCATCTTGGCGTAGGTACGGAGCAGTGGCGTGCGTCTTGCCCGATGCTTAATGTCCGGATGTGCGATTCTCCGTCGTCCGGGAAATCGTCGAAGTTTGACCGCCTTCGGGCACAAACCAGACATCCGACTGCTTCACCAGAGCTAATGACCGGTCATGAGCGCATTGCGGACATGCGCCCGTTGTAAGCTCCCCACAGCGATAGCGGCAGGTAGAGAAACCGACGGGGGCGTCATCTCATGCGTGGTTCGAGACGTCTGGCGGCGACGCTACTGTCCGCAGCCGTGCTTTTTGCCGGCGCCCTTCGGCTCTGCTACATCCGCGGCTCTGAAGGGCTTCTCATCGGACTCGCCCAAGAACTTGGCTGAGCACGACCCGCGCAACGCGGCGGCGCTAGGACAGCCCTTCTAGGCATCCATTCCACACGCGCCGGCATTCGCCGGCCGAGCCCTCGGTTCAAAGTCTCCATGGGGCCGTGGCGGCGGGGCCGCCACGGCTGGGAGTAAGGTTCTGGTCTGTGGCCTAGTGGCCCGCTACTACTTCGCGCGGTCCTTGAATCCCACCGCCACCATGTCGATCTTCCAAGCGGCCTGATTCCCGACGACGTAGAGCGTCTTCTTGTCGGGTCCGGCAAACGCCAGATTCTGCCCCTTCCGGGAGAGGGGGAT
>Ga0210379_10000217_pt1 | contig 17568 bp, 10 predicted proteins | sample PLMedo_2_FD_155468 | JGI IMG/M metagenome (GOLD analysis project Ga0210379, IMG submission 155468) | Groundwater sediment microbial communities from an aquifer in East River, Colorado, USA - PLM4_32_coex redo | ecosystem: Environmental > Terrestrial > Soil > Riparian zone | place: USA: East... | reverse complement strand
TGCCTCGATACCGGCGGGGAGCCGGCGTTCTACCGGAAACCTCGCCCCGATGCCCGCGGCTCTCGAGGCGCCGCCTCAGTTCGAGCTGCACGCCCCAGGCCCGCGCGGATCGCCGCAGGATCCGCAGCCTCCGGACGCGGCAGGCGCGGGGGCGGCCTCTCGGCGTCCCCCGCCGACCGCGAAGACGGAGAGCTTCTTCTCCAGCTTGCGGCTGCCGCAGTCGGGGCACGCGGCAGTCTGGGAGCCGAGGGTGATCGCCTCGAACGGGTGGGAGCAGCGGAGGCAGGTGTATTCGAAGATCGGCATCGGGTCACCTCGGGGCGCGCGCTCGGTTCCGAGCATCTCAGCCCGGGAACCCTTTCTCCGTCCGGGGGGAATGAGTCAGGTAGGATGTCCTCAACACTGCCGGCCATCCCAGGGGGGAGCCAATGGATGTCAGCCCGGGCTGTGTCCGCGTAGCGCTCCGCACGCTCTCGGCGCTCGCCGTGGCCGCCGCCGCACCGCTCTCCGCGGCGTCCGTCCATTCCCCGACGTTCGCCGAGCGGGTGGCCGCGCAGGAGGCGATCGAGCGCATCTACTACTCCCACCAGATCGGCGCCACGCTCTCCTTCGAGCAGGCGGTGCCGCAGGCGGTCCTCGAGCGCAAGGTCGCGACGTACCTGAAGCAGAGCAGCGCGCTCGCGCAGGTATGGAGGTCGGCGGTGACCCCCGAGATGCTCCGCGCCGAGCTGGCGCGGGTCGCCCGCGACACACGTTTCCCCGAACGGCTGCGGCAGATCTACGGCGCGCTCGGGGAAGATCCGCTTCTGGTGCAGGAGTGCTTCGCGCGGCCCGTGCTGGTGGACCGATTGATCCGGAGCTTCGTGTCTCAGGACACCGCCATCCAGGCGGCCCCGCGGCGCGAGGCGGAGGCCCTGCACCAGAACCTGCTCAGCGGGGTTCTCGGGCCGGAGGCCGCTCATCCGCGGCGCGCCGTCCTGGCCCTGCGTCGCGATGCTCCCCGGCGCGCCGCCGCCGAGACACATCGCGGTGCGGGGTCCTCGTCGCAGGACGATCCCGGGTGGGCCTCCATCTCTCCGGAGATGTTCGCGGCTTGGCAGGCTCTCACGCCCGCGCGGGTTGGCGCGATCGGACCGGTGCAGGAGAGCCGGGATGCATTCACGCTGGGCGTGCTCCTCGGGGAGGGAGACGGGTGGTTGCGGTTGGCGGTCTATACGGTCGCGAAGGTCACCTGGGATGAATGGTGGCGCGGAGCCGAGCCGGGCCGCTCGCCGGGACGCGTGCCGGCCGTGGAGGAGATGGAGGTCGAGGCGCTCCCTCTCCCGCCGCCCGGCAGGGGCGACAGCGAGTCAGCGGAGGGGGTCGCCTCGGCCTCTTGTGTGCCCGACGACACCTGGCTTCCTGGCTGGCCGTCGACGCCCGCGCCGGACGCGCGAGCGCAGCACACCGCGGTGTGGACCGGCACGCGGATGATCATCTGGGGAGGGCTCTCCAACGGCAATCCGTCGAACACGGGCAGCCGCTACGATCCACTGACCGATACATGGGCGGCCGTCTCCACGACGGGGGCACCGTCCGGGAGGCGAGATCACACCGCGGTGTGGACCGGAAGCCGGATGGTGATCTGGGGCGGTTTCTCGGGAGGCTTCCTCGACACAGGAGGCCGCTACGATCCGTTCACCGACACCTGGTCGTCGACCTCGCTCGGGCTGGCGCCGCAAGCGCGCTACCGGCACACCGCCGTGTGGTCAGGGAGCCGCATGATTGTGTGGGGCGGAAGGGTGACGGGCGGCATTCAGGTCCAGACGGGCGGGCGCTACGATCCCGTGGCGAATACCTGGTCGGCGACCAACACGAGCGGGGCCCCCCTCGCTCGCGAGCGGCATTCCACCGTCTGGACCGGGAGCGAGATGATCGTGTGGGGTGGATCGAACGGCGCGACGTTCCTCGCCGACGGCCGGCGATACCTCCCCGGCAGCGACAGCTGGGCGACGATGTCCCTCTCCAACGCTCCCTCCGGACGCCGGAGCCACCTCGCGGCCTGGACGGGCTCCGAGATGATCGTCTGGGGAGGACACGATTCCAACATGCTCCTCGACACCGGAGGCCGGTACGATCCGGGGACGAACTCCTGGATCGCGATGTCGACCTCGGGCGCGCCGTCGGCGCGTTACGAGGCAGCAGCGGTGTGGACCGGAGCGCGGCTGATCGTATGGGGAGGCCAGGATTCCGCCTCTGTGGTCGCGACCGGAGGTCGGTACGACCCAGCCGCGGACACTTGGTCACCGACCGCCGCGTCGAATGCGCCGTCGAGCCGACACCTCCACACCGCCGTGTGGACCGGGAGTCGGATGCTGGTATGGGGCGGGGAAAACTCGGACGGATTCCTCTCCACGGGAGCGCAGTACGACCCGGCTTCCGACGCCTGGACGCCCACGTCGGGGATTGCCCCGCTGGGAAGTCGATACCTGCACTCGGCCGTCTGGACCGGGAACTTGGCTCTGATCTGGGGCGGGTACGACGGCACCTACCTGAGCGACGGGGCCCGGTACGATCCGTTGAGCGACGCATGGAGTGACATGACGACGGTCGGCGCCCCGGCCGGCCGCGTGTCTCACACGAGCCTCTGGACAGGCAGCCGGATGATGGTGTGGGGCGGAGTGGGTGCCGGTGGTGGGGTGCGCGCGGACGGCGGGCGCTACGATCCGGCCAGCGACACGTGGACTCCGACCGCGCTCTCCGGCGCGCCGGCGGCGCGCCGCGGCCACGTGGCGGTGTGGACGGGACAGACGGTCCTGGTGTGGGGCGGCGAGGCCGGAGCGGGAGTCCGCCTCGCCGACGGGTCCCGTTACGACCCGTCGCTCGACGCCTGGGCGCGGTTCAACTCGGTCGGCGCTCCGTCCCCCCGAAGCTCCGCAGCCGCGGTATGGACCGACAGCCGGATGATCGTCTGGGGAGGTGTATCGCCATCCGGAGCCCCACTTGCCACGGGCGGGCAGTACGACCCGGAGGCGGACACCTGGGGCGCAACGTCGACCGTGGGGGCACCGGCACCGCGCTTCGGCCACTCGGCGACCTGGACAGGAGACCTCATGGTCATCTGGGGCGGCGGATCGAACACCGGCGGTCGCTACGATCCGTCGGCCGACGCTTGGCATCCGATGTCGGTGGATTTCGTGCCGCCGGTGAATAGCGGCCATTCCGTCATCTGGACGGGCGCGCATGTGGTCGTCTGGGGGGGCAACGGAAGCAACGCCGGATTCCGCTACGAGCCGGTCCTGGATACGTGGGGCGCCGTGAACACGGTCGGAGCACCCGTAGGACGCTCCTTTCATTCCGCAGTCTGGACCGGGTCGTTCATGCTGGTGTGGGGCGGCCTCGGCGCCACGTTCCTCGATTCCGGCGCCCGCTATGCGCTCGAGCAAGGATCCGACATCGACGGTGACGGGGTTTCCGTCTGCGGCGGCGACTGCGACGACGCCGACGCCGCGATCATGCCGAGTGCCGCGGAAACGTGCGACGGCAAGGACAGCGATTGCGACGGAGCGATCCCGTCGTCGGAGTCGGATGCCGACCACGACGGCTCCCCGGCCTGCGCCGACTGCGACGACGCCGAACCGCTGCGGTTCCCGTCGAGTCCCGAGCATTGCGACGGCATCGACAACGACTGCGACGGGAGCGTGGATGGGTTCGTCTCGTCCTGCGGATTGGGTGCGTGCCGGAGGGCCGGGAGCTGCTCCGCCGGCGTGGACGACTGTGTTCCGGGGCTGGCTTTTCCCGAGGTCTGCAACGGCATCGACGACGACTGCGACGGTGCGCTCTCTTCGCCCGAGATCAACGACTTTGACATGGACGGATTCCTCGGCTGCGACGACTGCAATGACGCGTCTCCCGCGATCTACCCGGGAGCGCCGGAGATCAACGACGCGCTCGACAACGAGTGTCCGGGCGACGCCGGCCATGGTCTGGTGGACGAGATCGGCGACTCGAGCGCGTTCCCCTCGCCTGCCCCGGAGCTCTGCTGGCAGGCGCAGTCTCTCGCCGATGTCTACGAAGTGGGGCGGTCGCCCTCCCCGACGATGGGGGGGTGCCTGCCCATTTTCCTGGTCGAGTCGTGCAACTCTGACCCGGAGGACCCACCGGCGGGCGAGGTGTTCTACTACCTGGTTCGCGCGTTCTCCCCGAACGAGGGAAGCTGGGGAGCGAACTCCTCCGGCGTGGAGCGGCAGTTCGCTTGCGGCGAGTAGACGCTTTGCATTGCGCTCCGCGCGACAGGAGCCGCCACAGCCTCAGGGCTGGCAGTCTCCGCCGGGGCCCGGGAGCCGCGGCAGGCAGTTCGAGAAGCCGTACGGGTACGCGGGCGAGTTGGGGTTGTCCGAATTCAGTCGTGCGAGATAGTACCAGGCGGTGCGGGAGGGTGGCGTCAGCAGGTCGTTCACGACGAAGTATCCGTCGGTTATCACGTCCCCGTCGTCCTTGACGCAGGTCACCGGGCCGAGGACGACCTCCGAGCCGCCCCAGGCGAGTTGAGCCACGTCACCGCGAATCACGTCGACGGAGTCCGCAAGCCCGAGGTGCTGATAGGCCAGTGCGAGCAGGGTATAGGCGTGGTAGAACGACAACCCCTCCCGCTGGAACTGGTCCTGGCTGTAGAGGTCACAGAGTGGGTTCGCAGCGATCCCATCGCTGACACCATCCGGGACAGGCTGGACGATATCATCGGGATCGCACCCATCGGCGACCCGGTCGAAATTGCCGTCGTAGAAGGTCCAGAAATCATCAAACAGGCTGTCCTCGATGCAATCTCCATAGGCCACGCCGTCGCGGTCATAGGGGTTGCAATAACCAAGGGTGCGCCCATCGCAGTCGAGGTCGGGATACGTGGCCGCGGACGGAGGGGGACACGTGGGGGGCGGGAACGGACAGGTCTGCCCGAACGTCGCGGACGCGGTCAGCCACGAGCCGACGGCGAGCACGAAGGCGCGGGTTGCCAGGTGTTTCCGCGTCGGTCTCCTCATGCCTCACGACCCTCCATCCACGGCGTGCCGCTGCAACTGCTCCTCTCCATCACCGGTGCCATCGCTAGAGGCAGGTCCTTCCCAGGCGTTCGTTCCCGCCCGACCCCATCCCGAGCGTCCCCTGCCCCATCGGGCAGATGTTCTCGGCACGGACAAGATAGAAGAAGGTCCCCTTGCTGGGAGGGACCGCCCCGTCGGTCGCGCTGGTATCTGATCCATCCTGGGACTCGACGCACGCCGCTCCGTCGGCAAAGTTTCCCGCCACGGCCGAGCGAACCGTGGAATACGACGTGGCGCTCCCACCCGGGGCCGCCGGGGGGCTCCAGGTGAGCAAGGTGGGGCTCGGTAGGGTCAGCGACTCGACCTCCCCGGGCGTGGCGTAGACCGTCGGGTTCGCGTCCTGGCAGTCAAGGCAGACGGCCACCCCGTCCCCGTCGCCGTCCTCGTCAGTGGCTGCGTCGCAATCGTTGTCGCGGCCGTCGCAGGACTCCACGGCCCGCGGGTGAATCGCGGGCTGGGCGTCATCACAATCGCCGCCACACTCGCTGCTCCCATCGCCATCGTCGTCCGCGGCATGGCCAAGAGCGTAGCGGCCGCCACTACCCGCCCCGTAGGAGCCACCCCAGACGATCATCGAACTGCCCGTCCAGACCGCGGTGTGTCCTTCTCGCTTCGGCGGTGTGCCCGTCGTGGACGTCGGGAGCCAGCTGTCCGTCGCCGGGTTGTAGCGTGCTCCCGAATCGAGCAGGGCGACGCCGTTGCTCCCTCCCCACACGATCACCTCGCTTCCGGTCGAGATCGCGCTGTGGCCGCCCCGAGCCGACGGCGCACCCGTGAGGGTGGTGGGAAGCCAGACGTCGCCCTGCGGATCGTAGCGTGCCCCCGTTGCCGCGGGCCCCGTGCCTCCCCACACGACCACTCGACCCAACACCGAGACCGCACTATGCCCCTCGCGCGCGGTAGGGGCTCCCGCCAACGAGGTCGGCTCCCACGTGTCCGTCACCGGTTCGTAACGAGCGCCCGAATCGAGGACACTGAAGTTGGGGCGACGACCGCCCCACACCACCATCCAGGTGCCGGTCCAGGTCGCAGTGTGCGCGTAGCGCGGGAGCGGGGCGCCCCAGGGCGAGGTCACTGTCCAGAGGTCAGCGACTGGGTCGTAGCGGGCCCCGCTACTCAAGGAAGAGGACACCGGATCGGACGTGCCTCCCCAGATGACCATGAGGCTACCGGTCCATGCCGCCGTGTGCCACACGCGCGGGGACGGAGCGTCTAAGGTCGAAACCGGTTGCCAGGTATCCGCCATGGGATCGTAGCGCCCCCCCGTATTCGTCGGGGAAAAGCTGTCTCCACCCCAGATGACCATCCTGCCTCCGGTCCAGACCGCAGTATGGCCGGTTCGGGGGGTCGGGGCACCGACCAGGGACGTCGCGGTCCAGCTGTCAATCGTCGGGTCGTACCGACCGCCGAGGGCCTCCGCTATGCCCTCCCTTCTGCCACCCCAGACGATCATGAAGCTTCCCGTCCAGACGTTGGTCGTCTCGGTCCAGCCCACCGGCGGGCCGATGCTGGTTGGTGTCCAGGTGTTCGTTACCGGGTTGTAGCGTCCGCCGCTGCTCGGGAACGACCCGAACCCCTGATCGCCTCCCCAGACCACCATCTGGGTGCCGGTCCACACCGCGGTGTGCCGAAAGCGGGAGCGTGGAGCACCAACGATCGAGGTTGTCGACCAGCTGTCGGCGATCGGGTCATACCTCCCTCCAGACTGTGTCGAGGAGGAGGAGCTGGAACTTGTGTTCCCCCCCCACACCACCATGACGCTCCCCGCCCAGATGGCGCTGTGATGTTGCCGAGCCTGAGGCACCCCCAACAGCGTGATTGGTGTCCAGGAGTCCGCAACAGGATCGTAGCGGCTGCCGTCATCCTTGAGGGAGGTTCCTGCGTTGCCGCCACCCCACACGATCATCCGGCTCCCTGTCCAGACGGCGGTGTGCCGATCGCGGCCGCTGGGAGCAAGCGTCGTCGCTGTCGCCGTCCATGCGTCCGCAACCGGATCGTACCGGCCACCCGTGGACGGGTAGCTGCCATCGTATCCACCCCAGACGATCATCCGGCTACCAGTCCAGATGACCGTGTGGTTTCTGCGACCGGTCGGCGATCCGGTTGCCGACGTCCCCGTCCACGAGTCCGTGCCCGGGTCGTAGCGCCCCCCGGTACCCGGGTACGACGAGCCGTCGTACCCGCCCCAGACGATCATCCTGGTGCCGGTCCAGGCCGCAGTGTGGCTCGCACGGCCGGCCGGCGCGCCGGTGGTGGATGTCGGGGTCCAGGCATCGAGTGACGGGTCGTACCGCCCGCCAGTGCCGAGGTACGACGACCCGTCGTGTCCACCCCAGACGACCATGCGATCCGACGTCCAGACGGCCGTGTGGTCCCAACGGGGGGAGGGCGCGTCGCTCGTCGAGATGGGGGACCAGGTGTCCGTGGCCGGGTCGTAGCGGCCGCCGGTCGCGAGCGGCTGCGAGGTGGAATCCTGACCTCCCCACACCAGCATCAGGGTCCCCGTCCACACCGCCGCGTGCCGCACACGAGCCAGCGGGAGATCGTCCAGCGAGCCATTGTCCCAGGTGTCGTCGGGTAGGCACGCAGTGACCGCAGTTGCCTCCGCAGCCGAGGGCGTGCGGTCGTCGCCCCAGTTCCATGCTGAATCGAGCCGCGTGTCGATCGAGGCAAGATCGCCGTCCGCCACAACCTCAACTGCCCGCTCGTCCAGCCTGCGGGACGCTTCCTCCCACCACTCGTCCCAGCTCCGCTTCGGGATCGTGAACGTGGCGATCCGGACGCGGCCAGCGCCTTCCTCGGCGACCACCAGGATCACGAACGACTCGCGTCGCTCGATCACGGGACCGATCTCGCCCGGATGCCCCGGCGCGCGGCGCCGCCAGCGTTCGAACTCGTCCGGAGGCAGTCTGACGAGGTCGACACCGCCCTCCCTGTCGCGGCCGGAGGTTCGCTCGGTCTCGTCTGGGTCGAGCGCGAGAAGCTCGATGTCCCGACGGAGCGAGTCGGCGGCGGGGACGTCGAGCCCGTCGCGCTGGAGCTCTCCGCGGAGCGTCTCTGCGGTTGCTCGCGCCGAGGCGTGGAACCGGCCGTCGAACGAGTAGAAGTTGCGGACGAGCCGATCGACCAACGCCGGTCGGGCCAGACACTCCTGGACGAGGACCGGATCGTCGCCGAGCGCGGCGTAGAGCTCGCGCAATCTCTCCGGCATCCGAGTCTGGCGCGCCTGCCGTTCCATCTCGGCCCGCAGCATCTCGGCGGTGACCGGCGTATCCCAGAACGCCTCGAGTGCCGCGGACTGCTTGAGGTACCTGCGGACCTTCGCCTCCGCGAGGCCCTTCGGGATTGCCTCCTCGAAAGGCCGCGTCGAACCGATGCGATGGCCGTAGTAGGCGCGCTCGATCCGCTCCTGGGCGGCGACTCGCTCGTCGAAAGTGAGATACGCCTCTTGTCCGGCCTGACTCTCGCCGGACGCGAGCGCGAGGCAGATCACCAGGAAGGAAGGTGCACGACAGATCGACTGTCGGGACGGGCGCGGCATTGGCAAGAGCTCCGCGGAGCAAGGGTTCTAGAAGGCCATCGCGAGTCGGTTGCGGACCATCTTACGGCCGATCGGGATCGATCTGTCAACTCGGAGCGGCGGGGCGAGGCAGCCGCAGGGCGGGTGACTCGGGTCGTCCATACTGCTTGTCGCTCCGCCGCAGGATCGTACGGGTCATCCCAACGGCCGGGTCGTCGGTGGACCCCGGCGTACGCCGGGGTGACGGAGGGCGGTGGGGCGGACAAGGTTGGCGTGGTGAGGTCGGGACGCATCGCGACGCCGGGGACGGAGACCGGGCGCCCTCGAGCATCTTCCGCCTGGCGCTGCCGTAGTAATAGGATAGCCGCGCTTCCCTCACGTCGTTCGATCCGCGGTCCCGCCGCCGGGACGGCTGCCGGAGTTTGCATGAAGACACGCACCAAGGTCGTGCTGGGGATTGTCCTCGTCGTGGCGGTGGGTGGCGGGGCGGCGGCAGTCGTCAAGAGCCGCAAGCCGAAGGGGATCGAGGTGCAGACGGCGGTAGTGGCCAAGAAGGACCTGGTCGCGCACGTCCTCGCCAACGGCAAGCTGCAGCCGCGGAACAAGGTGGACATCTCGGCCAACATCCCCGGGCAGATCGTGAACCTCGCGGTGCGGGAGGGGGACGCGGTCAGCAAGGGACAGTTCCTCCTGCAGATCGACAAGGCGCAGTACCAGGCGAGCGCCATGTCGAGCGAGGCGAACCTGCAGTCGCTGCTGCACGACCGGGACGCCGCGAACGCCCGGGTCGAGCAAGCGCGCTACGACTTCGAGAAGGCGCAACGGAGCTTCTCGGACCGGCTGATCCCGGAGGCGGAGTTCCAGCGCGCGCGCTCGGCGCTCGATTCGGCGGAGGCGGCGCAACAGTCGGCCCAGGGGCGGGTGGCGCAGGCGCGCGCGGGGCTCGAAGGGGTGCGTGACTCGCTCAGCAAGACGACCATCCGTGCGCCGCTCGCCGGCGTGATCACGGCGCTCCCGGTGCATGAGGGGGAAGTCGCCGTGATCGGGACGATGAACAACCCCGGGACGATCCTGATGACGGTCTCCGACTTGGCGAGCATGGAGGCCGACCTCGCGGTTGACGAGACCGACCTGCCGCGGTTGCAGGTGGGACAGAAGGCGACGCTGCGGATCGAGGCGTACCCCGACGAGGAGTTCCTGGGTGTGGTCCGCGAGGTCGGATCCAGCCCGATCCGCCCTGGGACCGAGGCCGCGACCCGCACCGGGTCGAACACGACCGAGGCGATCGACTTCGAGGTGAAGGTGACGCTCGAGAATCCCCCCGAAGGGATCCGGCCCGGATTCTCGGTGACCACGGAGATCGAGACGGGGCGCGTCGAGGGGGTCCCGGCCGTGCCGATCCAGGCTCTCGTCACGCGCGACGACCCGCCCACGCCGGGTGCCGCCCCCGCGCCGACGTCGCCGCGCGGACCCGCGCAGGAGGGAGTCTTCCGCCTCGACGGGCTCGTCGCGAGGTTCGTCGTGGTGAAAACCGGCCTGACCGGCGAGCTCGAGGTCGAGGCGAAGGACGGCCTCGCCGCAGGGGACGTGATCGTGATCGGCCCGTTCCGCGCCTTGCGCGAGATCAAGGATGGCGGCACGGTGCGGATCGCCCCCGCCCCCGCGGCGGAGGCAGCCGGCGGGAGTGGCGGCTCGCGATGAACCGGCTGGTCGAGGTGATCCGGGTCGCGCTCGACGCGCTGTGGGCGCACAAGCTGCGTTCGAGCCTGACGTTGCTCGGCGTGATCATCGGAGTCGCGACGATCATCACGGTCGTCTCCGCCATCTCCGGCCTCAACGCCTACGTCAGCGAGCAGATCTTCACGCTCAGCCCGGACGTCTTCATCGTCTCCAAGTTCGGGATCATCCTCAACCGCGACGACTTCTTCAAGGCAATGCGTCGGAAGAACCTGACCTTCGAGGAGATGGAGCGGATCACCGAGATGTGCACCACGTGCCGCGGCGTCGGGGCGTCGGCCGGGGGGACGAAGGTGATACGCCATGCGGCCTTCCGTCTCGCCGACGTGCGGGTCACCGGCTCGACCGCGAACCTCGCGGAGCTCTACAACGTCGATGTGGTGGCGGGGCGTTTCTACACCGAGGCGGAGGTGCGGCGCGCGGCTCCGGTCGCGGTGATCGGCTGGGACGTCCAGGACCAGCTCTTCCCCGACGTGGACCCGCTCGGCAAGACCGTCACCGTGGACGGCTACCCGCTGAAGGTGATCGGGCTGCTGCGCAAGCAGGGAAGCGTGCTGGGCCAGTCGCAGGACAACATCGCCTATCTGCCGCTGAGCCTCTACGGCAAGGTGTTCGGCCGCAACCGCTCGCTCGACATCTGGGTGCGCGCCGCCTCCCTCGAGCGGTTCGGCGAGACCCAGGACGAGGTGCGCGTGCTGCTGCGACGGCTGCGCGCCACGCCGTTTCGCGACGAGGATCCGTTCGGCATGGTGAACGCCGAGGCTCTCCAGGGTCTGTGGCGGGGCATCTCCGCCGGCGCCTTCGCGATGATGATCCTGATCGCCGGCATCTCGCTGGTTGTCGGCGGCATCGTCATCATGAACATCATGCTGGTGTCGGTGGTGGAGCGGACGCGCGAGATCGGCGTGCGCACCTCGCTCGGTGCGCGACGCCGGGACATCCGGCAGCAGTTCCTGCTCGAGGCGTCGATCCTGGCCGCGATCGGCGGAGTCATCGGCGTCGCCCTCGGGGTCGGCGTGGCCAACGCCATCACCGCCTTCACCCCATTTCCGACGCGCGTGCAGCCGGAGCTGGTGCTGATCGCCCTGCTGCTCGCCACCGGGGTGGGGCTCGTCTTCGGACTCTGGCCGGCCGTGAAGGCGTCGCGCCTCGATCCGATCGAGGCGTTGAGGTCCGAATGAACGCGAGGCCCGCCAGGAGCGCCCGATGATCGGCACTCGCCACCTGCGCGCCGCGATCGAGGCGGTCGCCTTCGCCGTCCGCTCGCTGCGCACCCACAAGATGCGCTCGTTCTTGACCGTCCTCGGGATCGTGGTCGGCGTGACCACGGTGATCGCGATGGTCGGCGTCATCGAGGGGTTCAACCGCAGCGTGGTGTCGTCGTTCCAGGCCTTCGGCTCGACGCTGGTGCAGTTCCAGAAGTACGACCCACGCTTCGGCGGCGGCCACTCGATCCCCGAGGAGCAGCGCCGCCGCCGCGACCTGACCTGGGACGACGCGATGGCAATCAAGGCGCTGGCGCCGTCGATCGCCGCGGTGAGCCCCGAGCGTTACCTGTTCGAGGCCAGCGCCTCGTTGACTGTCCGCTACCGCGGCCGCGAGGCGCAGGGGCCGAACGTCGTCGGCGTGGTGGAGGACTATCCGCTCGCCAACAACCACTTCGTGGCCCGCGGCCGCTTCGTGACCGAGGCTGATGTCGTTCACGCCAGCGATGTCTGCGTGATCGGGCCGGATTTGGTCGAGTCGCTGTTCCCGATCGAGGACCCGCTCGGCAAGGAGGTCATGCTCCAGGGGCGGCGCTTTCGCGTGGTCGGCGTGATGGAGTCGAAGGGGTCCCGCTTCTTCTCGAGCCAGGACAACTTCTTCTTCATTCCGTTCGCCACCTTCGACCGCTACTTCCCCTGGGTGAAGAACGGCAACGGCGACACCATCCACATCGCCACGGTGCCGCAGAAGCCGGAATGGGTGCCGCGCGCCATCGAGGAGGGGACCGCGATCCTCCGCCAGCGCCGAGGGTTGAAGTTCGCCCAGGACAACGATTTTGCGGTCATGACGCCACAGCGGATCATCGATCAGTTCCAGCAGGTGACCGCGGGAGTCTACCTCGCGATGATCTTCATCTCCGCCATCGGGCTGCTCGTCGGCGGGGTGGGGGTGATGAACATCATGCTCGTCTCGGTGACCGAGCGGACGCGCGAGATCGGGCTGCGCAAGGCGCTGGGGGCGCGGCGCAGCGACCTGCTGGCGCAGTTCCTGATGGAGGCGGGAAGCCTGACCGGCATCGGCGGCGCGATCGGCGTGGCGGTTGGGGTCGGCGTGGTCACCGGCATTCGCGCCTCGGGTCTGCTGCCGGCCGCGGCCCCCGCCTGGGCCATCGCTCTCGGCTTCAGTGTCTCGGTCGCCGTGGGGCTCGTCTTCGGCATGTACCCGGCGATTCAGGCCTCACGGCTCGACCCGATCGACGCGCTGCGGTACGAGTAACCGAGCTCGCTCCCGAACCACGGGCGATCACGCGGGGACCGGACATCCGTCCGGGTCTCGCGGACATCTGTCAACCTGAGGTTCTTCTCCGGCTCTTCCCCCTCGTGCTAAACCGCTGAGCCCTCGGCGCTGGGGTAGGCGGCGTCCCCCTGGCAGCGTAATTGCTCATGAGGCAGCGGCGCCCCGCTCTCGGCGCTTCGCGACCTGAGGAGGCCCACGTTGATACAGGGGACGTCAGCGATCGATCGCCCGGTTGAGCGCCGGCGCGGCTGGAGCCGCAACCGGGTTCTCCTCGCGGCTGCCGGCGTGGCCCTGCTCGGCGCCGGCTGGTGGACGCTGCCGCGCCTGACGCGCTGGATGGGGAGCGATCGCTCGGCCGACCTGAGCCGGCTGCGGCTGGGTGAGGTGAGCCGCGGCGCGCTCGAGCGGGATCTCGCCGTCGACGGCCGCATCGTCGCGGCGCTTCACCCGACGCTCTTCAGCCCCGCGTCGGGGCTGGTGGTGCTGAACGTCCAGGCGGGAGCGACGGTGATCCGGGGCGAGTTGCTGGCGCGGATCCAGAGCCCGGAGATCGACAGTCGCCTGCAGCAGGAGCGCTCGCGTCTGCTGTCGCTCCAGGGGGAGCTCGAGCGGCAGAAGATCCTCGCCCGCCGGGCCGCGCTCGAGACGCGGCAGGCGATCGACCTGCTCGGGGTGAAAGCGGACTCCGCCCGTCGCGCCATGGCCCGGGCGCAGCGCTCGCGCGAGGAGGGGATCCTGAACGCCGTCGAGTTCGAGAAGGCCCAGGACGAACTGCGGCTCGCGGAACTCGAACACGAGGCGGCGCAGCGGCGCGCGGAGCTGGAGGAGGAGACTCTTGCCGCGGACCTGCGCAGCCGGGAGCTGGAGGTCGAGCGGCAGCGCATGCTGGTGACGGAGTCGGCCCGGCAGGCGGATGAGCTGTTGCTCCGCGCCCCGTTCGACGGCCAGGTCTCCCGCGTCGACGTGCAGGACCGCGATGCCGTCACCTCGGGGAAGGCGATCCTCACGGTCGTGGATCTATCCGCCTTCGAGGTCGAGATCGGGATCCCGGAGTCGTACGCGGACGAGATCCTCCTCGGGACCGCGGCGGTGCTGCGCTACGAGGGGGAGGACTACCCCGGCAGCGTGCGCACCCTTTCCCCGGAGGTGCAGGGGAGCGAGGTCCGCGGGACGGTGGCGTTCGCCGGGGCGATGCCCGCCGGCCTGAAACAGAACCAGAGGGTCCCCACCCGGCTGTTGCTCGAGCGCCGCGAGGACGTGCTGAAAGTCCCGCGCGGGCCGTTCCTCGAGAGCGGCGGCGGCCGCCTGGCGTACGTGGTTGCCGACGACCTCGCGACGCTCCGGCAGATCCAGGTCGGCGCGCTGTCGGTCACCGAGGTCGAGATCCTGTCGGGGTTGGAGGAGGGGGAGACGATCATCGTCTCCGACACCACGCGGTTTGAGTCGGCGAAACAAGTCTATCTGCACCGGTAGCGGCGGGTGCCGCCGGTAGGAGGAGCGTTGATGCTGCGCCTGGACAGGGTCGCGAAGATCTACCGTACCGAACATGTGGAGACGCATGCGCTGAGCGAGATCACCCTGCATGTGCGGGAGGGGGAGTTCGTCGCCATGATGGGTCCGTCCGGATCCGGCAAGACGACTTTCCTGAACATCGCCGGCCTGCTCGACACGTTCGAGGCCGGGACGTTCCACCTCGACGGCGAGGATGTGTCGCGCCTCGACGACGTCCGGATGTCGCGCATCCGCAACGCCAAGATCGGGTTCGTGTTCCAGAGCTTCAACCTGATCCCGGATCTGAATGTCTTCGACAACGTGGACGTGCCGCTGCGCTACCGCGGCCTCGGAGCGCGCGCGCGGCGCGAGGCGATCGAGGAGGCGCTTGAGATCGTCGGGCTGACGTCGCGGGCAAAGCACCACCCGGCGCAGCTGTCGGGGGGCCAGCAGCAGCGGGTCGCGATCGCCCGCGCCCTCGTCGGGCGTCCGCGTCTCATCCTCGCCGACGAGCCGACCGGGAACCTCGATTCCGCGATGGCGAACGAGATTCTGGACCTGCTCGAGAAGATCAACTCGACCGGGGCGACGGTCGTCATGGTGACCCACGACCCGGAGCTGGCGCAGCGCGCCTCGCGCCAGGTCCACATGCTCGACGGACGCGTGATCGACCTCGAGGCCGAGCGTCCGGCCCCGCTTGCCGCCGGGCACTCCGCCGCGGCCCGGAACTGACGCCGTGTTCGCCTATCAGCTCCGCCTGGCGTGGAAGAGCCTGCGACGCAACCCGGGCCTCTCGATCCTCTCCGTGGTCGGGATCGCGCTCGGGATCGGGGTCGCGACGACCTTCGTGACGACGTACTACATGCTCTCCGGCAACCCGATCCCGCAGAAGTCCGACAGGCTGTTCTACGTGCAGCTCGACTCGTGGAGTCCGGAGCGGAGCTACGATCGCGACCGTCCGGATGCCCCACCCGACCAGGTCACGTATCGCGACATGGTCGAGATCATGAAGTCGAAGATCCCGACGCACGCCGGCGGCGCGTTCAAGGCGGACCTGACCGTGCACCCCGCCGGGGATGGGCAGAAGCCGTTCCGGCAGCTCGTGCGCATGTGTTTCGCCGATTTCTTCGCGATGTTCGACGTCCCGTTCCAGTTCGGATCGGGATGGGACGCCCGCGCGGATGCCGGCCCCGAGGCGGTCATCGTCCTGGACGACGAGATCAACAGGAAGCTGTTCGGCGGCGGCGACAGCGTCGGGCGCACCCTGCGCATCGAGGACCGCGATTTCAGGATCGTCGGGGTGCTCGCGCCGTGGCAGCCTCTGCCGAAGTTCTACGATGTCACGAACGACGCCTTCGATGCGCCCGAGGGGATCTTCATGCCCTTCAACCTCGTGCGGCCCCTCGAGATCAGCACGGCGGGAAACACCTCGAACTGGGGGGACGGGGCGGGCGAAGGGTTCGACGGCTTCCTGCAGTCGGAGACCGTCTGGATCCAGATGTGGGCGCAGCTCGACGACGAGGAGCAGGTCCAGAGCTACCGCGCCTTCCTCGACGCCTACGCCAACGAGCAGAAGAAGGTCGGCCGGTTCCAGCGGCCGCTCAACAACCGCCTCTCCCCGGTGATGACGATGCTCAAGGACCAGGGGGCTACGCCGGAGGAGGCGGTGGGGGTGCTGATCATCGCGATCCTGTTCCTGGTCGTCTGTTCGGTGAACCTGATCGGAGTGCTGCTGGGCAAGTTTCTCGCGCGCGCGCCGGAGGTCGGCGTCCGCCGGGCTCTCGGGGCGAGCCGGCGCTGGGTCTTCGTGCAGCACCTCGTGGAGTGCGAGCTGATCGCCGTGCTCGGGGCGGTGCTGGGACTGGGGCTCGCGGCGCTCGGGTTGGAGCTGCTGAACCGGATGTTCGAGGCGCAGTTCGCCTTCCGGCTCGACTTGCCGATGGTCGGCGCGGGCGTGCTGCTGGCGCTCGCGTCGGGGCTGGTCGCCGGGATCTACCCCGCCTACAGGATCTGCCGGATCGCGCCGGCCATGTACCTCAAGACGCAATAGGGGACGACGATGAACCTGGGACCGATCCTCCGCTCCTTGCTGCACAACAAGACGCGGCTCATCCTGATCTCGCTCGAGGTCGCGCTGACGCTCGCGATCGTCGTGAACTGCCTCAACCTGCTACTCGAGATGCGCGGGAAGATGGTCCGCCCCACGGGCATCGACGAGAAGAACATCATCGTCGCCACGGCCCTGCCGTTCGGTCCGGAGTACGCGCAGGACGCGTTCGTCGAACGCGTTCGTACGGACGACCTGGCGGCCATGCGCGCACTGCCTGGGGTCAAGGCAGCCTGCGCCTCCGGCCAGATCCCGCTGAGCGGCGGCGGCAGCTCGACCGGGCTGACTGTCGAGGGCTCGACCGAGCAGGTCGGCGCCCCGTATTTCTCCGTCACCGACCAGGCGGTCGAGACGCTCGGGGTGGAGATCGCCGCCGGACGGAACTTCGTGCCGGAGGATTTCGTGACGAAGCCGCCGGCGGAGGGGAAGCCGAGCCAGTACCCCGTGCTGATGACGCAGGCGCTGGCGGATCGGCTCTACCCGGCAGGCGACGCGCTCGGGAAGACGCTCGGGGGGGGCGAGCGGTTCACCATCGTCGGGATCATCCGCCAGATGCACAACTCGTGGCCCGACTCCGAGAACGTCGAGCGGGCGATGCTGATCGCGAGCCCGCCCGGCAGCGCCCGTCGGATCCGCTACCTCGTGCGGGCGGAGCCGGGGATGCGGGAGGAGATCGCGGGGCGGCTCGAGGCGGATCTGCTGGGCCTCCAGGCGGGGCGGATCGTGAAGGTGCAGACGATGGAGGAGATCAAAGGGGACACCTACCTCGAGAGCGCGGTCCTGATCAAGGTTTTCTCCGCGGTCAGCGCTCTGCTCCTCGCGGTGACCTCGCTCGGGATCGTCGGCGTGACCTCGTTCTCCGTGACCGAGCGGACGCGGCAGATCGGCACTCGGCGGGCGCTCGGGGCGACGCGCCGCCAGATCCTCGAGCACTTCCTGGTGGAGGCGGGGATGATCGCGGCGCTCGGGGTGGCCGTCGGAACCGGCATCGCGTACGGCCTCAACTTCGCGCTCGTCTCGGTGGCGGACGCGCCGCGCCTGGGGATGCCGTTGCTCATCGGCGGGATGCTCCTGCTCGGGGCTGCCTCCCTGCTCGCGGCGCTCGGGCCGGCGCTGCGCGCCTGCCGCGTCCC
>Ga0210379_10000216_pt1 | contig 17582 bp, 12 predicted proteins | sample PLMedo_2_FD_155468 | JGI IMG/M metagenome (GOLD analysis project Ga0210379, IMG submission 155468) | Groundwater sediment microbial communities from an aquifer in East River, Colorado, USA - PLM4_32_coex redo | ecosystem: Environmental > Terrestrial > Soil > Riparian zone | place: USA: East... | reverse complement strand
GTGGTCGCGGCGGACACGAGTGTCGCCGTCGTCGTGCCGGGCACGGTACGCACCGCACCCGCTGTGACTGGCGGGACGACCGTTCCGTCGACCGCGTCAAAGACGTGCACCTCGCATTCGGGGCCCATGAACGGGTCCGTGACCACGAAGAACCTCGCACCGTCCTGGCTCATCGCGATGGCCCGCGCGACGGCCGGCAGGTCCACCGTGATCAGGCTGCGATGAACGACATCGAGCACGAAGACGCGCGTCCCGGCGTCGGCTGGCAGCGCCGGGTCGCCCGGATCGACGATGGCGACCTTGCCGGCCGCACTGGCCTGCATCCAGCCCGTCGCACCGTGGAGGTTCGAGGTCGTGAAGGCACCAAGGGCCGCCCCACCCCCCAGCCCGTCGCTGAGCGGAGGGTCGACCAGTACGTCGAACGCATACGACTCGAGGATGCGGTTCGCCGCGCATTGCGTGTCGTCACAACCGCACTCGTCGTACAGGACCGGGACATCCTCGGTCGGACACTCCCGATAGCAGGCGACCACCTGGAGCGTATGGAGGGCGCCGTCGTTCGTCTTGTCCCGCACCGTCGGGTGCTGGGCCACATCGACGATCTCCTCCTCCGGGACGAGGATCTCGTGGCCGCAGCAGTCGAGCGCGCTGCCGGGCTCGACGACGACGTATCGCTTCTGGCAGTCCTTGCTCGGGTGCTGGTGGACCTTGAGGCCGCAGGTCACGCCCGAGCCGTGCAACCGGACGTTGTGATGGCGCATCTTCTCGCTGTGATAGGTCGATTCAGCGATGAAGTCCGCCGCTCCCATCAGCTTCCCGGTGAAGAAGTGATTCCGGACGAACGGCTCGAACTCGCACTGCGAGCAGGTCTCGAAGCTGGAGTGTTCGCATCCACACGCCATGGTGTGTGTCCTTCCCTGCTCTGACGGGCTCAGGTGAGCCGCGTGGTCAGCCCCACGCGGGTGTTATCGAGTTCGAGATGGGGGCCGAAGGGCCGGCCCGACAGCACGGTCCCCTGGCGCAGCCGTGATTCGTCGAGGGTCACGCCGCGTGGCGTGCGTGCGATCACGCCGTCGAGGCCGATGGTTGCCTGCACCCCGACCCGGTAGCGTGGCTCCACGTACCGGATGTCGACCTGGGTGTGCGCCGGCGCCTCGAGCACCAGGAGTCGCTCGAGCGCCCGGCGCTCGAGCGCGTCGTCCCGGATCCTGGCCGGCACGAACACGCTGAACTTGTGCGCGTACACGTGGAACGGGTCGCGTAGCGGATCGGGCACCGTGTTCAACGTCGTGACCCCGATCTGCGCGTTGCCGGTGGGTGGATACGTCCCATCCGACAGCTCGGAACGCCCCACGATCGACTTGCCCCAGAGCTCCGAGTCCGTCCCAAGCCGGCCGTGTCCCGCGTACAGCCACCGACGCAGCTTGAAGTGCTCAAGCAGCAGAGGCGGCGGCTCGGCGGGCTCGCACGTCGCGCATGGGCCACAGTTGAGCGGTCGCGGCACGCACCGGCAGCGAGGCCGCTCGGCGAGGCAGCGCTCGCCGTAGGCCACGTCAAAGCCCAGCAGCAGGAGCAGCTGGCGATGGAGACCTTCGGGCGTGCCGCGCTGGCAATAGAGGCTGGCAGCCTCCTTCAGGTAGCGACGACGTCGCTCCTCGGGCCAGTCCCGAGCCAGGGTGATCCCGATCCACTCGCCGAGCCACGACAGGAAATCCTGTTTGCCGGGGCCTGCCTCGGCCGGCGCGGAGAGCGGGTCGAAATTGAGGGACAGGCGATCGAGACGCGACTCGATGGAGCGCAGCGTGTGGTCGAAGATCGCGGTGAACCGGTCCGTGAAGTCGGCACCCGCAGGATCCATGCCGAAGACGCCTGGCAGGTACCGGCGGAAGGTCACGCGCGGGTATTCGACGACGGCCGACGAGATGCACGGGACCTGCCGGCCGTCTCCGCGGAGGACGAGCTGGAGCCATAGGTATCGTCCGGGTTGGGCGGCGATCAGCGCATCCCACGAGCAGGCGGTCGAGGACCACTTCTCGATCGGGGCCATCGATCGGGCCGGCTCGATCGCGGTCCAGGACGTTTCCGGCAGGTCGTCAAGCTCCCCACTGGTCAGCTCGATCTCCGCGGTCGTCGCGAGGACCTCGACGCTGCACCCTGCCGGGATCGCGCCGCGGAGCTCGACGCGGTGCCATTGGCAGGCGTCGATCTGGGAGTCGATCGCGGTCGACAGGTAGCGGCCTTCGCGTTCGAAACGATCGCCGCGGCTCGTCTCGCCCCTGTACGGCTCGCCGCGCAGGTCGAACGCGCAGACGCCGTCATCGCAGTGCAAGTGCAGCCGTCCCTCGCGGTCGACGACGATCGGCGGACGGCCAAAGCCCTCGACGAGATCCGCCCGGGCGTTGCGAACGATCTCGGTCGAGGCCCCGGTGACACGCCTGACGCGCGCCCCGTGTGCGGTCGCGTCGAACGGCGCGGGCACGTGCCCCACCGCTGGGGTCAGCCGGACGCGCAGGAAGCGACCCTCGCGACCGCCGAGCGTCAACGGCGTCATCGCCTGCCGGAGCGCACCCGGTTCGAGCCACAGCGACCATTGGGGATTCGCTGGGTCGTCTCGGTACGCGGCCGTCCACGGCGTATCGCCGACATGGACGTGGACGGCGAGGTGCACGTCTGCGGCGAGCGGCGAGAGCTGCAGCGAATGCCACTGATAGCCGTCGCTCCCGCCGTCGATCTCGAACGTCCTGACCCCCGCCGGTGCAGCGGGGACGGCGTGTGTGAAGTCGTGCTCGACGACGACGTACGGAACATCGTTGCAGTCGACCGCGACGTGTGAGCCGCCGGGCTCGAGGGCAACGGCATCGATCCAGCGTCCAAGCGCCGTGAACCGGTCGATCCGGCCGTTGACAGGATCCGACACGATGAGCCGGCCGCCACCGTCGACGACGAGCCCGGTCGGCTCCCATTCGGCGCCGCCCATCGCGAGCCGTTGAGGGAGTGGCAGGCGGAGGACGCCGCGGGGCAACCAGGTCCCGATCGAATAGCGCAGGACCCGGTGGTGTCCGCGGTCGGCGATCAACAGGTCACCACCACAAGCAGCGATTCCGCGCGGATCGAGCAGCCGGTCGCGAGGAGCGGCGATCCGTGTCGGGCCGGTCGGCGCCTCGCAGCCGACGCATGGCTCGACCAGGCGCGCGACGCAGGGAACCGCCATGAAGCGGCAGGCACACGGGTCGAACAGGCGGATCTCGCCGGTTGCCGGATCGAGCAGGACCACGTCGCCGCGCGCCGTCACCGCCACGTTCGACGGTGGACGGAGGCCACCGAAGCTGCCGCTCGGCTCCGACATCCAGCGCGACGCCGCGGGCGATGGTGCGAGGACGAGCGATCTCGTCCCGCGGTCGATGTCCACGCGCGACAGGCGGCGCACGCGCCAGCCGACGGTGGGCGTCGCGCCGATGTGCCCGGCGAGCATCACCGAGTACGGGTCATGCGGCGGCGCCGGCGCCGGCAGGAGTCGAGACGGCACGCCCGGCCGGCTCATGGCAGCTCCTCGATCTCGCGGAGCGTCGCGACCGTGATCGAATGGGCGACCGAGTACACGAGCGCGTTCGGGGCGATCGGCTCGATGGGAACGTCGCGGCACTCGGTCTGGCGATCACCATCGACGATGAGCACGAGGGATGGGACGCTGTCGACGCCGTCGACCGTGAACACGCGCTGCAGGACCTGCGAGTAGCGAACCGGGCCGCCGAAGGGCCAGCCGAGTCCGTCCTCGCCGCCGGTGAGCGGGTGGAGGTAGGCTGAGAGCACCTTCTCGATGTCCTGCTTGACCACCCCCGGGTCGGCGTCGTCGTCCGCGACGACGGTCGCCTCGACGCTCACCGACACGTAGCGTGGACCGACGACGAAGAGCTCCGTCGTCAGGAGTCGGCGCGACTCCAGGAAGGCACAGACGGTGCGCAAGAGGCCGTCGGACGGCTGCGGGTTCGGGACCTTCGAGTCGGGAACGATGATGACCGTGACCGCTCCGGGCACCTTGATGCCCGGGAACTGCGGGTGAGCGAGCGGCAGCGCCTTTGCCCGACGGACGTTCCCGGCCTGTTTCGCGAGCAGCTCGAAGTCCTCGACACCGACGGCGCGCTCCCGCGCGCGGAGGGTCTGCCGGGCGCGGACCTTCGCATCCTCGATCCGCTCCTCGTCACTGCCACCGGCCGCCTCGAAGACGTTCGTCGTCTTGCCGGCATCGATGCCATCCACCTGCGTCAGCAGGTCGCGGATCTCGCCCGCCCGGACATTGCCCCGCGAGCCCCCGCCAAATCGATACTCGATCGCCACGACATTCGTGTCCGGGTTGTCGGCATTCGCGACCGGCACCTGGCCCCGCTCGCCGTCGCCGGCGCGGACCTCACCGCTGGTCCAGTCGACGGCGAGATGCTCATCGGCCGGGCGGGATCCGAACAGGTCGTCGACCACGATCCAATCGCGTCCCGCCTCGCCCGGACCTTCATTGATCTGGACGCGGAGGCTGCCCTTCAGGACTGGCCTGTTCTCGAGCTGCCAGGCTTGGTTCCTCGCCCCCGTCGTCCCGCCGAGAACCTCGCCGTTGACCGTCTGGGCCTGGACGGCGCGCACCGTGTTCGTCCGGACGGCGGCGAGGTGCGGCGCGCGCTCGTATTGCGTTCGGACGAGACGGGCGCGGATCCAGAACAACTTGGGACGCGGCTGTTGCGTGACCGGATCGATCCCGTCGTACTCGCCGAAGAACGCGGGCTGGAGCGACAGTGTGGCCGGGACGCGTACGACCACATGGCCCGAACGGGTGAACGTCAGGGTCTCGTCGTTCAGGGCGTCGAGCGTCTGCCACTCGGTTCCGTCGAAGCCCTCCCACTGCAGCTTGGCCGGTGCGTAGGCGCGGGTGGCCGCCGTCCCGCATTGCAGCACGCGCGCCCCGCCCAGCGTGTCCATCACGAAGACGGCGATATCGATCGCAACCGGAGCAAAGATGGTGGGAGTCGGATACGTCGCGGGAAACCCGAATCCGAGGACGAGCGCGGCATCCTCGCGCGGCGCTTCACCGAATGGGAAGAAGCCGCTGGGGCTCGTCGACGGCTCGGCATTCCGGCTCGTCACGTCGACGCAGACCGCACCGTCGTCCGCCTGCACGGCGAGGAGCTGGGCCGTCACGGCCGTCAGCGGGCCCTCGGTCTCGAACACGATCGGCGGGCCATCGTCGGAGGCGGCGCTGACCTGCGTCCGTGTCGGGACCTGGACCGTCGGCGCGGTCACATTGTCGGCGACGGCGAAGGTGATCTCGGCGGCCGCCGGTTGCGCCGGTAGGAGCTCGATGCCGATGAGCTGCAGGAACTTGAGGTACTGGAGCTCCGGCACGCGATCCATCCGGAACAAGAGCATCTCGGACAGCCACGCGAACGTCTGCGCGAGGATCATCCCCGGGTCGTTGTCGTTGAGGTCGTTCCACTGCGGTCGCCATTCCGGCGTGTAGCGCGGGATCCGCGTGCGGATCTCCGCGACGATGTCGTCGTAGCGGCGATCGTCCAGGACCGGAAGGGCATCCTTGAGAGGCATCACCGACCCTCGAGGATGTAGAACGGATACACGATGTTCCCGATCGTGTTCGTCGACCTGACCCGGTAGTTGATCCGGATGAGCAGGAGATTCGGCGCGTCGACCGTGTTCTCGGCGTGGACGTCCAGAACGTCGATCCGTGGCTCGAACCGGGTGAGGGCCTTGCGCGTCTCGTGAACGACGAGGGCGATGGTCCGGGAGTCGTTCGGAGCGAACAGTTCGTTGTGGATGCCGCAACCGAAGTCCGGCAGCATGGGCCGCTCGCCGGGAGCGGTCGACAGGATGATCACGATCGATTCCTCGATGCGCTGCTCGTAGCGGGCCTGCGCGATCCGCCCACCAGGGGTCACCTGCAGCGGGAAGCGCCAGCCAACACCTAGGAACTCACGGTTGATCACAGCGTCTGCCTCGCGCCGCCGGCCTGCGGCTGGTAGGCGATCTGCTGCGCTTCGAGGCGGGCCGCGAGCACGATCTGGCGGCCGGGCGCCGGGATGAGGTGGATGTCGCCGTCCGCCGAAAGCGTCACGCGGGCCAGGACGCCGCCCGACGGATCGCAGTTCGCGATCTCGATCTCCTGGCCGCCGACGGCCCGGATCTCGAGGTAGCCGGCCTGCTGCAGGGCGCCGTTCTTCAGCAGCAGCCGGGCTCGGCCGGCGTCGCTCGCCTGATCGGTGTCGAAGCTGACCGCGAAGCGCTGCTGCTCAGTCCCGCTGACGAACAGCAGGTCCGGCGACGGCGCGCCGATGCCTCGATGCGGGACGCCGTCCCTGACCACGTTGGCCAGTCCTCGCAGGCGGTAGACCGGTGAGCCTCCGACGGCCTTGGCGAAGCGCGGATTCCCGGCGCCGTCCTTCTGCCCGACGGCGATGAGCGTCCCCTGCCACGGCCTGCCTGGAACGTCGGGTGGCGACAACGGCAAGGGTTTCAGCCCCGCGATGGCGGCCTCGTCCGCAGGAGCGATGGTCCAACTCTGGTGCTCCTCGTCCCAAACCTCCTCGCTGCCGACCGTGCCTCGATAGAGGAGCGCTCCGAGCACCCGGACATCGTCCTTGGGGACCTCGATGGCGTCCGGGTAGCGGATCGCCGGCAGTCGGACCGTGACCGGCTTCTCGAGCTCCGGCGGGCCGCCCGGAGGATCGAAGACGAGCTCTGGCGCGGGGACTGTCAACGACGGCATGGCAGGCTCACAACAGGTTGCCGATGCCCGGCGTGTAGGTCGCGGCCGCGACCGTTCCCGCGACGAGCGTGCTGGCGACGACCAGGCCCGAGAACGTGGACACGCCGGCATTCACGGTCAGTGCGCCGGTCGTCAGGGTCGTGCTTGCGGCTGTGATGTTGGCGGTGCCGGCGGCGGTCACCGACAGGCTGCCGACCGCGGTCACGCTCACGCCGGTCGGGCCGACGTCGATCGTGTTGCCGGCCACGCTGATCGCCAGGGACGGCGTGGGCGTGACGTTCAGCGACAGGGTCACGACACCCATGCCGGCGTCGATCTTGATCTTGGTGTTCGCCGGAGCGTCGTCGAGGGTCAGCTTGTGCTGGCCGGAGGTGATCTCGATCTTGCCGAAGCCAGGCTTGTCGTCGAGCAGCAGCTCGCGCTTGCCGTTGGTCTTGAGCCGAACGAGCGGACCATCGGCCTTGTCTTCCAGCGTCAGCTCGTGCTTGCCGTTCGAGCGAAGGATGATCCGCGTGTCGTCCTTCTTGTCCTCGAACCGCAGCTGGTGGCCGCCCGGCGTGACGATGACCCGGTTGGAGGCTTCCGATTCGGACGTGACGTCCTGGCCGTTCCACAGGAACCCGACGACGAACGGATGGTCGAAGTCGCCGTCCTGGAACGCGACCAGGCATTCATCGCCGACCTCGGGCATGAAGAGCTGCCCGCGCTTGCCGCCGCTCAGCGGCGATGCGATCGGTGCCCACGTCGAGCGGAGGTCGTCCTCGATGGCGCGGAACTCGACCTGGACGCGGCCCTGCTTGGCATCCACGTCGTGGACGAAGGCGGTCACCACACCAGGACGCCGGCTCATGCGGTCCCCTCACCCTTCTCGCGGCGGGCAGTGAACTTCGTCACGTAACCGCTGTCGTTGATCGTGTGCGTCGTCTTGGTGACGAAGTACGTGCCGGAAAACCGTGCCCCGAGCCCGACGATCCGGACCCGCTTGCCCGCCCGCAGCTCGGGCAGGCCGACGGTCGTCCCGGTCGCCTCGACGAGTTGCCTGAGCTTGTCCTCCATCAGGGTGACGGCACGGCTGTGCGCCTGCTCCGCGGTGAACTGCGGCTCGTTGACGGAAACCTCTTCCCGGGGTCGGCAGCCTGTCGCGCCGCTCGACTGGCCTGGATCCACGAGATAGAGCAGGTCGCGATTCACTCGGATGTCCCGGTCGTGAACCGTGACCTTCTTGCGGATCGCCCGGTTGCCCTGGCGGTCCCAGCCTCGGACCTCGACCGACTTGGCCTGGTTCGCCGTCGACAGCTTCGGGCTGAAGTCGATCAGCGAGATCCCCCACTTGAGCTCGTACACCTCGTCCCGCTGGCCCGAGACGCGAGCGTTGGACTTCCCGAAATGGAGGACCTCGCGCGCCGGACCGTGACGCGGCTGCTCGCGGTCGACGTAGACGACGTAGCCGATCTTGCGGGCTTCGAGAAGGAGGAAGTCGATGTCGTACTGGTTGTCCTGCGAGATGTAGTCGATCTTCTTCTCGCCGGCGCGCTCCTCGGTCGTTCCGAGCCGGATCGGGATCGGGAACCGCTTGGAGCCCCCCGGCTCGTTGCGCTTGCCGATGTCATCCGCGACGAAGCTGATCTTCTTGTCGATCCAATGGGTCCTGTACTGCTTCGTCCGGAGCCTGAAAAGGACGTTCAGCGCCCGAACGGTCAGCGTCGGCGCTCCGCCGGCAGGGAAGGACGGCTCCAACGTCGTCGGGGAGCCTTTGACCATGCTCATCAGCTCCGACCCGTAGCCCATCCTCAGCTCGAAGTCACGAGCGCACGGCTCGAACATCGTGTGCAGTGGGTTCCTGGATCGAGTCGACGTCTCCGACCCGACGTACTTGAACTTGCGCTCGGTCGCGTCCCAGTTGTTGACGGTGATGTCGAAGCTGTCGATCTCTGTGGTCGAGTCGTTGTACGAGACCTGGACGACATCGCGGACCACGCTCTCCGGAAGGGCCGAGCCGCTGGCCTTGATCTCGAAGCGCGGGACATAGAAGTCGCCGAACGACGGCGCGACCTTGGGGATGGTCCTGGGGAGCGTCTCGGTGGCCATCGGTCGCTACCGCAGCGCCGGGACTTCGAGGAAGGTCCCGGGTGTGAGGCGGCGCGGGTCGTCCAGGCTGTTTCCGGCAGCCACCTCGCGCCAGTCAGCGGGAGTGTCGTAGTAGCGGGCCGAGACCGCCGCCAGCGTCTCGCCCTGCTCGAGCACGTGAACGTGGGTCCGGTCAGGCGACGTGAGGTGCAGCTCGTCGAGTTGGTTTTGGAGCGTCTTGTACTCGCGTAACGAGACCGTCAGGGTCGCTCGCAGCGGGACGCCCTCTGGCGAGAACAGCGTGAACTTCTGGCGAACGCTCTCGAGTACGCAACGGAAGCCGGTACGACGCTGATTGCCGAGACTGGCACCGGCGGCCGACAGGGCGGACCCCGCGACACTACCTGCGGCGGCGATCGCGGCGCCCGCCGCACCGGCCACGGCGCCCACGGACGCACCGATCGTTTGCGACACTGCCCCGGCAACACTGCCGGGCGCGCCGCCGATGTTCGAGCCGGCGATCTGGTTGCTCCAGACGAATTCGAGGATGGGCGGCGCGTGGCGAGTCGGCTCGATCTTGATGAGCTGGTAGATCTTGTCGGTCTCGGTCGTGACGCTCGTCGCGCCGGCACCCATCCCCTGCTCCGTCGTATCGAAGAACAGGTCGAGGGTCAACTTCTCGGACTGACCGCGGACGAACTGCTGGAGGGGTGAATCGAGCCCCGGGATCTGGATCTCCGCGATCTGGTTCTGTTTCTCGAACGTGTACTCGGTCGGGTTGTACTGGACCTCGATGTCCTCGGGTTTGCGGCGGCCCTCCCAGTAGACCCGGATGAGGGCTTTCTTCAGCTGCGTCATCGCGATCCACCATCGGCCTTGGTGCCGTCGGGCTCGCCGATCCGGGTGTCGCGCCGGCGGCTGTCCTCGTCCCGGCGTTCGGCGTTCATGGCCGCGAGCACAGCCGCCACGAGCTGCTCGATCATCGGGGCGGTCAGGAGCGACTGGGTGTCGACCACCCGGACCGTGCCGACGACTTCCTGGATCTGCACATGTGCCATGGCCCCGGCTCCTAGAGCTGACCGCCGATGGCGCCGGCCGCCGCCGACACCACGCCGGAGACCGCGCCGACGAACGGCATCTGGTAGATGCCCTCGTGGCTGATCTCGATCGACTCGATGGCCACGCTGTTCTGCGTGGCGTTCATCTGGGGGCCCGTGTACTTCGTGGGCAGGCCCCGGCGGAAGTACCAGATGTTGTTCGGCAGCTTCTCGGCGGTCAGCAGGACGATGACCCCGTCGCGACGCTTGCCGGTCCCTTCGACGAAGCCGTAGTGCCAGTCCCACAGCCCTGTGCCGCCGACCCCCTTCTTGAGGGTGATCGTTCCCCACTCCACGCGGCTCGGAAAATGGAGCACCTTCCCGTTGTTGCCACCCTCACGGAAGTCCTCCGTCTTGAGCGACATCTCGAGGCCGGAGCATTCCGCGAAGCCGCCGAGCGCGACATCGAAGATCGCCGACAGGGCGGCCGACTTGAGGATGGCCAGCGAGCTGCTCGTATCGATCAGGCTCACGACGAAGTTGTGATTGAGCACTGGATCGGAACGGATCCCGGTCTGCGACAGGATGGCCATCGTCGTCGGGCCTCCCTAGACGGCCGCGAGCATCGGCTCGCCTTCGTTGAGAGCGAACCCATTCGCGTCGCGTCCGATCCGAAGCACGATGAATTCGAAGGGCGTGGTGGGTGCGATACCCACGTCGATCTGGAGCCTGCCCTGGTCCCGCAGGTAGGACGGGTTGTTCGTCTCGTCGCAGCGGACCCAGAACGCTTCCTTCGGCGTGGCGCCGACCATCGCGCCGCGCGACCAGAGCTCCAACAGGAACGACTGGATGACGAGTGACAGCTTGGCTCGCGTGCCCCAGTCGTTCGGCTCGAAGACCGACCACTGGATCGACTCATCGATGGCTTCCTCGATCATCGACATCAGGCGGCGGACGCTGAGGAAGCGCCAATCGGGATCCGACGAGACGGTGCGGGCGCCGAGGACGCGCAGGCCACGACCCGGCTCCGCGCGCAGGACATTCACGCCCAATGAGTTGAGCAACCCGTGGATCGCGTCACCGAGCGTGAGCGTCACGCCCTGGATCCAGAGGAGCGGCGCATTCGCTGCGGCGACGTGGACCCCGACGCGGAGATCGATCGCGGCGCATTGACCGGCGACATGGCCGCTCGGTGGGATCGAGCGGGTGAGTCCCGCGGTGGCGTTCCCGCCGCCGCGAAGTGGATCGACGACGAGGACCCACGGGGCGTAGAGGGCGGCGAACTTCGTGTCGAAACGCATCCGCCACTCGCGCAACTCGCTGGCGGCGAACGTCAACCGGTTGCAGGTCTCGAACGGCGCATCGAGCAGTGCGACTCGGTCGCGCTGACGCTCGCACTGGTTGACCATCGCGGCCTGCACCATCGCTACCTGTTCGAGCGAGAACGTCGGCGGCTGGTCGCCGACGGGTGTCCCGGTCGGTGTCGCCAAGGCGGGGCCCGTCGGAAGGCAGGGATCGACCTCGCACGTTGGGGGCGGCTCGAGCGGATGGACCGGCCGCGGCCGGATGTGGATATCGGGGACGGCGACCAGCGACACCTCGTCGACGATCTCGATCGCCGCCAGGCCACGGCGTGCGAGCACGATCGCTTCGGTCGACGCCGCCGGCGGTATGGCCTCGCCGATGAAATCGGACACACCGAGCGCGGCCAGGCCATCCGCTCCGCCGACCAGCGCGGCCACGTCGCCACCGGTCACACCCGCCAACAGGTCGAGTGTCTGGCGGGCGGGCTGGTTGCGAAGCTCCCGGATGATCACGACTGGCGGCGCCACCGATCCGCGGTTGCGTCCGACGCGGAAGTAGTCGACGGCGAGATCGGGCTCGGGGACCCGTCCCGTCGGCTCGTCCGGCCGCTCGAGGTCGATCTCGACCCACGGCAACCTGAGCAGCGCCGGGCCGTAGCGTGGGTGGCGTGGCACCATCGAGAGGTCACTGAACTGGGCGACCAGCCGGCCCTTCTCGTAGACGTCGAGGGTGTAACTGACCGCGTCGATCTGGACCTGCGCGTTCACCGCGATCGTCGACAGGCCACGGTCGAGCTCGAGGCGGCCGTTCACCGGGTCGGCCCGCTCGACGACGGCGCGCTCGCGCGTCATCACGGAGCGGATCTCGATCAGCGTCCATTCGCCCAGCCCCGCCGTGCTGTCGACGTGCAGCACATCCGTGGTCAAGCCGTCGACGCGACCGCGCCGTTGGACACGACGCCGCTCCGCCAGCCTGACCGTGACGGCATTGCCCCACACACCCGGGCTGGACGCCTCGATCCGCCACGCGGGCACGCCCCCGGCCTTCATCGCGACGAACGCGGGCGACGACGCGGGCGAGCCCACGCGGACCGCCCAGAGCCGGCGTCCGCCGTTCTCGAAGAAGGCCCGCGCGCTGTAGGCCAGGTACCCCTGGTCCACGGGCCGGCCGAACCACGCCTCGAACTGGCGTGTCGATTCGACGGGCACCGCCAGGTGGAGCGGGCCCCGCTCCGCGATCCCGACGAAGCCCGCGATGTCGGTCCGAAGGGCGGAGATCCCCCCGCTCGACGTATCGCTACGCTCGTCGTAGACGCCGGGAGTCTCGTAGGTGCGCATCGCCCCTGCCCTACATCTCGAGCGTAAGGCCTTCGTGGACGAGCTCGAGCGACTCCATCGCGACGTCGTTGCTCGAGGCCTTCAGCGCAGGTCCTTCGATCTTGCTGATCCAGGCGTTCTCGGCGTTCCAGCGCAGCACCGCCTCGCGCCGTTCGTTGAGGAGCACGATCGTGACGTTGCGGCGATCGTCGACGCCGTTCATCACGTTCACGTACCACTGCCAAAGCGACTTGTCCTGTGTGTAGCCGCGCTTCAGCGTGAGGTTCACGAACTTGCTGAGGCCGTGTAGCTTGCGGACGTTGGGCTGGACATCCGTCCCCTCGCGGTAGTCCACGCTGTCCCGGTCGGCCGTAAGGCCTCCGACTTCCGAGAACGCGCCCTTCGGGACGTTGTCGATCTCGAGGATGAAGTTGTAGCCACGGTATGGATCGTTCCGCTGGTCGGTCGCCATACGTTCTCCTCAGTCGCTTGCGGACGGTTCAGTCCTCGGCGTGCGCGGTCCACAGACCGATGCGCACGATCACGAACTCGGCTGGTTTCACCGGGGCCACGCCGACCAGCACGATGAGCCGGCCCTGGTCGATGTCGGTCTGGGTCATCGTGGTGCGGTCGCATTTCACGAAATACGCCTCTTCGGGCTTGGTGCCCTCAAGCGCCCCGTTGCGCCAGACCAACGTGAGGAAGTTGCTGATCGAGCGCCGCACGCGCGCCCAGAGGGGCTCGGAATTGGGTTCGAACACGACCCATTGGAGGCCACGGTCGACCGAGGCCTCGATGAAGATCAGGAGGCGACGAACGTTCACGTACTTCCAGTCGGAGTCGCTCGTGATCACACGGCCGCCGTAGACCCGGATCCCGCGGTTGTTGGTGCGGAAGTCGCGGATGACGTTGATGTTCACGGGATACGGATTGAGGATGTCGTGCTGCTCCTTGTTGAGGAGGCGCTGCAGCCCGACGACGCCGCGGACGACCTCGTTCGCGGGCGCCTTGTGGACACCGCGCTCGATGTCGGTCCGGGCATAGATGCCGACCATGTGGCCGGACGGCGGGATCGGATACTCGGGCGGCGATGCCGGGTTCGGCGCGTAGGGATCGGGAACGAGCAACCAGGGGTGATAGAGCGCGGCGTACTTCGTGTCGAATTGCTGGCGCTGTCGCTGGATGTCAGGCAACGAATCGGAGGGCGGGGGCTGACCGTCGAGGACAGCGAAGCGATACCGCATCAACTCGCAATGGTTGATGAGCGCCGTCTGCAGCGGTTGTCCCGTCCGGCCCGGCGCGGCGACGATGCTGATCTCCTCGATGTTGCGCAGGGTGAAGAGGCCGGTCCGCTGCTCGGGAACGACATGGTCAACGCCGACATAGGTCGGGTCGCCCACGCCCCCGAGTTGGTCGTTGCCGCCTCCGAGGGGCAGCAGCACGAGCCGCGGGTCACCGCCCGGTACTGGATCGTAGGTGGCGACCGGTCCAGGTCTCACGCCCGGCGTGGCGGATAGATCGCGGACGCGGACGTAGCTCGAATCTCCCTCCGAGCGACGGTCCCATCGCCGCAGCGACCGCTGGAGCGGCGGAACCTCATCGTCCTCGGTCGTGCCGCTGCTCGCCATGTTCCAGGTGCAGCCGAGCACGGTCTGGAAATAGCGTGAGTGTCGCGAGTCGAGCGACAGGTTCGTGAAGACCTCGCGGTCGATCGCCATCGCATCACGAGCGGGATTCGAAGGGTCGGACTGGCGCAGCAGCTCGACGACGAACCGATACTCGCGGGACCGAACGGGGTTTCCCACGGCCACAGCGCCTGGGAGCGGCGTCGTGGCTTCGAGGCTGATCAGGAAGTCGTTCTGCCGATCGACCGACAGCACCTTGAGCGGCGTCGTGGTGTTCGTGCCGTCCGTGACGAGAAGTTCCGTGCCGATCTCGACGCCGGCAGCCGAGTCGAGCCGCAGGCGATTGCCAGGAAGCACTTGTCGTACGGTCGTGGTGAGGACCGGCGTGTACCGCGGCGGTTCCTGCGCCTCCATCGCAACGCGAAGCCGGTTGCCCCAGCCACCCGCATCGAGCGCACGCACGGTGATCATCGGGGTCCGCCCGGCGACCGCCACGCCCGCGGCGTGGGGCTGGTCGAGCGGGTTCACCAGGGTTATGGCCTGGGGGACCATCGCCGCGGAGGCGACCGATACCAGGTGGTAGTAGGGCCCGTCCCCCGACGGCGTCGTGATGCGCAGGAAGTCGTTCAAGGCGAAGGCGTCCCGCGTCAACGCGAGGGATTGGCTGTCGACGGGCGCCGACAACGCGACGGCCGTCTCCCGAGTCGGGGCGGTGGGCGGCGCCTGCTGGCTCACGACCCCGACTGCGGCGGCATGGTCGATGCGCAGCGGTGCGCGGATGACCACGAGCCCTGGGTTCGGCGCCGGGACCGTCGCCGGCAACCCCACGATCTCGAAGCATTCTCGATCGGCGAGCAGGCCGACCTGGATCACGTCGCCCACGTTCATCGTGGTGCGATCCGACACGTTGACGACCGTGTCGCCCGCGTGTGCGAGCGTCAGGAGGTCGAACGGTCCCGAAGCCGCGCCCGGGGTCATGCGCTCGACGCGTGTCCCGACTGGATAGTCGGCATATGTCGGCTGAAGGAGTCCGACCTGGTTCAGTGCGCCGATCCGCCGGTACTCGACGCGCGTCGGATCGGCGTGAGCGAGCCGGACACTTTGATCCTGGGTGGTGAGCCCGCCGTTGTTGTTCGCGAGGATCACGGCGTCGCCGGGCGCGGCGTTGTAGTTCGCCGCGATCTGACGCGCAGGCGGGAGGATGGGGCCCACGTTCTGTCGGCGAACTTGCGTCGCGGCCGGATGGGCCCATCGAAGCGGCGCCTGGAGGCTCACCAGGTTGCCGACGGGCGCCGACGAGACGACCACGAGTTCTTCGTCATCGGCGAGGATCCCGACGCGGAGCACGTTGCCGGTGTTCAGTGCCGGCGCGAAGCCGGCAGCGTTGGTCACGGTGATCGTCGTATTGCCGGCTGTTATCGCGTTCTGCAGCGTGTCCGAATGCGAGCCGGGCGGTGTCGCATCATCGATCAATCGATGCTCGATGGCCTGGCCGGCCGCGTGGTCGAACGACAGCGGCGCCCGAAGCGTGACGGTGTTCGCTGCAGCGGGAGGGGCCGCGAGCTGATGGAACTCCGCGCTCAGCCCATCATCGATCTGAACGGTGTTACCGGCCAGGAACCCGGGGTCGCTGTCTACCACGACCATGGACGTCGTGGGGGCAGCCGAGGTGATCAACCGCGCCTGAAGCGGCACACCGATGTCCGGGGCGACGAGCTGTCGCTCCGCCGCTGTGGCTTGCAGGATATTCAACACCCGCGTCACGTAGACGCGTTTCCCCCCGTTGGTGAAGAACCCTTCCACGCCATGCGGCAGGAACCGATGAACGCCGTAGAACCTCGCGTCCAGCGTCTGGCCGAAGATGCGCTGGAACTCGGCATAGCTCGTGACGAGGATCGGGACATTGACCGGCCCACGCTCGGTCACGCCGATCATCCCCGCTGTGCTGGTGGATACGCCTTCGATCGGCTTGCTACCGGTATCGACTTCCTCGACGTAGACCGCGGGCGCCAGGTACTCAGGCATGTGACCTTTCCTTTACTTGAGGACGATGGCGAGCGTCGCGTCGCCGCCGTAATCGAGGGCCATGTCGATCTGTATCGGGTTGTGGGGCGGAAGGCTCGCGACGACCCGGATCTGTGCGACTCGCGCGAGCGGCGGCCAGACGAAGCGGCCGGTCGCGTCGGGCGGCACCTGGTGGCTGAAGGCGATCCCGTTCGGCGTGAATGGCAGCTGCGTCGCGCGGTAGAAGACGGCGCGAGCCGTCGCCGGCTCGACGACGATGGTCGATGTGGTCGGCAGGACCGTGAGGCCCGGGGCGAACAGGACCGAGTCGCCCGGTAGCCCTTCCCGGGCGATCGCTCCGACGGACGTCGTGGGGGAGGCCTGGACTGCCTGGATCGGTTCCCCGGGACGGTGGATGAGCCCGGTCGGCGTGCGCAAACGGATGATGACCGGAGCCGCTGGATCGCTCGGGGCCACGAATCCGGCCGTGACGACAACCTCATCGTCGCCCGTCACCGGGTCGCCGACTCGCAACAGATCGTCGCCAGCCGGATTGAGCGACGCGTTGGGTGCCACGACCAGCTCGAGTGATTCTGGCGACGCGTACGCGACGAGCGTTCGTAGCGGACCGACCGGGCTCAGCGTGCAGCTATGGACCGGCACGCCCACCGGGTGTGCGAGTCGCAACGTCGGCTCGATCGCGCACAGGTCAGGCGCGAGCGGCGCGCCGGTGACGCTCGAGGGGTAGTCCCACCAGATGCCGCGGATCCCGACCGCGGCTCCGATGGCCGGAACGACGACCGTCGGGAGGGTGCGTAGCTGGACGCGCCCCCGGATGCGCAACGCGGCGTCGCGATGCAAGGGCTGGTCCGGCAGCGCGAGCGGCACGCCAGCGACATGGAGCCCGGCCGGTCGGGGTGCCTCGACGGTGTCGCGGAGCGGGACGTCCGTGGCGACCGGCGGGGCCGCAGTCGCCTCGACCGTGGTGAATTGTTCCGGCTCCGTGGCGGCGGGCCGCTCGAGCAGCACGCCGCGGCCCGGCGTGAACTGCCCACGCGGCGTGGGATCGCCGGGCAGGACGACCACTGTCGGGTCACCCGTGCTGGCCGGCGCATTCAGCGTGCGCCGGGCAAGCTCGATCGCGGGCGTCAGGTCGCGCGGAAGGTAGCCGGGCGCGGTCACCCGCGCCGTGAAGCCATCGGGCGTCACCAGCGCCGGGGACACATCGACCGGGCGTGCAACCAACCCGCAGATGCCGCCGTCCGCGACCCGCGGCCGGGCGCCCCGGAGGGTGCTCGTGAGCGCGATGGGCGCATTCGGCGGCGCCATCGTGAGTTCGTCGATCACGCGCGTGCGCAGGACCGCCCACGGCAACAGCTCGGGAGCGGCCGGATCGTCGTCGGCGATGCGATACCGCATCCCGGCGTGCTGGACGGTCCGCCGCGACATCACGCCGACTCCCGAT
>Ga0210379_10000215_pt1 | contig 17612 bp, 13 predicted proteins | sample PLMedo_2_FD_155468 | JGI IMG/M metagenome (GOLD analysis project Ga0210379, IMG submission 155468) | Groundwater sediment microbial communities from an aquifer in East River, Colorado, USA - PLM4_32_coex redo | ecosystem: Environmental > Terrestrial > Soil > Riparian zone | place: USA: East... | reverse complement strand
ACCCCGGCCCGGGAACATTGCTCACCTGGTGTATGCGGCCAATGATCTTTTTCGTAGTCTAGTCCAGCTTTGATCGGCGTTCATCGGCGGCTGAATGAAGTTGCTTGTGCTATTTCGGCTTCAAACGGAACTGTGTTTATCCGCGGCTTGGTTTCTGCGGCTAGTCCCGGAGATTCGCCGACGCCCACTCCTGCCACCGCCACGAGTCAGTGCACATCGCGTCGATGCCAAGTTGCGCCTGCCAGCCGAGCGTTGCGCGGGCAAGGGAGGGGTCGGCAAAACATTGCGCGACATCTCCAGGCCGGCGACCGACGACGCGGTAGTGTACTGACTTGCCGCTCGCCGCGGCAAACGCCCGCACCATCTCCAGCACGCTGTAACCACGCCCGGTCCCGAGATTGACTGTCAACACTCCGGGGCGCTGGCGCAGCGCATTGAGCGCCGCCAGGTGGCCGCGAGCGAGATCGACGACGTGAATGTAATCGCGCACACCGGTGCCGTCCGGAGTCGGGTAGTCGTCGCCGAATACCCGCAGTTCCTTCAACTTCCCCACTGCCACCTGGGCGATATAGGGCATCAGGTTAGTGGGGATGCCGTTCGGGCTTTCCCCGATCAGCCCCGAGGAATGCGCTCCGACCGGATTGAAATAGCGCAGGAGCGCGATTCGCCACGCAGAATCGGCCGCTGCCGTATCGCGCAGGACGTCCTCGATCATCAGCTTCGAGCGGCCGTAGGGGTTGCTAGCCGACAGCGGAAAGTCCTCGCGGATCGGCACCGTGGCGGGCTCGCCGTACACCGTCGCCGACGACGAGAAAACGATCGTCCTCAACCCGGCCTCGCCCATGCAGTCGAACAGCGCCACGCTGCCGGAAACGTTGTTGTCGTAGTACTCGAGCGGCTTCTCAACCGATTCGCCGACCGCCTTCAACCCGGCGAAGTGCACCACCGCGTCGAAGCGATGGGAAGAGAATATCCGCCGCAGGGCAGGGCGGTCGCGAACGTCGATCTGCTCGAATCGGGGTCGCCGGCCCACGATACGTTGGATACGATCGAGCACGGAGGCCTTGCTGTTGCAGAGGTTGTCGAGAATGAGAACATCGTGGCCCGCCGCCATCAGTTCCACCACTGTGTGGGAGCCGATGTAGCCGGTGCCGCCGGTGATGAGGATCGTGGTCATGGCCGCTGACGGACGGGAACTTGCACTCGATTCGCCCGGGCCCGATATGGAAATCTTATCGGCCGATCCCGAAATATTCGAAGCCCAGCCGGCGCAGCTCGGTCGGATCGTACAGGTTGCGTCCGTCGAAGATGACCGGCTGCTTCATGCGCTTTTTCACCACCCCGAAATCGGGATAGCGGAACGGCTTCCATTCCGTGACCAGCGCAAGCGCTGCGACACCATCCAGCGCATCGTACTGGTGGTCGGTCAGAGTCACACGCCCGCTCTTCAGCCATAGCGCGGGCAGCGTGCGGCGCGCTGCTTCAATCGCAACCGGATCGTAGGCCTTGACGTTCGCGCCGGCATCGACGAGTTGCTGCAGCAGCACCACCGACGGCGCCTCGCGCATATCGTCGGTCCCGGGCTTGAACGCGAGCCCCCAAAGCCCGAACGCGAGCCCGCTGAGATCGGGACCAAAGCGCGCCGTTATGCGCTCGAACAGGCGCTGTTTTTGCGCCTCGTTGCGCGCCTCGACCGCGGTCAGGATCATCGGCTCCACGCCGCTTTCCCGCGCCGTGTGCACCAGGGCGCGTACGTCCTTGGGAAAACACGATCCACCGTACCCGCATCCGGGATAGAGGAACGAATAGCCGATGCGGCTGTCCGAGCCGATGCCCTTGCGCACGTTCTCCACGTCCACGCCCATGCGCTCGCACACGTTCGCCATCTCGTTCATGAAAGAAATACGGGTTGCCAACATGGCGTTGGCCGCGTATTTCGTCATCTCCGCATCGCGCACGCCCATGACCAGCATGCGCTCATGGCTGCGCGTATACGGCGCGTAAAGCTTGCGCATCAACTCTGCCGCGCGCTCGCTGTCTGTACCGATGATCACACGATCGGGGCGCATGAAGTCGTTGACCGCATCGCCCTCCTTGAGAAACTCCGGGTTGCTCACCACGTCGAAGTCGGCCTGAATTCCGCGGCGCTCGAGCTCGGCGCGGATAGCATTCCTGACCGAATCCGCGGTGCCGACCGGGACGGTCGACTTGTCCACAACGGTGCAGTAGCCGGATGCGAGGCGGCCCAATTCGCTGGCGACTGCCAGCACATGGCTCAGGTCGGCCGATCCATCCTCGTTGGGTGGCGTTCCGACCGCAATAAAGTACGTGCTCGACGTTGCAATTGCTTCAGCGTACGAAGTCGTGAAGCGCAGCCTGCCTTCGCGCAGATTGCTTGCGACAAGACTTTCAAGGCCGGGCTCGTGAATCGGCACCCGGCCTTGCTTCAGGCCCTCGATCTTTGCAGCGTCATTATCGACGCAGGTGACGCTGTTGCCCATTTCGGCGAAGCAGGCACCGGTCACGAGGCCCACGTACCCGGTACCGATAATGCTGACGTTCATGGACGACCCAGTAATGAATTCATGAAGGATTGACTACAGACGCAAACACCCAGCCTATTTGCGTTCAGGCCCGCCTCCGACTTGGTAGTAGACATTGTACCAATCGACAAATTTCGCCACGCCTACTTCGACCGGCGTGTGCGGACGGAAACCGGTTGCCTGTTCGAGATCGCTGACATCCGCAATTGTGGCCTGAACGTCGCCGGGCTGCATCGGCAATAAATCGACGATTGCCTTGCGGCCAAGGCGTTGCTCGAGTACTTCGATATAGCGCATGAGCTTTACTGGTTGGCTGTTACCGATGTTGAAGACGCGCCACGGAGCATAACTCGTTGCCGGATCCGGGCGATCGCCACTCCAGCCGGGCGTAGGGGCGGCGGGCAAGCCGATGACACGTACTATCCCCTCGACGATATCGTCCACATAAGTGAAATCCCGCACCATCTCGCCTCGATTGAACACCGGGATCGGACGGTTCGCGAGTATGCCTTCGGTAAACCTGAACAGCGCCATGTCGGGACGTCCCCAGGGCCCGTACACGGTGAAGAACCGCAGGCCCGTACATGGCAACCTGTACAGATGGGCGTAGGAATGCGCCATCAGCTCGTTAGCCTTCTTGGTTGCCGCGTACAGGGAAACCGGGTGGTCGACGTTGTCGTGTTCGGAGAAGGGCAATCGCGTATTTGCTCCATACACTGAACTGCTCGACGCAAAGACGAGATGCCCGACCCGCGAGTGGCGGCAACCTTCAAGCACGTTCATGAAGCCGACAACATTGGAATCAATGTAGGCAGAAGGGTTCTCGATCGAGTAGCGCACGCCAGCCTGGGCCGCCAGATGCACGACCGCATCGAACTTGCCGGAGACGAAGAGCTCGCTCATCGGCTTGCGGTCGACGACATCGAGTTTTTTGAACTGGAACCGCGCCCGCGCGCCCAACCGTTCGAGCCGCGCCTGCTTAAGCCGGACGTCGTAATAGTCGTTCAGATTGTCGATGCCGACGACCTCGTCGCCGCGGTCGAGCAGGGCGTGCGCCAGAGCAGAACCGATGAATCCTGCGGCGCCCGTTACTAGTACTTTCACTATGACTCAGTCTCTTTCAATGTAAATTGTGCGGGCAGCTGGCCGAACCGCCTTGGGATTGCGGCGAAATGGGGGAATACGGCATTGCAGCACATGTTTTCAATCGTAGCATGATCCCGGCGGTTAACGGGCCGGCTCAACGGACTTAGCCGAATTTTCCCATCTGTTCGTAGTTGGGCACGCGCATGTAAGAGGACGTCCGCTACAGTAGAGTGGCTACAAACCCAGGTTGCGTTCCTATCGCGCAATGCAATCGTTCAAGAGACCGGACTGCCGGCTGCCAGCACCGAAGTGATGCTTGATTTCAGGATCAGCGAATGGGCCTTACGATGGGTTCTTCCACTGAATACTTCACTTGCCATCGCACACCTGCGGCTGCATCATTGCACTTGAAATAGTGCATCCAGTATTTCGGGTGCGTCCCAGGACGAGTTTGGGCAAGAGGAGTACGGGAGTTAATCATAGCAACGAACCAGATCAACACTGACGTGATGGTCAACGCGACCAACGCGTTGACCGTCGACGTTGAAGATTACTTTCACGTAGCAGCGTTAGCGCCCAACATTCATCGTGATAGTTGGGCTTCACGTGAATCGCGCGTGGTCGGCAACACTCAGAAGTTGCTCGCTATTTTTGAGCAGTTTGACGTCCGCGGGACTTTCTTCGTGTTGGGCTGGGTTGCCGAGCGGCATCCGCAACTGGTCAGAGATATCGCCGCGCGCGGTCACGAGATTGCCTGCCACGGCTATTCACACCGCCTCGTGTATGAGCAATCCCCGGAAGAGTTCTACACGGAGACGCTTCGCGCGAAGAACCTGCTCGAGGAAATTACCGGGTCCGCAGTGGTCGGATATCGCGCTGCGAGCTACTCCATTGTACGCGAGTCACTCTGGGCACTCGACATTCTGGTTGAGCTCGGATTCGCGTATGACTCGAGCATCTTTCCCGTGCGTCATGATCGTTATGGAATTCCGAACGCCGAACGGATTCCGCACCGTCTGGCGACGCTGAATGGGAAATCCATAGTGGAGTGGCCGTTGGCAACGGCAAGAATTCTTGGATGCAGACTGCCCGTGGCTGGGGGTGGGTACTTTAGATTGTTGCCGTATTGGTTGTCGCGTTGGGGATTGGCATCCATCAACCGACGCGAACTGCAGCCGTTTATTTTCTACCTGCATCCATGGGAAATTGACCCCGAACAACCGCGCGTGTCTGCGAGTTGGTTATCACGGTTTCGACACTACACAAACCTGGGAAAGTGCGAGGAGCGATTGCGGCGCCTGCTTGGCGAGTTCCGGTTCGGTGCCGCAAGAGACGGACTTGTGCAACTCGGCTTGCTTCCGCGGACAGGCACAAATTATGGTCGGAATCGTGTTCACGACTAGCCTGCCGGGGTCTGCAATGGAGCTGTACATGCCCTTAGGAGAACCGGTCCGGATCAGGCATCTTGAATTGATCCCATGAGACAGATGGGCGCCGGACCTCGGTAATTCATGACCGTTTGCGCGTAGCCTGCAAAACCAATAAACTCTTGACCAAACAGGGAATAAGTGAAAAGTATTACGACGAGGAATTAAGTGAGGCACCGAATCGTATGGCTGCTTGAAATTGCGAAAGGAGGCATTCCATGAACGTCAGGGAATGGTCAGCATTGGGACTGGTAGGTTTGGTGCTGGGCTTGGGAGGGTGCGCTACGAATCCGCCGGAGGCCGAGCCTGAGACTGAGACGCTTCCGTATCTGATCGGCGCGGGCGATACGCTCAATATCGTCGTGTGGCGCAATCCGGAGCTTTCCCTGACGATACCAGTACGCCCCGACGGAACAATCACCACGCCCCTGGTGGAAGATCTGCCGGCGACCGGCAGGACTGCGACGCAGCTTGCCCGGGACATCGAAAGAGCCCTGGCCAGGTACATCCAGAGTCCAGTGGTCACTGTCATCGTCACGGGTTTTGTTGGACCTTACAGCCAGCAGGTTCGCGTGATCGGCGAGGCGGCGAAGCCCCAAGCGCTGAGCTACCGCCAAAACATGACGCTGATGGATGTCTTGATCGCTGTGGGCGGCATCACCGATTTCGCGGACGGGAACAAGGCAAGCATCCTGCGGACCAGCGGCGGCAAGACCCAGCAGTTTCGGGTGAGGGTAAAAGATCTTATCAAGGGGGGCGATCTGTCGGCCAATGTGACGATGCGGGCGGGTGATGTTCTGGTCATACCGCAGAGCTTGTTTTAGCTTCGGATAGGCGACAATTCGATACCTCCGACGATATTTCATTGGAGTCCTGAGCCTAACGAGTGCAAGAAGATTTTAATTCTGTCGCAGTCCGGAGCGGTCTTTAGTGGGGGCTGTCCAGGAGCAGGATATTGCCGGGCATGAAATTTGCTGGAACCAATGGACTGAACTGGGCAGCGCCCGGCTGAAAGCACCCGGAGGATTCGATTATGCACGAGCTGGCCGACCAACTCCTTTCCCAAGTGAAGGCCGCCTGGCGCTACCGGTGGTACGCGGTGGTCTTTAGCTGGATCATAGCAGTAGGCGGCTGGATCGCTGTCTACCTTATGCCGCAACGCTACGAAGCTACCGCCCGAGTCTACGTGGACACCCAGTCGGTGTTGAGACCCCTGCTGGCCGGTCTCGCGGTGCAGCCCAACGTCGAGCAAATGGTTACGATGATGGGCAGAACCGTTATCAGCCGCCCGAACCTGGAAAAAGTGATCGGGATGTCTGACATAGACATCAGGCTCAAGACCCCGAGGGACCGGGAGCAATTGATTGCCCGCCTGACCAGGGAACTCACCATCCAGAGCGCCGGCCGCGAGAACCTCTACACCATCGCCTATTCCGACACGAACCCCCAGGAAGCAAAGCGCGTGGTGCAATCGCTGCTCACGATATTCGTGGAAGGAGGCCTCGGCGACCAGCGAAAGGACTCCGACGCGGCGCGACGCTTCATCGATGAGCAGCTCACAACCATCAACGAGAAGCTGTTAGCCGCAGAGAAAGCGGTCACGGAGTTCAAGCGGCGGCACATGGGGCTCATGCCAGGCGAGGGGCGAGGCTACTATGCGCGGCTGGTTGAGGCAAATACCGCTCTGAACCAGGCTGCACTGGAACTCAGAGAAGCTGAATACTCCCGGGACTCGATCAAGAAACAGCTTGCGGGTGACTTTGAGATGCCGTCTCTGTTGGGCGACAAGAACGTCGGCGAAGGGGCCAACCCCGAGATCGACGCCCGCATCCAGGCCCTCGAGCAGAAGCTTGATGGCCTGCGGCTCAGCTACACCGAGCAGCATCCCGATATCGTCTCTATCGTGCGCATCATTGCCCAGTTGAAGGAGCAGAAGAAAGCGGAGGCCAAGCTGAGGAAGCCTTCCCCGAGTGCAGCCCAAGCCCAGGACCCCGTCTACCAGCAGTTGACCGTCTCCCTGGCAGCGGCCGAAGCGAACGTGGCTGCCATGAAGGCCCGGGTGGCGGAGTACGGCAAGCGCCATGACGAACTGAAAGCGGCGGCTAATGCCGTCCCTCAAGTCGAGGCGGAGTTTACGCAGCTTACCCGAGACTACGAAGTGACCAAGAAAAACTATGACAACCTGCTGGCGCGGCGCGAAACGGCCCAAATGTCCAGCGATATGGAATCGAGAGCAGGGGTGACGGACTTCCGGGTAATCGATCCGCCCCAGGTGCCGTCCCTACCCAAGACGCCCAACCGCCGGCTGTTAATGTCGCTTGTCTTGCTGGCAGCGCTCGGGGGCGGACTCGGTGGTGCTCTCTTGATCAGCCAGATCAGGCCCACGTTCAACGACGAGCGCAGGTTGAGGGAGGTGGGCGGGCTGCCGGTGCTCGGGACAGTCGTCATGGCCTGGACCGAAGCGCAGAAAGCGCGCCGGGCCCGGGGACTGGTCGCGCTTCTGATTTCCTTCGCGAGCCTGCTGTCGGCCTATGCTGCGATCATGGTGGCGCTCGTTCTGACTGCGTCGAGGGCTTAGGATGAGCATCATAGAAAGAGTGGCAGAGCTGCTTGGGCCGATCGCGCGGCCGAACCCAAAGTCTTCGGCATCGGGGGAGGTGGGCAGTAACCCCGTGCAGGACCTGATCGAGCGGGCAGTCAGCCAGAGCAACGAGCGCTCCAAGTTTCTCGAAGTCGGGAAACTCGCGGCGCAACCGGTAGCCAAGGGCCTGGTGGTGGGAGCGAGGGCCGAGGCCAGTCCCGCGCGTCCTGCCGGCACGACTGCCCGGACTGTGAGGATCGATCGGGATCGGCTGCGCCGGCAGAGCATCATCACGCCCGACGATAAGCGTACTGCGATGACCGAAGGCTTCCGGCGCATCAAGCGGCACATCCTGGTGAACATGGCCAAACCTAAGGCCGGTGTGCCCGCCAACGTCGTGATGGTAACAAGCGCACTGCCGGGCGAAGGCAAGACGTTTTGCGCGATCAATCTCGCGATCAGCATCGCGCTGGAGATGGACTACAGCGTGCTTCTGGTGGACGCGGACGTGGCCAGGCCGACCATTCCAAAGGTGCTTGGGCTGGATGAAGATAAGAAGGGGTTGATGGACCTGCTGCTTGACCGCCGGCTCGAATTGGCGGACGTGTTATGCAAGATCGACATCGGCAAGCTCACCCTCCTGCCCGCCGGCAAGGCACACCAACACGCCACCGAACTGCTGGCAAGCAGTGCCATGCGTGAGCTGCTGCGGGAAATGGGCGAGCGTTACCATGATCGAATCATCGTCTTCGACTCCCCGCCGCTCCTCGCCGCGAGTGAGACCGCGGTCCTGGCGAGCCAGATGGGACAGATCATCATTGTGGTGGAAGCCGCGAGTACCTCCGAAGCGGCACTCAAGGACGCGCTGAGCCGTATCGAAACAGGCAACATTGCCGGTGTGGTGCTCAACAAAGGAGTAGGCAGTGCTCCGGAATACGGCTATGGGGGCTATGGCTACGGCGCGAAGTGACGCTCAGCCTCGGCTGCAGACAGGCCCGGACGGCGGAAATGCCCCCTATCTGATTCGGTTCCTGTTGTCGATGTCCGCTGCGCTTGCGGCCCTGTTCGCCTGTCCTGCCTGGGCTGCCAAATGGGACATCGTCCCCACGCTGTCGCTCGTGGAAACTTATTCCGACAACATATCGCTGACGCCGGACGCTGCGAAGCGGAGTGAGTGGGTCACGCAAGTCATCCCGGGGATTTCGATCGCTGCGACCGGGGACCGGCTGCGATTCAACTTCGTCTACGCTCCCGAGTTCACTTACTACGCTCAAGGAACGTCAGAAAACGAGATATTCCATCGGGGCAATGCATTCGGCACCGCGGAACTTGCGGAGCAGCTCCTGTTCGTCGATGCCGGCGCCAGGGTCGATCAGTATAACGTTTCCCTTCAGGGCCCCCTCACGACAACTAACGTAAATACCACCGGAAACCGCTCCACGGTCAGGACTTATTTTGTAAGCCCCTATCTGCAACGTGACTTCGGGTCGGATCTCAGGGCAGAGGCGCGGTTTACTTACAGCGTGGCGAACTCGGACGACACGGCGTCACTCGACAATAGCGTGTCGGACCGCATCAATCTGCGGTTGGCAAGCGGCCCCGCGTACAAGGTGTTCACTTGGGATCTCGCCTATAGCAAGGAGACCATCGACTACGAGACCCAGGGGGACACCGACATTGAAGTGAGCAACCTGAACGCGCGGCGGCTGATCACCCCCACCGTGGGAGTGCTGGCACAAGGGGGCTATGAATACTATCAGAGCGGGATCATCCCAGCGACAGAAGGGCCATCGTGGAGCGCAGGGCTCGAATGGGCGCCGTCGCTCCGCACGCGTCTTGCTGCGACCGCTGGTCGACGGTTCTACGGCAATTCCTACCTCTTCGATTTCAGACACCGCACGCGACTCACGACATGGAGCGTTGGATATACTGAGAATGTCACGACCACGCGCTCGGAGTTCTTCATTCCGGCCACGACCAGTACGGCCGGATATGTGGATACATTGTTCTCGCAACGATTCCCCGATCCGGTGGCCCGGCAGAAGGCGGTGGAGGAATTCATCGCCCGAACGGGGCTTCCGCCGAGCCTGAGCGATCCGATCAACGTCTTCACCACCCAGCTGTTTCTCGAGAAAAGATGGAGCGCATCGGCCGGTATCCTGGGGGTTAGCAATGTATTGATCGCCAATGTATTCAAGCAGACCCGCGAAGGGGTGGCTGGCGACCTGGTCCTGCCCACGGCGCCCAACGCCAGCATTCAGACCGGGACGAGCCTTCTGTGGAATTGGCGCATGTCGGCGCAGAACGCCTGGAACCTGGGCGTAGCGTACAGCCGCAATGAGACTCCCAACACCGGCGAAATCGCTTACTTTACCTACGTCGGGATGGGGCTCACCCGGCAGTTCCAGCCGCGGCTTTCCGGCTCCCTGAGCTATCGTCTCCAGCAGAATGATTCAAACTTTAACGGGTCCGATTACACGGAAAATGCCGTGATCGCGACACTTCGAATGAGGTTTTGACGCTTTATGTACAAAGCTTTCTACCATCTCCAGGCCAAGCCGTTTCAGCTGACCTCCGATCCGCGCTTTTTCTACTCCAGCAAGGGCCACCGCCGCGCCATGGCTTACCTGGTGTACGGCGTGCATCAGGGCGAAGGGTTCATCGTCATCACCGGAGAGATCGGTGCCGGCAAGACCATGCTCGCGAGCACCCTCGCCCGCAATATGGCGTCGCGCAACCTGGTGCTGGCGCAGGTGGTGAGCACGAGCCTGGAGGCTGACGACCTCGTGCGCATGGTGGCTGCGGCGCTTGGCCTGCCGCAGGACAACAGCAAGGCGATATTGCTCAACAGGATGGAGCAATTCCTCGTTGCCTGCCAGAGACAAGGCAAGAAGGTGCTCCTCGTGGTGGACGAGGCGCAAAACCTGCCGCCGAGGTCGGTGGAGGAACTGCGGATGCTGTCGAACTTCGTGTGTGCCGACAAGCCCCTGCTGCAGACCTTCCTGTTGGGCCAGCCGGAATTCCGCAGGACACTGCAGAGCCCCGCAATGGAGCAGCTCAGGCAGCGGGTAATCGCCTCCTGCCACCTGGGGCCGTTGGACGGAGCGGAAACCGAGGCCTACATCTTGCACCGGCTCCAGACCGTGGGCTGGCGCGATGATCCATCATTCGGCAAGGACACCTTCGACGCCATCTACCAGCATAGCGGCGGCATTCCGCGGAGGATCAACATCCTTTGTGACCGCCTGTTGCTTATGGGCTGCCTGGACGAAAAACATGCGTTTACTGTCAAGGATGTGGCCACCGTGACAGGCGAATTGCAGCAGGAATTTTCGCCTGCGGGTCCGCGGCTCGACCTGGAACTGGAAGGCTGATGCTGCCCCGTTTCGTCGGCGGCCCCATACTCTGCGTAGTGGGGGCGCGCCCGAATTTCATGAAGATCGCCCCGGTTATCCGGGCCATGAACGGTGCCACCCCGCCTTTGCCGGTGCGGCTCTTGCATACCGGGCAGCATTACGACCCGGAAATGAATAGTCAGTACTTCCAGGGGCTGGGAATACCGGATCCGGACTTCAACCTGGAAGTGGGTTCGGCCTCGCATGCCGTGCAGACTGCCGAAATCCTGCGGCGCTTTGAGCCAGTCCTCGACCGGGAGCGGCCCGCCGCGGTGCTGGTGGTGGGGGACGTGAACTCCACGCTGGCATGCGCGCTGGTGGCGGTCAAGAAAGGGATCGCAGTGATCCATGTCGAAGCGGGTCTGCGCAGTTTCGACCGCGGCATGCCGGAAGAGATCAACCGCGTGCTCACCGACCAGATCTCGGATCTGTTGTTCACCACCGAGAAAAGCGCGCGGGAGAACCTGCTGCGTGAGGGCATCCCGGAGTCGCGCATCCATTTCGTGGGCAATGTGATGATCGACACCCTGCGGTACAGCCTGAAAGAGGCAGTGTCAGCCGCGCAGACTTTGAGCCAGCACGGTGCCCCGGCAGATTGGGGACAAAGAGGTTTTGCCGTGCTCACCCTGCACCGGCCCTCCAACGTGGACGATCCCGGCACGCTGCGGGCCGTGCTGGGTGCGATACGCGAGATAAGTCGCCGGCTGCCGGTAGCTTTTACCATGCACCCGAGAACCCGCGCCAAGATCGAGCAGCACGGGCTGGGTGCGGTGCTGGAGGCGGCGTCGATAATCTGCGTCCCGCCACTGGGATATCTCGAAATGCTGGGACTGATGCAGGCGGCGCGGCTGGTGCTGACAGACTCAGGTGGGATCCAGGAGGAGACCACGGCGCTGGGCGTACCGTGCGTCACGCTGCGCGAGAACACTGAGCGACCGATTACCGTGGAGCAAGGCACCAACACCGTAGTCGGAAGCAGTCCCGAGCACATCCTGGCCGCAGTGGACGATATTCTGCGCACCGGAGGAAAAGCGGGAAGGGTGCCGGAGCTATGGGACGGCCGGGCGTCCCAGCGCATCGCGGCCGTGCTGCGCGAATGGCTCGATCGCGCTGACGTGCGGCGGGTGGCGTAACGCCGCGCCTTGTCAAAATCGATTGAGCCACAGATAAACACAGATGTACACAGATAAGACTGTAACCGAAAAGCATTGGCCACAGAAACACACCGACAACACAGACTAGACCCAAGAAATGCTTTGGCCACGGAAACACACGGAAACACACGGAAACAGAAGCAAGAAGAATTCGGCCACGGAATCACATCATGTACGGAACGAAATGTCTGCAATGATTTCATTGAGCGATTTGTTTTTCTGCATTCTGTTTTTTCCGTGTGCTTCCGTGTGCTTCCGTGGCTAATTTCTTGCTTGAGGTTTGATAGTGCTCTCTGTACTTTCGGTGTGTTTCCAAGGCTGATCTGCATCTGTCTGCGTTTAACTGCGGCTCCAAGGCGTCCATGAATCACGTACCGATCGGCAACGAGGAAAACATGGAAAAGGAGGCAGCGGCGCCGGACGCATTGCGGGTGCGGGAGCTGCAGCCTGTCGATTTTTCCCGGTGGGACGAGTTTGTGTCCGCGTGTCCCGAAGCCACCTTCTTCCATCGTGCCGGGTGGAAGACCGTCATTGATCGTGCATTCGGGCACCGCACGAAATTCTTCTATGCCGAGGCGGGCGGTCGGATCGAGGGTGTCCTGCCGCTGGCCGAGGTCAAGAGCTTCCTGTTCGGACACGCGCTGGTTTCCTTGCCGTTTTGCGTTTACGGGGGAATCGCGGCCGGGAGCGAGCGGGCGCGGCATGCGCTCGACGAGGCCGCCCAAGCGCTGGCGGAAGAGTGGCGCGTTGACCATCTGGAGTATCGTTCGCTCACGCCCCATCATCCCGAATGGGCGCATACGGATCTCTACGTCACCTTCAGGAGGGCGATTGACCCCGATGTCGAGAAGAATCTCCTCGAGATTCCGCGCAAGCAGCGGGCCATGGTGCGCAAGGGGATCAAGGCGGGACTGAAGGGCGAGATTGAAGAGGGCGTGGATCGCTTCTTCGCTGCCTATGCGCACAGCGTTCACCGCCTCGGCACTCCGGTTCTGTCCAAGCGCTATTTCGAGGCCCTCCACGACGTCTTTGGCCCCGACTGCGAGGTGTTGACGGTGACTTCGGACGGGGGGCTCGTCGCCAGCGTAATGTCGTTTTACTTCCGTGACGAGGTGCTGCCTTATTACGGCGGCGGCACTGAACAGGCGCGCGAGGTAGCGGGCAATGATTTCATGTACTGGGAACTGATGCGACGCGCCTGCGAGCGCGGGATCCGGGTGTTCGACTATGGCCGCAGCAAGCGCGGCACCGGCTCCTTCGACTTCAAGAAGAATTGGGGGTTCGAGCCGCAGCCCTTGCACTACGAGTACCGGCTGGTCAGGGGCAAGCGTGTGCCCGAGTTGAATCCGCTCAATCCCAAGTACCGCCTGGCCATCAAGTTGTGGCAGCGGCTGCCGCTATCGCTCGCCAACCGGATCGGGCCGCTTATCGCGAGGAGCCTGGGCTAGCGGCCCATCGGACTCGCAGTCATTAGCCGGATTCATAGCGTTTCCGGACCGCGGTTGATCAACGTACCGGACAGGATGTTTAAGGAAGAAATTGGTTGAGCGTTTGAATTCCTATGCCAGCTGGAACGGGCGCGAATGAATTGTATGCGCACGACGCCCAGCCTTTCTCCTGAGCCCACCATGGCTGTGACCGGAACGCAGGAGGCCCCCTTGGTCGCTCACGTTATTTATCGTCTCGACGTGGGCGGGCTCGAGAACGGACTGGTAAACCTGATCAACCGTATTCCTGCGGGGCGCTATCGCCACGCGATCATCTGCCTGACGGACTACTCGGCGTTTCGTCAACGCATACAGCGCGGCGACGTCCCCGTGTTCGCCCTCAACAAACCTCCGGGCAATAGCCCGATCACCCACTTCAAGCTGTGGCGATTATTGAAGCAGCTGCGCCCCGACATCATCCACACGCGTAACCTTGGCGCGCTCGAGGCGACGGTTCCAGCGGCGCTGGCCGGGGTCCCGGTGCGTATCCACGGCGAGCATGGCCGCGATATCGATGATCTGGACGGCACCAATACCAGGCGGCAGATCGTGCGCCGGCTGTTCAAGCCGTTCGTGCACCAGTACATTGCGATGTCCCGGGACCTGGAATCCTATTTGCAGCACAAGATCGGTGTGCTGCCGTCACGCATTTCCCAGATTTATAACGGGGTGGATTCCACGCGGTTTCATCCAGCCGGGAAGAATCGCGATGCGGTGCCATATCCCGATTTTTCAGGACCCGGGCACTTCGTAATCGGCAGTGTGGGGCGGATGCAGGACGTCAAGGACCCTTTGACCCTCGCGCGGGCGTTTGTCCGGCTCATGCAGGCAACGCCCGGGTCCGAGCAGCGGCTGCGGTTGGTCATGGTCGGTGACGGACCGCTGCGCGAGCGGGCGCGCATGCTGCTCGCCGAAGCGGGAGTGGATCAGTACGCGTGGCTGCCCGGCGAGCGCAATGACGTCGCCAGTATTATGCGTAGTTTCGACTTGTTCGTGCTACCGTCGCTTGCGGAAGGTATTTCCAACACCATCCTCGAGGCGATGGCTAGCGGACTGCCGGTGCTTGCAACGGCTGTCGGAGGTAGTCCCGAATTGGTCCAGGCCGGCGTGACGGGGACGCTCGTGCCGCGTGACGACCCGGAAAGCATGGCACGCGCCATGCGCGCCTACGCGGAGAGCGCCGAACTGTGCAGGCGCCACGGAATGGAGGCGCGGCGCACGATTGAGCGCAGGTTTGGCATGGACGCTATGGTGAATGCATATATGGCGGTCTACGACCAGTTGCTCGCGACCAAGACGCGCCGCGCCCGAACCTGATTCGGATACAGCCGCGGATAAACACGGAACGGAACGAGACCGAAAACGAATTGACCACGGAAACACACGGTATATATGGACAGAACGAGAAACATGAAATGATTCAAATTGTTTTGAAATGTTTTAACAATTCCGTGCCTTCCGTGTGGTTCCGTGGCCGATCCGTGTTTATCTGTGTGTATCTGTGGCTAGATTCGTTGCTTGAGTAAAGGCGAACGATCGTGTGCGGCATTGCAGGCATATTCGACGGCAAAGGCCGGCGCGATTTTGATCGCGGCCTGGTCCAGCGCATGAACTCGTCATTGCATCATCGCGGACCTGACGCCGACGGATTGCACCTGGAACCAGGCCTGGCGCTGGCGCACCGGCGCCTTTCCATCATCGACCTCTCGACCGGGCAACAGCCGCTCTACAACGAGGACGGCAGCGTGGCCGTCGTGTTCAACGGCGAAATCTACAACTTCCAGGATCTCGTGAAGGAGCTTGCGGCCTGTGGTCACACCTTCCGCACCCGCTCCGACACCGAGGTCATCGTACACGGCTGGGAGCAGTGGGGCGCATCCTGCGTAACGCGCTTCCGCGGCATGTTTGCCTTCGCGCTGTGGGATCGCAACCGCGAGACGCTGTTCCTCGCGCGCGATCGCCTGGGAGTGAAACCCCTGTATTACGCCCCGCTGCCCGATGGAAATTGGATCTTCGGCTCGGAACTCAAGGCGCTGCTGGTTCATCCGGGGCTGCCGCGGGAAATCGATCCGATGGCGGTCGAGGACTACTTCGCCTACGGCTACGTCCCGGAACCGCGCACCATCTTCAAGGGCGTGCTCAAGCTCTCGCCCGGCTGCACCCTCACGTTGAGGCGAGGTCAGCCGGCGTCTCAGCCGGTCGAGTACTGGGATGTGCCGTTCAGGACCGGTGCGGCGCCAACCGAAGCGGAGGCGGGCGAGGAGTTGATCGGGCGCCTGCGCGAATCGGTGAAGCTGCGCATGATCTCGGATGTTCCCCTGGGCGCCTTCCTTTCAGGCGGCGTGGATTCGAGCGCGGTGGTGGCAATGATGTCGGGACTTGCCGTGGAGCCGGTCGTCACCTGCTCGATCTCCTTCGGGGATCCAGCGTTCAACGAGTCCGCCTACGCTCGAATGGTCGCAGAGCGCTACCGGACGCAGCATCACGTGGAACAGGTGGATCCGGACGACTTCAGCCTGGTGGACCGCCTGGCGACGTTGTACGACGAGCCTTACGCCGACAGCTCGGCAATCCCCACCTATCGAGTGTGCGAGCTGGCCAGAAAAACCGTGAAGGTTGCATTGTCGGGCGATGGAGGCGACGAGAGCTTCGGCGGCTACCGCCGCTACCGCTGGCACGTCAACGAGGAGCGGGTGCGCTCGCTGCTGCCGCTGCAATTGCGCCGGCCCGTTTTCGGGCTGCTGGGCTGGCTCTACCCCAAGGCGGACTGGGCGCCGCGGGTGTTCCGGGCCAAATCCACTCTCCAGGCGCTCGCGCGGAATTCCGTCGAGGCCTATTTTCACAGCGTTTCCCTGCTGCACGACGGGATGCGCAGTAACCTTTTCAGCGAGCGCTTGCGCGGCGAGCTGCAAGGCTACGCAGCGGTCGAAGTGCTCAAGCGCCACGCCGCACGCGCTCCGTCCGACCATCCCCTGTCGCTCGTCCAGTACCTGGACCTCAAGACCTACCTGGTGGGGGATATCAACACCAAGGTGGACCGTGCCAGTATGGCCCATTCGCTGGAGGTGCGCGAGCCGCTCATGGACCATCCCCTGGTGGAATGGCTGTCGAGTTTACCGCCGGACTTCAAGTTGCTGAACGGTCAGGGCAAGGTTCTCCTGAAAAAGGCGCTCGAGCCCTACCTGCCGCCGGAGATCTTGTATCGGCCGAAGATGGGCTTTGCGGTCCCCCTCGCGCAGTGGTTCCGAGGTCCGCTACGGGAGCCAGTGAGGAAGGCCGTGCTCGGGCCGGTGCTCGCCGAGACCGGCTGGTTCAACGCGAGCTACCTGCACCGGCTGGTGGAGGGTCACCAGTCGGGGCGGAGTGACTACAGTACGCCGCTGTGGACGCTGCTGATGTTCGAGTCATTCCTGCGCAACGTTGTGGGCGCACGCGCCGCCGGCGGAGCGTGATCACGTCGTCGCAAATGAAGATTCTTACCTTCACCACACTCTATCCGCATGCCGCGCGCCCTGGCCATGGAATCTTCGTCGAGACCCGGTTACGGAACCTGCTCGCAAGCGGACAGGTCGAGTCGAAGGTAGTGGCGCCGGTGCCGTGGTTTCCCTCGAGCAACCCGCGGTTCGGGAAATACGCGGTCCTTGCAGGAGTGCCGCAAGAGGAGCGGCGCTTCGGCATTGACGTTATGCATCCGCGCTACGTCACCGTGCCCAGGCTTGGCATGAGCATGGCCCCGTTCCTGTTGGCGGCCGGAGCTTATTCCACGGTGAATAGTATCATCCGGCGCGGGTACGATTTCGAGTTGATCGACGCGCACTATTTTTATCCAGACGGTGTCGCCGCGATCCTGCTGGGGAGGCATTTCGGCAAACCGGTCGTGATAACCGCTCGAGGCACCGACGTCAACTTGATACCGCGCTACCGTCTGCCGCGCGCGAT
>Ga0210379_10000214_pt1 | contig 17659 bp, 16 predicted proteins | sample PLMedo_2_FD_155468 | JGI IMG/M metagenome (GOLD analysis project Ga0210379, IMG submission 155468) | Groundwater sediment microbial communities from an aquifer in East River, Colorado, USA - PLM4_32_coex redo | ecosystem: Environmental > Terrestrial > Soil > Riparian zone | place: USA: East... | reverse complement strand
CTCCTTCCAGCTCATGGGCAAGTCCTCCTTGCCCACAAGCTTCACCTGTTACCCATGTGCCCGGAATAGTCTGTTACCTATGTACCCGGTTTGGACCGCCGCGCCACCCCTCCTCCGACAGGAGGGGAGTCGATTCACGACTCACGAATCACGATTCACGGTTCCTGATGGCGCACATTGAACCGCTCAGGCCCGACGAAATTCGCGATCCCGAGCTGCTGGCGCTGATTGCGCGCTGCGAGGCGCTCGGCGTGCCGGATTCGCTCTTTCCACGCATCCTCGCGCGCGTGCCAACGTACGCGAAAGCGCTGCTCCGGGCGCTCCTCGTCTCCCATACCGAGGGCAACATTGACCACCGGTTGAAGGAAGTCATCCGCGTGCAGCTCGCCCGCACCGCGGGTGACGCCTATTTCGCGTGCCTGCGCTCGGCGCAGGCAGCGAAGGAGGGTCTCGACGAGGACACGATCAAAGCGGGATCAGGAAAGTTCCGGGACGACCCGCGCTTCACCGCAGCCGAGAAATGGGCGCTGCGCTACGCCCGCGAGATGTACGTAAACCCCGAGAAAGTGGACGCCGCCTTCTACGATGAAGGCAGGAAGCACTACACCGAGGCCCAGATCATGGAGCTCGGAGCGTTCATCGCATTCCACTACGGGATGCAGGCTTTCATGCGCACCCTCGGCGCCGCGCCGCTGCGCAGAACTGAGAACGGAGCCTGACCCTGCGTCCGCTGCAGGATCAGTCGGTCGATGCGGCTTTCGCCCGCAACTGCGCTTTTGATTTCCTGCCGGGGGCGGCGGGCGGAATGTATCCCGAAACGCGGCACAGGATGCCGTCGATCTCCTTGCCATCCTTGTAGCGAATCGAGCGGCACACCATCACGGCGCCCCGGGCTTGCAGGTCTGACACACACAGGCGCACCTTCGCAAGCGAGAGGCCCGTCGCTGCGGCGATCTCCGAATCGAGTCGCTCGCCGCTATTTTTCAGGTATTGCAGGATTTCTTGCATATCAATATGGTCCTCGTCGCAACAGTCGTGTCAGTTCGGGCGCAGGCAATCGTCCGGTAGGGGGCGAATGATACATGAATTCAGAGTCCTAGCCTGAAACCAAGTTCCCTGGACTCGCTGTGATCGCGCCTCACGGTTGCTCGCGCCGGATTCAAAAGTAGCAATTAATTCAAACAGTTATGTTCGAACTAGTGTTCAGGGCTGCAACGCCCGATAAAGAAACGGCAGACTCACGTCCATCCGGTAGTCGATGTCGGAGTGGTTATCGTCGAACTCCTCGTAGGTGTGGCGGATGCCTGCCGCGGCGAGGCGCTTCGACAGGATGCGCGCGCCGTAATGGATGTGGTACTGATCGCGCCAGCCGCAGTCGATGTAAATGCCGCGCAGCGACTTGAGGCTGGCGCGGTATTTGTGAACGAGATTGATCGGATCGTGCGCGAGCCACCTCAACCAGCGGCGCTCGATCACCTCGCCCGATTCGAGGTTGAACGGCACGCGGAAACCGAGCCGCGCCTTGGGGTCCGGGTCGTAGGTCGCCGCCATGCAAAGATTCATGATGCAGTGGCCTTCCGCGGTCGATACTTTCTCCTTCTTCCAAACGTGCTCGAGGAAGCGCCCGACGCGCCCGTCGTCCAGCCCTTCGGCAAGACCCTTCCGGCCCGACTCGCGGCGCGCGTTGTAGGCGCCGGGCTTGCGCTTGGGCACGCGGTGCTTGGCCAGCTCGTTCAACGTATTCGGCCAGTCGTGCCAATAGACGAAATCGAAATACGCGTCGCCGGAATGGTTCGCGATTGCGCCCCAGTGTTTCGCGTGCTGCATGCCGTGGATGATCGCGCCGTAGCCGCCGGATGACTTTCCGAAGCAGCCGCGGTGCTCGCGGCTCGCGGCCGTCCGGAACTCGCGATCGACGAAGGGAATGATCTCGCGCGTGAGATAGTCGGCATAGCTGCCGATCGCCGGCGCGTTCACGTACTGGTTGCCGCCGAGCGCCGTGAAGCAGTCCGGAAAGACGATAATCGCCGGCCCCATCTTCTCGCTGCGGATGAGCCGCGCCGCGCGCTCCGGCACGTTGTCGCCGAACGGCTTCCAGCCCGTGTGCGAAAGGCCGGAGCCGGTGAAGCCGACCAGATCGTAGAGCACCGGGAAGCGGCGCCTGCCCGGGCCGTCATACTGCGGCGGCAGCCACACCGCGAGCTTGCGCACGTGCGGATCGCCGAGCGGATTGTCCTTGAGGATTTTCGAAGTGTGCTCCAGCACGACCAGCGTGCCGGCAGGGCCTTTGGGACGTTTGAGGGTCATAAGAAAGGCAAGGATGAAGGATGACCTAATTCAGAGTTCCGCACTGCGGGGGTCATCCCTCTTCCCTCATCCTTCATCCCTCAGGTCGCGCTGGCAAATGAGTTTGCCCATTTGCTAGAGCGCGACCTTTTGCCGCTGCCCCGTCTGCGAAGCGCGCACGATGGCGTCCAGCATCCTGTGACGGCGCACGGCGGAATCGAAGTCGGGCTCGATGCGCGTGCCGGTGCGGATCGCTTCAGCGAACTTGACCCACATCTGGCCCACGTCGTACGAGGGGCCGCCGTTCCGCACTTCCTCCGGCACCCACTTGAGCCGCTCCGGTACGGGTAGCTCCTGCAGTGCCTTGTCGTCTCTGTGCCCACCCATGATCTTGCGCTTCGCCTCCTGACCAGCCTCGCCGCCTCCGATCATCATGAGCGTGCCGTCCTTGCCGTAGATCTCCAGCCGGTAGCCACTGCCGTGGTACGGTTGGACGCACACGGAGGCGCTGACCACAGCGCCGCCTTCGAGCCGGCCCGTGAGCATGATGTTGTCGGGCGAGGTGACATCCACATACTTCTTCGTGTCGGTCTCGAACCACTGCGGCACCTGCGTGGCTACGACTGCCGATACTTCGGTGAGCTCCCCGACGACCATGCACAAAGCGTCCATGGCGTGGCCGAACGTGATGGTCAGCGTGTTCGCGCCCAGAGTGACGTCGCGCTGCCAGGTGCGGTCCGAGGTGCGGGTCAGCACGCCGCTGTTCATCATCGCCATGTTCACCGACAACACCTGCCCGACGTAACTGCCTTTGACCAGCTCACGCAGGTACAGGTAGGCGGGCGAAGCGCGTCTTTGCAGACCGACCATCGTGCGCACCTTCAGCTTGCGCGCCAGCGCCGCAAGCTCCTCAGCCTCCTTCGTGTTCGCGCCCAGCGGCCACTCGCAGTAGACGTGCTTGCCCGCTTCCATTGCGGCCTTCGAGAGCGCGTAGTGTGCGGGCACGCGCACGGCAACGAGCGCCGCCTCGACTTGCGGGTCCGCACCCATCGTCTTGACGTCGCTGTACGCGTGCTTCACGCCGTACTTGTCGGCCGCCGCCTGCGCCGTGTCCGCGTGCGCCGTGCAGACCGCATAGAGCTCGGTCTCCGGCAGCCGCTGGAGAGCGGGAGCATGAGCGCTCGGACCCCATCTTCCGTTCGCCCCGATAAATCCCACGCGTAGACGACTGGTGGACGTCATGGTCTTCTCCTTTTCAGTTGGAGCGGATGCCCGCCTCCCGCACGACAACGCCGAAGCGGTCACGCGCGCGCTGCTGATGCGCCGCAAACTGCTCGGGCGTCATCGGCGGGGTCGCCTCGGACGCCATGGCGTCGAGCTGCGCTTTCGCTTCCGGGCCCCGCATGATGCGGCCGATCTCATTGTTCAGCCGTGTGACGATCGCGCGCGGCGTGCCGGCCGGCGCGTAGACGCCGGACAGCCAGGCAAGCTCCACATTCGTCCCGGACTCGATCAGGGTCGGCGCGTCGGGAAAGATCGGCGAGCGCGTCGGGGTCGGCACACCCAGCAGGCGCAGCTTGCCGCTCCTGATATGCGGAATCGCTGCGCCGAGATCCACCGTGAAGTCCACCTGCCCGCCGAGGAGATCTACGAGTACCGCCTGCGAGCCCTTGTATGGCACGTGAACGGCCTTGAACTTCGCCGTGCTCATCAGCATCTCGATGGCGATGTGCTGCAACGTGCCGCTGCCCGCGGAGCCGTAGTTGAGCTTTCCGGGATTGGCGCGGGCGTAGGCGAGAAACTCCGCCAGACTGCGCGAGGGCACGCCCGGACGCGCAATCAGGAACAGCGCCGCGCCCGCCGTCGGAGCAACCGGCAGCAAGTCCCTTGCCACGTCCACCTCCATCTTGAAGAGGTACGGATTGAGGAGGATGGGGCCGTCGGACGAATGGAGCAGCGTGTAGCCGTCCGGCGCCGATTTCGCGACGAGTTCGAGGCCGATGTTGCCGCTCGCTCCGACGCGGTTGTCGACGATGACCGGCTGGCCAAGCGCGGCAGCCAGCCCCTGCGCCATGGAACGGGCGATCACGTCCGTACTGCCCCCGGCGGCGAAGTTGACGACCATGCGGATGGCTTTCGACGGCCAGGCCCGGGTCTGAGCCCCAGCCGGGGCGGGCAGCGCGAACGCGAGCGCCAAAGCAGCGCTGATGATGCAACGGCCGAGCGGGTGCATGCTCCCCTCCTGGAAATTCGTTCGGAAGATTGACTGCCGGCGGTGCAAAAGTATACCGCCACCGCGCGGGCGGCGTTGCGCGCCGGTGTGACGGCGGACGGTTGGACAGCAAGCAGCCGTATCGTTGACCTTTCCCGCGAGGCCATCTAGCCTACGGCCTTCCGCAGATTTTCCCAGACACAGAAGGGCGCGCCATGCTGAAGAGCCACGGCAGGTACGACTACTCGGCGATAACCCAGCGACCCGATTACAGCTGGCCGGGCGGCAAGCGGCTCGCGCTCCACTTGTGCCTCAACGTCGAGCATTTCGCTTTCGGCGAAGGGCTCGGCAACGACTACTCCGTGCCGCAGCCGCAGCCCAATGTCCGCAGCTATGCGTGGCGCGACTACGGCAACCGGGTCGGCGCATGGCGGCTGCTGGAGTTCGCCGACTCCTACGACCTGCCCTATGCGCTGCTGATCAATAGCGAGCTCTACGACTACTGCCCTGAGCTGGTAAAAGCCTACAGCGAGCGCGGGCACGAGGTCGTCGGCCACGGCCGTACCAACACCGAGCGGCAGACCGACATGAAGCCGGATGAGGAGCGGCGCTGCATATTTGAAGCGACGGCCGCGATCGAGAAGCACGAGGGCAGGAAGCCGCTGGGCTGGCTCGCGCCGTACATCGCGCAAACCGGCCAATCGCTCGACTTGCTGAAGGAGGCCGGCTACCGCTACATGATGGACTGGTCGATCGACGACCAGCCGGTGTGGTTTCGCACCCTGCACGGCCCTATCCTGTCCGTGCCCTACGCGCACGATCTCAACGACTCGGTGGAGTGCGTCACGCGCCGTACGCCGTCGCAGACCTTTTGCGAAAACCTGATCGACCAGTTCGACGAGATGCTCGCGGAATCGGCGCGCCGGCCGCTTGTCATGTCGCTCGTGCTGCACAGTTTCGTGCTGGGCCAGCCGCACCGCCTGCGCCGGTTCAGAGGCGTGATCGAGCACATACTTCGACACCGCGACCGCATCTGGCTGACGCGGCCGGGAGAAATCTGCAGGTTCATCGAGACTCTGCCCGCGGGCATCGTTCCCGGCGGCAAGGGACGCTAAGCCATGCGCATCGCCGTTATGGGCGCCGGCGGGGTCGGCGGATATTACGGCGGGCGGCTCGCCCAGGCCGGGCACGACGTCGCGTTCATCACGCGCGGGGAGCATCTGCGTGCGATACAGGCAGGGGGACTGAAGCTAGTCGGGGCGGCGGGTGACGTCGTCATCGCGGGCGCGCAGGCCACTGACGACCCCGGGCGGCTCGCGCCGGTGGATGTCGTGCTGTTCTGCGTGAAGCTGTTCGATACCGAGGACGCGGCGCGCGCCATCGCGCCGCTGCTTTCGAAGGGCGGGGTGTGTATCACACTGCAAAATGGGGTGGACGGGCAGCATCGCATCGGCGCGATCGTCGGCACCGAGCGCGTGATGGGCGGCATAGCGTTTGTCTCGGCCCTGATCGAATCGCCCGGCGTCATCCGCTACATGTCGAAAGCGCCATCGATCAAGTTCGGCGAGGCTGACGGGCGGGTGACGGAGCGCGCCGCCCGTTTCCGCGACGCCTGCGTAGCCGCGGGGATCGGCGCGGAGGTCGTCGCGGACATACGCACCGCACAGTGGCACAAGTTCGTGGGGCTGACGGTGAACGCGGCGCTGACGAGCTTGACGCGCAAGCCCGCGGGAGTCGTCTACCAGGATCCAGACATCGTGGCGCTTGCGCGCGCCATGTTTGCGGAAGGCGCGGCGGTGGCCAGCGCGATGGGCATCAAGCTGCCCGAGGACATCGCGGAGTGGCAGATCCAGAACCACCAGAAATTCCCGCCGGGGATGTACGCATCCATGTACCACGATCTCGCGCGCGGCCGGCGGCTCGAGCTGGACAGCCTTTCCGGGCTGATCATCAGGAAGGGACGCGAGCTGGGCGTGCCGACGCCGTTTCACTCGATGGCGTACGCGTGTCTCAAGCCCTACATCAACGGCAGCCCCGCAGGCAAGTGACGGTCACGGGTGCGAGCTCGAGTCGAGAACAAGCCGATCTGCTCCAGGGCGCCCTTCCCCGTTGAACAAGCCGGTCACTTGCGCCCGGCCAGTGCTTCGGCCATCCAGTCGGCCGTCAGCGGGCGGAACCGGTAACTAATGTTGAAGCAAACGTGATTGCCCTCCTCGAATAGCACGAACGCGGTCGGGCCGGAGGCTGCGCGCGCCAGGCGCTCTCCTTCGGAGGGCGGGATCAGCCGGTCGCCGCCGCCGAACACAACGAGGAGCGGGCAACGGATCCGTTCGGCTTTTCCCTCGAGGGTAAGCTGTGCGGCGAGTTCTTCGACCTGGGCCTGCGTCGTCGCGCGACTCCACACCCGGAACACCTGCTGGGAAACCTTGGGCAGCTTGGGCAGCGTCGCAGCCCAGTCGAAGGGCCCGCAATTGGCAATGCAGGCCTTGATCCGCGGCTCGCCCGCCGCAGCGAGCGGCGCGTAAAGCGCGCCCAGGCTTTGCCCGACGACGCCGACCGTCTGGCCGTCGATGTCGGCGCGCCGTTCCAGGACATCGATCACCGCGCCGATGACGCGATCCCAATCGGGCCGAACCGGTAACTGGAACGCGGTCTCGCCCTGTCCGGGCCCATCGAGCGTCAACGTCGCCAGGCCGCGCTTGATGAAGGCGTTGCTCCAGGCGTGCAGTTCCTCCTTGCAGGCGTCGAGGCCGGGGAGAATGATCGCGACCGGCGCCCGCCCCGCCGCGCGCGGGCGGCGCAGCCAGCCGACCATGCGCGCGCCTTCGAACGGGAACTCGACGCGTTGCATCGGCGGATCGGTGTCGGCGGCCGCCGCCGCGTAGCAGCGCAGCATGCTCTCGTGCGCCCGCCGGTATTCCTCGGGTAAGCCGGCGAACAAGTGTTTTCCATAGTGGTAATAAATTGCCGCGCGCAGAAAACCTTCGGCGGCGGTTGCGCGCCGGCTTTTTTCCGCGGCCTCGGCCGCGAGCTTCTCGTGCCGGCCGGCTTCCTCGGACCAGATACGGCACCAGTCGGCCCAATCGTCGATCGTAGCCGCCAGCCGGATCAAATCGTTGGGATCCACACCCGTGCCGATGTAGCGCGGGGTGAAATGGGAAAGAATGAGGTCAACCTGAGGGTCGCGTGACATTGTCGTACCGGTCCCTCAAAAGCAAAAAAGCCGGGCCTAAGCCCGGCTTTCCAATCGCAGTGCGAGCCGATTAAACGGCCTGGATGTTGCTTGCCTGCGTCTTGCCTTTGTTGCCGGCGGTGACTTCGAAGGACACCTTCTGGCCTTCCTTCAGCGACTTGAATCCGGGCATGTTGATTGCCGAGAAGTGGGCGAAAAGGTCCTCGCCGCCGCCATCAGGAGTAATGAAGCCAAAACCTTTTGCATCGTTGAACCACTTTACTGTACCGGTTGCCATTGTTACGTTCCTCAAAAAATTAATAAAGGGCTTGAGCCCACCCGTGTTTATCTCAAAGCCCCTGAAGAACGGACAAACTGCAAGTCAACTATCCCAAGTACTTGAAACTAAACAACGAGCGCGCACCTTACAGGGGTGGCCGGTCCGCGTCAAGCGAAACTTCAGGGGACGACCGCCCGGATCGCGACCGCCGGGTGGTCTTTAACCTCGCTACTGCCTTCTGGCGAGCAGCGTTAGCACCAATAACGGCTCAACTCTGCGTCAGCGGCGCCAGCGTCACTTCGACCCGGCGGTTGGCTGCGCGGCCCTGCTCCGTCGTGTTGCTCGCGATCGGATGGTCCTCGCCGCCGGCGGCGGTCATGATGCGCGCCTGTGCGACGCCTCGGCTCGCGAGGTAATCGGCGACTGAACTGGCGCGACGCTGGGAGAGCTGCCGGTTGTAATCCGTCGAGCCGGTGCTGTCAGTATGGCCAGCGACTTCGATGATGGTCTTGTCGTATTTCTTCGCCACCTGCGCGACGCCGTCGAGCACCTTGAAGAACTGCGTATTGAGGTCGGCGCTGTCGGTGCGGAAGGTGACGTTGCCGGGCATATTGAGGATGATGTCGTTGCCCTTGCGGGTAACGGTCACACCGCTGTCGCGCATGACCCGCCGCAGCTCGTCTTCCTGCTTGTCCATGTATGCGCCGACCGCGCCGCCGGCGAGCGCGCCGACGCCGGCGCCGATCAGGGCGCGTTGCCGGCGCTGCTTGGCGTCGTGGCCGGAGATCATTCCGACCGCGGCGCCGGCGCCCGCGCCGATGAGAGCGCCGTAGGTCGCGCTCGTCGTCTTCGTCTCACCAGTATAGGGATCGGTGGTCTGGCAGCCGGCAACAAGGCCGGCAGAGATCACCACTGCAAGGACTGCCTTTACTGCGGAACCTTCAGTGAACACGATAGTGGCCTCCGTGAAATGCAAGAAACCCATTATAGCCGAAGGAACTCTCGAGTCGGAGCCGAAAACCCGCGAATCGTGATTCGTGATTCGTGATTCGTGACTTAAATCCTTTCGTCGCTCGCCCTCATCGCTCACAAAGTGGGGCTCTTGAACTCTCCGCCCATCGCCACCAATCCCCACGGCGGCAGTTGCGCATCGGTGCTGAAGCTGATGTGGCCAGCGGCGGCCCGCTGGTCGCGGAAGATGCGCTGCAGCGGGTGGTGGTCATAGATTCCGGTGCCGCCGGCCATCTCCTGCAGCGAATCCACGGATTCCACGCACATCCTCACTGCCTGCGCGGCGTTGCGCTTGTAGCGCAGTCGCGTCTCGATATCCGGCGTGCCGCCCTCTTCGTAAACACGCTGGATCTCCAGGCAGTCGTTGCGCATGAGCAGTGCCGCCGCGTCGATCTTCGCGCCCGCCGCGCCAATGCGTAGCTGCACGGTCTGGATATCGCGCATCCTCGTCCCGGTGTAATTCGTGCTGCGGGACTTGACGAGGTCGATCGCCATCTCCAGCGCCGCGCGCGCGTTGCCCACCAGGCAGGCGCCGATGCCGTGGCCGCCGATCGCCGAGATGGGGATCCGGTAGTGCGGGTTGCGGTGCACCGCCAGGCCCGGCCACGCGTGTCCCTCGCGCGCGACATACATGGACACGCAGCGGTAGGCCGGAACGAAGACATTCTTGCAGCGCACCGTCTTGCTGCTGGTCGCGCGCATGCCAAGCGTGTGCCAGTCGTCCACGATCTCGTACTGGGAGCGCTGCAACAGGCAGAAAGAATAATCGATTGGCTCGCCTCCGTCGCGCACGATGCAGGCGAGCAGGCTCCAGTCGGAATGATCGGTGCCGGAAGAGAAATTCCATTCGCCGGAAAGCACGATGCCGCCATCCGCGGGCACACCGCGACCCTGCGGGAAGGCGATGCCCGAGGCGATTCCCGCGTCCGGGTTTGCCCCCCAGACATCCTCCTGCGCTTTCTGGTCAAACCACGTGAGGTTGCGGTGGTGGGAGGCAAGGTTGTCGACCACCCATCCCACGGAAGCGTCGCCGCGCGAGAGCAGCTCCGGTATGTCGAAGTAGGAGACGAAAGGCAGCTCCATTCCGCCCCACACCTTGGGCTGGAGATAGCGCATGAGCCCGGTGCGGGAGAGCGCATCGATGACCGCCGGCGTCAGCTTGCGCGCCGCCTCGCATGCCGCCGCCTGCTCGCGCAGGAAGGGGATCAGCTCGCGCGCCCGGCGCAGGGCCTCCTCATAGCCCACGCCGGAAAAGTCCGTGGCCGGCTTTCTCATGTCCATGCACCGATTGTAATGGGTAATGGACAGGCAAGCCGCCCTGTTGTACGGTGGATCATCTGTCAACGTAATTATTCGGAGGGAACTCATGCCAGGCAAGAGCGTCAGGATCCGCTCGCGGGAGGGCGGCGAGTTCGATTGCTACATTGCAACGCCTGTCTCCAGCGGCAAAGTTCCGGCGATCGTGCTCGCCTCCGCTGTTCATGGCGTCGACCAGGACATGAGGGCGATCGCAGACGAGTTCGCCTTGCAAGGCTACATCGCGGCGGCGCCCGATTTGTTCTGGCGCTCGATTCCTGGGCCGCTCGCCCGCGACGACGACCGCACGAAACAGCGCTCGCAGCCCCGCCTCGAGAAAATCAAAGCTGGCGAAGCCGACATGGCGGATACCCTGGCCGAGGTGCGCAAGCAGCCGCTATTCAACGGGCGCGCCGCGGCGATGGGTTTCTGTTACGGCGGCCCCTATGCGATCCTCGGGCCCAAGCGGCTCGGCTACGACGCTGGCATCTCCTGCCATGGCACGCAGATGCTGGACTATATGAAGGAGATGGATGGCGTCGTGCAGCCCTTGTGCATCATCTGGGGCGACCAGGACCACGCGGCGCCCCCCGAGGTGCAGAAGGCCTATCGCGGCGTGCCGTCGCGCATGAAAAACGTGGAGGTGCACATCCTCCCGGGCATACTCCACGGCTACATGATGCGGGGCAACGCGAAGGCGTTCGACCAGAAGACATACCAATTCTCCATGGCGCGCGCGTTGGCGATCCTGAAGGGGCTGCGCGGCGAGGGCGAGCGGCAATCACTCCGCAGGGCAGTGTGATCAAGTAATAGTCGGCGTTGCGGGGGACACAGGCTCGTTCATTGGTTCCCCAACCGTCGCATCGTCGCCGAGTGCCTCAAGGCGCATGGCGCCTGAGAAGCTCCGTGTACTGCCGGGCGCCGCGGGCGAGAAAAACATTGGCGCGGACGTTGAGCCAGCGCACGCCTTTCGAAATGAGCAACGGCATGCGCTCCTCCCAGTTGTCGAGCACGTTGAGGGCGACGTGCTTCCCGCGCTTGAGGATGCGCCCGATCCCCTGGTCCACGAGCTTTGCGACGTCAGGGTGCTCCGGTTGACCGGGGTGGCCGAGCGCGAGCGCCACGTCGTTGACGCCGATGTTGACTACATCCACTCCGGGCACGGCGGCAATCTCGTCGAGCCGACCGATCGCAGCCGGCGTCTCGGCCATGACGATGACGATCTTCCCGGCATGGTCCTTGGGGCGTGCGTAGCGCACGATGTCCACCATTCTTTTCGCGGTCGCGGCGTCTTCGACGTGCGGGAACGACATGCCGTCGAGCCCGCAGTCGAAGTAGCGCACGATCAGTCCCGGGTCGTTCATCCACGCGCGCGCCATCGAGGCGATGCCCGCCAGATGGGCGGCGCGCGTCATCTCCTCGATGCGCTCGAAGTCGTAGCTCATGCGCTCCGCGTCGATGAAGGAAACGTCCATGCCGAGCCCGGCGAGGTACTCGACCAGGCGCGGCGACTGGAAGTCGGGGTTGACCATCGTCACCACTTTTCCAGCAGCAAGCTTGTCTTTGATTTCCCTCATCGCTGCCTCTCCATTGAAATGGTGACGAATACAGGTGACGAGATACGGGTGACGAATAATGGTGACGAAAAATCTTGCTTCTTCCAGTCACCTGTACCTCGTCACCTACATTTCGTCACCCTTATCTCGTCACTCTCCCTTAATGCCGGCGGCGCGGATCACCTTACCCCATTTGGCATACTCGGCGCGGGTGAACGCCGCGAACTGTTCGACCGTCAGGCTGCCCGGCTCCCCACCCTCGGCGACGAGGCGGTCGCGCACGTCCGCCTGGCCAAGGAGGCGCGAAACGTCGGCATGGATCCTGTTGACGACGTCGGCGGGCATTGCCCCCGGCCCGAAGAAACCGTACCAGGTCGTGAACTCGTAGCCCGGCACACCGGCTTCCGCCACCGTCGGTACCTCCGGCAGCGCGGCCGAGCGTTTCGGCGTCGAAACCGCCAGCGCGCGCAGCCGGCCGGCCCTCACCAACGACTGCGTGGAGGCGACAGAGGCGAAGGAAAGATCGATCTCGCCGGCGATGAGCGCGGTTACCGCCGGACCTACGCCCTTGAAGGGAACGTGCGTCATCCTGGTGCCGGTCAGGTACTTGAAGAGTTCCATCGCGAGGTGCGCCGGCGAGCCGCTGCCGCCCGATCCGTGGTTGAGCTTCCCGGGGTTCGCGCGGGCAAGCGCGATCAGGTCCTTCACCGAATTGACCGGCACCGAAGGATGCGCCACCAGCAGGAGCGACGAGCCGGTGAGGTACACGACCGGCGCCAGGTCCTTCAGCGGGTCGTAAGAGAGCCGGGTGAGATGCGGGTTGATCACGACCTGCCCGGCGGTCGAGAGCAGCAGGGTGTAGCCGTCCGGCGCGGCCTTCGCCGTCAGGTCGGCGGCGATCGCGCCCGCCGCACCGGGCCTGCTTTCCACCACCACCGGCTGTTTCCACGTCTCGTTCAACTTCTGGGCAAACAACCGCGCAAAGAGATCGGTCGCTCCGCCCGGCGCCTGCCCGGTGAGAATGCGCACCGGCTTCACCGGGTACTGCTGCGCGATAACTGGCGCCGCCAGCAGCAGTGACGCAGTGATGAAGTGACACAGTGATTGGGCAATGCGTTTGGCGGTCCTTGTCACATCGTCACCGCGTCACTTCGTCACTGTTTCCCCGACCGAGCGCACGCTGAAGCACCTGCGCTACGTGAACCGCTGAGCGACCCGATCCGTCCTTGATCTGGTGGCGGCAGCTCGTCCCGTCGGCGACGATGAGATCGTCGGCACCCGCCTTGCGTACCCGCGGCAGGAGCGACAGCTCGGCCATTTTCATGGAGACATCGTAGTGCGCCGCTTCGTAGCCAAAGGCTCCGGCCATGCCGCAGCAGCTCGACTCGATCGCTTCCACCTCCAGACCGGGGATGAGCTTGAGGACCTTCTGCACCGCGGGCATGGCGTCGAACGCCTTCTGGTGGCAATGGCCGTGAAGCAGCGCCTTCTTCTCCCGGAGCGGTCCGAGTTTCAGGTCGAGCCGGCCCGCTTTGTGCTCGCGCGCGATGAATTCCTCGAACAGGAACGCGTTCAGCGCCAGTTCGGCGCTCTCCCCGCCCGGCAGCATCGATAGGAATTCGTCGCGCAGGCCCAATAGACAGGAGGGCTCCAGCCCAACCACCGGCACGCCGCGCTCGACGTATGGCGTCAGAGTATCGATCATTCGGCGCGCCTCGAGCCTCGCTTCGTCCACCAGGCCGGCGGCGAGAAAGGTGCGGCCGCAGCAGAGCGGCCGCCCGCCGTCCGCTGGCCGTGCGGGGTGGACGTGATAGCCGGCCGTCTCCAGCACGCGCACTGCCGCGCGAAGATTCTCTGGTTCGTAGTAGTTATTGAAGGTGTCGGCGAACAGAACGACGTCGCCCCCCGCGCCCGAGCCTTTGAATCCGGCGGACTCGCCTTTGGGCGTCGCGCGGAGCGTTCCCAGGAACGAATCACCGCGCCACTTCGGCAACGGACGCTGCGGCGCGAAGCCGAGCCACCTCTTCCCGATCGACTGCATTGCATTCGTGAGCGGCGCGGCGCGCGACGCCCACGGAGCGTATCTCGGCAGATAGGCAACCAACCTTTCTCTTATCGGCAACGCGTGGCGTTGCCGATAATGATGGAGGAACTCCACCTTCATCTTCGCCATGTCCACGCCGGTCGGGCACTCGCGCCGGCAGCCCTTGCACGAGACGCAGAGTTCGAGCGTCGCGTAGAGCTCCTCGGAGCCGAGCGCGTCCTCATTTGCGTTAACCTCGAGCTGCCCGGAGAGCGCGAGCCGCAGCGTGTTGGCGCGCCCCCGCGTGAGATGCCGCTCCTCGCGCGTGACGCGGTACGACGGACACATGGTGCCGGCGTCGAACTTGCGGCAATGGCCGTTGTTGTTGCACATCTCCACCGCCTTGGCGAAGCCGCCCCCCCGAAGTCCTGCGCCGGTCTCGTGCTCCGACCAGTCGAGCGCGGTCTTGATCGGGATCGTGCGGTAGCCCGGCGGGTAGCGGAAGAGGGTGCGGTCGTCCTGTTTCGAGGGCCGCACGATCTTTCCCGGGTTGAGGAGCCCCTTGGGATCGAAGAGACCCTTGATCTCCTCGAACGCGCGCGTCAGCTTCGGGCCGAAGAACGGCTCGATCCACTCCGAGCGCGCAAGGCCGTCACCGTGCTCGCCGGAATAGGCGCCCTTGTAGTGCTTCACCAGTTCCGCCGCCTCTTCGGCGATGGCGCGCATCTTCACCGCGCCGTCGGCCCGCATGTCGAGGATGGGCCGGACGTGCAGACAGCCGACGGAAGCGTGCGCGTACCAGGTGCCTTTCGTGCCGTGCTTCTCGAACACGCGCGTCAGGCGGTCGGTGTACTCGGCAAGATTCTCCAGCGGCACCGCGCAGTCCTCGATGAAGGACACGGGCTTGCCATCGCCCTTCATGGACATCATGATGTTGAGCCCTGCCTTCCTCACCTCCCACAAGTCGCGCTGGAGCGCGCCGTCTGAAATCTCCACCACGCCGCCCGGGAAGCCAAGCTCGCCCATCAGCTCGACGAGTTGCCGGAGCTTGCGCAACTGCTCGTCGCGGTCGTCGCCGGCGAATTCCACCAGCAGGATCGCGTCCGGATCGCCCTTGATGCATCGCTCCACCGTCGCGCGGAAGGCGGGGTTGCTGCGCGCGAGCCCGATCATGGTGCGATCCACCAGCTCCACCGCGACCGGCGCGAGCTTGACGATGTGCCGCGGCGCTTCCATCGCCTGGTAGAAGGTCGGGAAATGGCAGACGCCAAGCGTCTTCACCTTGGGCAGCGGCGAGAGATTGAGGTGGAGGCGGCGCGAGTACGCAAGCGTCCCCTCCGATCCCACCAGCAGGTGCGCCAGATTGAATGGGGCGCCGGTCAGCATGTCCAGGTTGTAGCCGCCGACGCGGCGCAGGAGCTTCGGCACGCGGTGCTCGATTTCTTCCGCCTCGCGCGCGGCGATGGCGCGGAGCTTCTTCACCAGCTCGACGTAGCCGCTCGGCCCGGCGAGCCGGCCCGCGTCACCCGCTACTTCACCGAACGCGTACTCCGAGCCGTCGGCAAGCACTGCATCGATCGCGCGCACGTTGTGCACCATGTTGCCGTAACGGATGGAACGCGAGCCGCACGAGTTGTTGCCCGCCATGCCGCCGATGGTCGCCTGCGCGCTGGTCGAGACGTCCACCGGGTACCAAAGTCCGTGCGGCCTCAAGTACGCGTTCAACTGGTCGAGCACGACGCCGGGCTGCACGGTGACGGTACGCGCGTCCTGATCGAAGGCGACGACCTGGTTGAGATGCCTGGAATGATCGATGACAAGCGCGGCGCCGACGGTCTGCCCGCACTGCGAGGTGCCGCCGCCGCGCGCGAGAACCGGCACGCCCTCCTCGATTGCGATGCGAAACGCCGTGAGCGCATCTTCCTCGGTCTGCGGCACCACCACGCCAACCGGCTCGATCTGGTAGATCGACGCGTCAGTCGAGTAGCGCCCGCGGGAGGCGGCGTCGAAAAGAATTTCGCCCCTTACCTCTCGCCGGAGCCGCGCCGCCAGCGCTGTATCACCAGGCAGAATTCGGCGAGAGGTCATGGGCGCGGGTGACCGATGAATCGAGACTGATCAATCGAGACTGATGAAACGAGACTAAGAAGGCGGGTTCAACCAAGACCGGGCACGAATCACCAGTCTCGATGCACCAGTCTCGACCTATCAGTCTCGCCCTACCAGTCTCCGGGAAATGGCGTTCGGCCTATAATAACGCACCCTTTCCGGAGAGACGCCATGAAGTACCAGAGCGGACGCCATTTCCTGCAGATTCCGGGCCCGACCAACGTGCCGGAGCGGGTGCTGCGCGCAATCGACAGCGCCACCGTGGACCACCGCGGGCCGGAATTTCAGGACATGAGCAAGGAAGTGCTGGCGGGCCTGAAGCGCGTCTTCAAGACGAAGAGTCCGGTCGTGATCTTCCCCGCCTCCGGCACCGGCGCGTGGGAGGCGGCGCTCGTCAACACGCTCTCGCCCGGCGACAAGGTGCTCATGGTCGAGACCGGCCACTTCGCGACGCTATGGCTCAACATGGCGAAGCGCCTTGGGCTCGATCCTGTCTTCATCCCTGGCGACTGGCGGCATGGAGCCGATTCCGCCGCGATCGAGGCGAAGCTCGCGGAGGACAAGGGCAAACAGATCAAGGCCGTGATGGTCGTGCACAACGAGACTTCCACCGGCGTCACCTCGCGCATTGGCGAAGTGCGCAAGGGCATTGACCGCGCGAAGCACCCGGCGCTCTACATGGTGGACACCATTTCCTCGCTCGCCTCCATGGACTACCGCCACGACGAATGGGGCGTGGACGTGACCGTGGCCGGCTCGCAGAAAGGATTGATGCTCCCACCCGGGCTTTCGTTCAACGCCGTGTCCGACAGGGCGCTCGCCGCGTCGAAGTCCGCGAAGCTGCCGCGCTCCTACTGGAACTGGGAGGAGATGATCGCTTCCAACAAGGACGGCTGGTTCCCCTACACGCCGGCGACGAACCTGCTCTACGGCCTGCGCGCCGCGTTGAACATGCTGCTGGAAGAGGAAGGGCTCGAAAACGTCTTCAAGCGCCACGACCGCCACGCCGAGGCGACGCGCCGCGCAGTGCGCGCGTGGGGTCTGGAGATCCTGTGCGCGAACCCTGCCGAGTACTCGAGCTCGCTCACTGCGGTGCTGATGCCGGAGGGTCACAGCGAGATCGCGTTCCGCCAAGTAGTGCTCGACCACTTCAACCTCTCCCTCGGCTCGGGGCTGACGAAACTCCGCGACAAGGTGTTCCGCATCGGCCACCTCGGCGACTTCAACGATCTCATGCTTTGCGGAACCCTGAGCGGGATTGAAATGGGGTTGGAGCTTGCCCGGGTTCCGCATAGAAAAGGCGGGGTGGATGCGGCGATGGACTACCTCGCGCGCGGCGAGCAGGCGCTAACGAAGAGCGGCGCCAAGGCCCGCGCTGCCTGAACGCCGAACACTCAGAAGAAGTGACGAGATACGGGTGACGAGATAAGGGTGACGTACAAGCCGTTTTTATCCCCAACCCAACACAAACCGTCACCTGTACCTCGTCACCCTTAATCGTCACCCTTGATCGTCACCATTTCAGAGGGAGCGAATGAAGCTTCGCGACCGGATAGGCATCGATCTGGGCCGCAAGATCCGCCTCGAGGAAGGCATCGAGTGGGCGGCGAAGAACGGCGTCCGCTTCATCGACGTCCAGCTCGACACGGCGGAGAACGCGCTGACCACCTTCGACGCGAAGCGCTGCGCGGCCGTGCGCAAGCAGCTCGAAAAG
>Ga0210379_10000211_pt1 | contig 17731 bp, 21 predicted proteins | sample PLMedo_2_FD_155468 | JGI IMG/M metagenome (GOLD analysis project Ga0210379, IMG submission 155468) | Groundwater sediment microbial communities from an aquifer in East River, Colorado, USA - PLM4_32_coex redo | ecosystem: Environmental > Terrestrial > Soil > Riparian zone | place: USA: East... | reverse complement strand
GTCTACTGGGAGTGGTTGCGTGAAAATTTCGCGACGCCGTCGTTGTACCACGCCAACCTGCGCGGCGCCAACCTGAGCGGCGCCGACCTGCGCGGCGCCGACCTGCGCGGCGCCAACCTGCGCGACGCCGACCTGAGCGACGCCGACCTGCGCGACGCCAACCTGCACGGCGCCAACCTGCACGGCGCCAACCTGCACGGCGCCGACCTGAGCGACGCCTACCTGCGCGACGCCAACCTGAGCGACGCCGACCTGCGCGACGCCAACCTGCACGGCGCCGACCTGAGCGACGCCATTGGATACACGCCATGAACACACACCTAGCCATTCATCTTCTTTCGGAGCTTGCCACGATCCTTGCGCGAACGGCGCGCGGGCGCCAGGGATTGCGCGACTTGCTCTCTCACACTACCCACCCAGCTACGCGAGCCATCATTCTGGAAGCATTGCGATGAAGAAAACAAAGATGCGTGTATCGTTCAAAGGAGCAGATATCGAAATATACGAAGGAGAAGACGGGGTTATTGTGATTGACGTTGAAACGTCTTCCCTAGAAGAAAGATTCGAACACAAGAACGATAGGATACCGAAGTTTAGACTTTGGTTGAATGGTTCAAGTGTGGAAACACTGGAAGATGGTAGCTACATCATAGACAAGGGACAAAAAGATGAGCATTCCACTTAGCCCGAAGCACGGCGTCAATCCTGCAATCCCGCTCTGCTTCTTCTGCAACAAACCGAAGAACGAGATTGTTCTTCCCGGGCGCCTTCCTGGCGATGAAGAGGCACCACGTAACACTGTTTGGGACATGCGCCCTTGTGACGAATGCGCAGGATACATGAAACAAGGAATAATCCTTATTTCATGCCGAGACGGAGAGAGCTTGGGAAATAATCCCTATAGGACTGGGGGATGGGTCGTCATCAAGGAAGACGCAATCCGGCGGATGATAGATCCGGGAGCTTTGCTGGATTCCATTCTACAGAATCGATTCGCGTTTGTTCACGATGCGGCATGGAAAGCGTTTGTGCTTCCGCGGTGTGAAGAATGAATCCATGCGCATCGTGTAGAGAACTACACTGGATTCTTTACCGTGGTTACTGCCTTGCGTGCTGGGAACGAATCAGAACGCGCGGCTAACCTAGCGCCATCAGCAAGCAATCGCGCAGGAAACTGCGCGTCTTGCGGATGCGAATACTCACAAGGGACGGATGCCGGTTTATGATCTTGGCGATTTCGCGCTTCTCATAGCCTAGCGCGATTAACCACCAAATCTTCCTATCGCGTTCGCTAAGTCGCGCTAAAGATTCAGCGATCGCTTCCGACCGATCCATTTCCCCCACCCGGTCCGGGCCATGAACTCCATTGGCCCACCGCAACGATACCGGCCGCGTTGCGCTCCTTGTATTCCACTTGCGTATCTCGTCAATGATTACATACTCAAGAGGGCGCTTGCTATCGGGATGCATGAGCAATTCAGTTAGCCCGATAGATACGCAATCTTCGAACGAGAATGGACAGCTAGGACGCCACACTCTTTTAGCGCAGTAGACCGCAAGCGCTACAGGATTGCGCCCCTTGCTTTCCCTCACGGCGTGAAAAGAACAACGTTCGAAACCGCAAGCGGGAACGTCCAGTCAACCAACATCGGCGAGAACGCTTGCGCATGAAGCTCAAAACCGCGCAGTTCCTCTGGCACGTTCTCCACACGTTTCCAAGGATTGCCGAACGAGCGCAACCCTGTCTCTAGCAAGAGGAACGGTGCGCCAACCTCAAGAACTCCACACGCCAAGTCGGGCGATGGGATGTTGTCCACCCAGGGGGAAAGGACCAAGATCATCGGTTCAGTCTGGGGGCGCTGGAGCCCGGCGCCCGGGTCCATCCGCCACCGGAACCACCCGCGGTCTTGCTCGACGACCAGAACCGAGGGTGAGCACGGCACCCACTCCTGGGCCACCGCGCGCGCGCTCACCCGCCCGAGCGGGGGCAGCGCTTCCATCAGGACCGCAAGCGAATTGACCGGGGGCCGGGTGCGGCTCTGACAGCCACCCAGCACCACCACAAAGAGAAAGGCTAGGCGCAACATGCACCTAGCCTATCCCCAGGACCACGCTCCCCCGACGGCGAAGTAGGGGAATCGCGGTCCGTTACAACCTCTTCAGCGCTCGTCGTCCGTCCATCGTCAGATGGTATACAGACCAGGACTTTCGCGTTGTGCTCTTGGAAACCGCTACCAAGTTCTTCCGAACAAGCGCCGCAATCACTCCGTAGAACGTTGGCCCATAGAATGAGCCATCGATTGCTTGCACCTGGAACCACAAGGAATGAGAATCCGATTCTCCTTTCATCGTGGCTAGCACCTTCAAGACCAGCGCTTGGCGAACAAGGCGCTTGAATTGGAGATCAAGGACGGTGTTCATGGCGCTAGTTCCTTCGTGGGTTCAGCTTCGAACTGTAGCGCCAGTAAACGCAGCGTGGATCGCGGCAAATTGGACACAGGTTGTCATCCGGTCGCGGTGCCGGATTGCCCATAATCATGGACTTGAATATGGCTTCCGGAATGCCCACTTCCTGCACAATCTTCTGCTTGAACATTGTAGCGAAGTCTGCATTTCGCTTCTGCTGCTGCTGCTTCCTTCTCTCAGTCTCCTGGATTGCAAGGTCCAGAACGTTCGGTGGAACCAATTGCGGAAACGTCTCGTTCTTCTCGTTCTCCCGGTAGAAATACCTTTCTATCAGTCCCATGGCTACACCTTGCATTCCTGCAGCATCTCGCCCGCCCACGATTCGATGTCGAGCCGCTCGCCCGCGTGCGGAAGTTCTTGCGCTGCTCTGGTGATCCCGCATACAACCCCCCAGTAGGTGGATCGGTCGGTCCCGTGCGTCTTCTCGCGTTGCTCCGCGTGGGTGTCCGATGCATCGATCAAGTGGACTGGGAAACCCTTGGCCCGCAGTTTCCGCTCCCGCTCGTCGGGCTTGTTCCGATCGTAGAACGGAGTCTTGCTTGCCATGAGAATCTTGTCGAGTTCTTCTTCGGGCTGGACTGCGGCCCACGTCTCAAGAATTCTCTCGATTTCCAGGACGCCACGGTCGACGCTCTTCTTTCCGATGTGGCGGAATGCAACGGTTTGAATCTTCTCGCTTGCGCCCCAAATAATGTGGTTGGCACAGATGGAATCGAACGCGAAGAACCACGCGAAGCACTTCCGCTCCCCCGTCTCTGAGTTCCCGATGATGGTCCCTCGGTAGAGAAGTTGGTCCCCGCCATCCGGGCCGGGAAGCGGGGTGGGGTTGACCATAAACGCGAACGTGTTCCGATCGGATGAGTAGATACCACTCCGCTCGCGCACGCCCGCACTCCACTGCCCACCCTGGCCGGCCCCGCCGTCTGCACTCCCGCGGCCAGCGATGGTCCCGGCCGGCTTGAGAATGTCTCCCACCGTGCGCTTCACGCGGGAGAACAAGTCGATATCCCACACGCGCTCGTAGCGGGGCGTGAGGATCGCCCGGATTTCCGGCTGCCCGCCGAATGGCGGTTCAGTGATGAGAGCGCGCACCATCGGCGCTTCCTTCTCCTCACCCGCGCGCCGCGCCTGCCGCTCGCGCAAGACCCGTTGAATCGTGTCCGGATTCAACTGGCGCACGAAGTCTGCAGGCGCAGAGAGGCGGGCGCACAACTGCGAGAATGCCCAGGGAGTGAGTGGATATCCGGCGAAGCGGATGGGCGAAGTCTCTCCGGCTTCTCGGATCGTTGCGCCGCACAAGTCAAGTTCCTTCACTTCGGAACGATCGCGGCGGCGCTTCGTTTCGGAAATCAGGTTGTCCAAGTCGCGGAACTCTTCGTCCGCGGGACGGTTGAAGTATTCGCGGGAAGCCGCGTGAGAATCGAACGTGGTGGTTGTCATGGTTCCGGAAGCATACCACATGATTTCAAAAAAGTAGGGCGGACCAAGTTTTTTTGGCCCGCCCTACAGCCACCCTCTGCTACACACCGCCCGGAAGAAGCGGGGAGCAGCGTTCACTTCTCATCTCTCAGAACGTGCGGACCGTGGTTCCATGCCACCACGTCGGCACAAGGAGATGGAAGCTTGCAGCCATCACAAGTTTTTGTCAAGGGGGGTTGACGTTTTTTGTTGCTCCTGGTATCCAGGGCTCTCGTTCCGCCACCCACTGACCGCGGACACTTTCGCCCGTTGCCCGGGTGGTTCACTCAAGTTCTCGGTGCTTCATGCTTCGATTGCTTGCGTTCTTTCTTCTGTGCGTGGTGGCTCGCGCGCAGGAAGCCATTCCCCTCTCTTCGGTCGTCGCTTTCGTGCCCAACGCCGACGGCTACTGGACGCTGGTGACGACCCACCCAGCCCCGCCTTCGACCGCGACCGCGCCGCTGACCGAGTTCTGGGTGGACACCCAAGCTGGGCTAGTGTGGGTAGGGACCGCGGGATCAGCGATGGCCATGGCCCAGCAGGGGAGCCGGCCTGCCCCGCCCCAGAACATTCTGGAGGCAACCTGGGTGTGCCAGGACGGAACCCAACAGCGGGTCGTCACCCCTTGCTCCTTGTTCCAGGATCTATACTCTTGCGTCTTCCGGCACCGCGAGATGGTGCTGATGATGCAGGGATTCTTTCCTCCCAGGACATGATATCTTGTGGGCGCCCCCGCAAGCGCAGCAACTTCCTGACGCTCCGCAGCGTTAGGTCCTCCTCTCCTGTAGTGGTTGCTGTTGCTCCCGGGGCGCCCACATTTTATTTCCATGATTGACTACCTCGTTGCTGAGCATTGTTTCACTTGCGACGCCCCACGCTTTGCTTCTTCGTTCCTGGAGAAACTTCCAGGAGTCAAGTGGAACAAGGGAATCGCATACATTCCTGCGTCCATCTACAATGCGCAAGTTCTGAACAAGGAGATCGCTCCTGGCGGGTGGAGTGGGCCAGCAAGCTCGATGTGCGATGCGCTCCTGTGCGATGCGCAGAAGATCTACATGGCGGTGCATGGGAATTCACTGCCGCTAAACCACGAAAATCTGCCTTCTCCGTTTCCTCTCTTTGCTCACCAAGTCCAAGCAGTCTTCGGGCTTGCCTCAATGGAGCATCGTGGCATCCTGGCAGATGAAATGGGCCTTGGGAAAACCCAGGTTGCCATCACCTGTTATCGATGCTGCGTGGAACAACCATTGCTCGTTGTGTGCCCAGCAAGCATCAAGTGGAAGTGGCAGAATGATCTCAAGGCTAACGGGATTGAGAGCTTCGTTGTCGATAGTGGATCAAGCTATACCGACAACGATAGATCGGTTCACACTGCTGCACGCATCGTCAACTACGACCTTCTCTCTCGCCGCCCAGAACTTGTGCTAGATCTAGCCAAGTTCGTGAAGGGCGGCTTCCTCATTCTGGACGAATCCCACTATGTCAAAGATTCGGGCAGCAAGCGGACGAAAGCGTGCCAGAAATTCAAAGCGAGACACACCATACTCCTCACTGGGACTCCCATTCGAAATACAATCGTCGATCTATTTTCTCAAGTCTCTCTTGTTCGACCTGGGATATGGAGGAACAGGTGGGAGTTCGAAGACCGATATCAAATTCGGAAGGAAATGTTTGTTGGACCTCGCAAATTCCTTAAGCCTGTTGGAACCAGAAACGAAGCCGAACTTGCATCGATCCTTGAAACCATCCAAATCCGCAGGCTCAAAAAAGACGTGATGAATCTTCCGGACAAGGTTCACTCCGTCATTCCTCTGGACTTCGACAAGAGAAGCAGGGAAGTCTACGAGAAGATGGCGAAGAAGTGGCTCTACGATTTCTCGGACCTGGGTGGAGAGATGCCGATACTCGACAATCGAGCCAAGACCGCGATGGAAGCCGCGATGCGCCTGGAACAAATTTGCCAGGGCTTCCTTTCTCCCGTCCCTCTGACCCTGACCGACAAGCTAGCTCTGTCCGCACCCAGCCCGCACGAAGTCATCGCTGGGGGGTGGATATTCCGTGAGAACCCGAAGTTTGCGTGGCTGGAAGAGCTACTTGAGAACCTGGAGAAGAAGAAGGTCGTGGCGTTCTTCCGGTTCAATGCGAGCCTGGAAGCAGCATGGGGAAGATTCGCGGACCACTCTCCATTGCAGATGATTGGCGATACGCCAGTCTCGGAGCGAGGCAATCGGATCACCAAATTCCAGACGGATGATACTCGCCTGTTCTTGATTCAAGTCAAGATCGCCGAAGGTTTCGACCTGACGGCTGCCCAGGACGTTGTGTTCTGGGGGCGTGACTGGAGCCCCGCCGTGAATTCGCAAGCAGAGGATCGAGTTCACCGCATTGGCCAGACTGGAACAGTGAATGTCTACCTTCCGATCATCAAAGACTCGATTGAAGAGAAACTTCACGAGCGTCTTTGTGAGAAGGAAGGAGTGGCGAAGATGGTTCTTGGCGATTTCAGAAAAGCAATTGAGGCGACGGTATGAGCGAAACAATAGAAGTGAAGCTGTTCGAATTGAGGGACAAGGGAACGTTCATCCCGCTTATGTGCGTGAAGGTTCCAGGTGGAAGAAGAATGACCGGATACGATCGGGAATGCTGGCTTGTTCGCCGTGCTGGGTGGGTAGAGTCTGGAGGGGTATACGTAATGCACATGACATCCACCCAGAGATGCCACTATGACGCATTCGAGTGGGGAGACAGAACATTCTTCAATGCACATCAATTCATAGAGAAGAATTGGAATGAACTTCCAAATGGAGCCTTGATTGATGTGCGACATATTCTTGGAGAAACAGACTCTCCATGTGAAACGGAGATGTAATGACAACCATTCAACAACTTCGCGAGGAATACATCCGCATTCGCGCACTGAAGGATGGGCTTGCGGATGCAGTCAAGGAGAACAACGCGCAGCTTGCGAAAGCGGAGCGAGCCTTGATTGAAGGGATGATGGAAGCGGAGATCACTAGCCAGAAGACGCAATGCGGCGCCACGTTCGCTGTCACCCCAAGGCTGCATTTCAGCCTGACTCTTGGCAACACCGAGGAAGTTCTCGGTTGGCTACAGCGCGAGGGTTACGAGCCCGCTGATCTAGTCAGGCAAGAACTCATCCCAACTCGCGTGCGAGAGATCGTCCGCGACATCTACAACAAAAAGGGCAAGATGCATGTCCCGGAATGCCTCAGGCTCGACGACTCCCCGGGAATCACTGTGACAAATTGGGAAGCAGCGAAAGCGGCTCCCTCAGCGCAGGAAGACTAGCTATGTCACCTGAACAAAAGTTCCCTCTCATGCCAGTTCCGCAAGACAACGCACTGCAGAAGTCGGAGGCATACGTAGACGATACGATGGTGGAAGCCACCGATCTCTACGTTCCAACGCTTAAAGTCCTGCAGGGAATGTCGGACGAAGTGAAAGCCGGCAAGGCAATGCCTGGGAAGTTCTGGAATCCATACACGAACAAGGCCCTGGAAAGCCCACAACACGTAGTGATCGTCTTCCATCAGAAGACTCGCGCGATGATGGAATCTGGGCCGATGGATGCAGAGAAGCGTGAGCGCTGCATGTCCTTCGATCTCGTGAACGGAACCGTTTACGGTGACTGCGAATCGTGCCAATACGCACAATGGAACAAGAAGACTCCACCGCTCTGCAGCATGTCACACGTCTTCATTGCTGCCACCCAGGACGGACCGCTAGCAGTTCGCTTCCGGAAAGCGAGCGAGAAGGATGCACGCCAGTTTCTCACAAGCAAGCAATCACAGCACGTGAACTGGTGGCAATACACGACCGTCGTTGAGATCAAGAAGCGGGTAGGGATCGACGCGACTGGCAGGCCGGCGGAGTACTACGCGCCCGCGATCGCGTGGGACAAGACCCTGCCTGTGAGTGAGGATCTCCGCACCCAGGCCCGCGCCTTCAACGAGATGCTGCAGGCCGCACAGGCCGCTGGCAAGCTGAAGCAGGACGCGGTAGAAGAGGGCGAAGCCTAACGCCCCGGCCAGGGCCACGGCACTGGCTCTGTGGCCCCGAGGAGCCGATAGCGGTGGATCGGGGCGACCTTCCTTGCCCACCGTCCGGAGGAGTCGATGTTCTCCCGCGTCCGCGATGTCTTCGCTTCGCAGTTCCGTCCGACCATGGAACGCTTGGAAGTGGAAGTTCTGCAGGAGCGCGATGACGGGTGGTGCAGTATCAAATGCCCACTCTGCACAGACAAATCAGGCAGCGCTGGAATCCATAGTCGAACAGGTTTCCTGAAGTGTCATCAATGCGGATTCGCTGGAGAGCTATTCAATTGGCTACAGAGGAAGAAGAACCTAGGAACGCCGTGGGAAGCGTGCATGTTCCTTGTGGAGTTCTATTCACTTGAGAAGCCAAATGTAAAGGATGGGAAAAGAGAAGAGAAAAACCTGTCAGATGAGATGGTTGATGAGTTCGAAGTCAACCTGTGGGGTTCAAAAAACTTCTATGTCGGAGAACTTGCCGCTCGCGGATTTGGCCCAGAAGAGCTTTCTCAATTTCGCATTGGAAGAACTAAAAACGGGCTTATTTTTCCTTGCTGGAACGCTGCCGGAGTGCTGCTTCCGCGCGCTCATATCTGGCGCGGACCTAAAGTGGAACCTCGCTGGCAGTGGTGGCCTAGAGCGTCCAAGGATTCACCAACTGGAAGTCCGATTTGTTTGTGGCCAGCATGGATTCCGCCAGAGAGCAATCAGGAACTTTGGCTCATGGAGGGAGAGTGGGACTGCTTGGTCGCTCGAACCAAATTCGGACTAGCGGCCTACACCTGGACTGGAGGAGCCGGGTCCCCGCTGATAGCCGATCGACTCCCTGGGTGGTTCGCTGACCGGAAGGTGCAGATTGTCTACGACCTGGATGTCTACCACGGAAAAGACAGCCTGGACGAGAAGAATAAGAACCAACAAAACTTGTTCAACAAAGTAATCCCAGCGCTGATTGACAGGAAGTGCGAAGTATTCGTTCGCTGGGTTCCACTTGATCCAGCGAAGCATCCAAAGGGAGACTTCCGAGACTGGTGGAGCAATGGCGGTAGGGATCTAACAGAACTGAAGGTTGAAAGCAATGAACTACTGCAAACCAGAGAAGCCAAGAAAAGATTCCACCATGAAGCCACCGTATCTTCCCTTGGAAACTGTGTTGGAAAAGCTGTCAGATTCGTCGCTTCGGTCGCTGGTGTCCAATTTGACACGCGCATTGTCTATGACCGATTGTCCATTCGATGTGATATCGGTAATCACAGAGCCTGCGACACATGTAGGCTTTCACGAGATCATGGTGACGGTCAGATTAATCTCAAGGACTCGCCAGGACTCACAGCCCGCTTGTTCCTTGCCGGAGATATATACAAATCCGTCAAGCAGTGGCTCCACCCAGGCCCAGGCTGTCCCGGTTTTGAGATACAAGAACTGGAGGAACAGAATCCTGCACAACCAAGATGGCTCTGGACTGCAGGACCGCCCACCGACTCAGACGACCCCTACGTAGAAGTGACGGTGCTGTCTCCCACCCAGCCGGCGGCAGCGAAGGACCACATGGTGGAGGGCTGGGTGGCGCCCGAGTTGACGGAAGCGCGCCCGATTGTGGAGGCCACCAAGGTCGTGCCTGCGGAAAGGATGCCGTTCAACATCAGCCCATTCGTCGATTCGCTGCGGAGCATAACTCCATGGAACGCGGAGCGTCCAGAAGACATCCTTGGTTACCTGGACGCTCGTGAAGCACAGATTGCAGAGCACGCTACGGAAATCGTTGGGATGCCTTGGGCTCGCGCAATCGAGATCGCTGCGCATTCCGCGCTGATGATGCCACGAGCCAGCGGACGCACGGAGCGCGGCTGGGTGGATTGCTGCTTGGTGGGATACACGAGAACTGGAAAAACAACAACGGCGCGAAGGTTGCTGGAACTGTATGGGCTCGGTAGGTATGCTTCGGCTCAAAGTTCAGTATCTAAGGCGGGAATTACTGTCACTTTGGAACGAACTGGAGTCGGAAGTTCTGGTGGATGGCGTGCTAAGCCAGGACTTTTTCCCCGACTTGATGGACAGCTACTTATCCTTGATGAACTCCATGGCCTCGTCGATACGCATAATAAAACGAATTCAGTCATGCAGGAGCTTCAGTCTGCCCGTGACATCGGAACTCTTGAAGTTGTGAAGGCTGTCAACATCAAGTATCAGGCTCGCGTTCGGTTCGTGACGATGGCGAATCCGCCACAGAAGTTGGGATTTGCGCACTACGCATACCCATGCGAAGTCATCAAGGATCTCTACATCACTGACGAAAGTATCGCGCGCACGGATTTCATGTGCGTTGGAATGGCCATGTCCACGTCTCCGATGCTGGCGACGAAGAAGACACAGAACCAATGGACGCACCCGCTAGCGAACGCTCTCGTCCGAAGGGCCTGGGACACGCCACCCGAGCGCATCCACATCCACCCAGAAGCAGAAACCAAGGCGGAAGAAATCGTGGAGACGTGGGCCAGCGCCTACAGTCAGGATCTGCCTCTTTTTACGGTTGCGGAGAAGGCGCGAAGCGTCCTTCGCATCGGGATTGCCGTGGCGAACCTGTGCTTCTCCCACGACGTGGACCCAAACCAATGCGTTGTGCGACAGTGCCACGTGGAGGTTGCCAAGGCGTTCCTGGAAGACACCTGGGCGCAGTCTGGGTATGATTCCTGGAGCGCCAATAGAATCAAGAAGGCGCCGCCGCAGCCTCTCATCATCGAACGGATGCTCTGGCACGCAATCGAGCGCCCAGAAGACGTGAACAAGTTCGAGCACCTTGCGGGCGAATGTGGTCGAAACATCTACGCTGAAATTGTCGGATTGACAAACGACATGAACAGTATCAGGGTGGAGACATGGATAAGCAGAATGATCGGTGCGAAAGGGTTGATGGTGTCGCGCCCTGGGCTCTATGTCCTCACGGACATCGGAAGGGCCACTGTGAGCGCTGTCGCCTTGTTCATCAAGAACTCGCCAGATACCTGGAAGGGGCGAATCATGACTCTCGATTCATGGTTCGGCAGAACCGTTCCAGGCGCACCAGAGCCACAATCGCTCATCTCATTGCAGGCGCAGTGATCGGATTCTTTCTGATTAGTGGAATCCAAACAATCTTCTCTCTTCTCATGTTGGCAATCCGATGAAAACAGCAATTCTTATCCTTCTTCTCTGCCAGGACCGGATGCAGCTTCTTGAAGCTGCGACTCGCGGCAAGTTCCAGGCGCAGGACGCGCAACGCTCCTGGCTCCTGAATCTCATCGACTACGGCAACGCGCATCAGGTGGACGTGCTGCGCAGCGGGATTGGGCCGCTTTTGCGATGAGCGACCTTGACGCGCTGGAGCAGGCGGCGAAGGTCAACTTCACGCTGCTGCTTGCGAACTACCGGCGTGCGTTTGTAGAACACGTCGAGTGCCTGTTCCGTGCGCGGCGCCTGACCATGTTCATCTGTGATGGACGCATCACGGGCGGACTCGCGGCCGATGACGAAGCGTGCCGCGTGCTGGAGCGGATCCTGGACGCCCAAGCAGCCGACCAGCATCCGGAGGTATGACCATGAGAGTCAACGTCAACCCCGCCACCATCCTCGCCCTGCTGGCCGAGAACGACGATCTGCGCGCCCGCATTGGAATGCTAGAGCCCCAGGCCGAGCTACTACGCGTGCTTAGTGGAGAGCACATCATCGCTGAGCGTGACCGTCTCCGCGCCGAAGTGGAAGCCCTGCGCCGCGAGCGGGATGCGCTCGCCAAGGTTGCCAAGCAGTTCCTGGAGGCTACCGACGATCTGTTGACCGACGATCCCGACATGCCGTCGCACTCGCGCACGGTGGCAGACCATGAAGCATCCATGGAGGCGATGCGTGCCCTCGAAGGACTAGAGCAGGAACTCAAAGGAAGAAAGAAAGAACTTGAACGCTTCATCAAGCACTCGTTCGACAAGCCAGTGGACAGCGATAGTCAATCCACTCCTGACGGCGTTTGATCGGAAGTGGTTCGACAAGATTCCAACGTTCTGGGAATCCTGCTACGAACTCTTCTTGAAGGAATACGATCGGCTATCAGATCTTGAGCAAGCAGCTTGGAAATCATACCAAGCTGGAGATTCTATGATGATTGTCCGCGTGAAAGTGAACGCTTACTTCGATCTACTCAACAAGCTTGCGGAGAAGACGCATGAAGCCCGGCGGGAAACTGGAAGCTCTGGTAAGCAAGACCGCGACGTTCCTGGCTCGTGAAGGGATCGCGCGCATCTGGAAGTGGCCCGAGCCTGTGTTCCTCCAGAAGCGGCTGATCCACTGCCCGTCCTGTGGCACCCAGCAAGAAGTCCTGGAGGGATCCCACTCCGCGAAGACCGGCTTCGACTTCTTTGGCTATACGTCGTCGGGCAGGGTGGTCGCCATCGAATGCAAGGAGGGCTACCAGAAGCCAACGATCCGGATTCCCGAGCACCAAGCCATGGCCCTCAAGGAAGTGTCCCGGGTTGGTGGCTACGCCTTCCTCATCTGGTCCAGGGGCACCGAGGAGAGAGCCTTTTTCGCCAGCTTCGCCAACCAGCTTGAGCCGGCCCGCTGGGTGGATGGTCACGTGCTCGCGCGCAAGGATGGGATCCTGGACCTTGCGTGGCTGTTCACTCCCGCGACGGGGTGTAAGTTGACCCCTTCGGCGTGACGTAGGTTTCCATCACCACCTGGAAGAGCGGGATGCCGCTCTCTAGCGCGAGTTGTTGTGCAGTCACTCCAGCCTCGTAGGCTGCCTTGTTCCTGGCCAGGATGCGCTGCACGGCAGGAATCCCACTATCGCGGATCTCACGAAAGTCAGTCGCGTTGTCTGACATCCGAGTGGGATCCGGGGTAACTCCAGCGCAGGAAGCGAAGAGAAAAATCGTGAGAAACACCAAGATTGTTCTTGCCATAGTGGACCCAACGTAGCAGACTTCCTCCACTATGGCCAGCAAGAACAAGAGTGGCGGACCCAAGAGGGCTCGCCGGTCCCCTCAGGAAGTGATCGCGGAATACGAGCGCCGGCTCAACCGGGCGAAGGCCCGCATGGAGCACAGGGAACTGCTCGGTTCTCCCACGATGAAGGCGCTTGGCGTCGCTCGAAGCTCCGTGCGCCGGCTCATCAACGTGGACGATCCGGATGATGTCATCACCGGGGAGATCCGCAAGGCTGCCGCGGCGGCCCTGGCGCTCATGGACGAACTCGCCATGAAGTTCGGTGGCCACATCCGCAAGGAGAAGGCTGCCTGATCGAATCACGACGGCCGCTGAATCAGTTGTGCTGGTAGGCTAGCCTTCGATCACTCTTCTCTTTTGTGCTGCTGAGAAGGGAGTCGGCGACAAGGCTAGCCTACTTTTTTAATTAGGGATGTTGCCTATGCTTGGCGCGTGAGCATCACGCGGCGAGTCTCCAATGGCGCACCAGTCTCCTTGCCGGGGGGCCTGGGTCGCGGTGGCCCCGATGCCCTGATGGGCTACTTTTCTTCCTCAACCCCTTCGAGCAGTCCCATTTCCCTGAGCGCTGCGATCTTCTGCTGATCGTTCAGCGAGTGGAAGCGAGCGGACACCGATCCAGGCATCTTGTTCCAAATGTCACGACGCCACTTGTTTTGCAGCGCATTCCAGAATCGGTTCGCAAGATGAAGCTTCGTGTATCCGAGTGGTGCAAGATCGTCGGCATGATCGTTCCATACGTCTTCGATGACGCTTCTGGCAGCTTCCCAACTTCCGGACTTAATAGCATTGTCTATTTTCGGAAGCCAGCGCTTTACTTCCAGGTTAAGTTGAGCTTCGTGTCTCTGTTGTCTTCCAGCGTAGAATTCAAAGACACGCTTATCTGCTGGCACACCTTCTGTAAGCTCTACGAACTTTCCAAACGGCATGAAGTCAGTGACTTTCTGAGCGATGCTTCTGCGATCGTCGAAGAGCCGTGTCACATCTGCGATCGGCCGAGCAGCGGTTAACGCCTTCTCGGCCTGAGTGCCGGCTAGCTCGCCCGGCATCGCGAACTTGGAGCGGAAGCCCATCCACCCGCCGGCCGCCCGGAACCAAGGCGCCATCCAGTCCTGGGCGAACTTGCCCCCCGTGAGCGCGGACTCCTCCATCCCACCCGTCGCAAGGTCGCGCCACAGGATGTCGGCGTCCCCGTGCCCCCACAGGTAGTCGCCGAGCTTGCTGCCGGCGCCACCCAGCCCGAAGAATCTGGCCGTCATGTCCGTTGGCATTTCCCATGAAACCATCATCGGGTTGCCCTCGGAATCTCTGACCCACGGAAGCCAGAAGTGTGGTGTCTGGGCTCCACGGTGGCCAAGTTGAATCAGCTTGGATTCCTCGTCTTCCGCCATCATGTAGTTCCACGCCATCAGCGCAGCCTGGATCGTGCCATACTTCGCTGCCATAGATCCTGGACGACGCAAGCCTTCTGCTACGGTGGATGTTACTTGATGGCGAATCCACGTGTAGAACGGGAAAGCGAGCGTGTTCAGAACGTTGGCTTCGAGCGGAGTGTTGTGGTTGTAGTTGACGAGGATTCTGCCTGTTTCCATGTGCGCAGCGCGAGCCGCTGATTCCGCATCGATGCCTTCACGGATGAGCTTGCTTCGCTCTGCAAGCCACACGGCAGCGCGGAAGATGTTTTCGCTGTAGGTGTCTACGGTTCGCACCCACTTGTAGTCGCCCTGGTAGTGCTTCTTGAGATTCCACCAGTTGTCCCAGTCGCCGTAGATCTTCTTGAAGACTGGGTGGTCCTTGACTGCGCCACCCGGCCCGAGCGCTTCGAACGTTTCTCCACCAGAGATGGTTCCGTGAATCTGCATCTCTTGCTTGAGGCTTTGCTCTGTTGGAGTAAGGTTCTTCTTTCCCCACTCAGGATCCGTTAATGATCTGATTATCCTGTGAGACTCTGGAAGCTTCCTGTGGATAGCGATTGCTTCCCTGATTGTCTTCTTGAAGAGGATCGCTCCTTCATCGGAGATGAGATTGCGGCCCTGGCGCGGGATGGTCTTGAGGCCCAGGATTCCGCGGAGCGCAGGAGCCTTGAACCACTGGCCCACCTGCCTGCGGATCGCGTTCAGTGTTGGGGAGTTGATGAGGCTTTTCTTGGGTGCGCGAATGTCGCTCCAAAGTTCGGCCACTTCCTTTGGAACCAGATAGACCTGTTTTTCCGCGTTTGGCTTGATGTTTCTTCCAACTTCGAGAATGTCCGGCATAGACATCTCGCCGCGGTCAGAGAACTCACGATAGATCGTCTGCGCGACTGGATCCTGCGCAAGATTGCGACGACCAAGATCGCCAACGCGAGAATCGTAAACAACCATGCCTTTATCATGGAGATCTTGCCTCGCTTGCTTCCACTCCTCTGGCTTCATGTCTGCCCAGTCAGTTCGGATGCCTGCGTCGTCGAGAGCATCCATCATCCGCTTGTGAACTGCTTCACCGTTGCGAACGATGAAGTCATGTACAGCGTTGTCCTTCTGCACCTGCGTCAAGTAGGCAACCACCGCTTCAGGATCCGTGTCGATCATCCTCTCGCTTCCCTTGCGAGCCTTCATGTAGCCACGGAACGCTTCACGAAGCTTGCCAACCGTTCTTCCTGGAGTGAAGGAAGAGAACGCATCGAAGAAGTCTGCCACCCGGTGGGGCATGTAGTCAGGCTTCAGGTGCTCACGGGAGATGACTCCACGAGCCACCAGTTGCTCCCCGGCTTGGTCGAGCAGGGCGCGCACGTTCGCTGCGGCCTGCAGGACTTCCTGGGTGGGCCGGAGCGCGTCCAGGCGGGCCTTGACTTCCCCGGGCTCGATCCCCAGGGGCAGCGTCTCCCCACGCTCCGCGGACGCTGCAAAGTCCTTCAGGTAAAGGAGTTCCATCAAATCGTCCGCAGATCGCTTGCGGAGGGCCTGTGCGGCTCCTGGGTCCTTTGACCCCTCCGCGATCGATCCTAGGGGCGCCAGCGCATCGAAAAATCTCCCACCTGCCGTCCGCTCTGCGTTTCCGACTTCCACCCCCAGCCGGTCCACTTCGGCCACGAAGCGGTCCTCGAACTCGCCCAGCTGCCGGAATCGAGCCCGGTAGCCCAGCTTCTCGATCGCCTCTGCCGCACCCAGCCGGCCCGCCCGCACGTCCGCCATGAGGCTGCGCCGGCCGTGGAACACGTCCTTGATGTAGGCGCGGGTCGCCTGCATCCCCGAGCGCAGGGCGCCCAGGACACCACCGCCGGGCTGGGTGGTGCGGTCGCGGTGGAAGAGGGCCTGCAGCTTGCTCGGACCGGGCTGCGGCAGCTTGCCCTTGAGCGGTGACTCCCTGGGCACGCCAGGGGCGCGGGCCTCGCTGGGTGGATGGGGAAGCTCGGGCTCGGCGTGGTAGGTGCCTTCCCGTTCTCCGGTCAGGTCGGGGCGCTTGACCCCGAGCATCTGCCCGACCTTCATCGCTCCCTGTTGGCTGGGTGGGACACGCTCACCAAGGATCTCGGACCCGGTGCGCGCGAAGCCTTCCCGGTCAGGCTCCATCTGTAGTTCCCGCTTCTCCATTGGAGACGGAAGCTGCGGCTTGAACTCGCCAACGTCAGGGTAGACGCCTGGAGTCACGCGCGATTCGCCAAGAACTTCCTGTCGCTTGCGGACTTCTTCTGCATAGGTCTTCACCTGCATCGGGTCCGTTTTCCATTCTCCTGTATCGATGTAATCACGCCACAGGACTTGGAATTCCCTTGGAGTGTATGCTTTCATCTCCAAGCCGATCTTGCCCCATGACTCATGTCCTGCGCGAGCATTCATCTCTGCTCGCCTGCCGATTCCTCCCATAGCTAGTTGTGATGGAACTTTCCCTCCAAGCTCCTTCATTTTTGCATGGGCCTCCACATTCGCCGCAGTGATGGCTGCTGTTGCCGACTGCTTCCAAGCCTTATGAATCTGCGGATAGTCCGGCATCTCCACTCCAGGAACCTTGGTTGCAACAAGGAAGTGTCCAGTTCCAACTGTAATGAACGGGACACGCTTGTTCATTGCATCTTCAGGAGATCCAGTCTTGTAGATCTCATGCATTTGTTTGAAGATTCCAAGATCTGACTCTGATCCTGAGAAGAACGAATCGTTAGGATGCGTATGCCAGTCTGCTACTGATCCACCTTTCTTGAGAGCGTCCCATATCTTTCCAGCCGGCAACGCTCCAAATTTTCCAGCTGGAGGGCGTTTAGCCTCGAATCCTTCAAGCCCTTGCTTTCCAAAGACCACAAGGCCACCAGCTTCCTTTTGTGATTCTGGACCTGCCTCAAGGACTCTGCGTCGATTGTATTGCAGTGCGCGCAATGGTGCATCGCGTGCGATCGTGCGCAGTTCGCCTTGGCCCTCACGTGGGGTGCCGATCGGGGCGACAAGTGGCTCCTCCGCAACTCCAGTCCTACGCTCGATTTCTGCCTCCTCACGAGCCCGGATGCCCATGCGCTGGGTGCGCTCTGAAAGCTCCTGTCGCTGCTCGCGTGTTGTTCTCTGCTGGAAGAACAGTTCAGAAAATGGCGCCTGAGGGTCAACTACCTTTCCAGACTCGAATGATTCAACGACTGCAGCGCGTGCGCGCTTCTCTCCCTCAGCTCTCTTCTGTAGCTCATGGAAGTCAGGAGAGAATACGTCAACTCCATGCTCCTTGAGGATCGCATCACGCATCTGCTGCTGCGGACTGCTGTGAGTCAGGTGGAACAAGCCCATCGCCATGGCGTTCGCACCAACGTGGATCATGTATTTGTC
>Ga0210379_10000210_pt1 | contig 17738 bp, 12 predicted proteins | sample PLMedo_2_FD_155468 | JGI IMG/M metagenome (GOLD analysis project Ga0210379, IMG submission 155468) | Groundwater sediment microbial communities from an aquifer in East River, Colorado, USA - PLM4_32_coex redo | ecosystem: Environmental > Terrestrial > Soil > Riparian zone | place: USA: East... | reverse complement strand
GATGACGACGCCGAGCACGATCGCGAGCGGCACGTTGCGGCGCGGCTCCTTCACCTCTCCGCTCATCCACAGCGCGTATTGCCAGCCGCCGTACGCGAACAGCGAGGGCACGAGTCCCGCGAAGAGCAGCTCGATCCACGACCCGCCCGAGCTGCCCACGGACGCCGCGGGGGCCGTGTGCGACGCGTCTCCCAGCGACAGCCACAGCGCGAGACCCACGACCAGCAGGAGCACGGCGAGTTTGCAAAAGACGGTGGCATTCTGGATTGCGGCACCCCAGCGAATGCCGATCACGTTGGCACCGGCGACGCCGGCGTACAGCGTGGCCGCCAGCAGACTCACGCGCGCCCCGTCGGGCGAGCCCGCCGAGAACGCGGCGAGCAGATTCTCGGCGCAAACCAGCGCGATGATGGCGGTGCCGCCGGCGACGATGGCAGTCGAGTTGCAGAACACGAAGCAGAACGCGACCCACGGCTGGTAGGCGTCGCGCAGGATCTCGTACTGGCCTCCCGCGCGGCAGTACATCCCACCGAGCTCTGCGAAGGTGAGCGCTCCGAGCAGCGCCACCAGCCCACCGGCTGCCCATACCCACATCGCCAGGTCGCCGCGGCCAGCGATGCGCGCGACCTGCGTCGGCGTGAAGAAGATGCCGACGCCGACGATCGCCCCGACGACGATGCACGTGGCACTCACCGGGCCGAGCACGCGGCGGAGTCCGCCGTCGGTGTCGGTCGCGTGCACGCCCGTGGTGGCCATGACGCGCGCCATCATGACGCACGCAGCGCCGGTCTGTCAGTGGGTAATCGACGCAAACACAGCAGACGTCGCGGGGCCGGCGTGGTACACTGGTTTGCCCCTTCGGTATCGACTTACCCAACGACGCCCACCGCCTGCATGACGGTTCACCCTCGCCTGATCGCACTCGGCACCGCCGTACCACCCCACGTGGTGCGCCAGGAAGACGTGAAGCGCCTGGCCTCTAACCTCTTCTCGGAAACGCTCGGCGCCGACCCGCGGTTGATCCAGGTGTTCGACCACGCCGCCATCGGCAAGCGCCACGCGTGCATGCCGCTGGACTGGTTCGCGGTCGACCACGACTTCGCCGAGAAGAACGCGCTCTACATCGAACACGCGGTGAACCTGGCGGAGGCGGCGGCGCGACATGCGCTGACCGGGGCGGGGCTCGCGCCCCGGGACGTCGACCACGTGGTGTTCGTGTCCTCGACGGGGATCGCGACCCCGAGCATCGACGCCATGCTCGCGAACCGGCTCGGCTTCCGCACCACGCTTCGGCGCACGCCGGTGTGGGGCCTGGGCTGCGCCGGCGGGGCCGTCGGCCTCGCGCGCGCGCGTGACTTCGCGCTGGCGGATCCGTCGTCGCGCGTGCTGCTCATAGCGCTCGAGCTTTGCAGCCTGACGTTCCAGCGCAACGACGTGTCGAAGCGGAACCTGGTCGCCGCGTCGCTCTTCGGCGACGGGGCGGCGGCCGCCGTGGTGACGGGCGGTGACGCCGCCGTCACCGGAACCGGCGCGCAGCGGCCGCTGGAGCTGGTCGCCTCGCAGAGCATTCTGTGGAAAGACTCGCTCGATGTAATGGGCTGGGAAGTCGACGGCAACGGCTTGCACGTGGTGTTCTCCCGCGACATCCCCGCGATCGTCCGCGACCAGGTGCGCCCAAGCCTGGCCGCCTTCCTCGACCGGTGCGGCCTGCGCCTCGATCAGATCGACCACGTGGTGGCACACCCGGGCGGCGTCAAGGTGCTCAACGCCTATGCGGAGGCCCTGGAGCTCCCGGCGAGCGCATTCGATCACTCGCGCGAGGTTCTGCGCGACTACGGCAACATGTCGTCGCCGTCCTGCCTGTTCGTGCTCGAACGGTTTCTCAAAGCGGGCGCGATCGGCGCGGGCGAGCATGCCGTCGTGGCCGCGCTCGGCCCCGGGTTTTCCGCCGAGTACGTGCTTGCGACTGGTGGCGCCGCGTGAACCGCGGCGCGATGCCCACCGCGCCCGTCGCCTGGGGGCTCGTGCTGTTCATGGCCGCGCTGCTGGTCGAGCGCGTCGTCGAGCTCACGGTATCTCGGCGCAACACCGCTGCGCTCAAGGCGCAAGGCGCGAGCGAGTACGGAGCCGGGCACTTTCCACTTCTGGTTTTCGTCCACGCGCTATTCCCGTTGGGCCTCGTCGCCGAGGTAGTGTGCCTCGGCGCGCGGCCCGGCGCGCTGTGGCCACTGTGGCTGGTGCTCCTGCTCGGCGCGCAGGCGCTCCGCGCCTCCGCGATCCGCGCGCTGGGCAGGTGCTGGAGCGTGCGCGTGCTCGTGCTTCCCGGGGCGCCGCTGGTGCGGCGCGGCCCGTATCGCTTCTTGCGGCACCCCAACTACCTAGCGGTGACCCTCGAATTGCTGGCGGCGCCGCTCCTGTTCGGCGCCTGGCGCACCGCACTCGGCATTTCGGTGCTCAACGCGATTGCGCTCGGGGTTCGCATTCGGGTCGAAGAGCGGGCGCTCCGCGGGGCGGTGGCAGGTGGGTGACAATAGATGGTAGACTGAACCCAGGTTCGTGCCCGCGGAACGGGCCGAAAGCCGTGGACGGTCATGTCGTTGTCGACGCCCTGCTGCAAATGAGTCCGCGCCCGATCGCACTGCTGCTCGTCGCTTCCTCGCTGTGTCTGCTGTCGAGCCCCTCCGCCCAGCCCTGGAGGTTCGCAGACGTCACCGCCGGGGCGGGCCTCGGGTACGAGCACGGTTTTACCATCGCGCGCGTATCCGTCCGGCGCATGCTCCTCGCCGGTGTCGCCGCCGGCGACTATGACAACGACGGCTGGGTGGATCTCTACGCGATCCGCGGCGACATCGGCCCCAACCTGCTCTTTCGGAACACGCACGACGGACGCTTCGAAGAAGTCGGCGCCGCGGCTGGCGTTGCCGTCGACGGCGCGATTGAGAGCGGTGCGCTCTTCGCCGACTTCGACGGCGACGGCTGGCTTGACCTGTTCGTCGGTGGCATGGAGGACACCCCCAACCGGTTGTTCCGGAACGCCGGCGACGGGACCTTCGTCGACGCCACGGCTTCCTCCGGGCTGGTCATGAATCTCGACACGTTTTCGGCCACCGCCGGCGACTACGACCGCGACGGAGACCTGGACCTCTTCCTCGCCCACTGGGATGTTCCCATGCAGGACTCCCATCTGTGGCGCAACGACGGGGCGGGGTCGTTTGTTTGCGTGGATGCCACCGCCGGTCTCCACGACCTCGGCAATGGAACCCGGGACTTCAGCTTCACCGGCAACTTCGCCGACATCGACGCCGACGGCTGGCCGGACCTCCTCGTGGCCGGCGATTTTGGGGCCTCGCGCGCGTTCGTGAACGCGCGGGACGGCACGTTTCGCGACGCCACCACCCCCGTGATTTCGGACGAGAACGGGATGGGCGCCGCGATCGGCGATTACGACAACGACGGCGACGTCGACTGGTTCGTCTCCTCGATCTGGGAAGACTCGCTCCGTTCCGGCGACGCGTGGGGTATCACCGGCAACCGGATGTATCGGAATCGCGGGGACGGATCCTTCGAGGACGTGACGGACGACGCCGGCGTGCGGCGGGGATTCTGGGGCTGGGGCAGCGCATTCGCCGACTTCAACAACGACGGGCATCTCGACCTGTACCACGTGAACGGATACCCGTTCGAGGACGACTTCTTTTTGAACGACCCCGCGCGCCTGTTCGTCTCCGCCGGCGACGGCACCTTCGTAGAGCGCTCGGCGGAGCTGGGTGCGGACCTCACGGGCCAGGGTCGTGGCATCGTGTGCTTCGACTTCGACCGCGACGGCGACCTGGATATCTTCGTCGCCAATCACTTCCAGGCGCCGGTGCTGCTGCGCAACGACGGCGGCAACGCGCAGCACTATCTCTCGCTCGTGCTGCGCGGTGCCAAACCGAACCCGCAGGCCATCGGCGCGCGGGTGCGCGTAGAGGCCGGCGGGACCGCGCAGCTGCGCGAGGTGAGCGCTGGAAACAACTACCTGTCCCAGAATCCGGCGGACATTCACGTCGGTCTGGGCGACGCGAGCCGGGCGGATCGCGTCACCATCGACTGGCCGGACGGCACGGTCACCGTCGTGGAAGACGTCGCCGCCGATCAGCGCCTGGTCGTGGACCACCCGGGCCGCCGCTCGGGCCCGCCGCCGGACGGCCGAACCCTGCGCATTCTCGGAAGTCATCCCAATCCGTTTACGAACGAGACCGTGGTTCGCCTCGACGCCGCGGGCAGCGCCAGCGTCACCACCACCGTCTACGACGTCTCCGGCCGCAGGATCCGGCGACTGGGCGCCTCCGATTCGAGCACCGTGCGTTGGGACGGCCGCGACGACCACGGCGCGCGCGTCGCGAGCGGTATCTACCTGCTCCGCGTCGAGAGCTCGCGCGGCAGCGATTCGATCCGCATTGTCCTGGTCCGTTGAGAACCGCACCCAGGGAATTATCGGATATCGCAGGGAACCATCGGAACAAAATTGCCGGCGCTCAATCCATGCGTGGAAACGATGCGGACGTTGGTGCTAAAATCATGGTCACGCTAAATTCACATCTCCCCCGTGGAGACGTGCCTCGTCGGCAGTACCCAACGTAACGAGTTGATGCATTATGCTCCCCAGGCTTTCGCAGCGATGGTGTTCCCTTTTCTCCCTGTGCGTTCTGGCGATGGTGTCCGCGTCGTGCGGCACGGGCGGTGACCCCGTCGCGCCGCCGGACACCCACAGCCGCACTGCGGTCAACGGAGGCAACGTTGTCGGCACGTGGCGCGCGATGGACAGCGGCACCACCGAACTCCTCTGGGGTGTCTCGGGCTCGCTGGAGAACGACGTGATCGCGGTCGGCACTCGCGGCACGGCGATCCATCTCTCCACCTTGACGTGGGACGGCAAAGCCACCGGGACGGCGCGCGACCTCTGCGACGTGTGGGGAGCGCCCGACGGCCGCGCGATTTCGGTCGGGACCGGTGGGACGGCCCTGGGCTACGACGGGTCCCAGTGGAATTCCCTGGCCAGCGGCACCGACCTCGGCCTGTTCGACGCGTGGGGCTTCGAGAACTTCGAAGCCGTCGCCGTCGGCGACGCCGGGACGATTCTCCATTTCGACGGCACCGTGTGGTCACCGATGACCAGCGGCACCAGCGTGAACCTCTTCGGCGTGTGGGGCAGCTCGCCGGGTGACCTCTTCGCGGTTGGCGTCGGCGGGACCATCGTTCACTATGACGGCAGCCAGTGGGGGTTCATGGACACCCCCACGCCGCAAAACCTCTCGGCGGTCTGGGGTACCGCGAACGACAACGTATGGGCAGTCGGCGACGAGGGCACCATCATCCACTACGACGGCCTGGCGTGGACGTCCGTGGCCAGCGGCGTCGCCACGAATCTCTATGACGTCTGGGGCAGCGCTGCGGGTGACTTGTGGATCGTGGGCAAGGGCGGGACGATTCTCCACTCCGGCGGCGGCGCGTGGAGCCCGGTAAGCAGCGGCACCTCCGAAGATCTGTTCGGCGTGTGGGGGCGTTCCGCGACCGAGGCCTACGCCGTCGGCGCCAACGGGACTGTGCTGCGTTTCGGGCTCGAGGCTGACGCCAATCTCACCGTGTGGCTGTGCCACGACCATCCTGACGGAAGCGTCGCGCCGCCGCTCTACGGGCTTCGGATCGACGACCTGCTCGGAGACGGCACCTACACGTTCAGCTTCGACTACGCCGACGAGGCCGAGAGTGCGCGTGTGATCCTGGCCCACGACGAGTCACTCGGGTCGATACACATCTCGGGGCGGGCCTACGGTGGACGCGTCGAGAACGACGCGTGGTCGGCCTCGTCGAGCGGTTGGATCGACATCAACTTCACCTACTCGGCCCACCTCGCGGTGAAGGACGACTGCGGAGCACTCGCCGGCGACGACTTCTACGTCACCGGCGAGGCCGCTGCCAACCACGGAACCATCGCGCTCGACGGGTGGGGCGGAAATCTCGTCTTCGAGTGCACCGACCGGTCGGGCGAGGGCGGCGGATGCTCGTTCCTCTTCGACAACGACTACGACTCGAAGGGCAACGCCGCGATCGCGAACGACCTGTCGATCTGGTCGGCGTCGGGGTGGCTCGAACCGCATGTGGGCGGGTCGAGGGACTGGCTCTTCATCGCCGAAAAGATCTCCATTCCGGCGGAATAGAGCCGGCGCGGGCCGGGGGAATCAGTGGGCTTCAGCGCACGAGCACGATCTTTCGGCTGACCGCGCCGGCACCTCGAAACTCGAGCCGTATGAAGTAGACGCCGGAGGTCACGGCGCGACCTCTGTCGTCGCGGCCGTCCCAGTCCAGCGTGTGCTCGCCGCGCACGCGGTGGCCGCGAAAGAGGCCCCTCACGCGGCGGCCGGCCGCGTCGTACACCGCGACCGCGTGCTCCTCCCCTTCCCCGAACGTGGCGTACTCGATGTGGACCTCGCCGCCGAATGGATTCGGCCACGCGTTGCGCAGCGCGCCGGCGGCGTCGGGCGCACGATCTCCCACACCCGACGGGGCGCCATCGCGAAGCTCGTAGAAATAGGCAAACGCGAACGCCACCGCTTGCTCGAATTCGGCCTCGTGGTTGCCGGGGAAATAGCCGTGCGCTCCGAACGCCGCCTGCACGCTGGCCAGGGTCGCCACGAAGTAGTTGGCCGCCGCGATCCGCGTCGCGGACCCGCTCTGCGGCGATGCGCCGGGCGAGCGGGCGCCCTTCGCACTCTCCCCCTCGAGGTAGACCGGTGACGTCTGCGCAAACAGCCCGCCCGCGCTCACCACATGCCAGCCGGTCGCCGGACCCGTCACCCGCGCCACCACCCAGGTGATTTCGTCGGGATCTATCTGGAAAGAGGATGCAAACGTCTTCGCGGGCCCGCCGGGGGGAATCAGCATCGCGAGCGTCCCGGTGTCCCCGATGATCTCCACACGATCGATGGGCAGGTTGCTCGTGACCTCGACGTTTCCCTGCAGCACGGACCCGTCGTGCGTGACGATGTCTCCCGGGCCGGCGCCGTCGAGGTCGAAGTGCGAGAACAGCGGACAGTTGGTGACGAAGGAGCGTCCCGCCTTGAAGGCAACGATCCAGGAATCCATCGACAAGGCCGATTGCGGCTGCACGTAGACGCGGTAGCCCCCGGCCGGGCCCGAGACGCCGCTTCCGAGCGAACAATCGGTGCCTGCCGACGAGGCAATCCGGAAACCCGCGTTCAGCGCCTGAAAATACGGTGCCGTCCCCAGCGGGGGCGGGGCGCTCCAGAAACTCAGCAGATCGATCGCGTCGACTGCCCCGGCGGGAAGGTCGAAGGCCATGCCTCGCCACATCCCGCCCCCTGGCCACGCCGTGACATCGTACATGTTGAAGGTCGTGAACGGATGAGCGGCGATGACGGCGACTTCCCCGGGTTGGGAGTGGACGGCCGCATAGATGGAGGCGTCCGGCGCCCGTCCGCACGCGACCCCCGCGCCGGGGCAGCTATCCGGGTCGGTCAACCACTGCTTGAGCCCGAGAATCGCAAGGTGCGAGTAGTGCGAGTTGCGCTGCTCCTTGCTGAAGTAAATGATGCGATCGTCGTGGCTCACGGGGTGGACGGTTCCCGTGAAGTAGGGCTGCTCTTCCATCGAATTGATGACGTTGAGATCCTCACCCTCCGCGACCCGCAACAGGTCGGTGGCGCCGAGCGGGTACACCACCGGCGGGTGCGAGATATGGACGTGGGTGTCGCCCGAGTACCAGCCGAGAGCCTTCATGTCGACACGCCGGTGCAACGTGATCGTCACCGATGCCGGCCCGCCCACGGTGATCGCGGTGTCCACTGATTCGTACTCGAATCCACGTCCGGCACGGACGGACACCGATCCGGCGGGAACGTCGACCGCGACCGGACCATCGGCGTAGAAGTAGCTGGCGGCGCCGCGATCCTGGTAGATGCGGGCGGAGGGGTTGTCCGGCAGCCACGAGGTTGTGCCTGTGAATACCCCGGCGCGCACCACGATCGGAAGCCCGGTCCCGCCGTCGCGAAACTGGAGCGTGAGCGGGAACAGTGCGCTGGCCGCCGGGGCGACCGGCACCCCCGCCATGCCCACCGCGGCGAAGAGCATCAAACGAACCAGAGCTGTGCGGCGCACCTTGTCGGACTCCCCCGTCCAGAAGCGGGTTATCTGTGCGTAGTCGATCCGGGCGAAACGGGATGTGGGGAAACGGCTCCCATGATCTTAGCAGCTTTTGGCCGGGCCGGATAGGCGGGGACAGCCCATGCGCGCGGTTGGCGGTCTCCCGCCGGCCTGGCCAAGCGCTACAACTTCGCTTCGATCAGACCTGCCTGGACGACGTAGCGCACCAGGCTGGCGGTCTCGTGGATATCCAGCTTCTGCATGAGATTGGCGCGGTGGGTGTTGACCGTGCGAACGCTCAGGAAGAGGTCCTTGCTCGTTTTTCCCTGCGCGATGCCGCGCAACACTTCATTCTCGCGGGGCGTGAGCACGTCGCCGGAGCGCCCTCCCCCACCGCTTTCCTCGCGAACCCGGTTGGCGAACTCTGCGATGATGAGATTGGAAACGCTCGGGCTGAAAAAGCGTCCGCCATCCATCACCGCGCGCACCGCGGCGCATAGCTCCTTACGGTCGGCGTTCTTGAGCACGTAGCCGGCGGCGCCGGCGCGAACCACCTGGTACACGCTGGCGGTGGCCGCCGTCGTTTCGGAACGCAGACGGGCGGGCGAAGCGCTGAGGAGCGCGCACGCGGAGTTTACCGGAGCGCTGCCGGGCCCAACAACGCTTTGAAGCGCGGGTCGTCGCGCAGTCCGTCCCACTCCGGCTCGATCCGGGCCCGCGCGCCCGCGAAGGCGCGCCTGGATGCGATCGCCTTTTCCAGGTTGGCCAGCGCCTCGTCGTTGTCGCCCCGGAGCGCGTGGATGGCCGCGGCGTAGTAGCGGGTGAACGGCTCGTCGGCTCCCAGCGCGAGCCGGGCTGCAAACGCATCGAGACCGGCCGCAAACGCCGACTCGGCGCGTCCGCGCTCGCCGAACGCGAGAAGCGCAGCCCCCAGGCGCATATGCAGCTCGATACGGATGCGCGAGCGCAGCGCGTGATCGAGCCGTTCGGTAAATGCGAGCTCGCTCGTATACGCATCCGCCGCTTCGCGGGACCGCCCTTGCAGCGCGAGCAGGTGTCCCATGCGCATGTACGCGCCAACGAGCTGTACGCCCTGCTGGCCGGAGACGAAGGCCTCCTGCAGTTCGATCGCTCGGCGCGCCGCCGGCTCCCCGCGCGCGAAGTCGCGCAGCAGCGCGCAGCAGTGCGCGAGCTGCAGCAGGTACCAGCCCGCCTGCGGATTGCGCTCGATCGCCTGCTCGAAATACTTCGCCGCCTGCGCGAAGTCGGCCTTGCCGACAAAGTACGCGCGCCCCAGCCCGCCCATCACCCTCGAATCCTCCGGGGCCAGGGACAAGGCGCGGCGCAGGCATTCGAGTCCCTCTTCAACCCGATCCTGCGACACGAGGGTCACTCCCAGTTCCCGCCACGCGCGCGGCAGGCGCGGGCGCGCCTCGATGACGCGCCGGAAAACGGCGGTCGCGCGCTCGAGCACCTCGGGAGCGGCGAGGTACTCGGCCTTCTGCGCGAGCGCGGCACCGAGTTCGATCTGCGCCCGAATGTACCCGGGGTCGAGTGCAAGTGCGCGCTCGAAATGGAGAACGGCACGGTCGAGCGACTCGTAGCTATCGGCGCGCACGTTGAGCAGGCCTTTCGCGAGCGCTTCATACGCCGCGACAATCTGGGTCTCCTCCCCCTCGTGCGCCGCCGCCGCACTCTTGCTCAGTCCCGCCGCCAATTCTGCGACGATGCGATCCTGGAGCTCGAAGATGCCATTCACGTGGCCGTCCCGCTTGACGGCGCGGAGCACGCGTCCGGTTTCGACCTCGACGATGCGTGCCGTGACGCGCACCTGCTCGCCCAGTCGCTGGAACCCACCGGCGAGTACCCAGCGCGCACCGACCATGCGTCCGAGCTGGACCAGGTCTTCCGGCTGAAGCTCGCTGGTTTCGACGCCCATGCGCCGGAGACTCTCGCGCAAGCGCTCACGCCCCCAAACTTCGACGCCCTCGGTTTCCTGCAGCGCAGCCGTCACCGCTTCCGAGAGTCCGGTTCCCAGCCATTCGTCCTCGCCTTGCTGGGTGATGTTCGTGAAGCCCGCCACCGCCACGGTGAAGGCGCCCGCCGGCGCCGCGAACTGCGGGGCAAGCGCTCGCAAACGGGCAAGCTCCGCACCGACTTCGCGGAGGTCGCGCGGCCGAGCGCCCACCTCCTTGGCCAGCATGCGGGACACGAGCCGCTCGACCTCCGGCATGCGTGGATCCGTGAACCGTATGGGCAGCGGAGGAGGATCCCGGTGCAGGATTGCGTCCGCGATCTCGACAAAGTTCTCGCCCTCAAACGGCCGCCTTCCCCCCAGCAACTCGTAGAGGACGATGCCAAGCGAGAACAAGTCCGAGCGCGCATCGAGGGAGCGCCCCAGCGCCTGCTCGGGAGACATGTAGTGGGGCGTGCCGGCGATTCCGATTTCGGTCGCGTCGCGGCTCCAGGTGGGCGCGTCCGCGGACAATCGCGGGCGCATCTGTGCGAGTCCGAAGTCGAGGATTTTGAGCCGTCCCTGGGCGACCATCAGGTTCGAAGGCTTGATGTCGCGGTGCACGACCCCGCGCGTGTGCGCCTCGGCGAGCGCACCGGCAGCCTGGCCCGCCAGGTCGAGAATGTCATCGAGCGAGAGTGCCGAACCCGCCGCCAGGTCGGTGAGGGTCTTGCCCGGAACGTATTCCATCACCAGCAAAAACACGCGGCCGGTCGGCGTGTCGGATTCCTCGACGTCGTAGATGACTGCGATGTTGGGGTGGTTCAGGGCCGACGCCGCGCGGGCTTCGCGCAGGAGCCGCGCCCGTTCTTCTTCCTCGCAACCCGGCCGCTGGCGCAGCAACTTGAGCCCTACCGGGCGGTGAAGGCGCAGATCCTCGGCGAGGAAAACCTCTCCCATCCCGCCCTGACCGAGGCGCTCGAGAATCCGATAGTGCGAAATCGTGGTGCCGATCATGGGACGACGGCGTTCGGGGTTGCGATCGCTGCGTGACAGGAACTTGAAGGCTACCCGAAAGCAGGTGGCCACGCAAGCGAGTGGACCGCGCGTGGTTTGCAACCACGACCACGCGGCACCCGCGTCCGAGTGCGGGAACCCGGCCCGGGCGGCCGTTCCCCACACCGGCACGTGAATTGCGCAGGTCCACCCGCAACGGGGGGAGTGACTACAAACCGGTCGGTTTGTGGGTGAAGGCACGCCTGTGCTTCCTTGGAGGTAGTCCGTGGGTAACCGGGTGTTCTCGTTGTGTTTGACCTTTGGGATTCTCGGCGCTTCGCTGCCACTTGATGCCGCTCCGATTCACCAGTGGAGCAAGCAGTTCGGAGCCGCAACCGACCAGCTCGGCAACTCCGTGGCGACCGACGGCTCCTACAACATCATCGTTACCGGCGAATTGAACGGCACCGCGGATTTCGGGGGCGGCCCACTCACGAGTGCAGGTGGTGCAGACGTCTTTGTCGCGAAGTTCGATATCAACGGCGCCCACCTCTGGAGCAAGCGCTTCGGGAGCACCCTCAACCAGATCGGCTATTCCGTGGCCACGAACGCGTCGGGCGACATCGTCTTGACCGGTGAACTCAACGGCACGGCGGACTTCGGCGGCGGGCCGCTCACGAGCGCGGGCGGTGTGGACATCTTCGTCGCGAAATTCGATGCCGGCGGCAACCATATCTGGAGCAAGCGTTTCGGCGACGGCAGCGCACAGGGCGGTACTTCTGCGGCCATGGATGGTGCGGGCAACGTCATCATCGAGGGCGAACTCAATGGCACGGCGGACTTCGGCGGCGGGCCGCTCACGAGCGCGGGCGGCGTGGACATCTTCGTCGCGAAGTTCGATGCCGCCGGCAACCATCTCTGGAGCAAGCGCTACGGCGCGGCATCCGACCAACTCTGCAACTCGATCGACGTGGATGGCTCCGACAACATTTTCGTCACCGGTGAACTAAACGGGACGACGGACTTCGGCGGCGGGCCGCTCACGAGCGCGGGCAGCACCGATGTCTTCGTGGTGAAGATCGACGCGAACGGCAACCATATCTGGAGCAGGCGCTTCGGTGCCGCGCTCGCGCAGATCAGCAATGCCGTGTCCGCGGACGGAGCGGGCAACGTGGCGTTCGTCGGCGAACTCCACGGCACCATGGACTTCGGCGGCGGTCCCCTGACGAGCGCGGGCGGTGCCGACATTTTCGTCGCCAAGCTGGACGCCAACGGCAACCACATTTGGAGCAAGCGTTTCGGAGGGGGCGGCAACCAGACCGGATTCTCCGTCGTGGGGTACGGATCCGGCGGCGTGGCCATCACCGGGCAGTTCGGGGGCAGCACGGACTTCGGGGGCGGACCCCTCACCAGCGCAGGCGGCCAGGACGCCTTCCTGGTGAAGCTGGATGCCGGTGGGAACCACGTATGGAGTCTGCAGTTCGGAGACCCCAACACCGAGGTCGGGTATTCCGTCGCGGTGGACGGTTGGGGCGACGTGGTCTTCACCGGACGATTCGCCGGCGTCATCAATTTCGGCGGCTCACCGCTCTCGAGTGCGGGCGGTTTCGACGCATTCCTCACCAAGTTCGTCGACGAGAACCTCGTGCCGGTACTCTTTACTCGTTTCGAGGCGAACGGCCGGGACGGGAAGATCGAGGTCTCTTGGGACGTCTCGAGTGACGAAGCGCTGACCCATTTCACTCTCTACCGCCGCGACGACGCCCACCCGCAGGCGATCGCGCTGGCGCAGGGCTCCATCGATCCGATGACACGGTCATACCTCGATACGCGGGTGGCGCCCGGGCAGACCTATCAGTATGAGCTCGTGGTCGAGACGCAAAGTGGCGACGAGTTCCGCTCCCCGGTGGCAACCGTGACGCTCGCCCACGGCGTGGCGGAACTCGGCCAGAACTTCCCGAATCCCTTCAACCCCGCGACGACGATCGAGTACACCGTGACCGAACAGACCCGCCTGGCGCTGGACATATACGACGTAACCGGAAAACTCGTCGTTCGTCTCGACCAGGGCGTGCGCAATGCCGGGAGCTACCGCGTCAAGTGGGAAGGCCGCGACACGTCCGGCCGCCCGGTCGCAAGCGGTGTGTATTTCTACCGGCTGGAGGGCGCGCCGCGCCTGGGGGTGCGAAAGATGATCCTGGTGAAGTGAGCCGCGGATGCCGGCGGCCCGGGTGGGAACATAGTGGCCATTCACGGTCCCCCGGCGACACAGTGATGGCGTGAAGGGCAGCGATAGCGTACACTGCTGCGTCCAAGGAGTCAGGATGTAGATCCCGGATCGACGGACGATGCTTCATAGGATTGCGCTGCTGACCTCGGGCCTGTGCCTGCTCTTCTCCCCCCAGTCCGTTCGGGCTCAATCTCCGTATTCACTCGATTCCACGCGTGAGTGGGCGCTGCTCAGCACCGGGGTGGTGATGGGTCTCGGCGGATTGTTCACGTCCACCCACGTCGAGCCGCTGACGCTGGACGAAATCAATAGCCTCGATGTGAACGATATCAACAGCTTCGACCGGGGATCGATGCGGCCGCTGCGCGACGATCACGCGGGCGACGCCATGGCGTTTGCCTCTTACCTCGTGCCACTGACATTTCTCACGCGCGACGATACCCGAAGCGACTTCAAGACGCTCGGAACGATGTGGGTGGAGGCGACGCTGCTCAATCTGGGAATCAACGGGATCGTCAAGGCCGCGGTAACGCGAACCCGCCCCTTCGTCTACGATCCCAACGCCCCGATGGACAAGAAGACGGATCGGAGGGCGCGCCAGTCGTTCTACTCCGGCCACACGACCTCGACCGCCACCAACTGCTTCTTTGCCGCCCGGGTTTTCTCCGACTACCTGACCGACGACACGGCGGAAGTATTGCTGTGGACGGGAGCCGCGCTGTACCCCGCGCTGAGTGGCTTCCTGCGGGTGGACTCCGGCCACCATTTCACTACCGACGCGATCGCGGGATACGTGATCGGCGCTTCGATCGGTCTGCTCGTGCCCGCGCTGCACCGCCACCGCGATGATCGGCTTTCGCTGCAGCCGACGTCCGGCGTCGTCGACATGGGGATCAGCTTTCAGCTGACTTTCTGACCTCGACGGCGCCGCGACGCCGCACTCAGTCCGACGTATACAACTTGGAAGCCTTCTCGGCCGAGGTTGTGATGCCCTTGATCATCGCCGAGCTGAATCCTTCGTGTTCCATCTGGTTCAGGCCGGCGATCGTGCATCCCCGCGGAGTCGTCACGCGGTCGATCTCGTATTCGGGGTGGTTCTTCGCAGCCAGGAGCAGTGTCGCCGCGCCCCTCGCCGTCTGGGCGGCGATGGCGAGCGCTTCTTGCGAATGGAAGCCGATCTCGATTCCGCCCTGCGACGCCGCCCGGATCGCGCGCAGGAAGAAGGCGACGCCACACGCCCCCAACGCCGTGGCGGCGATCATCCCGGCCTCCTCGATGACCTGGGTCTTGCCGACCGTCTCGAAGATCGACTCCGCGACCTCCAGCGCGGACGCGTAGCGCGCGTCGGCCGCCAGGCAGGTCATCGACTCGCGCACTGCGATCGCCGTGTTGGGCATGGCGCGCACGATGGCGACTCCATCGCCGACCTTCCGCGCGATTTGACGCGTGCCGACCCCGGTCACCACCGAAATCACGGTGTGACGCCCTGGCGCGAGCTCGGGCGCAATTTCTTCGAGCACGTGATCCATGTGCTGCGGCTCGACGGCCACGAGGATGACGTCGGCGCCTTTCACCGCGCGGCGATTGTCCGGCTCGAGGACGAAACCCCGCGCCTTCAATTCTCCGAGGAGTTCGACTCTGCGGCGGGTGAGCGTGATGTGCTCGGGCCGAAAACGTCCGGAATCCGCCAGGCCGCTCGCAATGGCCACGCCGATGTTCCCCGCGCCGATGATGGCGATACGAGGTGTGTTTCCCATGGTTACCTCTCTGGTTCGAAGACCGGCCAGTCTAGCATGAAACCCGCGGCGCAGCATGACGGCCACAAAAAAGGAGGGGCGCCCGGTCGCGGGCGCCCCTCGTTGCGAATCTCCTGACGGAATCGACTAGTTTGAATCGAATCCGGTCAAGGGATGGATCTGGAGGTTGCCGCCGATCGGATAGCCCCAGACCTGATAGATCACGGCGCTGTTCGGATCGGTGGTCGCGCGAATCGTGATGCGATAGAAATCCGGGCAATCGCAATCGACATCCTCGACGCTGCCGTTCAAGCCGAAGCCGTCCTTCGGGCAATTGTGCAACCCGCCCTTGCCGCGCCCAGGCTCACCGGCGTCGTCGATGTTCACTTCGAACCAGTGGAGCGACTCGCCGACAACGACATTCGCCGCCAGAATCGCCGACGGGTTCTTCATGGCGTGGAACAAGCCCACTCCCCAGAAATCAATCTGGTGGGCCGGCGCAGGGCGCGCCGGATCACAGAAGCCCGGATCGCTGCACTCGATGCGGTCGATCTCGGTTCCATCCGGCGCACTGTGCGTCCCGCCGTGGAATGAGAAGCTGCCGCTCGGCCCGCTGTGGTTGTTGTGCTCCCACTCACCGGCTGGCTGCGGCGGCAGCGCCGTGTTGGCGCCGGCCTGGCCGCCGAACGTGTAGCGCTCGTTCACGCATTTCCCGACCAGGGTCGAACCGTCCCACTCGCCAAACTCGTTGACGCCGCCGCCCGTCACGCGGCACCCGGCGGCACCGCAGATACCGGCGTCCTTAACACGGAGCGGCTTGTCGCACTCGACCAGAAAGCAGTCCGTGCAACCATCGGGTCCGACGTCGCTGTCGAGGCCGTCGCTGGTTCCCACGTCCTTCGGCGACCACTGGTAGCCGTCGGGTAAGGTAAAGCAGAGCTTGTAGCGGCCCGAGGGGAAGTCCGTAAATGAGTAGTTACCGACGGCGTCGGTGGTCGTTGTCGCCTCGAGCTCGCCGGTATCGCAGTTGTAGAGTTTCACCTCGATGCCCGCGACATTCGGCTCTTCCTTGTCCTGCAAGCCATCACAGTCCGTGTCCAGCCACACCCGGTCGCCGACCGTGGTGGCGCAATCGGTGGGCAGATCGTCCACCGAAAGACTTGGACTGGTGACGGTGGTGCGTGTGGCCGCGTCGTTCGGACGGTCAGAGCGCGAACAGCTCCACACAAGTGCAGCGATGATACTTATGGTACACAACAGCAAAATTCGCGCATGCCAGCGCATAGTTCGTTCCTCCTAGCTAGGGGGCAGAGATAGTTGGAGGGGGGGCAGTAATACGGGATCAGCGGCCTCGCCCTCGATTTAGACTCTCGGTTACCCAACGAGTCTATCATCAACCGGGCGCGGGATGCGAGACCAAAAAACGACCTCGTGGCGTCGGTACGCCTCAAACCCCACCCGGGCGACTACCTGGCAAAGTTGAAAGCGATCCCGAGGCCGTTCTGGGTCATGTCGTACTTGAAGTAGTCGCGGCCGGAACCGGTGACGCGATCGAGGCTCAGGACGCGATACCCGATGCCCATCGAAAAGGTCTCGGTAAGCTCGTACCCGGCGTTTCCGAACCCGGCGACGTCCGACCCGCCGGCACCGATGTCGGCGCGGACCGAGGCGACCAGGCGCCTGGCGAGGTGGGTGTGGAAGCGCGCCCCGACATAGAGGTCAGCCCACGTCTGGCTCGCCCGGTTCAACGCGGACTCCTGAAAGGCGGCGCCCGCTTCCATTGAATACAGGCGGCCGGCCAGCCAGGCGTCCAGCCTGGGAGTCAACCGATACGCGCCCCCAACCTCCCAGATCCATTGGACGTAGTCGAGGTCGACGTCGACCAGGCTCGCACCCACCTGGGCTTGCCTGACTTCTCCCAGATTCACGTACGCGATATCGGTCTGGATCGCGAATTTCGTCTGGCGCGCCTCGAAATACGTCGCCCCGGACGAAGTCGAGGAAGCCGGCCAGGTCGTTGAACGTCGCGTCGACCGGGAGGTCGGAGTCATCCGAAAAACCGATGGTGCCGTCGATCCCGGCCAACCAGGCATGAAAACCCAAGTCACTACCTGAGCCGGGCCCGGTAGAATTCTTCGGCGCTGGCGACCGCCCTCGCCATCCTTTCGCCAAACGGGTCCTTGCCATCCTTGCTCAACTTGGAATAGAGCACGCGGTGCATGACCAGATTCTCGGCGTCGCGTTCTTCGCTCTTGCCCTCTTGATCATGGCGCCGCGCAAACACGAGTTCCTCGTCGAAGTACCGCTCGTAGGTGACGAACAGGTCGTTTGTCGCATCGAGAAGGTCCTCCAACGCTTCCTTGGCAGGATCGCCCCACACCGCGAGCGCTCCCTGCTGGGCGAGCAGGAGATCTCCCCGGGCGTTGCCGACCCTGGCCAGACGCCTCTGGTACGATTGAGCTTCGACATGGACTTTGAATTCTTCGGGCCCCGCTGACGGCGGCTGCGCGATTCCTTCAACCGGAAAAATGAACCGGCTCCGCGCCTCAATCACCGCCTCGCGCAACGCGTAGAGCGCCTGCAGAACCTTGAGCGCGTTCTGATACTCGGTGGTTCCCCTCAATTGGCGACGCCACGCATTCACACCCAGGAATGCGACGAGCGCCGCAACGAGCGCCGA
>Ga0210379_10000209_pt1 | contig 17768 bp, 13 predicted proteins | sample PLMedo_2_FD_155468 | JGI IMG/M metagenome (GOLD analysis project Ga0210379, IMG submission 155468) | Groundwater sediment microbial communities from an aquifer in East River, Colorado, USA - PLM4_32_coex redo | ecosystem: Environmental > Terrestrial > Soil > Riparian zone | place: USA: East... | reverse complement strand
GGTGACGATCGCGACGCGCCCCTGCAATTCCCGTTCGCTCATTCCCGCGCGCACCTTAAGTCGACGGGACCGCCTTTGGCGATCGTCGCAATCGCGTTCGCGAGCTCTTCGGCACGCTCACGCGGCCAGCCGCCGAAGCGCGCATTGTCGTGGAATTTGGCCAGGATCTCGTCGCGCGTCAGGGGCTCATGCGCGCCGCCGCGCATGTGCGGCTTCCGCACTTCGCGCACGGTGCCGTTTTTCAGCGTCGCGCGGATGTGGCCGGTGAAATTGCGCGGATATTCGTCGTTCGGATCGATCACATAGGAGACCTTCGCAGCGAGCGCGCGCAAATCCTTGTCCTTGACGCGGTCATCGGTGAACTGCTCGAACCCCGCCTTGCCGTCGATCAGACCGCAGGCGATGCAATAGGGCGTCGAGAATTTTCCGGCATAGCCGTTGGGAGGCGCGTGCTTCGACGCGAGCGGCTCCCACAAGCGGTGCACGGTCCCCTCGCCCACGTTGCAGACCATCGATGCGATGTCCTCGGGCTTGACGCCCGCGCGCTTCAGCTCGATCGCGCAATCGATGAAGGGTTGGGTCATCGTCCCGCAGGCGTACGGCTTGAACGCGATCGTCTCGAGCACAAAGCGCGTGCCCAAGCCTTCGAGCAGCGGCGAGAAATTGGGGGTCTTCGACGGCGCGAAGGCCTTGTAGAACCCGTGGCTGCCTTCGAGCACAGTCTTCGGCCCCGTGAAACCGGCTTCCGCGAGCAGCGCCGCTCGGATGCCCGATTGTGCCGATGACCCCGCGTGCAGCCGCTTGGTCCAGCTGCCGTCGGCGAGATATTCGATGATGCCCGAGGCCAGCGATCCCGCGATGCCGATCGCGTGCGCGATCTTCTCCGGCGACAGGCTAAGCGCGGTCGCGACCGCCGCGGCGGCCGCGGGCGCGCCGAGAACCGCTGTGGGATGGAAGCACGCCTTGTGGATCGCTTCAGGCGTGACGAGGCTCATGCGGCACATCAGCTCGAGCCCGGTCGCGACGCCCTTCTGCACATCGGCGCCCATGAGCGAGCGATGCTCCGCGACCGCGAGCACGGCGGGTACGATCACCGCGCCCGCGTGCACAGGGCCGCCTTCGAACGTGTCGTCGTAATCCTCGCCATGCGCGGCGGTGCCGTTCACCAGCGCCGCGTCATACGGACCGAAGGCGCCCTTGTGCCCGATGGCCGTGGCCTTCCCTTCGGAGACAATGCTCGCGCTCGCGCCTTGGACGTAGTCGCGCTGCCGCGCCGCGACACACAACCCGGCGACGTCGAGCATCAGCAGATGCACGGTCTCGCGTGTCTTCGCCGGCAGGTGGTCCGCGTCGAGATGCGAAGCAAACTGAGCGAGATCGGCGGCAATCGTCACGCGGTGCGTTCCTTCCGCGCCTTCGCGGAGACGCGCCATTCGTTGAGCAGAGAGGCGCTCACGACCACGACCGCGAGGACCAAGAAGACGATCGAGATCGGATCCTCGAGGAAGATCGAGAACTCTCCGCCCGAAAGCGCGAGCGAGCGCCGGTAGTTCGACTCGACCAGATTGCCGAGAACGACGCCGAGCACCGCGGGCAGAACGGGGAAGCCGAAATAGCGCATGAAATAGCCGAGCAGGCCCGCAGTCATGACGATGCCGAGATCGAAGAGAGATTGGTGGACGGTGTACACGCCCGACATGATCAGGGCCAAGATGAATCCCGAGAGGTAGGGCTTGGGCCGATTCACCAACCAGAGGCTGGCAGGGAGGATCAACGTCCCGACCAGGATCTGAGCGATATCAGCCACGAAAGAGCCGGTGTAGAGCCCGACGACGACTTCGGGATTCTCCTCGAACAGGCGCGGCCCCGGCACGAGGCCGTGGATCAGCAGTCCACCCAACAACACGGCGGCCGAATTCGAGCCCGGAATCCCGAAGCTCAAAAGCGGGATGAGCGCGGTGCTCGCGACCGTGTTGTTCGCGGCCTCCGGCGCGGCGACGCCTTCTTCGGAACCCTTGCCGAATTTCTCCGGCTCCTTCGACCAGCGCCTCGCCTCGTTGTAGGCGATGAACGAGGCGAGCGTGCCGCCTGCGCCCGGCATCAAGCCCTCGACGCTGCCGATGCCGCAGCCGACGGCTTGCGCGCGGGCAATCTTTCTCATCATCGGCAAACGCGGGAGCCGCACACGGATGGAACTCCCCGCGCTGATGGTGATGGGTTTGACGCCGCTGCGCGTCATCAGCTCGGTCACCGCGAAGAGTCCGACCATGACGAAGATGGGCGCGATGCCTTCGAGCAGATCGGGGGAGCCAAAGGTGAAGCGGCTCACGCCCGACATCGGGTCGGTGCCGATGGTGGACACCATCAGTCCCAAGGTCGCAGCAGCCAAGCCCTTGAGCAGCGACTTTCCCGTGAGCGAGGCAATGATGGAGAGACCGAGAATACCGAGCCCGAAATAGCTTGTGGGGCGGAACTGCAGCGCGAGACGCGACAAGGGCTCGGTCATCAGGACCAGCATCAAGAGGCCCCACAACCCGCCGATTACGCCCGACCAGAGCGATATCCCCAGCGCCTCGCCGGCGCGGCCCTGCCGGTTCATCTCATAACCGTCGAGCACGGTCGCCGCGGCCGCATTCGTGCCGGGTGTGCGGATCAGGATCGCGGGCACTGAACCGCCATACTCGGCGCCGATATAGCAGGAGGCCAGCATCACGATCGCGAGCGTCGGCTCGAGCGTGTAGGTGAACGGCAGGAGCAGCGCCATCGTGATCGACGCCGACATACCGGGCATCGAGCTTCCGAGCACGCCCCAGACGAGGCCACCAAGCGCCGCGAATGCAAGCGGCGTGGTGACCAACATCAGCGCTGCTTGTTCAAGAAGTTCCAGCGTAGCCCCCTAGTGTCCCGATTCCGAAATTCGCTTCATCTCTATATAGGGCCCTGCCGAATTTCGGAATCGAAGGACACTGGCAACTTATTGTTTCCTAGTGTCGTTTTGGTTTCGAAGTTCGCTAAGAGCGCGATATCGATGATATGCGAACGTCGAAACCACGACACTAGTCGGCGAGTGAAATCAGAAGAGAGATTGCAGATACGGAAGCAGCAGGCCTTCGGGCTGGCGCACGCCAAGCACGATGTCGAAGAGAAGCCAGAAGAAGACCGCGCCGCCGCCGGCCACCGCGAACAAGCGCCAATCCGGCGCCTTGCGCTCGTACAGTGCGACCGCAACGAGCAGCACGAAGAGCGCGATGGGATAGCCGAGGAACAAGGCGGCGGGAATGTAAAGAACGGCGATCCCTAAGATGCCCAGCGCACGCGGCCAGGGCGCTTCGGCTTCCCTACCATCGCTCGAACGGCTTCGAGATGGCGCCGAAGCAAGGGCGCGCGCGCCGAGCGTGATCGCGATAACCACAAGGACGGCGGCGAGAATCGTGGGCAGGCTGCTTGGACCCGGAACACCCGGTTCGTCGAGCGTGCTCTGCGGAATGGTCGTGGCGTTCAAGTAATAGGCCGCGGCGAGCACGAGCAGGCCGATGCTGGCGAACAAGTCCTTCCGCATTAGCGGATGACGCCCGTGGACTTGAGATAGGCGGTCGTATCGGCGGCGAACTTGCTGACGAACGCGCCGTACTCGGCGTGCGACAGGTAGTTCGGGGCGAGATTGTCCCGCGTGTACATCGCCCGGTATTCCGGATCGGCGAGGATGAGCGGGACCGCCTGTTCCCAGATGCGGATGATCTCGGGCGGAAGACCCTTGGGACTGGCAAGACCGCGGAACTTGACCACGGTCACGTCGTAGCCGAGCTCCTTCACGGTCGGGATGTTCGGATAGGCGGCCATGCGTTCCGGGTTGAAGGTGGCGAGCATCAGGACCCGGTTCGAGGAAAGTTGCGAGCGGATCTCCTGCACCTCGCCCACGCCCATGTCGAGCGTGCCGTTGAGCACGTTGATCATGAGATCGCCGCCACCCTCATGCGAGACGACGGCGGCTTTGACCGCAGCAGCGCGCTTGAGCTGCTCCCCGGCCTGGCGCTCCTGAGATGCGGGGTTGGCCGCACCCCAGCGTCCCCGCGTAGCGCGCGCCCGGTTCATGACGTCCTCCAGCGTTTTGTAGGGTCCGTTGGCGCGCGTGTAGAGGATCTCGGAATCGTTGAAGAAATTCACCAGCGGTTCCAGATCGCGGTAGGTCCTGGGCGGCTGGCTCAAGAGCGACGTCAGGATGTAGGTCGGGCTGGTTGCATAGAACATGCTGCCGTCGGGCCTGGCCGACGAAACCCGGGCGACAGCCTTGGCGCCCGAGCCGCCCTCATCGTTCTCCACGATGAAGGTCGCCCCGATATAGCGTTGAAGGTACTTGAGCATTTCGCGCAAGAGCACGTCGCTGCCCGCGCCCGGGCTCGAATGGGTCACGACCGTGACCACCCGGTGGGGGTAAGGAAGGGGCCGTACCGCCGGCGCCGGGGCCTGCGCTCGCGCTGGCAACGCAAGCCCGGCCGCCAAGGCCGCACCGCCGAGCATGAAGCTGCGCTTGTCGATCACGAAGACCACCCTGTCCAGCTGGAAACGCCGCCGTCCGACGAGATCGCTGGGCGCTCTCCCTAGCCCAAATTGCGTCGCGCTAGAAGTCAATTCGGGCGGTTGGTCGCGCGGTCGTGTCAGGAGCCCGACGGTGGGGGGAACCTCGGGGCTCGGTAACAGTTCTCTCCCCCGGGAAGGTCTTATTGGGAGAGTGTAGTGAGTGCCAAGGCTGGCGAGGTTTCACGCGAAACCGCCATTTACAGGTGCGAGAGCTGCCATCACCGCGTCGTGACGAAGGCTGGCGGCATCATCAACGAATGCGAGAAGTGCGGGAACGCAAGCTTCAGAACCGGCTGGAACAGGTCTTTCGCCGATCCCGCGCGCGAGCGCGCGAACGCGCTGTTCGAGAAGGCGTAACCCCCGGCGCTAACGGCTGAGCTCCGCGACCAAGGCGCTTTGACCGTAGACCTTGGTTAGCGCTTCCGTGATCGCAGCCGTCGAGACCGACACCGCGCGGTTGAGCGCCGCGTCGTAATAGAAGTCGCCACCCAGCGAATGGATATTGCCGTCGAAGATCGCGCCGATCACTTCGCCTCTCGCATTGATCAGAGGCGAGCCGGAATTGCCGCCGATGATGTCGTTCTCGCTCGAGATGTTGAACACCGTGGAAAGGTCGAGTTTTTCCTTCGCGGCAATCCAGCGCGGCGTCAGCTCGAACGGGAAGTGTCCGGTCGCGCGGCGATAGAGGCCGTCGAAATTTGTCGTCGCAGGAATCGTGCGGCCGCGATAGGTCCAGCCATTGACGCGCCCATACGTAAGCCGCAGCGAGAACGTGGCGTCGGGATAGACGGACGTGCCGTAGACAGCGAAGCGGGCTTTCGCGATGCGCTCGGAAGCACGGTCGGTTGGACCGTCCACGCGTTCCTCATAGGCCTTGCGTACAGCGCGGGCGGATTCGTCCGTCTTGAGCACGAAGCGGATCATGGGATCGTCCGATGCGGCGATTGCGCGGGCACCGCCCGCCCACAGCCGCCTGCGCACAGCCGCGTCGCCGAGCTTCGATGCCGATAGCGTGCGCGAGAGGCTCTCGGGCGACTCCTTCCCGAGATAGAGCTCGGTCTCGGGTGCGTCCGCGGTCAGCTCCTCGCGCAATTTGGTCAGCCAGAACTGAAGCTGCAAGTGCTCGAGATCGCGCTCGACCGGCTGCGAATCGAGCAGGTTCTTCTCGAGCAGCGGCAGACGCGCATCGGTGTATTCGCGCAAGCGTTCGCCGTTCGGCTTCTGCTTCTCGGCGGACGCTCGCACGAGCGTGCGCGCGTAGCGGAACAGCTGCGAACCCGAACCCGCGCGGCCTTCGAGAAACGAAACTGTGGTGTTCAGCTCCGCGCGCGCGACCTGGGCCTGCGCGATCTCCGACCACGGGTCGCCGATCTCGGTCTTGAGCGTCGGATCGGCATCGACTCTTGCCTTCAGCTCCGCATCGGCCTTGCGTTTTGACTCGATCAGCATCGGATCGAGCAGCGCCAATTGCGCGCCGCGCATCGCCTTGATCGTGTTCTCGACACCGAACAGACTGCGGTTGGAGATGCGCGCGTGCTCGGCGCTCTCCTGCGCAAATTCCGTGTAACGGCCGCGCAGCTCGGACAGCTGATAGAGCAGCGGCGGCCGCACCACGTCGCGCGTCGTGATGAGTTGCGGCGCGGTCAGCAGGCGGTCGGTGCCACCCGGATTGCCGGCCACGAAAACGAGATCGCTGTCCTTCGGCGCGCTCGCGTTCCATTTCAGGTGCTGCGGCGTCGAAACCGGGCGTCCGTTCTCGTAGAGGCGCAGGAACGAGAAATCGAGGTCGTAGCGCGGGAAGTTGAAATTGTCGGGATCGCCACCGAAGAAGGCGGTCTGGAATTCCGGCGCGAACGCAAGCCGCACGTCGGAATATTTGCGGTAGGTATAGAGCTTGTACTGCCCCCCGTCGTAGAGCGAGATCACCTGGCAGCGGTTGATCGCAGCGCGCCCCTCGCAGGCCTGCTTCTCGAGATCGGCGACCGCGCCGTCGCGGGCCCCCACGAATTCCTGCCCCGTCTTGCCCGCCGTCGCGGCATTGACGGTTGGTGTCACGTCGGCGATGGCCGTGAGGATCTCGGCTTGCGCGCCCGGACACTGGCGCTCGTCGTTGCGCGAGGCGGGGAAGAACCCGTTCTTCAGATAGTCGCGGTCGGCAGTGGACAAATCCTGCACGCAGCCCGCAACGCAGTGATGATTGGTCAGCACCAAGCCCTCGGACGACACGAGCGAGGCCGAGCAGCCGCCGGCGAGCCGCACGGCACCGGCGCGCACGCGATCGAGCCACTGCTGGTCGATCGCGACGCCATATTTCTGCTGCACCGCCTGCGAAGGGAAATTGTCAAACGTCCACATGCCCTCGTCGGCGAGCGCGGGCGTGAGCGCGATGAGGGTGGCGACGGCGCTGATGAGCAATTTCGCGCGCATGAGGAATTTCCGCTTCGGAGAGCCGTAGGATGATCGATTCCTGGCCATTATGTCAGCCGGCTTCCCATCGCTCCAAACACGTTCAGGGAACCAGCGCTTGTGGAAGCGCTCGCCGCGGGCACAAGTAAGCCCCGATTTGCTGGGCTGCAAGTGCTTGGCGATGCTAGACGATTCGCTTCTCCAATAGTTCGTTCGTCGAATTTCGCGATTTTTTCCGTCCGCATCGTTTTCGCCTCCCAAGCCGAGCAGGATGGCCGCGATATTTGCGGCTCGGTTTTGATGCGCCCGAAAATCCGGTCGAGCACAAACGTGTGCGGCGCAACGGGGTCCCGCATGACAACTCCGTTCTATCAAGTTGACCCTATTATATAGTCCTATAATGTGTCAATGTTTGTAGGATATGTCCTATTATGTTGCGCGCGGTTCACCTCTCCCAACTTATGAAAAGCAGAGCGAAAGGACCTCAAAAGCAGGAGCAATGTAGGAGAAATGCGGGTGAAAAACAGGAGGAGGTCGATGCGAAACAGGTGGCGATCTGGCCTGCCATCCCAATGATCCGATGAATGAAATTGTCCTGGCGCTTCCTCGGCTTGGCGGGCAAACGATATAGTCGATCCATTTCGCTTTGTCTTGCGGAAATGTTATGTCTGGGGGCTACACGCGAGGGTTTGGGGCAATGGTCAATTTCTTCGCGGAGTTGAAGCGGCGGCAGATGTTCCGCGTGGCGGCGGCGTACGCCGTTGTGGCGTGGGTGCTGCTGCAGGTCGTCAACAATATCGCGCCCGCGCTCATGCTGCCGATTTGGGCGGCGACGCTTGTTCTGGTTCTGCTCCTCATCGGGTTCCCCGTCGCGCTGCTGTTCTGCTGGATTCAGCAGCTCGCACCCGGCGGTGAATCGTCAAAAACAACCACCGGCAAATTGGATTGGACGCTGATCGGTGCCCTGATCGTCGTGATCGGTTTGGTGTCGTATCAGCAGGTTACGACACCGAGCGCCACGACCGCGCAATCACAGCCGGGCGTCGACGCCGCGAAGGCGGCCGCCGCGTCTCCGCGAACCGGCATCTCGCTCGCCGTTCTGCCCTTCACCAATCTGTCGTCCGACAAGGAGCAGGAGTTCTTCTCCGACGGCATCACCGAAGAGATCACCACCGCGCTCGCCAGAATCCCTGACCTGCGCGTTGTGGCGCGTGAATCCGCCTTTCAGTACAAGGGCGAGAAGAACGACATGCGCACCGTCGGCCAGGCGTTGAACGCCTCGCACCTGATCGGAGGCTCGGTGCGAAAGGTCGGCGACCGCGTGCGCATCAGCGCGCAACTCGTCAAGGCGGACGACGGCGTGAACATCTGGGCCGACAGCTACGACCGCGAGCTGACCGACATTTTCGCCATCCAGGAAGACATCGCGCGCGCTATCGCTACTTCTTTACGTATGCCGTTGGGGCTGAAGCCAGGCGAAAATCTCGTCGCCAGTCGCCCCATCGATCAGCAGACCTACGAGCTGTATCTCCGCGGCGTGAACGCGCTTCGTACACGGAGCCGCCAGGAGCTCAATTTTCTCGAACAGGTCGTCGCGCGCGATCCAAATTTCGCGCCTGGTTGGGCGAAGCTCGCCGAAGCCCGTCGGGAGATGGCGCTTTACTACGAGCGGGGCGGCGACGACTCAAAGGCAGGTCCCCTCTTGGACGGTGCGGAAACGGCGGCGAAACAAGCCATCACGCTCGCATCCAATTACGCGGGCGGCTACAGCGCACTTTCAGCAGTCTATGCGCGGCGCGGCAAATGGGGGGAGGCGATGGACGCCGCCAAACAGGGCCTCGCACGCGATGCCGACGATCCGGAGCTCCTGCACAATTACGGCACGCTGTTACGCCAACTTGGTTATCTCAAGGAGTCTTGGACCGTTAGGGAGCGCGTGAATCTGCTGGAGCCTTTGATCCCGCTCTATAACCGTCACAGAGGGGAGCTTTTGCTGACGCTTGGAATGACCGACGCCGGGCTGAGCGAACTTCAGCGCTTGGATAGCGTCCGTAATGTCAATACTCCGACGGTGTTGTTCCTGTGGACAGCTCTCGCGGAGAAAGGACGCTTCATGGAAGCAACCGATGCGCTTCTGCGTGGCGGTCCCTCTCCTTTAACATCGGGTCCTTTCACGCAACCGCTCATCGATGCAGCCGCGCAAGTCATGCGCGCCGCTGCGAACAAATCGCAGCCTCCCGCCCAGCTGCCCGCCTTCTACTCAGAACTCTTTTTCGTCTATGCCTACGCGAGTAAGCCGGAACGAATGCTCGAATGGCCGGAGACGGCAATGAAACAGGGAGACTACCGCCCGATGTCATTTGTCTGGTGGCCGACACCGTCGAGCGTGCGCAAGACCGAGCGGTTCAAGACACTCGTGCGCAACGCCGGCCTCGTCGATTATTGGAAAGCGCGCGGGTGGCCGGATTTGTGCAAGCCCGCCGGCGCCAACGATTTCGCCTGCGAGTGAGGTAGCGCGATGATGGAGCTCCTCGCAGAACTGAAGCGGCGCCAGATGTTCCGCGTGGCCGCGGCGTACGCCGTCGTGGCGTGGGTGCTCCTGCAATTCGCCAACAACATCACGCCGGCGCTCCGGCTTCCGGAGTGGATTCCGACCGCCGTTGTCGTTCTTCTGATGATCGGTTTCCCAGTTGCTCTGTTGTTCTGCTGGATTCAGCAGCTCGCGCCGGGCGGTGAATCGTCGAAGACAACAACTGGCAAGCTGGACTGGGTGCTGATTGGTGCGCTGGTCGTCGTGATCGGTTTGGTATCGTATCAGCAGCTCACGACGAACGGCGCCACGACCGCGCAATCACAGCCGGGCGTCGAGGCCGCCAAAGCCGCAGCCGCTTCGCCGACAACCGGCATTTCGCTCGCCGTGCTTCCACTGAACAACCTGTCCGGAGACCCGAACCAGGAGTTCTTCTCCGACGGCATGACCGAGGAGATCACCTCGGCGCTCGCCAGGATTCCGGATTTGCGCGTCGTCGGCCGCACGTCAGCCTTCCAGTTCAAAGGCGAGAAAAAGGATCTGCGCGCCATCGGACAGGCGCTCAACGCCACGCACCTGATCGAGGGCTCGGTCCGCAAGGCGGGCGAGCGCGTGCGCATCACGGTGCAGCTCATCAGGGCGGACGACGGCACGAACATGTGGTCGGAGAATTACGACCGCGAGCTGATCGACGTCTTCGCGATCCAGGAGGAGATCGGCCGCGCCATTGCCACCTCCTTCAACATGCGGCTCGGGCTAGCGCCGGGAGAAAATCTCGTTTCCAACCGTACAGAGAATGTGGCGATCTATCAAGATTTCCTCAAAGGCCGGGCGTGGCTGCGCGCGCGCCTATCACCGGCCACCGGCCCTTATCTGGAGACGTTTGAGTCCGTCGTCGCGCGAGACCCCAACTTTGCTCCAGCTTGGGCGCTGCTGGCCCGCTCTTATACATTGCAACCGGGAGGGGCGAGCGCCCGTGTCGTACAAGAAAGTTCTGTCGAAGACGCTCGCCGAATTGTGAAAGGCTTTCTCGACAAAGCAGAGAAGGCCGCAAGCAAAGCCATCGAGTTGGATCCTCAGAACGCTGTTGGCTACTCGGGAATGGCTCAAGCCACTAGCAATGGCGGCAAGTGGGCGATCGCGGAAGACTACGCCAAGAAGGCTCTCGAGCTTGATCCGAACGATCCGGAAGCTCTGCTCGCTGACGGCGCAGCATCGCGCAGGGCGGGTTACCTTCGGCGGTCCTTGCTCTCGTACGAGAAGGGGCGCGCGCTCGAACCGCTGATTCCTAACTTCAACCTCAATACCGCCAATACCATGCAAGCGAACGGCAAGAATGACGCCGCGATTGCGCTTTTGGAATCGATGCTGCCAACCGGCCGCCGAAACATGTTCCTCGCGCGCGCCTACGCGGCGGACGGGCGCTATGCAGAAGCCGCGGATACCGTGCTGCTGACCAGGACGACAGATGCAGAGTTCCAGAAAGTCCTCACAGATACGGCTGTGCTCCTGCGCAGCGCTCCGACAAAGGTCGCGGCACCACAAACTCTGCCCGAATATATGAACGAATACAATTTCGTCTATGCGCATGTCGGCGCGATAGAGCGCGTGATGGAATATGCCGAGCGTGAAATTGCCATCGGCTATTTGCAGGACTTAGGGCAGATGCTCTGGCTTCCCGACATGGCGCCTCTGCGCAAGACCGAGCGCTTCAAAGCGCACATGCGCAAGGCCGGGCTCGTCGATTATTGGAAGGCGCGCGGATGGCCGGATTTGTGCAAGCCCGTCGGCGCCAACGATTTCGTGTGCGAGTGAATAGAACGCGAGTAGCGAGTAGGGAGTAGGGAGTAGCGAGTAGGGAAGGAAAAACAGGAGCGATGATGAATCTGCTCGCACAACTGAAACGCCGCCAGATGTTCCGGATCGCCGCAGCGTACGCGGTTGTCGCCTGGCTGCTGCTCCAGCTCTTCAACAATTTGGCGCCCATCCTGGAGCTGCCCGCGTATTTCGGCCGCGCTTTCGTGCTGCTGCTCGCCATCGGCTTTCCGGTGGCGATGTTCTTCGCCTGGATGCGGGAGCTGCCGCCGGCTGATGCGACGAGCGAACTCAAGACCAACAAGCTCGACTTAGTTCTCGCGGGCGGACTGGCCGTCGTGATCGCGATCTTCGCCTTTCAGCAAATCGTCCCGCGTGGCGCGACAACCGCGCAGCCGCAAACTGGCGTCGATGCCGCCAAAGCGGCCGCCGCTTCGCCGTCAACCGGCATTTCGCTCGCCGTGCTTCCACTGAACAACCTGTCCGGAGACCCGAACCAGGAATTCTTCTCCGACGGCATGACCGAGGAGATCACTTCGGCGCTGGCGAAGATTCCCGATTTGCGCGTGGTAGCGCGCACGTCGGCCTTCCAGTTCAAGGGCGAGAAGAAGGATATGCGCGCCATCGCGCAGGCGCTCAATGCCACGCACTTGATCGAGGGTTCCGTGCGCAAGGCCGGCGAGCGCGTGCGCATCACCGTACAGCTCATCAGGGCCGACGACGGCACCAACATGTGGTCGGAGAATTACGACCGCGAGCTGATCGATGTTTTCGCCATCCAGGAGGAGATTGGGCGCGCTATCGCCACGTCCTTCAACATGCGGCTTGGGCTTGCGCCGGGAGAGAACCTCGTCTCCAACCGCACCGACAATTTGGGAACGTACCAAGATTTCCTACAAGGCAAAGCGTGGCTCCGCGCGCGCTTGTCGCTCAACGGGGGCCCTTACCTAAAAACACTTGAATCCGTGGTCGCGCGCGATCCCAGTTTTGCCCCGGCCTGGGCGCTGCTCGCTCGCGCATACACATTGGAGCCGGGCCAAGGCCAGAACGCTCGTGTGGTGCAAGACGGCTCGATCGAAGACGCGCGCCGGATTGTGAAAGCGTTTCTCGACAAAGCGGAAATGGCCGGGCAAACCGCCATCCGGTTGGATCCCCAGAACCCTGTTGGATACTCAGGACTGGCTCAAGCTGCCTCCGTTCGCGGTCAATGGGCGGCCGCGGAAGACTATGCCAAGAAGGCAGTCGAGCTCGATCCGAACGATCCCGAAGCCTTGTTGGCCGAGGGCCAAGCATCGCGAAGGGCAGGTCACCTTCGCCGCTCCTTGGTTGCCCTCGAAAAGTTGCGGACGCTTGAACCGTTGGTTGCGGCCTTCGACATCAACGCCGCCAGCGTCAGGCTAGCCAACGGACAGAATAGGGACGCGATCGCACTTTTGGCGTCGTTGGCTCCCACCAGTCGCCGAAACCTGTTTCTCGCCCGCGCTTATGCGATTGAGGGGCGCTACGCGGAAGCGGCGGACACCGTGCTGTCGACCAAGACGACAAATGCGGAGTTTCAAAAGTTCAACGAGGACACGGCACGGCTTCTGCGCAGCGCGCCAACAAAAGTCGCCGACCCGAAGGCTTTGCCGGAATACATGAACGAATACAATTTCGTCTACGTCCATGTCGGCGCGATCGAGCGTGTGATGGAGTATGAGGAGCGCCAAATTGCCATCGGCTATTTTCAGGACTTAGGCAATATTCTGTTCGCTCCCGATATGGCGCCGTTGCACAAAACGGAACGCTTCAAGGCGTACATGCGCAACACCGGACTCGTCGACTACTGGAAGGCGCGCGGGTGGCCGGATTTGTGCAAGCCCGTCGGCGCCAACGATTTCGCCTGCGAATGAATAGAACGCGAGTAGGGAGTAGCGAGTAGGGAGTAGGGGAAACAAGAAGAGGCCATAGCCGAGGGCGTCCAAGCGCGGTTGGTAGGCGCCCCGAAACCAAGCGCGTCGCCGGACAACATTGGCGCCGGTGACCACGATGGAGGAAATTCCCGTGCTCTCCAAGAAGGAGCGCGCGATCCTGGCCGATGCTCTCAGTAAAGCGGAAGCCCGGGTCAAGGCGGGAAAGGGCGTCGAGTACGATCCCGAAACCTTCAAGAACCGGCTGATCGGCATTTATCGAAACGGCAAGCGTTAGCTTGCTATGCCTTTCCGGTTGCGAATCGATCCTGTCGCCCGGCGTCAGATCGAGCAGTTTGCCGCTTATCTCAGTGACTACAGCGAGGACTTCGCTGCTCCTCGCAGATCGCACGCCTCGACCGCATCTTAAGCCCCACGAGCGGGGAAGGAAGGAGCTTGGTTAGCGCTTCCGCTTGATCCGCTTGCACACGAAGCCATGGGGAAGGCGGAAACAAGAAGTGGAAACACCAAGGGCACGAAGGACGCGCGAAGGGCACAAAGAGAGACGACGGGCGCCGCGAAGCGCGCCAAAATCACCTTCGTGTTCTTCGTGCTCGCCTTGCCGAAGCTGCGAAGCAGCGAAGGCAGGTCGTCTTCGTGGCCTTCGTGTTAGCTCTTCTTCGGCTATCTCAGCGTGACCACGGCGAGCGTGATGGCGGCGCATATCAGCAGTTTGGCGCGCATCCGCACTTTCCGTTGACCCAGAGGGAAAGATTGCGGCGGTCGAACAATCCGGTCAAGGTAAGGGCGGTCGTCGTCACGATACAGCTATTCGCTCCAATACTGCTTCGGAACACCCGCACTCGTCACCACTCGCCCGGCCCAACATGATAACGACACAGAGCGACGCGGGTTCGTGGCCGTCTATTGCGATCGTGACACCATCTCTCAACTCGGAGCGGTTCCTTCCCGCGTGCTTATCATCGGTCCTCGACCAGAACTATCCGCGTCTTCAGTACGTAGTGATGGACGGGGGATCGTCCGATCGTTCCGTCGAGATCATCAAGTCCCGGGCGGACGAACTGCACCATTGGACCTCCAGGCCGGACCGCGGGCCGTATCACGCCATTGCCGATGGGTTCGCAACGACGGACGCCGACATCATGGGCTGGATCGGCTCGGACGATATCCTTCTGCCCTGGGCGCTTCGCATTGTCGGAGGCATTTTCCGCGACTGCCCCAACGTCGAGTGGATAACCACCGAAACACCGTTGAACATCGGACCCGATGGCTTGCCACATTGGACGTGGCGCATTCCCGGCTTCTCCAAAAGGGGTTTTCGGAGTCGTGAAAATTCCCTTGGTCCGAATGCGCCGCCATTTGCGGCGACCATCCAGCAGGAGAGCACGTTCTGGCGCCGAACCCTTTGGAAGAAAGCCGGCGCGCGTTTTGCGGCCGACTGCAAACTCGCCGGAGACTTCGAGCTATGGGATCGCTTTTTCGAGCACGCGAAGCTGTACTCGATCGACCTTCCGCTTGGCGCCTTTCGTCACCACGGAGAGATACAGAAAAGCGTAGGTTCGCGAGCGCAGTACGTTGAAGAGTGCGAAGCCGTCTTGGCGCGTCACGGCACCAATCGCGTCGACGCGAAAGCGTTTCTTCATAGGCTTGCGCGGACGGCTGGCCTGCAGCTTCCGGCCCTCAAAGCAAGCTATGAATCGATCCACATAATCCGGCGTCGCGCCGACGGCTCCTTTATGGCAATGGTGGTATAGAACCAAGAGCCTGGTGAAATGACCGCGCCCCGAATCTCGCCGCGAGAAGCAATGAAGCGAGCGGTGACGGCACACCGAGGTGGCGACCTTGATAAAGCCGAGCGGCTCTATAGAGCTGTCCTGAAGGCGACCCCCGACAACGCCGATGCGTTTCAGTTGCTTGGCGTGATCGAATGTCAGCGCGGACGCACCGAAAGCGGCATTCGCCTCATGGACAACGCGCTCTCCATTCAACCGCGACACGCCAATGCACTACACAACCGCGCGAATGCCTTGTTTGACATCAATCGCTTGCAAGAAGCCATCGAGAACTATCGACAAGCATTGGCCGTCCAGAAGAATCCCCACGTTCACTCAAACCTGATCTTCGCCCTGAATTTCGATCCCGAATCGAGCACGGCTGCCCAGCAAGCGGAGCGGAAACGCTGGTACACATTCTATGCCAGGAAGTTTGCACCGCCCGATCCTCAGTACAGGAACGATCCCGATCCGAACCGTCGCCTTCGCATCGGATATGTGAGCAGTCACTTCCGCCGTCAAGCTGCGACCTTCGCCTTCGGGGGAGTGATCGCTTCTCACGACGCATCCAGGTTCGAAGTTGTGTGCTACTCGGACACCGCGAAGGAGGATGACCTTACCGCCCGTTTGCGCGGCCGGGCACACAAATGGCACTCGACCTCAGGACTATCCGACGAGAAGCTCGCCGAGCTGATTCGAGCCGACAGCATTGACATTCTGGTCGATTGTGTGGGGCACATGAATGGGCACCGACTGTTCGTTTTTGCGCGCAAGCCGGCCCCGGTCCAAGTCACGGCCTGGGGCGAGCCGACGGGCACCGGCCTCGACACAATGGACTACCTGCTCGCGGACCCTGTGCTCGTGCCCGCGAACGAACGCGCTCTTTTCGCCGAGCAGATATTCGACTTGCCCAATTTTCTCGGCTACTGGCGGGTCGACTCATTGCCCGAGGCGACGCCGCTGCCGGCCATGCGGAACGGATACGTCACGTTTGGCTCAGTCAATCGCCACGTCAAAGTCCAGGAGCCGGTTCTGCGTGCCTGGGCCGCCATATTGCGCGCGCTGCCCAATGCCCGACTGCTTCTCAAATGGAATGAGCGATCGATCGATTTCAGCGGACGCATCACGGACCTGCTTGCCGAAGACGGCGTCGGCCGGGAGCGCATTACACATCTCGGCCGAACAGGGCGGATGAAGCACTTCGCGGCCTATCAGAGCGTCGATCTGGTGCTCGACCCGTTTCCCCATGGTGGCGGAATGACAACGCTCGACGCGCTGTGGATGGGCGTACCGGTGATCACGTGGCGCGGCAACACAATATCATCGCGGCTTGCCGCCGCGACCCTGACATCGCTCGACCTTGCCGACTTTGTCGTGCCCGATCTTGCGAGCTATGTCGAATTGGCCGTAGCGAAAACCAAGGACCTCGACGCGCTCGCTCGAACGCGTGCGAGCTTACGCGAGCGCGTTGCCGGCTCCACGATCGGCGATCCGAGCCGCTACGCTCGCGCCGTCGAAGCCGCGTATGTCGAGATGTGGACCGGTTGGTGTTCGCGGCAGCGCAGCCGCGCCTAGCACCTGACGCCCAGAGCAAGTCGTGGCTATTCCGCGTCGGAAGTCCGCTCAGGGTAGAGCGGCGCGATGTCCTGGCCGATGGCGATCATGAAATTCAGCTTGTCCGCGCCGACATAGAGAACCAGCCGGTTGACCCGGGGAGAGACATCTCCGCCCGCCATCTTGAAATCGATCCGGCAGACGATACCCCAAGTGTCGTTCGCCGAAACGAGCGGCGTGCCGAGCGTCCACTTGAAGTAACCGGCGCTCTCTGGCGCCTCATCGAGCTTGGCGCTCAGCTCTGTGGCCTTCTCGAAACAGTAGGCCGCCGTATCGGGATCGCTCATGACGGGCTCGCCATCGGGCGATAACGGCGGTTCGGCCTGGTTCATGGACGCGGCGCCGCACAGCAGGATCTGGCTGCCGATCAGAAGAGCGCACAGCAGTGAACGAGAAACCATGGTGTGCCCTCCGGCGAGACGCGGGCCATCATGAGGTGCGGGCGCTTTCGGGTCCGTTAAGGATTTGGGATGTTGCCGGAAGGAAAGACAACCAGAGGCAACACAAAGATCACGAAGAGGGCTCAAAGGACACGAAGGGAATCTCGCGCCCGCTACGCGGGCGCAGTTGTCTTCATTGTGACCTTCGTGCCCTCTTTGTGACCTTCGTGTTACCCCTTTTGTTCAGCGCGGCCGGGCGATGAAAATCTCGCGGTAGAGCCTCGCCCACTTGGCGCTCTCGTCGATGTATTTGCCGACATCCATGAAGACGAGCTTCACGTTGTCCGGCAACCGCTGCACTTTCAAATTCGTCGGCACAACGCTGTTCGCCGCGAGAATCTTCTGCCCCTCCTCGGAGAGAAGAAAATCGGCGAACAGAACCGCGGCGTGCGGATGGGGTGCGCGCTTGAACACGCCGACCGCGGTCGGCATCGCGACGGTCGGTGCGGCAAACGCAAAGTCGATCGGTGCGCCCGACTTCTTCAGCGCGTCGACCTCATCGACATAGGCGGTGAGGGCAACCGGCACTTCGCCCGAGACGACGAGATTGGCCATCAGCGAGTGGCCTTTCCACACCGAGATGCCGTTTCTTGCGACGATGTCGCGCAGGAGTTTCAATCCGCGCTCCTCGCCGAGCGCAGCGGTCGCCGTCATCAGCCAATTGTTGTCGTCGGCCTCGATGCCGAGCCTACCGTTCCATTTA